>Ga0209060_10001612_pt1 | contig 23926 bp, 25 predicted proteins | sample Coa_R1_8_FD_187155 | JGI IMG/M metagenome (GOLD analysis project Ga0209060, IMG submission 187155) | Surface soil microbial communities from Centralia Pennsylvania, which are recovering from an underground coalmine fire - Coalmine... | ecosystem: Environmental > Terrestrial > Soil >...
GCCAGGCTTACGCCGCGTAGTTCGGCGGCAGCTGGCTCTGCACCACGAGCTGGTACTCGCCGTTGACCCCCGCGCCGAATGCGTTCTGCGTCCATTCGCAGAGATAGGTGATGGTCGCCTCCACCTTCTCCATCTTGCTGGGATCGCGCTTGGCCGTAATCAGCTTGGCCGCGAACGTGAAGGTCCAGTTTTTGTAGTAGGCCGTCCCGCCGGTCGCCCCGGCATACGGCCCGATGAACTGCACCTGGATCAGCTGCTTGATGTTCTGGCGGAACTGCTCGTACTGCACCTCGTCGATGAAGTCCACCGTCAGGTCGAGCTGCGTCTCATCCTGCTGCCCATACAGCTTCTGGAAGCGCTGCCAGTTGACCGACGGGTACGAGGGCTTCTGTGGCGTCTTGAAGATGATCTTGCCCTGCAAAATCTGGTTATAGGCCGTCGTGCCAGGCGTCCCACTGAGCGCATCGATGAAGGCCGCCACCTGCCAGCCCGCCAGCCCGATATCGAACGGCTGCCACAGGCCCGCCGCGGGATTGCCGCCCGATGACCCGGCGAAGGCCCCAGCCGCGCCGATCTGCGTGTTGTAGTTGATCGCCGAGGAGGCCAGCGGCGTCGTGGCACGGTTGCCGATCGCCAGGCTGTCCTGCGCCCCACCTTTGAGCGTGACGGTGGTCTCTTTCTCGGCGTTCCACTCGATGGTCGTTTCGGTCGGATAGGCGAAGGGGAACACCAGCGCATCCGCGCCGGTGTACTGCTCGACCACCAGGCTCTGGTAGGTATCGCCCGCCCCGGCCTTGTCTCGGATATACGTCTCCTGCGAGAGGATGATGCCGTTGAAGGCCACCGACCCGCTCGTCAGAGCTGTGAAGCTGATACCGCTCGCGTTGACGGTCGCGAACACCTGCTGGGTGTAGTAGGTGCCGTTGCCGTTGGCTGCCCCTGGCGCGCCGCACTGCACCGTCTCTGTGATGGCCTGGCCGTAAATGTTCGTGCCGGCGATTACCACCGTTCCGACCGCCGAGCTGCCCGTTACGACGAGCTGGATCAGCGATCCAGGCCCCAGCGTATTCGGCTGCGTCGTCAGCGAGGTCGCCCCGCCGGCCACCGCATAGGTCGATTTCAGCACCGTCGGCGAGGCCGGAATGGTGGCCTGGCTCGGACTCGAGCCGATCACCGAGCGCGGCAGCCAGGCGTTGCACACATCCGGGTAAAACAGCATCTTCAGCGAGGTGAGGTCCACCTGCTTGTTCAGCCGGATGATATTGCTGTGCCGGCTGCGCAGCCCGCGCTGCTCCTGCGGGCTGTACTCCGGAATCTTCTCCTCCGCGTCGAACATGCACGGCACCAGCCAGCGCGCCCCCAGCACCGCGTAAATCTTGACCGATCCGCCGGTGAGGCCCGAGACCGTCACGCCATTCGCATTGATCGAGGAAAAGATCATGGTCGTGACGTACTCGTATCCGCTGGTCAGCGGATTTGAGGCCGACCCTGCCACCGGAATCGTCGGCGTCGTCTCGCTCACCGCGTTCTGCGCCTGGCTGAAATCCTTGCCCGCCACCGAGATCGTCCCGGTCGCGCTGTTACCCGTCACCACAATCAGCAGCCGCCAGCCCACATAGGCTGGCGCGCCACTGATCGCCGACAGCGCCGTGGTCAGCGACGCCGGCAGGCTCGACACCGGCGTCACCGCCAGCACCAGCACCTCGCCCGGACTCGCCGTCGGCTCCGGATAGATACCTACCCGTCCGAGGATTGCCGCATTGCTCGCCATCTCATTGCTCCTTCAGCCAGGCTCTCTCATCCCCGGCTCGCTCCGAAAATCAAAAGGCCGGACACATCCCTCGATGGGATGCATCCGGCCTGCTAGCTCGTGATGCTCGCTTACGTTTGCTTACGCTTCGTTATCCGCCGTTCACCGGCGGCGCTTCTGCCTGATCGACCTGGTTCGCCTCGCTCTGCTGCGCCTCCTGCAAGACCGCTCCCTCAGCTTCCAGCGCTGCGATCTGCTCGCCCTCCGTCTCCTGTGCTGGCCCTGGCGCTGCGACCGGCCCGCCGATCTCCTCCGGCTTCTGCTCCTGGATCGCTCCAATCGCCCCGGCCTCGCTCAAATGCACCCAGTAGCCCGGCGGCAGCTCCGCCGCGACCAGTGGCACATGTCCATCCGGGGCTACCTGGTACCAACCCTCGATATCGCTCATAAATGCTTATCCTCCATTGAACGCCAGCGTCGCTCCGATCGAGAGCAGCGCGGCCACGACCAGCAGCCCGAGCGTCTGGGCATACGCCCGCACCGCGCCATGCGTCGGCACGCGCACCTGCGCAATCACAATCGCCGCGCCGCATACCAGCACCAGCACCAGCACCAGCGCGACGGGCTTTGGCGCGAACAGGAACGGCACAGCCGGCAGGAATGACCCGGCAAACGTCGCGCCCGCCATGACGCCCGCGCGCTGCATCTCATCCTTCTGCACGCCCTGCTCCGACAGGAACATCCCACCGGCCATTGAGACCGCCGACGCGATTGCCAGGCAAATTGAGGCAATCACGAGTACATGGGCGCTGCTGGTTACGTATGCGGCAGCTACTACTCCCAATGCACTTGTCATACCGTCAAAACTACCAAAGATCGCCTCGCGCATGGCCCTCTCCCGCTACGGCAGCACCGTCACGCTGTACTCGTACCTGACCTTCAACAATTGTCGATAATAGCGCCACCACTGCCCATTCCGAAACACATAGCCACGCTTGCCCTTGCCCTCCAGCCCGCTATATTGCACCCCCGCCAGCGCCAGCTGCGCCGAGGTGTGGAAGGCCACCGTCAGCGCATCCCGGATACCCGCCAGCTGCTGCTCCACCGCCTGCTTATCGGTCATATCCAGCACGACCTCGATGCAGAACAGCTGGCTGTCGTCGATCTTCCCACCGGCGATCGCGCCGCTGCCCAGCGCGTAGCGCTTCGACTCGTCATCCTCCTGCGTAATCTCGCAGCACGGCGTCACATTCGTCACATCGGGAAAGGTCCCGATGATCACATTGGCCGCCGTGAAAAACGTCGCGCTATTCACCTGCAACGCTTGCACCTTCGCCTGGATCGCCGCCAGCACCCCCGGCGTATTCGGCACATTTGGCACGCTCTAATCCTCTCTCCTATGGCACTTTCAACTCGGCCAGCACCTTCACCATCAGCGCCTTCAGCATCGAGCGGATCAGCGCCTTATTGCTCCTCAACGTCCTGCGGAAGAAATGGATGCCAGGATCCTCCGCGTAGAACCTGCCCAGCGCATCCGTCTTGCCCGAAAAGCCTTCCTCGCGCCTCCAGGCATACGGCGAATCGCTGTACACCCGTCCCAGGTACGCGCTCTGCACCTCGGTCTGCACGCTGTCCTCCAGCGGCCCGGTCGGATTCTTGAATTTGCCCCACATATAGTTTTTGCTCTCGATTTGGAGCAAATCTACAATACCCTGCATCTCCTCTTTGAGCTGCGGCTCCAGCACCGCCTCGAAGCCCGCTATGCGCTCAATCGTGCGCAATGTCTTGCTGTCAAACGACAGCGAAAACGGATCGTTGCTCGCCGTCATTTCCCATCACTCCGATCCACCACCATCTCGTAATGTCCATCCGGGAACCACTCCGGATCGTTGATGATGCGATACTGCTTGTTCGTTTGCGTCTTCGGATCGATATTCACCGTATCCACCAGCAGGTCCTGCTGCCGGATATCAAACGGCGGCGACAGGATATAGGCCGCGTACCTGAAATAGGGAGCCGCGCCTCCATAATAGCTCGCCTGCTGCGGATTCATGCTGTCGAGCTGCACCCGCAGCGGCTTCACATTCAACTGCGTCCCCGCCCGAAGCTGATTGCACGTAATATCGCTGCTCACCTATCCGCTCTCCTCACAGGCTAAACCAGTTCGACCCATCGCTCATCAGCCGCAGCACGCCATAATTGCTATTGATCGTCTTGCTGGCCGCCCCATCGATGGTCTGCGCACCCGACACGGTAATGTTGTTGGTCGAAGCGTTGCCGCTCTTATCCTTGATGACAACCTGCTTGCCAATCAGCCCACCCGTCGCCGCCGGCAGCGTCACCGTGATCGCCCCGGCCTGGTTGCACAGTACCACCTCATCCTGCGCCAGCATGACGTAGCTGGTCGTCACCGTCACCGTCGCCACCGTCTGCTCATCCCAATAGCGGCTGTTCGCGTTGTTGAAGACATACAGGTTATTGGCCTGGTTGAGGATGCGATTATTCACCATCCTGGTCGGCCCGGCTCCTGCCTGCTCCTGCAACGCGCGTTTTTGATTCGTCCCGACGATATTGTCGAAGCGGCAGTTCCTGATCTCCACGCCCGCCACCGGGCTGTCGATCGTCACTCCATTGTCGGTATTGTCATAGATCGTGCAGCCATCAATGAGCGAATTGTCCGACCCGGTTTGCAGGTGAATGCCCTCGTGCGTCCCGGTCGCCCCACTATAGGTTCCACCGCGCACAAACGCTTGCACCCCGTTGACCACCAGGTTATCCCCAGCATTGTCCTGCACGGTGTTATCCTCGATCATGACCCGCGTGCTACCTGCGCCTGGAATGACCCGGATGCCGGTGCTGCTATTCCCTCGCACCTGATTCCCGATCAGCTTGCAGTGCTGCACACCGTTCCCATTGCCGCCGTTCACATTGATGCCATAGGCATTCCCGTACACCAGGTTGGCGCTCACCACCACATCGTCGGTATCGCTTATCGAGATGCCGCCAGCGTCGCCGTTGCCGGAGGTGTGGTTGTAGCACACATTGTTCGCCACCACAATGTGGCTGCTGGACTGGCTGCCCCCCGTCTCGCCCGTGAAGCGGATATTGATGCCCTGGATGCCGTTTCCATAGCAGGTGTTCCCTGAAATGGTGCCATACGAGGCGCCCTCCGAGCCAATCCCATCGCCCTGCGCCGAGGTCGGGCCATTGGAGTAGCACACATTGCCGGCAATCGAGAAGTACGAACTGCCCAGAATCTGGATCCCTGAGAACGAGCCGCCAGAGCACTCGCAGCCAGTCACCGTGATGTAGTTGCAGGGCGTATACGGTGAGGTGTCCTGCGCCCGAATATAAATCTGATTGTCATAATTGTTGACCATGCGGCAGTTCGACACCTCGATATTGGTCGAGCCGCCATCAGCCATGACGCCGGAAACATAACAATCGTGGATGTAGCAGCGCGTGATGAGGATATCATCCGCGCCCCGCATATAGATGCCGCTCAGCTTGGTGTACTGCGTGGTGAGCTGCTGCACGTTCAGCTTGTTGCCGTTGACCTGCAGATCACTCACCACCACGTGGCTGCTTCCCGACAGGTTCAGGCAGTTCGTCGCGCTCCCCGCCTTCGCCAGCAAGATCGTCGCGCGCCCAGCGCCCATCACCCACGTATTCGAGGAGATCAGCACATCCTGCGACAGCGCATACGTTCCCTGCGGAATATACAGCACGCCCCCGCCAGCCGCGTTGACCGCGTTGGCAGTCGCCTGCAGCGCCGGGTAATCATCCGTCGTGCCGTTGCCGGTCGCGCCATAATCGCGCACATTGAAAAAGAGCGCAGACGCGATCGGCGCGGGCAGCACCCCAGCCGGAGCCGCGCCAGCCCCCACCGTGCCAGGCACAATCACAATCGTATCCGGGTCGAACTCCCTCGGCGCGCTCTCGCTCGGCAGATGCACCGTCGTATACAGCAGCCAGGTCCCGACCGTCGCCATATCCGTCGAGGTCCATTGGTACGAGGCCTTCCCAGTCGTATCAGCCGGTGTCGTCCACGTTCCCACGCACGATCGCGCCAGCCCGCTATCCTCGTTCACCATCGTCAGCGTGAAGCTGCTACCGGTGCAGCCCGTCAGGTTCAAGGCTGCCCCGGTGTCATCCGTCAGCACCACATTGTATGGCGGCTCCGTAAAGCCCTGGTAGCGCGGCGTGTTGCCCACTCTCGTCTATCCTCGCGTCTTCAGAATAGTCGTCCCGCGTGTCCTCAAGATCGAGCTTCCATCGCGCGTCCTCAAAATCGTGCTCATCTTATGACCACTCTCCCAACAGCAAGCCGATGATGACCGGCTTTAAGCCAGCATTCGCCAATCCCGACAAGCTCGAAGCGAGCGCAGGAAGCGGACCATTGTTGGTACCTGTTTGCAGGATCGTCAAATTGCCGTTTGAACTCGCTACTTTTTGCCATGTATCGGTGGCATTATCACACCACAGTGCAAGCCAATAGCGACCAGGCGCTAATGAGAGATTGCCGCCTATGAGAGCAGGTGTGAGATTGTTGGCACCTGCGCTGGTAGCAAGCGATGTAGCGGTAGCCGCCGCATGAGCGAGCAAGTTCCCCGGCGCTCCATTGGTTCCACTTGCATCGTAAATGCCCACATCGTAATGCCCGTTACCTCCCGCGTCACATCGCACGCGAATACCAGTGAGTACCGCATTGACGTTGAGCGTGACTCCGACCAGGTAGGCAGTATTGGCGACCAGTGCGGTCGCGGTCGCCTGTGAAGCGATTTCCCCGTCATAAAGCGCCGCAGGGATAATTTGCCCGGTATCGACTGAGGAAGGATAGCCCATCAGTCCGCCTCCTGTTGTTGTAGGTGCTGGCATGGCCGCCTCCTGCTACTTGCCGTACACGTTGGGCGTGAACGTCCAATTCGGGCTTGCTGTGCCACCGACGACCCAGCGCAGCCGCCCGGTTGGGCCGAGGCTCTGGTTATAGGCCATGCCAGCCCCGACGCTGGTAGAAAGCGTATTCGACGCCGCGCTGAGTACCGCCGACTGCCAGAGCACGTAATAAATCCCGTCCGCGCCCTTGCGTTCATAGAAGAATTGGATCGTCGGATTCGTCCCGGCCTGCGCGGTGGTGTTGATGTCTATCGAGACCTCGCGCAACTTCGACACATCCAGGTCGCCGCTATTGCCGCCGCCCTGCGCTGTCTGCGTCGTGGTGAAAAGCGTGGCCGTTGAGACGCCGATCAACATGCGACTGCCGGAGATCGCCCCCGCCAGCGTTGCCAGATTGTCGGTATCAGTCAGTAGCTCCGTCATGTCGGTCAGCAGCGTGGTCAGATCGGCAATCGAGCCGCTCACAAAATCCCCCGACTGCGCATTCACCCGCTGTGGGTTGGCCGGATCGACGCTCACCGTCACATCCACATCCAGCTTCGCGTACTTATTACCATCCGCGCCTGTGACCTTCGCTCCCACATGCAGCGGGATCACCTGGCCGGTCGCATCATCCATTAGCGCCAGCACCGGCTTATAGTTATCGTCCTGTGGAATCTGCCCAGCGCTCATGTCCGCCTCCTATAGCGCGCGCAAATCCCTTCGGCGCGCACCTGGTTATACGTCTTGCCATCCTTGGTCAAAAAGACCTGTCTCCGCTTGCCCATGCCGCTCTCGACCAGCCCCGCCGCGTTGAAAAACGCCGCCATCTGGTCGGCCAGGTAGTACGTCGTGGCTTCTTTGAGGTCATCCGGCACACTCGCAAAACCCGCCGTGTAGGTCGTCCTCATCAATCCTTGCGGGATCACAATTGTGCCGATGCGGAATTTGTAGAAGCCTGCCATCGGGTCTATCGCCACGCTGGTCTGATCGATCTGGATGTACTCATTGTCGAAGCTGTAGGCGTGCTCGATCTCGTAGATCGTCGAGATCGGGTAGCTTTTCAGAAACACCAGCCGCGTGAAATCGCTCCCCTTGGCCAGCATCGGAATATGCGCCAGCGCGATCTGCGCCTCCTGCGTGAAGGCCTCGGCGTACACATCGCTGCTACTGGATTTCCCGGCCTCGTCCACTTCCCGGTAGCAGCCCACCACCGTCGCCCCGGGGTTGTGCGCAAACGCGGCAGGCGCGGCCAGCGCCAGCGTCCCCGGATAGGGAGCCGTGAAGCTCGACACCGTCACGCCGCCAGGCGCGAGCGGGATCGTCTCCTGCAAGCCGCCCGTATCGACAATCACCGCCTGCTCCGCCAGGTTGTCATAGCCCAGCGTGGACGCCACCGGCAGCAGCATCCCGCCAGCCGCGATGCCACCGGTCCCGACCGTCGTCGTTTGCGGCGCGCCGATCCTCTTGCGGCAGGCGTTATCCACCTGCGCGCTAGCCCGAAAGAGCAATTGGTCCAGCACCCCCGGCCCCAACTGCCCGATCTGATTCGCCAGCGCAATCCCCACCGGCATGCTATTCAATTCTGAAGGCGACACATACAGCCTCGGCATAGCTACCTTTCAGCCGCCAAACCTACTCTTCGCAGATGCCGATCCAGCCATTGATCGTCCCGCTGGCCGTCACATCCAGGAATAGATGATTGTTGGCCGCGCTCGAGAGAATGCCCTCGCCCATCGGCCCGCTCGACTTCCCTGCACTGGCCGCCATGGTCCCAGTGCGCAGCACTTCAACCCCGGTCGTATCCTCCAGCAAGATTGAGCCTGCCACCGACAGCCCCAGATCGTAGCCCAGGATGCGGAATTTCTTGCCAGTCGTCGGCGTATACACATCCACCGGCGTGCCCGCTGTGACCGCCTGCGCCTTGACCTGCACAAATTTCGAGATGATGCGCTCCCGGTCGATGGTCGCGCCGTTATACTTGCCAACCGCCATCATGCCGACGCCCGAGGCCGTCTGCCCATCCGATCCGGCCTTGGTCAGATGTTCCATCAGCGTCGTAGCGTACTTGACGCCGCTCGTGCTATCGGTCGAGACGGTTCCCGCCTCCGCTGCCATATACTGATGCGAAGAGGGATCGTAGACCTGCCCGCCCGCCAGCGGATCATAATTGCCGTCAACCTGCTGTCCCGGTGCTCCCATGGCGCATTACCCTCCCTGCGCAATCTCTATCGCAGGAGCCGCCGCCGGTGCAGCCGAGGCCGCAGACCCGGCGCGCTCCCTTACGCTCTTCGATTTCTTCTTGCTCGCGGCATACGCATCCTGCTCCTCCGCCGTCGCCAGCCGGAACCCCGGATGCCCGCACAGCTCCTCGGCATCATGCCCCGTCACCAGCTCGTCTCCCGCCTCCACTTCCATGAAGTGCTCGACAACCTGGTACCGTCGCTCCTGTGCGCTCCTGCCCTCGATCAGCGAGGCCGGCAGCACGGTTGACCCGTGGCTGCCCTCGCAATACAACAAAATCATGCTTCCCTCGTCCTCGTCGTCTTTGTACGGGCGACCCTCGCGGTCGCCCTTCGGGTTTGGGTTTGGGACTGGCCTCCTACGAGCTGCGCACGCGGCAAAGCTTGGCGGCGAAGGTCGGCGCGCGCATGGCATACGTCATGTCCGCCGTCAGCGCCAGCTGCGTGGTACGCGCGTTGACGGGAGCCAGGAACTGCGTCTGGATCTCGTTCACCGCTGCCACCAGGCTGTACTCAGGGTTGCGGCTCACCAGGAAGATGTCGCTGATGTTCTGTCCCGTCACCGCGTTGCGCGGGAAGGTCACACCATCAGGAACCGCCGCGCTGCCCGAGGTCGCCACGGTCACCGCGTAGGCGGTCGAGGTCGTGGCAGGCACAACCGGCAGCCCGGTATCCGTCCAGCTCGTGATGGCCGTATCGGTGTTATCCAGCGCCGAGACCACCGCGTACAGCGTTTCGGTCCCGCTGGCGCTCGAAGAGGCGTTGGAGCGGTGGATGCGATACGCCAGCACGCGCACGGACTGACCATTGACATCGGTGATGGTGGGAGTGGTCCAGGAGACCGTGACATTGTGACCTGCCGTCGGCGTGACGCTCTGCTCAGCCGAGGCTGTGGTGATGCCCAGCTCGGTCACCGCCTCAACCTGGTAGTAGTAAGCCTGGTTGAGCAGCTGCGACCCGGAGCCACCAGCATCCGACACGCTCACAGTCGTCATCGCGCCGACATTATCCAGGAAGCTCGTCTCCATGATCGGAATGCCGCGATAGGTCATCACCTCGACGCCGGCATCGATCCCACTGTCCACGATGGCCTGGCCCGGCACACCGTAGTCGTCGCGCGCGAACATCTTGTACGCGCCCACCCAGCGCTGCTGGTTCAGGAACAGCCCGTTCAGGCGGCTCTGCATCTTGCTGGAAACCAGGAAGCACCAGTCACCATTGGAGAGCTGCGTGGCCGCATACGCCTTGATGGCGTCGATCAGCGCGTCCAGCCCCGACAGCGTCAGGATGTTGGCCCCGCCGTCGATCTTGTTGTTGCTGGCGGTCAGCATGTCCAGCCCGTCCCACTGTGGCCGCTTGGTGTTCAGCGTCGCCCCCGCGCTGCCGTACAGGTGGAACACCTCTTCCAGCCACGCCATCGAGAGCGCCGCGCCCATGATCTCCAGGTCATACACATTGCCGTTCACCCGCGCCACCTGCGCCGTGAACTTGGCGATGTCGAGCTGGGACTGCGTGTGTTTGATGGGGAAATTCTTCTGCACGTAGTTGGAGGCCGTGGCCACCACATCGGTCGTGCTGGGAGATTCCGTCGTGGCCTGCGCCTTGGGCAGCGCATTGCGGGTGTTGAAGTAGTAGATGTCGCTTTCCCACGTGCGACGCGGGAACACCCGCCGCAGTGGAGCGAACTTGCGGACCGCCTCGAAGAGCAAACGGTCGATCAGTTTGGGCGTCAGGTTCGTCCCGCCGCCCGCCAGGTTGAAGGTCTCGCGAATGTCGCTTAATGTCGGCATCGCCGGTACTCCTTTGATCTTCTCGATCTCGTACTGGCTGTGCCTGGTAGCGACTCGCCCGAACAACGTCCTCGTCCTCGTCTCTTTGTACGGGCGACCCTCGCGGTCGCCCTGGGGGTGGGGTGGTATGGCCCTCGCCCTCGCGGTCGGCCCGGCCATCCCCGCTTCCCTTAGAACGCCTGGTACTTCTCCTCGAGCATCGCGCAGGCCGTCTGCGCCAGCTCGTTCACCAGCCACTCCGGATTCACAAAATCAGGTATGGGATAGCTGCGATCCGCCAGCCGCGCCCAGTCGATCTCCGCGAATCGCTCGGTCAGGTAGTCGCCATTGCGATAGCGCACCACCGGCTGCCCGGTCTGCCCCTGCACAGAGGCCGCCTGCGCGGGCGTCTGCCGCATCCAGGGCGGCAGCGTATCCACGCCCACGTTCGCGCCCTCCACCAGGCTGCGGCGCTGCGGAGCAGGCTGGCCCTGCTGCGCGCCCTGGCCCTGCGCCTGGTTCGCGCTATTCGCTCCAGCCGTCCTACCCTCCACCAGCTTTTTCAGCTCCTCGATCTGCTGCGCCTGGGCCGCCAGCTTCTCCTCCAGCAGCTCCGCCTTCGTCTTGGGCGCTTTCACCTCATAGCCCGCTGCCTCAAGGATGCGGGCCGCCTCCTGTGGTGTCATCGTTTTCGTCTCCTTGAGTGTAGCGGCAGTCCTAGTGGCCGCGGACTCCATATCGTTGTCATTGTCGGGTACGAGCGGCACAGGCGCAGCCGCCTTGCTTCGCGCGCCCTCGCAATCCTTGCCCAGCGCGTGCGCCAGGTGGTCGTGCGCCACGTCCAGGTGGCTGTCGTTCTTGCCGGAAAGCGAGCGGCCCGCCTCCTGCAAGATGCGCTGCCCATAAGCGCTCTCCGCCGACGGCGCGCAGGATCGGCCCTGCACCATGGCGATGCGATCGTGCGCCTCGCCCAGCGCGCTCTCCAGCTCCGGCGTCATCGGCCTGCCGGTAGTCCCCAGCTGGTCCTGGTTGCGCGGCGGCAGGCTCATCATCTTCTGCTGGTAGCCATCCGCCGTCTGGTCGCCATCCGTACCCGACGTAATGCCGCTCACCAGGTCGGCCAGCCCCGCCTCCGTCAGCTGATTGCCCTGCGCCTCGGCCCCCGCTGGCGTTGCCTGCTGGCCGGCCTTCGTCGCTGTCGCTTGTTTTGTCATAGCTCCTCGCTCCATAATCAGAATCGACCCGCCCGGCAGGTCAAAGTCCTCGGCGAGGCCCGCTCGCTTCGCCGCCTCCAGCATCACCTGGTCGATGTGCGCCACCTTCGCCAGCCCCGGATTGGTCGTGAAGTCGATGCCGTTGAGCGTGGCCCGCTCGCCGACTACCTCCACCACCTGCGGCACGCTGCGACCGCGGTCCAGCTTCTGCGCCACGCCCGACGCCCGCAGCGAGATCGTCTTGATGTAGCCATACGCCGACAGCGACGCCACGTCCCGCCCGGCCTCCGTATCGGGAATATCGATCCAGGCGTAGCCCTTCGTGCCCTCCATCCAGACCTCGGTCACGCGCCCCACCAGCTCGCGCGTATCGTCCTCGTCCGCCTCGCGATGCGAAATATAGCAGGTGATCGGCAGCGCATTCGGATCGGCCAGGTCGGTCTGCGCGTTCCTGACCAGCTTCTCCACCGTCTCGCGCGGATACTGCCGGCCGTTCAGTGACATCGCGTCGAACTCGATCCAGCACACCTTGATGCGCGCCACGCGGGCCTTGGGCGCAAACGCCGCAGCCGCGCCGGCCTGCGCAGCGCTCTCCTTCGCCCCGCTCGCGGCGGCAACAGGCTCTTTCTGCCACGCATCGGGAATCTTGAAGCCCTTGCGTTTCGCGATCGCGATAATCTTGCGCTTGACCGCCTCCGGATCGTCAGCATGCCCGATCAGCCGCGCCGCATTATCGACGTCGGCCTGGCTCATAATCGGAAAGCTGCGATGCGGACCCGCGAAATCATCCGGGTCCATCTTGCCCCGGTCCTTCTGCGAATAGTATTTCTCGTAGCTCTCGCGTGCCTCGTCGTCCAGAGGCACCCAGCGTTGTGTGGTTGTAGTGGTGGAAGTGCTCATCGCCGCGCCAACCTGTATCAATAATGGCTTGCACGGCAACAAAAAAACCGTGCAGTCGATGCACGGCTCAAGGCTCTGTAGTGCGGCTCAGTGGCTCAATTCGTCTGAGAATACTATACCATACCCTCCGGCGATATGCTAGAGTTGTGGTAGAACAACACGTTATACACCCACATATCCAGCAGATCAACCGGAAACATGCCTTCCCGCGTCTCGCCCATCGGCTCCTTCCACTTCTCCAGGTGCAGCTCGATCCACGCATTGAGCAGGCGTTCCGGCGCGCCCATGCCCAGCTCGTCACCGGCGCGCTTGCGCTCCACCAGGTCGCGCATACTGCCGAGAATCGCGTGCGGCAATTCCGTCTCTTCGAGCGTGCGCAGAAGCGACGTCGGCGGCAACGTGTGATGCTGCTCCAGGTACAGCAGCGCCACGATCGGCCTCACCACGTACAGGTACTTCTTGAGCGGCACCGGATCCCTGCCAGCGATATACTCCTGGTAATTGCGATAGGCCATGTTCCTGTAGTGGAAAAATACCGCTCTGGAGGAATACTGCGCGCGTGCAATGGCGCGCAGCACTTCAATCTCCCTGGCCTCCAGGTACACCACCGGCGACAGCAGCCACTCCAGTAGTGGCGGATTCGACTTGCGCAGCAGGCGCAGCGCCTTGAAGATATCCCACCCGCTGACATCCAGCTCGTCGGTGATGGGTTGTTCGATTACATCCCGGTGCAGCTCGATGCGCAGGTACTCATGTGGTTTCCTCATATACAGGAAGCGCACGTCATAATCGCTATCCGCGCTCTCGATGCCCCATGCCCGGCTGCCGGCCTCGCAGGCATAGAGAATCGTCACACGCTTCTCGTGCTCGATCTCCCGCAGCGCTGCCCCGATCTTACCGATCATCGCCTGGTCCATCTCCATGCTCCGCATCCAGGTAGATCACGCGCGCATTGTCGTTGTAGCAATGCGTGCTTTTCACCACCTCCATCGACGGATACTGCCCCGTCGTCTTCGTCTTCAGCCAGTACACATCGACCGGCCCGCCCGGAAACCACTCGACGCCATACAAGATCACGCCGGTTCCACTGATGCCGGTGATGTCAGATGACCGATCGATGACAAATCGCCGCGCAGTGACCCCCAACACTTCCGCCTCCGGGCGACGTCGCAGTGGGGCATACCTGACAGGTCGGCAGGACGAACCAGGTATGCCAGCGCAAACCTCCCAGCCAGCCATGTCCTCACTATATTTTCTGACTTCCGCTTGGTATGGCAGCTTACATTTACAGTATCAAAAACAGATAGCATTGGAATCCCATTAACCATCAGAACTCACCTCGCACAAACGCCGAGATCAGCTCCGGCATGGCCGTATCAAATCCAAAGCACTCCAGCGCATCCCTATCGCTCGGATCGTTGTTCGTCACGTGCGTCGAGCACATGGCCACGTTCACCAGCTTCACCGCATGCCCGACCTTCCTGCGATACTCAGTCAGCGCCTGTGCAGGATGCTGGCGGCCAGCCCACGTCTCGCCGTCGGATAGCATCACAATCGCATCGACATCCAGCCCGCGCTCGCTGGCATATAGGATCGGCTGCGCCAGGTCCGTTCCCAGCGGCCTGCTCTGCGCCTGCATCAGCGCCAGCGCCTCACCCAGCCGGTGCCGCGGCGAGATCGTCAAAGGATGGCACCCCGTCTCGAACCCCACGATATGATACGTCGTCTCGCTAGCAGCCACCACCAGCGCCAGCGCCGCAGCGCCCATCGCCGCAGGCAGGTTCGGGATCCCATTGACCTTGTTACCCCACATCGACCCGGACGTATCAATCGCCAGCAGGATGCGCTTGCCCGTCGGTACAACGTGCTTGAACGACAGGTAAAAGGCCATATCCAGCGCGTCCAGAATCTCCCGCAGCGGCTCCCACTTCCCATCTCCGCGCACGCTCTTGCCCTCCTGGTACGTCATCGTCGCCGCCAGCAGCTTGATCGGATGCAGCCTGGCCCGCTTAATACGCTCCTCGTCGCCCAATCGCTTCATCACCTCGATGGTCGCCGCGCCCATCGGCTTCAGTACGCCCTCGCGCGTCATCGTCGCCAGATTGCGCACCATCGCCTCCATCGGCATCTCCTCGAGCAGCGCGTTCCACACCTCTACCGAGTGCAGCCGCTCAGTCGGCACCGCCTCGCGCGGCATCCGATATTTCCTGATAAGATCAGCGACCTCTCTATCGCTCGTGGCCCGCTTCGCCCGCTCGAACGCCCACACCAGCCGCAGCGCCTCCATTGAATGCGGCTCATCCCCGACGGCATCCCAGCCCTTTGTTATCCAATGATAGAGAATGCCTCGCCCCTCCGTATCCGGGCTGCCCAGTGGATGTGGATGCGCCAGCCTCAGCAGATCGCGCATCCGGTACCCATCCCGGTTCTGGTATTTCACCGCCTGGAACGCCAGGTCGCGCACCGGCTTACGCGTGAACCAGTCCGCCACCGCCCGCTTATAGGCCCGACCCCAGCCGCGAAACTGCTTGACGAGCAGCACAAAATGCAGTACATGCGTCCCTGTCCGCGCCACCTCCGGCAGCTTCGAGAGCGCATACGTCCGCAGCGCCGCGTCATCTTTCACCGCCGAGCACGCCGCCAGCGCGAACAGCGCCGGATCGTTCGACACGCCGCGCCCGGCCTTCGAGATCTCCACGATCAGGTCCACAACCTCGCGCCCTCGCCCGGCCTGCACCAGGCGCTCCAGCGCTTCCAGGTTCTGTGCCGTCAGCTTCCGCTCGCCGACATAGTACGTCCCGCCAGCGCTGCCCAAAATCAGAAAGCGCTTCAGCCTGGTCAGATCATCCACCGACCAGCCGAAGCCTCCAGCATTGTTCGCCACCTGCGAGCTGCCCGGTATCGGCTCATTCTGCGGCGTCTTAACTGTCCGCGGACCCTGGTTCAAGTATGCTTGCATGGCTTTTCCCTCTTGTGTGTCAACCGCAAAGTGTAAAGTGACGCTTTACACTTTGTCCGACGATATGCAAAAACGACACGAGCAAAAATCGCCCCGGGCATCAATTGGCGCGATAACCCGGAACTACGGCTCGTGTCGTTAGAAAAGTGCTACACGCTGAACAAATGATCGCGGTGGGGTAAAACTCCCCGGTCCGGGAAGCATCCAAGCGCGGATAACCCACCACAAGCGGCTCAGCGCACTCCCGATGATGGAGTCGAACCACCGCCACCTGGTCCAGAGCCAGGCGCGCTACCACTACGCTAATCGGGACCAGGACGGGCAAAAATCAGCGAGGCCGCGGGTGTTCGACTCCCGCAAAAGTGGGCAAAGCCCGGTCGAACGATGATCCTCGCCCAGCGGCCCATCCAGTGAGCAGTGAGGGATTCGAACCCCCGAAGTCGCAATGACACCTGATTTACAGTCAGGCCCAATAGCCACTCTGGCAACTGCCCCAAAGGCCGGACAAAAATCGACAGGGATCTGCTCTGGCCCGACCGGTATCCCGCCCTGGAATTGAACCAGGTGCCTCTCACGTATCAGGCGAGCGCTCTGGACCGGTGAGCTAGCGGGATAGAGCAGGATGAACAAGAGACGATCTGGGTAAAGCGCTCTACCGTTAAGCTACACCCAGTTTCCCAGGCGACGGGGCTCGAACCCGCATCTCTCCATTAACAGTGGAGAACCCAAATCAAGCGGCTCATCCCGGCTACGCAAAGCTTCTGTTCTGCTCCTCCCCCAGGAGCAAGATCGTGTGTGCGAGGTGAGCAAGAGGCGACATGGATGTTTTAGGCGCGTTAGGCCACTTCGCCACACTCCACCTTGATCGGCAGAGTGGCAGGATTCGAACCTGCGATCTCCCGCTCCGAAAGCGATAACCCACATCAAGCGGCTCACCTCAGCGCTATCATAGCACAGATGTTTCACCATCGCTAGATGCAGCATGTGCAATCTCGACGTTGAGGGCGATCTCCGTCAGCTCGCCGCGCAAACGGTCCACCAGCTCCCACGGCACCAGCACCTCGCGCTTGCACCGGTCGCACCAGGCCAGCAGCCCGCGCCGGCTCAGACGCATCAGCAGCTTCTCCGGCACGTGCTGCTCGCACACAATGCGATTTTCAGTGCTGCTGGCGGCTGCCATTCGTCATCTCCGGCTCCAACTCATCCAGGAACGTAATGTCGTATTCGCCCCGCAACTCCAGCATGTGTCGCAGCTCGCCCATCGTCGCGAACTGCGACCCGTTATCCAGCGTCACCAGCCCCGTCGTGTAGAGCAGCGTCCCGAACGCCTCCTGCTTGTCATGCTTCCTCGCATCCCGCGTCCTCGTCTTGCTATTATCCCAGCGCACCTCGAACAGCCTCGGCAGCTTGCGCCCCAGGCTCACCGGCACCTGCGGCGTCTTGCCCACATAACCTATTGGCAGCATTGTTCACCCCTTTGGTATCAATAAGCCATCCACCTGCGCGAGCGCCTGATCGCGCGTGGCCCGCCAATCCGCATCGCACTCCAAATCCACCGGCACCTTGCCAAGCACCTGTCGGCACAGTCGCAGCGCCTTGAACATATGCGCATCCTGCTCCTCCAGATCCAGCGCAGAACGCACCTCCTCATGGATCATCGCCCGCAGCGCCTCAAGACTCTTGTCACTCAGTTCACCAATCACCAGCGTGACCGATGCTGGCTGCAGTTTTAGCCCTGAAAACATACTCATTCCGTCGGCTCCTTTGCAATCGAACCCTTGCCCTGCAACACATCGACATCCTTATCCGCGTCGAACACCTCGCACTCGCAGTTCGGATGGCATTTTGGCAGAATATTGCCATTGGCGAATGCCTGTCCCACCTCCACGATCTGCCCATCATTCTTCGTGCAGATCTCGCACGCCTTCGAATATGTCTTCCAGCGCAGCCGCTTCACGCCCTCATCACGATATCGTGATAAGCGCGCCTGCAGGTCCACCGGCTGCCAGGCATCATTCTTCGGATCGTATTCCAGGCCCGCCGCGCTATTCTCCAGCATCTCCTCCACGGTCAGTATCCGCTTGAGCATGACCGGCTCCTCCAGCGAATGATCTTCAATGTCCCTCCCGGCTGCCTCCGCCGTCCTGTCCAGTCCATAGCAGTAGCGCGCATCGCCCACCACCAGCCAGACAGTATCGAAGCGCAGCTCCAATCCGGGAATGCTGGTGATCGGCATGGGCGCATCTGCCGGCAGATAGGCCAGTGTGATATGCGGCGTATAGCCATGATTTTGCACGACCGGAAAATCCTCGCTCAGCAGCGACCGCACCAGGCGCTCCCTCCATGCCGGCAGGCCCGGGATATCCACCGAGGCATAGAAGGGCGTCGGCTCGCCATCTGGCACCGTCGTGAAGCGCCCGATGCCAGAGATCACACCCGAGAGCGGTGGAGCGTTGGCAGCGAAGGCCGCCACCAGGTCCTGCAAATCCTCGCTGTGGCTCGGCAGCATATCCGCGCTATCTCCCAGGTAGGCCAGTGTCACGTGCAGCTCCTCCACCGGCTCGGCCTCGCTGCCGCTGAGCGCGATCTGCCGCGCGATCTCCGCCGACGGATACAGCGCGATCATGATGCCCGTGTTCCCATTGCCGCTCTCTTGCAGCCAGGAACGCCAGATCGCTTCCTCCGGCGGCTGCTCGCTATCTACCCCATCCTGCCCAGCCTGGGCAGCATTCTTCCCACCTGAAGCGCCATTCTTCCCACCTGAAGCGCCATTCTTCCCACCTGAAGCGCCATTCTTCCCACCTGAAGCGCCATTCTTCCCATTCTGCCCTGACTGCTGCGCAGGCCCAGCCTTCGCCGCCTGCACCTGCGCCTGCGCGCCCTGGATGCCCAGCTGCGCCTGTTGCCGCTGCTCGTCGGCGATCTCGTCGAGGCGCTCCACCGGGATGATATCCCGGCTCGCCACCACGATCGCCGTGTCGCCGCCCTTCGGCAGCGGCGGCCTGCCCATCGTCGCGCGCTCCTCGTTGATCGTCGAGGTGCCATTGCGCACCCGCATATCCTGGATCTTCGCCACTTCGTTGTCGTCGCGATAATCGGCGTAGCGCGTGCTCAAGCGCCAATCCATGACCCCGAAGCCCAGCTGCGTGACGCGATAATTGAGCTTCTCGAAGATCTTCCTTTTCAGCGGCTCGGTCGTATTGTACTGGAACGCCTTGTGCTGGCTCTCTCCCGTGCCGCCTCCAATATTGCCCGTCTCGATGACGTTCACCATTGCCGGCGGCGTGCCGCTCACCGCCAGCGCCTCGTCCCGATTCTCCTTGCGCCCGCCAGCGAAATCGACATCCACGCTCGGCTTGTTGAACTCGTGCAGCACCGCGCCACCATACATCACCGGAGGAATGTGCGCATTCTTCGCACCCGTATAGTTCTCGCGGTGGAAGGCGACCAACCGCTTGGCCTCATCCTCATCGCCCGGCGTCTCAATCCAGTATGGCGGCTTCGCGCCCTGGCGGAAGAATCTATGCTGCCAGTTCACCATGTTCTGGTCCGAAAACACCGCGTTATTGAGTTTCTCGATGAAACTGAGCGACTGCATCGAGGCGCGAGGCGATGGCAGCCACCAGCGAATGATCTCGTTCGGCTCGAAATCAATCGTCCTGGTCGAATGCGTCATCTGCTGCTGGTAGCCGATGATCTGCCCCGTGGCTGTCAGTCGGTAGTTCATCGTCAAACAGTCGATCTTATGCAGCGCGAAGGGCTTGCCGCCCTGCCACACGATCTCGGCATATGCCTCGCCAAAGATGCCCAGGTCGATCGCGATACTCTCGATGAATTGCAAAAAGTCCCAGTTCTCGTCGGTGCGCAAAATGAATGCTTCCAGCAGCGCGCGATTGGCCTCGTTGCCCTCGCCCTCCTGCACCTGGTCGATCGAGTAGCCGCCCGACACAATGCGCTTCGCCGTCGTATCGATTGGTGCCGAAATCCACGGGATGTTCAGGTACGCCTGGTACAGCGTCTCTTTCCGCTCGTAATCGGTGAGCGTCGCACCCACGCCCTGCCGTCGCTGCTCCGGCGGCAACCCCATCGCCTCGTTCTCATCCCAGGCCAGCGAGATCGAGCGATTGGCCGCCGCCGCCTTGCGCGCCTCATACGACGCCGGCGACAGATCCCGCAGCCTCACCTCGCTCAATCGCGCCCGTTGTTTCGCCGGCGAGCGCTGCGCCCCGGAGCGCCTGCGTCCTCCACGCTGCTTACTGCTGCTCATCTCGTTCCTCGTTTCCGCCAGCGCGCCTCGGCTTCAGCACCGGACACTGGCACGTCCATCCCAGCGGCCCAACAAACGCTCTCCCACAGCGCGCACAGGCGTAGCGCGGCGCAGGCATCTTCGTCTTCATCGCCTGCCGCCAGGCGCGTCTCTCCGCATGATTCGGAGACCGCTGCGGCAAATTCACCCGCGGCCTCACCTTTTCAGTGACCTGTCCTTCTTGCTGCTCCTGCTCTTGCTCTTGCTCAGTCTGTTCCTCAACCGCGATCTCGCTCTGCATATGCCCTCCTCGCTCTATGCTCTATGGCCATGGATCATCGTCATCATCGTTCTCGTCCTCGATCTCTTCCTCTTCGCCCGAGCTCGTCACCATCCCGCCCGCTACCGTGCTGACCAGGTAGTCGAACCCTCCGCTCGTCGCATCGACCTGGTCGTCTTTCACCTCTTCGCTCTCCGGCGGAAACGCGCACATCTCGTTCAGCCAGCTCTCGTTCCACCAGGCGCGCACGATCTTGATATTGCCGCCCTTCGCCTGCGCCGAGACCGGCAGCGCACGCGCCGTCTTCGGCCCCGTCGAGCGCACCCCATCGCAGTTGAAGCCCGCCAGCTTGCGCCGGTAATGCGCCGTGACCGCCTTGCCCGACGAACCAGGTTCCTGCTCCCAACGCACTGCCACGCGCCTCTTGTGTACAAGCCTCCCGCGCTGCTCCACGCACTCGTCATCCGCTCGCGCCGTCTCAATCACCAGCTGCTCCACACCGCCCGGATCCTTTTGCACGTGGATCACATCCAGCACATACAGCACCCCGTCCTTTTTGCCCATCCGCACGCCCGCCGTCCAGTCCGGCGTCTTCTTTTTGCCACCGGCGAGCGCGATCTCCACCTGCTGACCTGGTTCCACCTCCGTCGCCGCAAAATCCCAGAAGCGCACTTCGCGCTCCAGCTTCGCCGGGACCTCCTCCCGGTCGATGATCTTGAACCACTCCCGCTTGAAGTAGTTGCCCTCGATCACCGTATCCCAGTCGCCATCGCGCAGCCGCAGCTGGTCGATGAGCGGCAGATTATCCAGGTTGGCTAGATAGTCAGGATCCTTCTCCAGGAGCTTCTGGTTGTCGTGGACCGTAGCCCGGATGAACGTGACCGACTTGCAGCGCTTGCCCTTTGGTTTCGGCTGGCCAGGCGCAAGCCATACCACCTGGCCCTTATCGCGATAGAACCAGCGAATCTCGCCAGACTTCGCCGGGAATGGGTAATCCTTCTGCAGCCACGGCGCGAGAAAATCTTTGACCCAGCTATACGGATCGGGGTTGCATGTGGCCCGGATATACGGCCGCACGCCGCAGGTCGAGCGATTGCGGCTGAGCATGTAGAAAAATTGCGCGCGGGTGAAGTGGGTGACTTCCTCGAAATAAATGCCACAGACCTGCGAGCCTTGCCACTTGAAGCGGTCCTTCTCATGCTCCATGTGCGCCATGGAGATCTGCGCGCCGCTCGGAAAAATCCACTCCAGCGTGGTCTCGCGCGACCTGGCATTGAGTAGTGGATAGAGCGTGGTGCTATCGTCCCAGATGCCGCCTTCCGCGCGCAGCTCGGGGGTTGTGCGCCTGAAGATGACCGCGCCAAAACGCGGATTGTGAATGTGGCGCAGCGGGTCCAGCAGCGTGCCAAACGTCTTACCACCGCCAGCGCTGCCGCCATAGAAGATGATGTCCGCCGGATTGGAGAGGTACTCGGTCTGCGGGCCAGGCTGCGGCGCGATATCGTCCTCGGCAGGATCAAACTTGGCCTTCTTGGGAGGCAGCACAGCGACAGACATCTAGCCACCTGCTCCCTCCTGTCGCGCGTCCTCACCCTCGCCCTCCTCGTCGGCCTGCACCCGCCGACCAGCATAGCCATCGCGCCCATTGTCCGGGATCCAGAACGTCACATTCGCCGTGCTCATCGGCAATGGCGCGCCATCTCTACCTGTGACCTCCTGCTTCGTGAGCTTGACGCGCTCGCCCATTTCATCTGCAATGTCGGTGAGGTATTCTCTCAGCTCGCGAAATGCTGCATCATTGAACTGCACCAGGTCAACGCGCTTAGCATCAGGACCAAAGCCAACGCTTTTGACGTCCGGAATCCAAATGCCGCTTTCGTCATCGGTAATCTCTGCAAGTTGTAGGGCTTTGCGATTCAGCAGCTCGATGCGCTTATGCTGTAATGCCAGTTCTGTACGCAGCACTCTTTTTCGCTCGGCGGCGATCTCCTGATCGAGTTGGCGGTCAATGTGCTTATCCCAGGCCGCAGCGCGCTCCTCCCAGCGCCAATCCTTTGCTATCTCATACCAGACGCCTGGAGGTTTCTCGCGAATTTTGCTCTGTTTTGCTCTGTTTTGCTCTGTTTTCGCAATCCGCGCCTTTTCTTCCTGTTGAAATACCAGGGAAACCTTACGAATCGGCTTCATCAACCGAAATCGATCAAAACGCTGAAACCAGACCGCAGACTCTCCGGCCTGCTTTTCCCAAGGATCCATTGATTGGCCCTCGTTATTGCTAGCGAATATACGCGCGCTCTACAGAGATGCTTATGATCGATTTGACCCGTGAATCGATCATAAGAAAGGCCGGATGCATCCCTCGATGGGACACATCCGGCCTGCTAGCTCGTGATGCGTAATTTTTTATAAAATAAAACTTCGAATAATTTACCGGGATTTCACCGCACTTTTACACAAGTTTTCCACATTATAGTAAAGAAGCCATCCAGCTTTCTGTTGGCTTCACCCGCTTGATCTCGCCTCCCACGACCTCAATCCAGATCTCGCCATAGCCGCCATTCACATCATCCACCAGCTCGGCCAGCCACTTATCCAGCGCCAGCAGGAGTCTACCTGGCAAATGCTCCAGCTCCACGCGCTCTCCAGAACTTTTCATGATATAAGCGCGCCCATCCTGCACCGCCTGGCGAGTAGGAGCCGATTTGGGGTTGGTTGGTAGTATGGCCATCATCGTTTCTCACAGTATGAAAATGGCGACTCCACCTGGTGATGAAGCCGCCAGACCGTTATCGTGTGCTGCTTTACCACAAGTATACACGTTCACGATCAACTGTTCAAGCTCGATTATGTCTCGATGAGTGGGGCATATCGCTTGACCGGAAACGTCCAGGCCACCGCGACATCTGCCAATATCATATGTGGCGGCACGCGCAGCCAGTAGATTCGATCCGTCGAACTATCCTTCACGCGAACATACTTGGCAACACGCTCAGGATCGGGAGCAATATCCACTGCATAGAGTTCGCCGCGCTTGCCTCGATCGATGAGCTGGCCACCGATGCATTCGACGAAGCGCTCTCCCATGCGTTCCTGGATGGCACGCCTCACCTCCAGGTTGAGCGCGTCCATCCAGTCCGCTTTCGTCAATTGCTCCGGATGCAGGATGATCTTTTCAGGTACACGCACACCATGCCAGGCATAAAATCCCCAGCCATCACGGTACTGAATACACATACCATCGGCGCTATGCAGCCTGCCACGCTCATCACGCTCCAAACGTATTGGCTTGCGCACGAGCCAGGCCTCCTGTTTTCCAGGCCGATAGCCACAGACGCTCTCATTGAAGAGCGCCAGGTGGATCAGCTGATTCTCGGCAAAGGTCTCGTGGAAAAATCGATAGAACGCCAGCCAGTTCGCATCTAGATATCCCCTGACCGAGGCACTGACCGAGTCCCAGACCGAGGCACTGACCGAGGCACTGACCGAGTCCCAGACCGAGTCCCAGACCGAGTCCCTGACCGAGTCCCTGACCGAGTCCCTGACCGAGTCCCTGACCGAGTCCCTGACCGAGTCCCTGACCGAGTCCCTGACCGAGTCCCAGACCGAGGCACTGACCGAGTCCCAGACCGAGGCCCTGACCGAGTCCCAGACCGAGTCCCTGACCGAGGCACTGACCGAGGCCCGGACCGA
>Ga0209060_10001613_pt1 | contig 23917 bp, 22 predicted proteins | sample Coa_R1_8_FD_187155 | JGI IMG/M metagenome (GOLD analysis project Ga0209060, IMG submission 187155) | Surface soil microbial communities from Centralia Pennsylvania, which are recovering from an underground coalmine fire - Coalmine... | ecosystem: Environmental > Terrestrial > Soil >...
CTCTCGATCACAGCCGACAGCGTAGGCGCCGCCACGTTGACGCTGAAAACGAATCCGCAAGCCGCGAATTTGATTAGCAGCACTGGTTCGGGAACCGAAACATCACTGGCAAGCTATCCGGATACGGGAACGACGGCGGTATCGAACAGCGGCATCGTCAATCTTTCGGTGGGCGGGGGCGCGGCGATTCCTCTGGATATTTCCGCGAACAACAATCTGACTGGTTTGATGAACGCGATCAATGGCGCCGGCGCCGGGGTCACGGCGTCGATCACCTCGGCCGGCGGCCAGAATCGTCTTCGGTTGATTGCAGCGGGTGGAACCGCGATCACGTTAACCGACACGCCCAGCGCCACAACGACGAATCTCATCAGCAACTCCAATCAAGGATCGAACTCGTCATTCACGCTGAACAACAGCATCCAGGTGACGAATCAGCCGACCAACGTGTTCAGCAACATTATTCCGGGCGTGACTTTCACTCTACAGAAGAACAACCCGGGTACGGTCAACCTGGCGCTCTCCACCAATGCCGGCCAATTGACTAGCGCGCTCCAGACATTCGTCAACTCCTATAACGCTTTGGCCGATCAGGTCACGCAGCAGACCGGCAAGGGCGCCGGACCCCTAGGTGCAGACTCCACCATCCGCGATATCAGCGACGACTTGCGCCAGTTGTCGGGCTACTTCGCCTCAAGCTCCAGCACGGTGCGCAGCCTGTCCGACCTCGGCATCACTTTCGACAACACCGGGCACATATCGCTCGATTCCAGCGTTGTCAGCGGATTCAACAGCACACAGCTCGCGGATGCCTTCAAGTTTTTTGGCTCCTCCAATAGCGGGTTCGCCTCCTTTGCGAGCAACTTCACCGCGCTGAGCGATCCGATCAGCGGCTCCATTCAAACTGAGGAAGATGGCATAGACGCGGACAACACAAATCTGGCAACGCAGATCTCCTCACTGCAGGATCGGGCTGCTTTGGTTCACAATGCAAACACGTTGCGGCTTGAGGCCGCCGATGCTCTGGTAGCGCAGCTTCAGAACAATTTAACGGCGGTCAACGCGGAAGTGCAGAGCGTGAACTTCGTGAATTTCGGCAAACAAACCACTACCGGGTAGTAACAATAACGATCGCCCTACTCCAAGCGGTAGTTCGGCGCTTCCTTGGTGATGATGACATCGTGCACGTGGCTTTCGCGCAAGCCCGCCGATGTCACGCGTAGGAAACTCGCGCGGTCCTGCAACTCTTGAATGGTCCGCGATCCGCAATAGCCCATTCCCGATCGCAGACCGCCCACCAACTGATACACCAGATCAGCCAGCGGCCCTTTGTAGGGAACGCGTCCTTCGATGCCCTCCGGCACCAGCTTTCCGCTGTCTTCCTGCGAGTAGCGATCCGACCCGCCTTGCGACATCGCGCCCAGCGAGCCCATCCCGCGATAGCTCTTAAATGTCCGGCCCTGATAAAGAATCGTTTCGCCGGGGCTCTCTTCGGTTCCGGCCAGTAGTCCGCCCAGCATCACCGAATCGGCGCCTGCGGCGATGGCTTTGCTGATGTCGCCGGAGAACTTGATTCCGCCGTCGGAGATCAGCGGCACGCCCGAGCCGCGGGTGGCGCGCGAGCATTCCGCGATAGCGGTGATTTGCGGAACTCCGGCGCCGCTCACCACGCGCGTGGTGCAGATGGAGCCGGGCCCGATGCCCACCTTCACGCCATCCACGCCGAGCGAGATCAGATCGCGCGCGCCTTCGAACGTGGCCACGTTTCCGGCGATCAAATCGACATCCGGAAGTTTCTGCTTGATGGTCTTCACCGCTTCCATCACGCGCTCCTGGTGCGCATGCGCGGAATCCACCACGATCACGTCCACTTTTCTGGCCACCAGTTCCTGCGCGCGTTCCAGATAATCTCCGGTGGATCCCACGGCCGCACCAACGCGCAGCCGGCCCTGCTGATCCTTCGCAGCACTCGGATATTTCAGCTTTTTCTGAATATCCTTCACCGTGATCAGGCCCTTGAGCGTGTAATGATCGTCCACCACGAGAAGCTTTTCGACGCGATGCTTGTGCAGGATTTTTTCCGCTTCCTCAAGCGTCGTGCCTACAGGGACTGTGATGAGATTGTCCTTGGTCATCACCTGCGAAATCGGCAAATCGTAGCGCGTTTCAAAGCGCAAGTCGCGATTGGTGAGAATCCCAACCAGCTTTCCGCCTTGCGTCACCGGCACACCCGAGATCCGGTAGCGCTTCATCAGCTCCAGCGCGTCGGATATTTTTTTATCGGGAGCGATGGTGACAGGATCGACAATCATCCCGCTTTCGCTGCGTTTTACTTTGTCCACCTCTTCCGCTTGCCGTTCCGCAGACATATTACGGTGGATGATCCCGATGCCGCCCTGCTGGGCCAGCGCGATCGCCAAATGCGATTCGGTAACCGTGTCCATCGCCGAGCTGACAATGGGGATGTTCAAGCCAATGCGCCGCGTGAGGCAAGTACGAGTGTCGGCATTTGCCGGAAGAACGGCGCTGCGCGCGGGCTGCAGCAGTACATCGTCGAAAGTAAGGCCTTCTGAAATAGCTTCTAGAATCATGTAAGGGGTTACTTCTATTATGCCCCGAACCGGCGAGATCATCTAGCAGCGGAGGAAAGCGAGTGGCAACTTTGGGATTGATCGAATACGAAAACGCGAGCGCGGAAGTACGGAGCGTCTACGACGACATCATGGCCACGCGCAAAACGGATTGGATCAACAACTTTTGGAAAGCGCTGGCCAACGATCCGGTGACGCTGCGCCGCACTTGGAACAGCATCAAGGAAATCATGGCGCCGGGCTCGCTGGACGCGCTGACAAAGGAGATGATCTACGTGGCGGTGAGCGTCAGCAATCAATGCGGCTACTGCATTGCGTCGCATACCGTGGCCGCACGCAAGGCGGGAATGACGGACGCGATGTTCGCGGAACTCATGGCAGTGGTCGGGATGGCGAACGAAACCAATCGTCTTGCGAGCGGGTATCAAGTGGAGATCGACGAGCGTTTTCGTTAAGAAGGTTCGCGCTTAATTTTCGGCAACTACGGGATTTCGCAATTCACCAAGGCCTTGAATGCTGACCACGACATTGTCGCCGGCCCGCAAGAACCGCTGCGGCTTGCGTGCGACACCCACACCCGCGGGCGTTCCCGTGGAAACAACATCGCCAGTTTCAAGCGTGAAGACACTGGACAAGAACTCGATCAATTGCGGGATCTTGAAAATCAGCTCGCGCGTGTTGGAGTGCTGCAGCGTCTCTCCGTTGATGCTCAATCCGATGTCGAGCGCGTGCGGATCGGCGATTTCATCGGCGCTGACGATCGCCGGGCCCATAGGCGCGAACGTATCGAACGTCTTGCCCATCAGCCATTGGGTTGTCGCCATTTGATAATCGCGCGCGCTGACATCGTTGATGATGGTGTAGCCGAAAACATGCTCCTGCCAGTTTTCTGCCTTGATGTGCCGGCCGCCTTTGCCGATTACGAAAGCGAATTCCGCTTCATAATCGGGCTGCGTGGATGTCTTCGGCAGGACAATTGACTCGCCGGGCGCGATCACCGAACTCGGGAACTTGCAGAAGATGGTGGGAACTTTGGGGATCTCCATCTTCGATTCGATTGCGTGGTCGCGATAATTCAGTCCAACGCAAATCAGCTTAGGCGGACGCGGAATGGGCGCCAGCAGGGTGACTGCACTGAGCGGAAAACCCGCGTTCGATGCAATCCAACTCTCAATTCCCGGCCGCGCCACAGCGCCTGCGCTCAGCACGTCGAATATAGTTGGGCATCCGGCGCCGGCCAAGCCGACCACGCGGTCGCCCACCAGTGCGCCTGCTTCGGGATTTTGCCCGGCCTTCTGAAAGGTGACGAATTTCACGCGGCTTGTCGGTGGATTTCGCTTACGCGGCCTTCTGAACTTTGCCGCTACGGATGCAGGAGGTGCAGACGCGAATCCGCTTGCCTGCGCCCTTCACGACGGCGTGTACCGTCTGGAGATTGAGGTTCCAGCGGCGCTTGGTGACATTGTGAGCGTGGCTGACTTTGTTACCGAACCGAGGGCCGCGCCCGCATACTTCACATACTCTCGCCATGGTGATTGTGCTCCTTGGGTGGAAGCTTAAGTCTATCAGTTTCAGGCGGGCAGACGCAACCGGCGGCCGTCTACCGAAGCCATGCGCTGGCCAGATCAGAAAGCCGTCGGATGTTTCGGCTGGTACAAGCCGATCTCGCCGCCGCTTGGAAGCACGATCGTGGTCCGGATGCCCCAGCGCTCCTGCGCGACTTCGGTGCATTCAATTTTTTTGGCCTTGAGCGATGCTATGGTCGCGGCCAGGTCATTGCACATCAGGTAAAGCTGGGTGTGCAGCAATCTGTCTTTGCTTGCCTCTCCATCGGCAGGATGCACCGCCACTTCGGCTGGAGGCAGACCGAAAATCAGCCATCCGCCGCCTGCGTCCACGGACTTCAGTTGCAGGACATCGGAAAAGAACGCTCGATCCGCGGCTGGATCTTTGCTGTAAAGAAGAACGTGCGCGCCGGTCAGCATGCGAGAGATCGTATCATGATGCTTGTGCCGGATCGAACGCGCGCTCGCGAACTTGCCGCCGAATACATCGCCAAGGGCGATCCGGTGGGCTGGTTCGAACATCTCTACCGCGAGGGCGAAGAAGGCAAAACCATCGTTCCATGGGCGGATCTGCAACCCAGCCCAAACCTGCTGGATTTCTGGCGGGATCGGGCCATTCCCTCCGCGGGTAAAAATGCGCTTGTGATCGGATGCGGGTTAGGAGACGATGCCGAGCAGATCGCGCAATGGGGATTCCCGGCTACCGCCTTCGACGTATCTGAAACAGCGATTCGAGCCTGCCGGCGACGGTTCCCCGAGAGCAAAGTGCGCTACGTCGCAGCGGATTTGTTGGAACCTCCCCGGGAATGGTCTCGCGCGTTCGATTTCGTCTTCGAATCAAACACGTTGCAGGTACTCCCGGCGGAGCCGCGCGTTCGAGCGATCGAAAACGCCGCGAGCTTCGTGAGAGATGGCGGCGATCTACTGGTGATCGCACGCGCGCGAAATGCTACCGACCCGCCGGGCGAAATGCCGTGGCCGCTCACTCGCGCGGAACTCGATCACTTCACCGAATGCGGTTTGCACGAGATCTCGTTAGAGGATTTCTTCGATCGGGAAAATCCTCCCGCGCGCCGCTTCCGGGCTCTCTATCATCGATAACTGGCCAACAGTGTAGAATTGAGTTCGCCATGACTCGACGAACGTTTTTAGCCGCATCCGCCTCCAGCCTTGCACTGCGCGCCGCCGCATCCGAACGGCTGCCCATTCACAAAGCAGTCTTGTTCAGCATGCTCCCGGCCAATATGAGCATCCTGGACCGATTTCAGCTCGCGCGCGACACCGGATTTGAACAAACCGAATGCGGCACCACGGACGATCCGAAAGTTGCCGACGAGATCCTGGCGGCGAGCAAAAAAACCGGCATCCGGATTCATTCTGTGATGAATCGAGATCATTGGAAATATCCACTGTCTTCCGCTGATCCGGCCGTTGTAGCTAAAAGCATGGACGGGCTCAAGACCAGTTTCCGCAACGCCAGCCTGTGGGGCGCGGATACGGTGCTGCTGGTGCCGGCCGTGGTGAATCCGGAGACCACGTATCAGCAAGCCTGGGATCGCTCGCAGGAGCAGATCCGAAAAATTGTTCCGCTGGCTGAAGAAGTGAAAGTGATCCTGGCGGTGGAGGAAGTTTGGAACAAGTTCCTGCTGAGTCCGCTCGAAATGGCGCGCTACGTGGATAGTTTCAACAGCCCCTGGGTTCGGTCTTATTTCGACGTCGGAAACGTTGTGCTATACGGTTATCCGCAGGATTGGATCCGCACGCTTGGCAAGCGCATCGTCAAGCTCCACATCAAGGATTTTTCGTTCCGGGAAGACAAAAAGACCGGGAAGCGCGTGGCGGATTTCGTGAATCTGCGCGATGGCGATATCAACTGGAAAGAAATCTATCGCGCGCTGCATGAAATCGGATACCAAGGCTCGGCCACCGTGGAGTTGGATGGGGGCGGTAAGGACTACCTGGCCGACGTGAGCCATCGCTTTGATTTGATTCTCAGCGGCCAATAACGTCATCGATTTCCCGAAAGCATCGGGGTCCCTGAGCGTCTACTGGCTGGGAAACCCCAGGCGAACGGAGCATCCATGAAAAATTTCATGATCGGACTGGCGGTGGGCGTGGTTGTTTCCGGGCTCACTGCGCTGATTCTGGTTTTCGCATTCATCAAGTTTGTCGGATCGTTCGGAGAGCGGCCGGTCAGCGTGGCGGATGGTTCCACGCTGGTTTTCAAACTGGAAGGCGCCGTCCCCGAAAAATCGCCGGCCGAGATTCCTCTGCCGATGTTCCAGGAGCAGACTCCTTTGACCGTGGAGCAAATCTGGACCACGTTTCACAAGGCGGCCGCGGACTCGCGCATCAAAGGCATCATCTTTGAACCGCGCGGACTCGAGATGGGCTGGGCCAAAATGCAGGAGATCCGCGAGGAAATTCTGCAATACAAGAAATCCGGCAAGCCGATCATCAGCTATCTACGCGGACCCAGCGCACGCGAATATTACCTGGCGTCGGCCACCGACAAGATTTTCCTCGCGCCGGAAGATTCGCTCGATCTGAAAGGGCTGCGCGTGGAAGCGGTCTTCATCAAGAACACGTTCGATAAGCTCGGCGTGCACGCTGACGTGATCCATGCGGGCAAGTACAAAGACGCGGGCGACATTCTGACGCAGACGTCCATGACGCCTGAGACGCGCGAGGTTCTGGATCAAATCCTCGATCAGTTTTACGGCAATTTGATCGACACCATCGCGCAGGGCCGAAAGAAACCGAGTGAAGCCGTGAAGACCATGATCGATCAAGGGCCGTTCATGGCGAACGAGGCGCTGGCGAATGGCTTGATCGATGCATTCGGGTACGAAGATCAGGCAACGGAGGAGATGAAAACCCGGCTCAAACAGAATGAGCTGACCAAGCTCTCTGCCAAAGCATATAGCAAGACTCCCGCGCTGTCGGGCGGCACCACACGGCGCATCGCGCTGATCGTGGGCGAAGGCGAGATCACACGCGGTTCCGGAAATTCCAATTCCGACGAAAACGGAATCACTGCGGTTGCATTCACGAAGCTACTGAAACAGGTGGAGGACGATTCATCCATCCGCGGCGTCATCATCCGCGTGGATTCGCCCGGCGGCGACGGCGTGGCGTCCGACGACATCCTCCACGAGGCCAAAAACCTGAGCAAGAAAAAACCAGTGGTGATTTCAATGAGCGACCTGGCGGCGTCCGGCGGCTATTTCATCTCCATGACCGGCGATCCGATTGTGGCGTATCCGAACACGTTGACCGGATCCATCGGCGTGATCTTCGCGCGGATTAGCCTGCATGGGCTGTATGACAAGATCGGCGTGAACAAGCAAATCCTCAAGCGCGGCCAGTACGCCGATCTGGATTCCGATTACTCCGCTTTAACGGATGACCAACGCCAGAAGATCGCCGGTGAGATCGATGCGTTCTACAAAGGATTTGTGAGCCGTGTGGCGGACGGCCGCAAAAAGACATTCGATCAGATTGAACCGCTCGCGCAAGGCCGCGTCTGGCTGGGCGCGCAAGCCAAGCAGAACGGCTTGGTGGATGAGCTTGGCGGATTGGACAAAGCGGTGGAACTGGTACGCCAGCGCGCGCATCTCGCGGCGACGGATCGCATCACGCTGGTCCCGTATCCGGGGAAGCGCAGCATCTTCGATGTGCTATTCGGCCATGGCGATGACACCAATGCGTTGGAGTCGAAGCTGGAGCAAGTGTTCGGAAAGATCCCGATTGCGTCGCTCGCGAAAGGCGGATTCCTGAAGCTGATGCCCTATTCAATCAGCGTGAAGTAGCTGATTTTTTCAGCAACGGGACCAACAGCGCAGCGGTCAACAACCCGCAAACCGCCGCGCCCTCCCACGCCAGATTCGTAACCGCGCGGCGCGTGGTGTGTTCATCCAACCAGATCTGCCACGCGTCAGGGAGCCGCGAACTCATCGCGAAAGCGAGCAAAATTATCAAAAAGGAAAAGCGCAGAATCGTTTTGACCAATCCCGCGGAAAGCGTGCGCGCCATTAACGCACTCAGGGTTCCCACCGCTGCTGAAGCCATCAAGCTGCACACCAGCACTCCGGCAAAAAGTTTGGCCGGCGGCGAGACTACTGATCCATGCCAGTATGCGAGATTGAGCGTCACGATCGCGGTAATCAGCACCAGCACCGTCACTCCCCATCCGAACGCAACCAGCAGTCCCAAACGGCCTAAAGTAGTCCGAGTGGATGTCACACCGATGTCACTGGCGAACGATTCGGCGCTCGCAGGTGCCACAAAAAGAACCGCCAAAAGACCATAGGCGGCAAGCATTCGGGGATCGAGAAAAGTATACCCTTTGTACCAGGGGACCAGGATTCCGAACGCTAACACCGTGATAAGAATAATTAAGGCCTGTTTTGCCATTTAAGCCGCGTTTCAGTATACCTCTGCGGGTAGTGGTACCCTGACAGTACGGGGCTCCGAAAGGTAACCTTACCGCACATAGGGCGATTTTGTAACCGGCTCTGTCATAATCCTTACCAATCGATTGGTCGATAAACAGTGTATGTTCGACAGGCGTGTAGAACCCCGAATGTTATGCGCGGACATGGTGGACGTCCAGTGGAAGGACAAAACCGGCCGTATGCGCAAGGGTATCGCCAACCTGGAAGATATCTCGTTGTCCGGCGCTTGTCTGCAGTTCGATCAACCGATTCCCTTGCAAACGGAACTTCGGATCAATCACCAAAAAGGCGAACTGTTGGGAAAAGTGCGGTATTGCGTTTATCGCGAAATCGGCTATTTTCTGGGGATCGAATTTGAGCCTGGCTGCCGGTGGTCGGAGCAGCAGTTCAAGCCGCAGCACATGCTGGATCCGCGCCGTCTGGTTCTTCGCACGGTCAATCGAATCTCAAAGCTTGCCAACTAATCGCGCCTAGCGGTACCCGCCCGATATAATTCTATTTGCCCCGCGTTCCCGCTTCCAGGAATTCTCCCGTTCAAGGCATGTTGGTTGCGGCCATCACGCCGCGGCGCGCGCAAGAGCATTCCATCGACCTCGGCGCCACGCTGGAGCTGATCGACTTTCTGGGGGAGAACGGCGTCGACGGAATCGTACTGCTCGGGTCCACGGGTGAATTTGTCCACTTCGCGTTAGATGACCGCCGGCACATGGTGAATTTCGCCGCCAAACGCAGCCGCGTCCCCATGCTGGTGAACGTCTCCTACTCGACGCTGGATGGCGCGGTGGAATTGGCGCGGGAAGCAGCCGGCGCAGGCATTGCGGGAGTGTTGCTGATGCCGCCGTATTACTACCCTCACAGCCAAGCTGAAATTCTCTCTTTCTACGAGGCTTACGCTGATGCCATCGACGGACTCATTCCAACTTACCTCTACAACATCCCCGCCTGTACTAGCGAGATTGCCAGTTCCACTGCCGCACGGCTACTGTCGGGCGGACGCTTCGCGGGGATCAAGGATTCGAGCGGCAGCGCGGAATTTTTTCGAGAGCTCTTCGATCAAACTGACGGGCAACGCGCCGGAGTCCCGTTCACCTTTCTTTCCGGACAAGAGCGGCTTTACGCCGCACAACGCCGGGAGGGAGCGGCGGGCGCAGTGTCCGGCGTAGCTTCCGCGCTGCCCGAACTGATGGTGGCGTTTGATCGTGCCATCGCGGCGGGGGATACCGCTGGCATCCATCAATTGGAGGCGCGCTTGAACGAATTCTTGGCTTGGGCCGACCAGTTCCCTTGGCCCACGGCGGCCAAAGAAGCTCTAAAACAACGTAAGCTCAAGAGCGGAGCGTTGGCTAACCCGCTCCCTCCCGAACTCGACAAGAAGCTTGAGCAGTTCGCCGAATGGTTTCGCGGCTGGCTGCCCGCGCTGCTGCGGGAGTGCAAAGGACGTAAATGAACAACGAGGAATTTCGGAGCTACGGCCACCGGGTGGTGGACTGGATGGCGGACTATCTCGAAAACATCCGCGACTATCCGGTGTTGCCGGCAATGCAGCCGGGCGATTTGATGGATCGGCTGCCTGCGTCGGCGCCCGAACATGGCGAGCCGATGGATGCCATCCTGCAGGACTTCGAGCGGCTGATCGTTCCCGCACTCACGCACTGGAATCACCCGCGCTTCCTCGCCTATTTCGCGATTTCGGGATCTCCTCCGGGCATCCTGGCCGAAATGCTCACCGCCACTCTCAACGTCAACGGTATGTTGTGGAAGAGCAGCCCGGCGGTCACGGAACTTGAACAAGTCACTCTGGCCTGGCTGCGCCAATGGATGGGATTGCCGCAGGAGTTCTTCGGCATCATTTACGACACGGCCTCCATCTCCAGCATGCATGCCATCGCGGCCGCCCGCGAGATGGCGGATCCCGAGGTTCGAACGCGCGGCAACACGGGCCATTTGGTGATGTACACCTCAGAGCATTCGCATTCTTCCATCGAGAAAGGCGCCATCACGCTCGGCATCGGGCAAAGCAACGTGCGTCAGATTCCGGTGGATGAGAACTTCCGCATGCGCGTGGATGTCCTGCGCGAGCGCATGGAAGCCGATCGGAATGCGGGCTGGACGCCTTTTCTCGTGGTCGCCACGGTGGGCACTACTTCTACTTCGAGTATCGATCCGGTGCCTGCAATCGCCGATATCGCGAAAGAGTTCGGCGTCTGGTTGCACGTGGATGCGGCTTATGGCGGTTCAGCCGCTGTTGTGCCGGAGCTGCGCGGAATTCTCGCCGGCGCCGAGCGCGCGCATTCGCTGGTCGTAAATCCGCACAAGTGGCTTTTCACGCCCATCGATCTCAGCGTGTTCTATACCAGCCAGCCCGAAATTCTGCGCCGTGCGTTCTCCCTGGTTCCGGAATATCTGAAGACCGGGCAGGACACTCGCGCCGTGAATTACATGGATTACGGCGTTCAACTCGGCCGGCGATTCCGCGCATTGAAGCTGTGGTTCGTAATGCGGAACCTGGGACATGAAGGAGTCAGCGATCTCATCCGCGCGCATATCGCATATGCCCAAAAGCTGGCGAATCTCATCCGTGCGCATCCAGATTTCGAAGTCTCCGCGCCCACACCGTTCTCGCTGATCTGTTTTCGCTACCGCGGTTCGGACGAAGACAATCGCCTGCTGCTGGAAAAAATCAACGCATCCGGAAAGGCTTTCCTATCTCACACCGTGTTGAACGGGCAGTTCGTGCTGCGTCTCGCGATCGGCAACATGGCCATCCAGTGGAAAGATCTGGAAGAGGTATGGGATTTGATTCAGACAGCGGCGGCTAAATAACTGCGGTCCGGTTTCCCAAAAACTCATCCACCGTCGATAGCAGATGCGTGGGATGCACCGGTTTCGAAATATAACCGTTCATCCCCGCCGCCAGGCATCGCTCTTTATCGCCGGACATCGCATGCGCAGTCATCGCCACGATCGGCAGATGTTTCCAACGCTCGTCCTTCCGGATCAGGCGCGTGGCTTCCAAACCATCCAGCCCGGGCATCTGGACATCCATGAGGACCAGATCGAAATCACCGGCCGTTTCCAGCTTCTCCAGAGCCTCTTTGCCGTCATTGGCCAGTTCGATCATGAATCCACGTTTGCGGAGCACCGCGGTCACGACCTTTTGATTGACCTGATTGTCCTCCACCACCAGCAGGCGACCCGGTCCGGATCCGGCGGGGGAACGCGCGAGCCGCGGCGGCTCGAGAATCTGCCCAGCGCCAACCGAGCACGGCAGCGTAACCACAAAGGCGGATCCGCCGAGCTCATTTTCCACGTGCATCTCGCCGCCGTGCAGTTCCACCAGTTTCTGCGTGATCACCAGCTCAATGCCTGCTTCATTCGCTGTTCCCTTTCCGGCGGTGCCAAGAGCGGCGAGCATTCGTTCGGCTGGAATACCGGTGTTTGCATTGTGCACCGAGATCCGCAGCAAGAACTCCGTGGCGCCGGAAATCTGCCCATCGAAACGCACGGCCACCGGTCCGCGATCGGACGATTTGAGGGCGTTGCGAATCAGGTTGGAGAGAATCTGCCGGATTCGCCCAGCATCGCCGATCAACTGAGCCGGCACTTCCGGTGCGACATCCAACGTGACAACAGCCCCGGCGCATTCGGCATTCACGCACTCTGAAGCAGCAGTGCGCACTTCAAACGACGATTTCTCCAACGTCAGCTTGCCGGTTTCAATTTTGGATAGATCCAGCATGTCGTTCAGCGACGTCAACAGCGAGAAAGCGCAGCGCTGTGCCGCCTGCACTTCGTCGCGCTGCTCGGGCTGGAGATGCTTCTGGAGCGAAAGCTCCAGCAGCCCGATCATTCCGTTGAGCGGGGTGCGCAGTTCCTGGGAAACCGTGGCGAGAAACTCCGTCTTCACTCGATTGGCTGCTTGCGCCTGCCGTGTAGCCTCTTCCAACTGTTCGGTGCGTTCCCTGATTCTGCGTTCCAGCAGTTCTTGATGCTCACGGATTTCCCGGCGCGAGTTGGCCAGCGCCTCAATCATGCCGTTGAAGCTCTCGCCCAGAAACTCGATTTCATCGCCGGTCCGGCTCACTTGGATCGGCTCCAGGCACCCGTCCCGAACGGAGAGGATCGCCGATTGTAGCAGCTTGAGCGGACGCGCCAGCAGCCGAATGGTGAACCGCGAGATGGTTCCCGAGACCAGCATCACCACGACGCAAAGCAGCAGCCCCTTACCAATGTCGAAATTATCTTGACGCAGGTTGTAGGCCAGCAGCGTGACCACCACCCAGAAGACGAGCGTAGCCGTAAATATTGAGAATTTCGAGGCTAACGATCGCAGCACGCCCGGGCGTGAATCCATGCTAGTCCATCGGCTTAAGTACCAGCCTCAGCCATAAGGGCTTAGCCTTAGAGATCGCGTGGAATGAGAAACGACAAACGGCTGTAATGCTATTCTTTTACCGAATGAGCCGCCTGCGGACGACTCTCTGCGGCATCGAACTCCAGAACCCCGTAATCGCTGCGTCAGGGACTTACGGTTACGGCATTGAATTCGAAAAAGTCACCGATCTGAACGCGATCGGCGGCATCGTCGTAAAAGGACTTTCGCGCGAGCCGATCGCCGGTAATCCGCCGCCGCGCCTCTGGGAAGCCGAAGGCGGAATGATCAACTCCATTGGCCTGCAGAACATGGGAGCGCACGCGTTCGTCGAAGAAAAACTGCCCGGCTTGCGCCGCTTCCGCACGGCCATCTTTGCGAACGTCTTCGGATATGCAGAAGAAGATTACGCCGAGGTCATCCGGATATTAGACGATGCAGAGGGCATAGCCGGCTACGAACTGAACGTTTCCTGTCCCAACACCAAGCATGGAGGTATCCAGTTTTCGAGCGACGTCACGCTGCTGAGCGAACTGGTCAGCCTGGTCCGTCCATTGACGAAGCGGCCGTTGATCGTCAAGCTGTCGCCGAATGTCGCGAGCATCGAGCCGTTCGCGAAGGCGGCGGAATCATCCGGCGCGGATGCCATCAGCCTCGTAAATACGTTCGTCTCTTTGGCCATCGACGCAAAAACACGAACGCCGCGAATCGGCGCCGTGTTTGGAGGACTCTCGGGCCCGGCGATCAAACCCATTGCCCTTCGGATGGTCTACCAGGCGGCGAAAGCCGTTCGAATTCCGGTGATCGGCTTGGGAGGAATCCGCACCGGGGAAGATGCGGCGGAATTCATCATTGCGGGAGCGAGCGCAGTGCAAGTGGGCACCGCGAACTTCTGGGATCCCGAATCTCCGGTACGGATCGCAAGGGAGCTCGATCGCTTTCTAAAGAAGGAAAAAGTAAACAACGTGAGCGAACTCGTGGGAACCTTAAAGATATGCGAAAAATAGTTTCAACCGAGAAGGCGCCCAAGGCGATTGGACCGTATTCGCAAGCGGTAGTGTTGAACGGCGTGGCGTATCTCAGCGGACAAATTCCGCTCGATCCATCGACTGGGCAGTTGGTGGAAGGCGACATCGCCGCTCAAACGGAACGCGTCCTCGAAAACCTGAAAGCTGTACTCGAAGCCTGCGGCGCATCGCTGGAATCGGTGCTCAAGACTACGGTATTCCTCAAAGACATGGCCGACTTCCCGAAAATGAACGAAGTCTACGCGCGGTATTTTTCTTCCAATCCTCCGGCCCGCTCAACGGTGCAAGCCGCAAAGTTGCCACGCGACGTAAACGTAGAAATCGATGCAATAGCGGAAACCCGAAGCTAAAAACCGAATAGCGCGCGAAGCGACCGCCTTGCACTCAGTGAGCGCTGTACTGCGCTTGCGGAGGCTTCAACTTAATCTCCACGGTCTTCTGCTCTTCGTCGATATCGAAGTTGTCGCCGAAAGTCTGGTAGTTCTTGGCGTTCACTTGGATCAGAATCGTGCCCTGCGGAATCGGCGGAATCTTGGCGATCCCTTCCTGATTTGTATGCAGATCCCACTCCTTGCGGATTCCCTTGCCGAGCTTCACCACGGAATGTCCCTTGATAAAGCGAACCGTGATGCTCGCGCCTTCGACGGCTTTCCCAGACTCGCTCTTCACCGCGATGGTCAAAGTTGTCATGGGGGGCCCCGCGAGTAGCGGTAGCGCCAGTACCAGGCAGAGAATCATTCGCCGCATAGTCTCATGATACCCGCTCTCTGACACTGAACCGCGACCGCGAGGGAGCGCTACCACGGACGTCAGGGGTAGCGCTCCCTCGCGGTCGCGGTTCGGTAGAGGGGTCAAGCAATATCCGGAAGCAAAAACTTCCGCGGCTGCCTGGCCGCACTTGTCACGGCTTCCGCCGCGATATATCCGCTGCGCACAGCGCCCTCCATGGTGGCCGGCCATCCGCAGCGCGTCCAATCGCCCGCCAGAAACAAATTCGGAATCCTCGTCGGACTCTCCGGCCGAAGCTGCTCCAACCCCGGCTTGGCCGAAAACGTCGCCCGCACTTCTTTCACCACGTGCGCCTTCTCGATCTTCGCCTCGTTCACGCGCGGAAAAAACTCGGCCAACTCTTTCAACGCCAGCGCGATCACGTCGGTTCGGCTCATCTCAACCAAGCCGCGCGATGCGCTCACCACCAGTTGCAAGTAGCGTCCCCCGGATTTGTTGAACATCCACTGGATGGTTCGATCGAGCAACGTCGCGTGCGGCAATTGCGTAACGCTTCGGTCAAACCACAGATGAATGCCCGTGATCGGAGAATGCTCAAAACCGGTGATATCGATTCCCAGATCCGGCGCCAGCGCCGGTAGCCGTTCGAAAGGCACCGCGGAAATGTAGTAATCGGCCGTGTGGCGCTTGCCGCCCGCTTCCACGGCTTGAACGGATCCTTCCCCAACGACGATCTGATCCACCGGCGTTCTTTGATGAAAACGAACGTTGCTCATCCGTTTCCATGCTTCCGGCGCGTACAGCTCACCAAGCGGAACTGCCGGGATGCCCATCTGGTAAGAATTCGACGCAGCGAGAAAGCCGAGCCAAAAAACGTGAAACCCATGGCTGGCGGCCATCCGGTGCAGATCCTCGTTCACCGCGCTGACCAATACCTGCGCCCAAAACCGATGGATAGCCGCTTCGCTCTGCTGCTTTTCGCGCAGCCAATCGAGCATGGTGATGCGATCCAGATCTTCGCGCCGCCCGTGCTCGCTGCGCAGTGCCATCAAACCGCGCGCGATGGAAAATTTGTCGCCAAAACTCAGACACGATAATTTGCGAAAGCTCCCCGCGAAATGCAGCGGCGCCGGCAACTTGCCCGCCGCCAGCATGGATGTTCGTCCGCCGGGTTCGATGAAATAAAACTGTTTGTGGAAATGGATTCGATCCGCAACACCCAGGCGTTTATAAAAGTCCAGGATATTCACGCAGCACCGCAGAATCAGGTGCTGGCAATTGTCGATGATTTCGGAGTTTTCGCCCGGCAGCGGATAGGATGTCGCGCGGCCGCCCAGGAATCCACGGGCTTCGAATAAATCAATTTGGTATCCGGCGTCACCCAGCGCAGCGGCTGCCGCCAATCCGGCGAGCCCACCACCAATGACGATGACGCTCGGCATGTGGGCGGTCAATGCCAATTAACCGATGGGGACTCGGGCGCGGAGACCGCCCCCACCACCGTTATTGATTAGCAGGATCGCAATGGATAGAACTACAACGAGAAATATGATGTCCGAGAGATCAAATTGCATCGGGCGTCTCTTAACTTAACTTGTCCGGTCTTATTAGCGTAGCACAACTGCCTTGCCGAGCTGCGCCACCACGTTTTCCATGAGCCGCAATCCGCAATTGGCGTCGAGCGACAGGATGCTCTCGGGATGGAACTGCACGGCTTCCATGGCGAGGTCGCGATGACGGATACCCATGATTACTCCATCTTCCGATTCCGCCGTCACTTCCAGGCACGCAGGAAGCGCTTCTTTGCGAGCGAATAGCGAGTGGTACCGCCCGACTTTGAAGCGTTCGGGCAGTCCCTCGAACACGCCCTTGTTCTGGTGGATTACAACGGAAGGCTTGCCGTGCATCGGATAATCCAGCACGCCCAATTCACCGCCGAATGCCTCCACGATCCCCTGGAGTCCGAGGCAAACGCCAAACACTGGAATTCCGGCCTGGGCAGCGAACTTCACAACATCCGGCACACCAAAATCCGCCGGCCGCTTCGGACCCGGCGAAATCAAGATCAGGTGCGGCGCAATTTCCCGGATCAGCTCGGGCGGAATCCCAGCCCGGTAGGTGGAGACCTCGGCGCCGGTCTGCCGCGCGTAGTTGGCGAGCGTGTGAATGAAACAATCGTCGTTGTCGATGAGCAGCAGCTTGACGCCTTGCCCAGCCTTGACCGGCGCAGCTTCCGCCGCTCTTTCCGACGCTGGGCGGGGAGCGAGACACCGGAAAAATCCGGTGGCCTTCATGCGTGTCTCTTCTTCTTCGAGCGCTGGGACCGAATCGTAGAGCAGAGTAGCACCCACGCCATAACGCGCCCGGCCATCACGCAGATGGATGGTCCGGATCAAAATACCAGTGTTAATGTCACCGTTGATCGACAGCATCCCTACCGCGCCGCCGTACCAGCCGCGCGCGTCTTTCTCCAGATCCTCGATCGCCTGCGCCGCAGCTTTCTTGGGGGCGCCGATCACAGTGACCGCCCACATATGCGTGAGGAACGCGTCCAGCGAATCGAAACCCTGCTGTAGCGTGCCTTCCACATGGTCGACCGTGTGGAAAACACCTGCGTACGATTCAATCAACCGCCGCCCGATCACTTTCACCGAACCGGGAATCGAAACGCGCGACTTGTCGTTGCGATCCACGTCGCTGCACATCGTCAGCTCGGATTCTTCCTTGGTGGAATTGAGCAGCTCGCGGATCGAATCGGCGTCACGCAGCGGATCGCCGGTGCGGCGAGCGGTGCCAGCGATTGGACAGGTCTCCACTCTCTGCCCTTCCACCCGAACGAACATCTCAGGCGACGCCCCCACGAGCGCTTCGTCCCCGAGCTGCAGGAAAAATTCATACGGACTCGGGCTGGCGTGCTGGATCCGTTCAAAAAGCTCCGACGGACTGCCAGAGAAATTAGCGTGGAAGGTTTGCCGCAGCACCACTTCGTAGTAATTACCCTGGCGCATGCCTTCCCGCACCACATCCACCTTCTCCATGTACTCTTCGCGCACGTGGTCGGACGCGATCTCCTCGGCCGGGCGCTTGGGCGGCTTAGGTACCGCGGTGGCTGTGCGTTCGTGCGAAACGGTGGAAAGCTCACCGCGCGCGAAATCGTAGCGATACCGTTCGATGCGCTCCTTCTTGCGATCCATGTAATAAATGTCGTCGCAGAGGAACAGATGCAGATCTTTGTGCCCGTCGCGCGGCAGCTTGAGCTCGATCGGATCGAATTGAAACAGCAGATCGTAGCCGAATGCGCCCACCAGCGCCAGCCGCGAGTCATCTTTGGTTCGAAACTCATCCAACAGCGCGCGCAAAATAGAAAATGCCGATGGCTGCTTGCTGCGTTCTTCCTCCGGAAACAGCTTCGGCAGCGGTTTCAAGCGTCCGCGCAGGCTGGTTCCCTCGAAATCGAATTGCTCCCAATGGGGATGCCGCGCTAGCAACGGATGCAGAATTTTGTTCAGCACTTCCCCGCGTTCATTGAGCGGGCGGAAATCCACTTGGCGGCCGGCCGCGACAATCTCAAGCGGCGGCGCGATGGACGCCACGTCCCAGCGCGAATAACGCTCCGGATATTCGTAGCCGGACGAAAGATAAATGCCACGATAGCGATCGAGCTTATGCAGCAGCCGCTTCAAGCCCTTGTGATAAGGAATGGCGGACTCCAGGCGAGTGACGGTAATTCCACCAGGAGTGTTGTAACTGAGCTTGGGCATAGTGCGGAACCGGGGGCGCTTGAGCCTTCAGGATAACGCATCAGGCAGAACAGGAGTGCTGAGGATCAGCGCTGCGGCGGCACTCGCTTGCCCGAAATCGCCGCAGCCGCGGCATTGACGGCGGGACGTCCGGCTGCCTTGCGCCGCACTCGCTTAAAGCCGGTCACGTGGTAGCGAAAACTCACTTCGAAAATCGCCAAAACGGCTTTGAAAAGGTCGACGAACCGCAGCTTGGAGACGCCTTCGTTTCGACCGATGTAGGTGGTTTGGAACTCCGCGACACCCAAGCCTTGGCGTAGCCAAAGAGCCAGCACTTCGGTGAGATAGATGGGGCTCGCGTAGCGGATCTCGTGTTCGGCCACCATTTCCGCCGCAGCCCTGGAGTAGAAACGGTAGCCATTGCTGTAGTCGCGGATGCGCGGGCTGATCACGGCTCCGACGGCCGAGCTACAGACGCGGCTCACCATCAAGCGGCCCCACGGGCGATTGGTGACGCGGCTTCCAGGCACATATTTGGATGCGATGGCGAGGTCGAACTGTCCGCCTGCAATCAAAGCAATTCCCTCGGGCAGTTCCTCCGGCCGATGCGATAAATCGCCGTCCATTTCCACGAAAATGCCGTGGGTTGTGTTCTGTAATCCCCAGAGTAAGGACTCATGCAGCGCGCTGCCCCGCACGGATCCACGGGTGGTTTTCACGCGCCGGATCAGGTGCACGGGTCCCGTGGGGTTGGCGGCGCATTCCGCGAGATATTCCAGCGTTCCGTCTTTGCTGCCGTCGTCGACGATGCAGACCGTATGCGGGATACCGGTAAGAACGCGTTCGATTCGATCCAGCAGTTCCGCGATGTTCGCCCGCTCATTCAGGACCGGGAGCAGGATGCAAACACCGGGCTGAACCACGGAAATCGGCGCGCTCACGTTCTGAGTATAAGGCGATTGAGCCGGCTTAGTCGCCTTCCGCGGCCATGGCTTGCGGAACATGAGCCCGCTCGTGCGCTCCGTAGCCAAGCGTCAGATATTCCACGGCGCCTTCGAACTTCTCGCGTGGAAGAACGCGCCAGCAATCGAGAACAACCGGCTTTCCGTGAGAATGCTTGAAATCCTGCGGGGTCAATTTCTTGAACTCAGGCCAAGGGGTAGTAATCGCCAGGACATCGGCTTGACGCGTGACTTCCGCCGCACTCGACGCAAAAGTTATGTTGCCTTTGAGCGGCTCGCGAGCATACTCCATGGCTTCGGGATCGTAAGCGATCACTTTTGCGCCGGATTCGAGCAGATGCTTGGCGATGGCGACGCCCTGGGATTCCTCGATGACGCCGGTGTCGGGTTTGTAGGACAGTCCCAAAACTCCCACCGTTCCGCCTTTCGGAAGCTTCTTGAGGATGATTGAGCTCATCCGAGGGACTTGCTGGCGATTCAAAGTATCGGTGGCTTCGGCCAATAATGCGGGCGCGCCATTGGCGCGCGCCAGCGCCGAAAAAGCCACGTTATCGCGCGGGAAACACGGACCGCCGTAGCCGAGTGCGCCCTTTAGATATTTGGAGCCGATGCGGGTGTCGCAACCAATGGCAGCGGTAACCACATCCACATCCGCGCCGGGCAAGGTTTCGCAAACCTGAGCCAGCATATTGGCGTAGGAAATTCGCGTAGTAACGAAGGTGTTCACAGAGAGCTTGGTGAGTTCCGCGTTCACGAAATTCATTCGGCGGATGCGCGGATTGCTCTCGCACACGCCGGTGTAGAACTCTTCGAGAAGAGCGCCCGACTTGGGATCCGACTCACCGATCAGGATCATGTCCGGCCGCAACATGTCATTGACGACGTTGCCGAGGGCGATGAATTCCGGGTTATAGCAGAGGCCGAAATCCACGCCGCAGGTTTTTCCCGTAAGCTCTTCGAGAGCCGGCAGCAATGTCCCGCCGGTGGAGCCGGGCATCACGGTGCTCGAAAGCACCACCAGATGCCACTTGGCTTTCTTCTTGAGAACCGCGCCGATCTTTTCGGCGGCTTCCATCACGTAATCCATGGAGAACCGCCCATCTTTGCCAGAGGGAGTGGGCACCATGATCATGGTGACGTCGGTGGCCATCAGCGCTTCTTCATAGCTGTGCGTGGCCGAGATGCGATCGCGCGCGCCATCGATCATTTCTTGAAGACGCGGCTCCTTCACCGGTGCCTTGCCCGCGTTGATGGCCTTCACGGTTGCGGGATTCAAATCCACGCCGATCACGGTGTGGCCCTTGTGCGCCATAACGGCTTGCATGGGCGAACCCAGCTTGCCTAGTCCAATAATTGAAATATTCATTTTGTGATTTATTCCTGTCTTACAATTGGCATGCGCCATCCGGTACCGAAAGCGCGTGAAGTCACCTTCAGCACCGGTGCCGCCTGCTTTCTTTTAAACTCTGCGATCCGTACAAGTTTGAGCACCCGGCGAACTGTATCCTCATCGTAACCGCTCGCGATGATATCTTCCGCGCTCTGGCATTGCTCGATATGCAGCTCCAAGATTTGATCCAGAAGGTCGTACGGCGGCAGGCTGTCCTGATCCTTTTGATCGGGACGCAGCTCCGCCGACGGTGCCTTGGTGAGGATGCTTTCCGGAATATCCGGTTTCACGCGATTGCGCCAGTTCGACACTCGGTAGACCATCATCTTAGGCAGGTCCGCGATTACCGCGAGGCCGCCGTTCATATCGCCGTAGAGCGTGCAATATCCCACCGAGATTTCGGATTTGTTGCCGGTGGTGAGCAGCAGCGATCCAAATTTGTTGGAGATCGCCATCAGCAGATTGCCGCGAATGCGCGACTGGATATTTTCCTCTGTGACGTCGGCGGCGCGGCCCCGGAACGCCTCGGCCAGCACACCGTCGTAGGTCTCCATGATGCCGCTGATGGGCAAAGTTAGGGTTTGGATGCCGAGATTTCGCGCCAGTTCAACGGAATCGTCCACGCTGCCCGAACTGGAATAGCGCGAGGGCATCAGGACGCCCAAAACGTTCTGCGGACCTACAGCTTCGGCGGCAATGGCTGCAGTGAGCGCGGAATCGATGCCTCCCGAGAGTCCGAGCAATACTTTGGAGAAACGAGTCTTCGATACGTAATCGCGAACTCCGAGCACCAACGCGTGCCAGATCTCGGCTTCGGTTTCAAAATCGTCTTGGGCGATGGTTCCGGAGCTTTGTGTCTTATCGCCGATCGCGAGGTCTGCGATCAACGTATCTTCCGCGAAGCCCTTGGCGCGCGCGACCAGTTTTCCGTCGCGATCGTAGACGAGGCTCCGTCCATCGAAAATCAGGTCGTCGTTACCGCCCACTTGGTTCACATACGCCACCGGGATTTTGTATTTCTGCGCCATGTGGCTGAGCATCCGCTCGCGTAGAACTTGTTTGCCCGCGTAAAACGGCGACGAGGAAAGATTGATGATGGCCTGCGCACCGGATTCGGCGAGCATCTGAATCGGGTCTTGGTGATAGCGGCGGCGCTGCCAGAAATCCTGATCGTTCCAGACGTCTTCGCAGACGCTAACGCCGAGACGCCAACCGTTCAGATCGAGAATCTGCGGGCCGGCGGCCGGTTCGAAATAGCGGTCTTCGTCGAAGACATCGTAAGTAGGCAGGAGGGTCTTGTGAAAGGCCGGTCCCACTTCGCCCTTTTGAAGCAGAACTGCGCTATTGAAGAGCGGCCGGCCCATTTCGGACGGATTTGGCGTGGCCACGCCGACCAGGAGCGGAGGCGCAGATTTGAGTTCCACCGCGATTTCGCGCAGCGCCTGGCAACTGCGGCGCACGAATCCCTGATTCATCAGAAGATCGCGGGGCAAATAACCCATCAACGCCAATTCGGGTGTGACGATCAGATCCGCGCCTTCATCTTGAACCTTGCGCGCGCCGCGAATGATGAGCGCGGCATTCCCGGCTATATCGCCGGCCGTGGGATTAATCTGGAGAAGGGCAACCCGCAAGAGATTTCCGTGGATGAGAGCTGTTTAGTTCCGGGAACTCAATAGTATATCGTAACCTGTTTGTAGGATCGATGCGGAAGGCGAAACAGTACATCGCCAAAAAAGAAGTTCGAGCGATGGCGCGCGAGCGCGTAGGGTCACCGCCAGCACCTAAAGTAATAGTTCCAAAGAACTTACGGAAGAAACCGAAGCACAAGAAGCCGATTGAGATAGAAGAAGCGTAAGCCGTGATCCACAACCGGAAACGATAACCGCCCTTAGCTGCTGGAGGGCGTGAACAGCGCGCCAATGATTTTGAAGATCAGTGGGATTACCCATGCGGGCGTGATGGCCGCAAAGGCTTTCCCCTTCGTAGAGCCGGTTAAAGATGCGAGAGCTAGAGCGAGGATCACCAGACTCCAGATTTCGAAAATGGAAAAGAAGTTCAAGATTGCCAGCAGAACGCCGTGGGCGGGGATAAAGATGTCCAGCCCAAACGCCGGGCTCATCTGCTCCTGCGAAGTTATCTCATCGCCTTTGGTCCGCAACACGATATAGGTCGCGATGAACTGTAAAGAACCAATGAGGGAAGTGGCCATCAGAATACTGAAAACGTCGCGGAATTTGGCTTTCAGACCCACCATCGAGCCCGTGACATTAATGAGCCAGCCAATCAACAGATTGAACAGCACAATGAAAACCGGGATCAGATAGACCACCACGCTGGTGATGATCCGAGTCATGTTTCTCGCACTTTCCAAACGCTCTGGGGGGACGTTCTGCTGCGCTAACCGGGCTTCCCCCAACTGCAAAGAATAGGGCAGCATGAGATTGCCGACGATGAAGAAGATGATACAGAGCAGGATCAGCGGCCACAGCCAGAATAACTTGGCCTTGGCAGCTTTCGCCAAACCCGCGGGGTCCACGAACGCATTGAACATCCCCAAGATGCCGCTTGCCGCGCTGGGAGTCTCTTCCGCCATGTCTGCCTCCGTCTGGAACAACTCTGTTTGGATTGAGTACCAAAAGATTATACCTTTTGCGGTACGCTGTAGTTCGGTTCACCCCATGAAACTTGTGATTTTGTTATGCGGCCTCGCGGCCGGGATGTTCGGACAACTCGCGCCGCCCAATGCATCCGGCGTCTCGATGGGGCACGTACATCTTTACACCAAAGATCCGGCGGCACATAAGACGCTTTGGGTGGACGTGTTCGGAGCCTCGGAAACCAAGCTGGCGGACATGCAGGTGTTCAAGGTCCCGGGGATGCTGGTGTTCGTCCAAAAAGCGGATCGCACGGGCGGATCGGTCGGCTCAAGAGTAAATCATCTCGGAGTAAAGGTACACGATCTTTCAGCAACGCTGGCGAAGGCGGAAGCGGCGAAGATCACGATCGTCAGCAAGAATGCCACGCAAGCCATGCTGCTCGCGCCAGATGAAATTCGCGTCGAAGCGACGGAAGATGCCGCG
>Ga0209060_10001614_pt1 | contig 23916 bp, 20 predicted proteins | sample Coa_R1_8_FD_187155 | JGI IMG/M metagenome (GOLD analysis project Ga0209060, IMG submission 187155) | Surface soil microbial communities from Centralia Pennsylvania, which are recovering from an underground coalmine fire - Coalmine... | ecosystem: Environmental > Terrestrial > Soil >...
CCAGCAAATGGTTCAGCTGCACCAGAAGTGTGAGCAAAAGATGCGGCAGCAACGGCTCCGGCTTGTAGTTGACCCTAAGCTCCTGCCCGATCTTTGCTCGAACGAATCGGTCATTTGAATCCGCGGTACTTCCGGCGGAGCGCCGATTTTGGTCCTCAAATTCACTCAAGTGCTCGCCGGACTGATCCTCCTCCAGCTCGCCGCAGAAGATCCTCAGGTAATCGAGACTGGCGGCAAGACGGTCAAGGTCGGCGTCCAAGCCGGCCGGCGAGCGATCGAGCGTTGAATAGGTCGTGACGTTGGCACCGGTGTTGGTCACCATTGCCTCCCAGCATTCTCCGGCGCGCGAACACGGGATACTGAGATAAAACGGCGAGTCGAGGGCTGCGTCTTGACGGTTTCGAGTCAATTCTTAAGCCCGCATTTGTGGGATCGTCGGAGTTCCGTCGCAGCACGTCCTTTCGGTGCCGGTTGATCCTGCCGATCAACGGCAATGACTTTTGGCTCCGACCTTCCGCGGTAGTGCCCTCGAGCTGTCGGAGGGCTCCGACAACGTCACTGCGGTCGATGGCGAGATATGCGGTATCGTCGCTCGGGGACTGGCCTTATTTGCCGTCCGCGCCCTGCCCGAAGACGAGTGACCCCCGACGCGGAGAGGGGGAATGCGCCGGGGGTCGATCACGACTGACTGCCAGGTGCCGTTGGGGACGGTGGAGCGATAGCGTCAGCCGCGGTAGACAAATCACCGCGCACGCTCATTGTCGGTCGGCTCCTCGACGACTTCGATCAATTTTCTTGCTGCTGCACCTTGCAGTCTAAAACACAATGACCCACATTGGTCGCGTCGAGCTTCGGCCGAACGACTTGGCCTCGCCGCGCACCGCGTCGGACTAACGATCTTCCTCCAAATCTCGAAGAAACCGGCTGCGCGGTCGCGCGGCCTCAACACACACGCACCCGAAAGTGGAACTAATGACGCAAGGAACCGTGAAGTGGTTCAATGTCCAAAAAGGCTTCGGCTTCATCCAGCCGCATGACGGCGGCAAGGACGTCTTTGTGCACATCAGCGCAGTCGAACGCGCAGGCATGAGCACTCTCAATGAGGGACAACAGGTCTCTTTCGACGTTGTTGCTGATCGAAGGACGGGTAAGTCCTCGGCGGCCAATTTGCGCGCTGTCCGGTCGGCGGCGTAAAGAAACGTAGGCCATTGCAATACCAGCAGATTGGTTTGCCCGTGTCTGGCCTCCAGGCACGGGCTTAATCTAGTCCCCCCAACACAAGAATCCATGACGCTCGGCAACATCCGCCAGGACGGGTCTGTGGGCTCTTCGTCACCGTCAGCCCAGGCGGGTACCACACAGAGGTCAACGTCGGCGCCGAGCGTGACGGCTCTAGGCCTTTGGATGGCCGTTTTTCGCACGATGACAATAACGTGAAGTCAGAAACCGAACACTACGCGGTTACGTTTATGTGGGCAGCCGGTGGGAGGACGAGGCCGGATTGCGGCGTAGCGCATCGGCGCATCGGCCACATTGCGGGACGGAATCATGAGACACGTGATTGCGATCGCGTTCGTGGTTGCGGCTGTATTGGCACCGACAGCTGCGGCCGCGGGAGAGCGGCTGTTCGATGGTGCACTCGGCGCAGCAACTGGCGCGCTCGTTGCCGGACCGGCGGGCTTCCTTGCAGGCGGCGTGATCGGCTACGTGGTCGGTCCGCGCATCTCCCGCGGTCTGGGCTTTCACCGACACTATCGTTACGCCCATTATAGTCGCCATGCCGCCCCTCCTCCCTGAAAGGGAGGCGAAATTCGGCCAGCCACGTAACCCCTTACACTTCCAGAATCCGAGCTCGCCAGATGTGTTGATTTTGGGCGTCTGACGGGCGCCGGCCCGCATTCATTCCGCGGACTAGGCCGGCACGAGGCCGGTGCGCCACCGAATCAGCACGGCGCTGCGGCATCTTCCAGGTACGAATAGATTACCAGCGTGATGTAGAGGGTGAGGAACTGCAACGTCAGAAGCCCGCCCACGCCGCCGCGCCACAAGAGCGCCGAGGCCGGCTGCTCGACAGGATCATGATCAGGTCGATGAGGCTCTCGTAGCGGATGCTCAGCACCAGGACGGCGGTGGCGGGTCAGAAGCGGCGCGAGAAAAATCCCGTGGTCTGATCCGCGAAGATGAGCCGAAAAGCCGCGTAGAAGTACGTAATACTCGAAAGCCGATGTTTGAATGGATTGACCGATATGGCTTGTATCCAGTATTAGGTTGGCAAGTGATGTGATGGCCGTCACGTTATGGCTGAATCCCGCTTAAACGCGAGGAAGCGAAATGCCGTTGTTCATCAATCCCGCCGACTGTTCGGTCCAACCGTCTGCGCACCTAACCAGCGACGCGCCTTCATAAATTTGGTCGATCTGCATTTTCCAATTTCATCGATTGGCACCAATAATGATGAACGAAATGTTTTTGGAGGTTAACCGCGGCTTTTGCATGGTTTCGCCGCGGGTGAATAAACACCCGACTTACAGAAGGAAGAAACCTATGTTCACAACCTCCAAATATACTCGCTTCGCCATCGTCGTGCTGTCGCTGGGGGCCGTCATCGGCACCACCGAATTGGCCTCCGCCGGCGTCCGACGCGCCGAGGTCAATATGCGCCTCGCTCGGCAGAATTACCGGATCGATAAGGCGGTTCAGCAGGGAAAGCTCACGCACGCCCAGGCCGCCGTCCTGCACGCGGACGACAGGGCAATCCGCAAACAAGAGCGCTTAGACGCCAAGTTTGACAAGGGCCACATCACGGCTGCGGAGCAGAAGGCGCTGAATCAGTTGGAGAACGGGGTCAGCAAGAAAATCCCGTGAGCGGGTGCAATTGGTCACCGGTGTGAACCCATCGCAGGAGATACTCATCAAAAGGAGAAAGCGATGTCCGGTAGAGTCGCCTTCGTTTCTCTGGTCACCGCAGCACTCGGAGCGGCCCTGCTTGCTCCGACGGCCGCCTCTGCCAATGATTGGCAGACGAGACACCACGGCTTTCATGGTGGCCGCCTGGTCGGGCGTTTTATGGCACCGGCTTGGTACGGGTCGTACCCGGGCCGGCACGGTCCCATCGGGCTCTGCAGGCCTACGGGCCAAAATTTTCTTTGCCAATAACGCGCTGCGAAAGAAGCCGAGCCCACGGGCTCGGCTTCACAAATCCTAATGCTATGATGAAGGTCGGTGGCGAAGGCAGGTGATGGCGCGATGCGCGGAATATCCTAAGCGGCGCTCGGCGCACGCCCGGCTGGCCATTTAGCGGCCATCGCGGCATTCGCGTTTGCCAGAATGGCGCAGGCTCCGTCGAACGCTCAAAATCTTGGTTGGCGCCCGAAACCGATGAAAGAGGGAGGAGAGCATGAACTTGAAGCGGCGGTATTTCCTCTTGGTCGTGACAGTGACGTCAGTGGTTGCGACTCCCCTCTTGGGGCAAGCCGTGGCACCCACGGTTGCGCCAATCAGTAGCGGCACGGAAGCTGCCGCATCCATCCCGGATTTGTCTGGCATATGGGGACGCTGGTTCACCTTTGAACCGCCGTCGTCAGGACCAGGCCCGGTCGTCAGCAAGCTTCGCAGGCCCGATGGGACCATGATCCTGAGTGTGGTTGGTGATTACACCAATCCGATCTTGAGGTCGGAGGCGGCAGCGACCGTCAAGAGGATCGGCGAAATGGAATTGAGCGGGACAGTCCTCCCCAATCCCCATAACCAGTGCTGGCCTGAACCAACCCCATTCACATTGAGCATCCAACTCGGCATGCAACTGATACAGCAGAAAGACCAAGTCATTCTTCTCTACCTCAGTGATCACCAGGTCCGTCACGTGCGCTTGAACGTGCCTCATTCTGCGCACCCGACGCCCTCCTGGCAGGGGGAGTCGGTAGGCCATTACGAGGGTCAGGCGCTGGTGATCGACACGATTGGCCAAAAGGTGGGGCCGCTTTCGATGGTCGACAGGTACGGCACGCCCTTCAGCGCGGCGTTGCACGTGATCGAACGCTATCGGCTCATCGATGGAACGATGGCGCGAGACGCGCAGCAACAACACGAAAGCACGTATTTCGGCGCGGGGAGGTCGAGCCCTCCTGCCAATCCATACGGGAGAGGCGAGATCGACCCTGACCCGACGAAGCCAGGATTGCAGGTCGAGATCACTGTTGACGATCCGGCGACTTTCACGACGCCATGGTCGGCATTCGTGACCTACCGCCGTGCGCAGGGCACTTGGCCCGAAGCCGTATGCGCCGAGAACACACGGGGATCGGGCTCAGCATGGGTTAGCCTCGTGCCTCAGGCCTTGAAGCCGGACTTCTGACCTCCGCAGTCCCCGTCGGTCGAACATTTTGTGCACCGTGCGGGTCATCCATTTGCCGGTCCTGCGACATTGCTAATGCCGGTTGAAACAGGGCGGTACGGCGCTTACGCTGTTTGAGAAACAGGGGCCGATAGCGCAGAGGCCGGAGGCCCGGATCATCGACGGCGAAGCGGGGGAGGGATGCGGCAATGCGGATCGGAAGTTGCTTGCTTAACCTGTCGGCACTGCTGGCGGTTGGCCTCGTTCAAGTTGAGATTCCGCCGGCGCGGGCGCAAAGCGCGGTGACCTTGACCGGCCGCGTATCCTCCGCCGAAGAGGGGCTGATGGAGGGAGTTGTGGTCAGCGCCAAGAAAGACGGCGCGACCTTCACCGTCTCGGTGGTTACGGACAAGGAGGGAAAATACACCTTCCCGGCTACCAAACTGGAGCCAGGCCACTACCGCCTCTCAATCCGCGCCAGCGGCTATGAAATCGATTCTCCGAAGGCCATCGACCTGTCGGCGGCACAACCTGCAACGACCGAGATCAGGCTGCGTGCCACCAAGAATATCGCATCGCAGCTTACCGATGCGGAATGGCTCGCCAGCATGCCGGGCACGGACAGCCAAAAAAGAATACTGCTTGGCTGCAACAGTTGTCATACGCTGCAACGCATTGTGCGCTCATCTCATGACGCCGCCGAGTTCTTGCAGATCTTCAAACGCATGGCCGGCTATTACCCCGGCAGCACGCCGCTTCATCCCCAACGGCTGGTCGGCGACATCGAGCGCAACCTGACGAGAGGCGCCAACCTTGAAGCCGCGGCGCAATACCTCGCCAGCGTCAATCTGAGCGAGAGCACTGGCTGGGAATATCCGCTGAAGTCCTTCCCGCGTCCGACCGGCCGGGCGACGCGCGTCGTTTTCACGGAGTACGATCTACCCCGTTCTACCATCGAGCCGCATGACGTGATCCTCGATTCGGGTATGGTGTGGTTCGCCGAATTCGGCGAGCAATTCCTCGGCAAGATGGATCCCAACACTGGCAAGGTCACCGAGTATCCGATTCCTGAGCTGAAGAAGGGCTTCCCGACCGGCACACTCGATCTCGAATCCGGTGCCGACGGACACAGCCTGTGGATTGGCCTGATGTATCAGGCAGGCGTCGCCAAGTTCGACAAGAAGACCGAGCGCTTCCAGCTGTTCGCACTGCCGCCGGAATGGCAGTCCAATGCCGCCCAGATGGGGATGGTGACGCCGACCCACTCGAATGTCGACGGCAAGGTATGGACGAAGAACAACGCCCAGAACGCACTGATCCGGATCGACGTGGCATCTGGCAAGCTTGAGTCGCTCGGCACCCCGAAAGACCCCGCGACCAACCGCACGATCTTTCCATACGGCATACCGGCGGACCACCAGAACAACCTGTATCTTCTCGATTTCGCTGGCGAGCAGATCGCCAAGGTCGATGCCAAGACCGGCGGCATCACGGCATACAAGACGCCGACCGCCAACTCACGACCGCGGCGCGGCCGGGTCGACGCCCAGAACCGACTGTGGTTTGCCGAATATGGTGCCAACGCGATCGGCCTGTTCGATCCCCAGACCGAGAAGATCACGGAATGGCAGCTGGCGACACCATGGAGCGCCCCCTATGACGTCGTGCCTGATGAGCACGGCGAGGTCTGGGCGGCCGGGATGTTCACAGACCGGGTGGTCCGGCTAGATCCGAAGACGAGCCAGATCACCGAATATCTGCTGCCGCGCTCGACCAACATCCGTCGCGTATATGTGGACAGCTCGTCGACGCCCCCCACTTTCTGGACGGGAAGCAATCACGGCGCTTCGATCGTGAAGATGGAGCCGCTGGACTGACGCGAATCAGAGACCGAAACGTCGACTTCAGACTGTACGGAGATCGACAAAAAGTTCTTGCTCTACGCGGCCTCACTATCGGGTTAGCCGCGACAGAACAATGGCAACGTAAGCTGATAAACCACACCAGGAGGCAACTTATGAAGCGGCTGTTCTTGCTCGCTGCAATGCTGCTCGTCGCGCTGCCCGTGTACGGCCAAACATCGAGTGTTTGGATCGATGATCTCACTTGGCCGGAAGTGCGCGACGCAATCGCTGCCGGCAAACGAACAGCGATCATCTACGTCGGCAGCAGCGAGCAGAACGGCCCGCACATGGTGATCGGGAAACACAATTTCATCGCACGCGCGCTAGCCCAACGCATTGCCGAAGAACTGGGAGACGCGCTGGTGTATCCGACGCTGCCCTACGCGATTACAGGCAACGCCATCACGCGGACCGGGCATATGCGTTTTCCTGGATCGGTTTCGCTACCTCCGGAGGTGTTCTTCGGAGTGGTGCGCGGTGTCGCGCAGAGCGCTTTGACGGCCGGATTCAAAGTGGTCGCGCTGATGGGCGATCATGGCGGCGGCCAGGATGAGCTTGCGTTGGCCGCGAAGGAACTCGATGCGCAGGCGCGTCAGGAGGGGGCGCGCGTTCTGTTCATCGGCGACCTGTATGCGAAGTCAAGAATACAGATGCGCGAAATTCTCGCAAAACGTGGGCTGCCCACGACCGAAGACCACGCGGGAATTCCGGACACCTCGTCGCTGCTCTACCTTGAAACCCAGGGACAATGGGTCCGCAAAGACAAGATTGCCTTAGCGGACGCAAAAACGGGGGTTCAAGGAAATCCGCAATTTGCTTCGGCAGAGCTTGGCAAGATCTACCTGGATTTGAAAGTCGATCTTGCCGTCAAGCAGATCCGATCGCTGCTCGCGGGCGATAAGTAGGTTCCATAGGGGCGTCTGTTCGAGATCGGTCGGTTTCCACGAATACGACCGGGCATCGATGTCGGGTTTGCCGCCGCGACGGATCATAAAGATACCGCGAGTGGGATGGCCGGCAGGCAGCTTGTGCAGCAGTATTGCATCAGAGGGTACCGCTTGAAGCAACGCACTCCCGATGCCACCGCGGCCTTGTCATGACGGCAACACGTAGAGTTGATCAATCCAACTTTCGCGAAATGCGATGATGTAACGTCAGCCAATTCGTCGCTGTCGAAGCAGCCCCAGGGTTGGCCAAGTCAAGAACATGCGTTCTGTGAAAATGCATTGATCCTGTTCGGCTGGTTAAGCCCCCAAGCGTGAGAAAAGCGTGGTCGAACGACAATCGAGGGACAGTCGCAGCTGATCCGTGTCCTCCAAGTCAAGTTGCCGAAAGCATTCAGTGTCCCAATGAGCCGAGGTCGGGACGGGTGCACTCCAGATAACCACCCCAGTCGGCGCAACATCCAACTCGGCAGGCTCGGGCGACACCGCCCCTTCCAAGCGTGCGCGTTAGGGGTGTAGCTTAATGTGGGAGCTTCCAGCGCAACGCAGTGAAAAAAGGGAGGAGAGCAATGGATTCACAGTGGCGGAATTTCCCTCTGGTATTCACATTTGCGGCGGCGGTGGTGACGCCCGCCTTCGGGCAGGCGGTGGCGCCCACGATCGCGGCCGCCTATGGCGGGAGCGAAAGCGCCGAAACCATCCCGGATTTTTCGGGGTTCTGGGTGCATCCGCTTCCTGGGTTCGAGCCGCTGCCATCGGGCCCGACGGCGCTGGTCAACCGGTCGCGGCGCCCCAACGGCACCGGCGACATCCTCAAGCTTGCCGGCGATTACACCAATCCGATCTTGAAGCCCGAGGCGGTGGAGGTCGTGAAGCGACACGGTGAACTCGGGCTCAATGGCATAGGCGATCCGAACCCGCGCAACCAGTGCTGGCCTGCGGGGGTGCCTTTCGTTTTTACGAATGGCCCAACGCAGCTGCTGCAACAGCCCGACAAGGTCACCATCCTTTATGGCTACGATCACCAAGTCCGCCGCGTGCGCTTGAACCAACCGCATCCGGCGCAAGTGACTCCTTCCTGGTACGGCGATTCTGTGGGCCACTATGAAGGCGACACGCTGGTAGTCGATACCGTCGGCATCAAAGTCGGGCGGTATTCCATGGTCGACTGGTATGGCACACCCCACACCGACGCTTTACACGTCATCGAACGCTATCGGTTGCTTGATCCCGAAGCTGCCAAAGATGGATTCGAACGCGACGCAAAACAGCACAACGTCGGCCCGGGAATGAGGAACCCGAACCATCGGGGCAAGTACCTGCAGCTCCAATTCACGGTCGAGGATAACGGCGTGTTCACGACGCCATGGACTGCGACCATGACTTTTGGAAGTGGCGGGAATGATCCCGCCAACTGGTTGGAACAGGCTTGCGCAGAAAACATTCAGTGGTTCCCGGGACAGGACGCCGACGTGCCGCGGGCCGACAAACCGGATTTCTGACCGGCGAGAAACCGATCGGCGAGCAGCGGCTTGTGGAATCGACCAGCGCGCCAAATCGCTGCGAATAGCGGGGGCAGGGCTTGGCTGCGGCGGCTTAAGTCCGCCGCGTCCATGTCCGTGGCGCGGCTTCGGTGTGATCATCATCGAGACGCTCGCGCGCGACGGCACGCCGAAGCACCGCGCCACGCCCGCTCCAGCGACCAGGATCGATGCCCCAGGAGCAGCCCGTCGCGTCGTGTTCTTCGGGTGTGCCGCACGTCCGCTTACCCCAACACTCGCCCGAACGCGGATGGGGTGGACCAGCAATCTCAGGAAGATTGAACAGAGCCTGCAGCTTTGCGGCAGATAATGCCCAACGAACTTGCTAGGTCGCCCCGGGTCGGAGGACGGACGTGCAGCTCGTGTAACTACTGGGCCCGCAGTACCTCAGATCGCCGACAACTTTATGCATCCGTCAATCGAAAGAGTTGGGATTCGCCTAGTGGGGCGTCGCGGTCCGCAAATCTGGCTCATGGATAGCACGAATATTGCTCATTTGTCATGGAGGCTCGACGCTGAAAGAACTCTCGCCGTTATGATGGGAGAGGGCCAACGGCTATCGGGGTCATATCGACAGCAACTCCGTTCGTGAGAGGAGAATTCATGGTCCTGCCGCTTCACTATTGAAAGAGAAATTCCCGACGTCGGTACGTTCGAGAGGGAGCAGCTTTTCGCGAGACAGCAAAACAGTTGAACGAGGTGCCGCGCCAGCTCGGTCCTGATATCCGACTGATCGAATGTTATTTCAGCAAGTAGCAGTTTAGGTTTATTCAGAAACAAGAGCATTACAATGGCAGATCAAATAACGTTCCAGCACGTGACTAGCGCGAACGATCATAAAGGCGTGGTGGCTATCACCAAAATCGAACACGCAGCTTCCGGCTTTAAAGCCTACGCCTACCAGTGTAGTTTGGAAGAGGACTTGGATGGGGCACCTAAGGCCTATGGCATGAACAATGCGCATCCGGTTGATCAGGCACGCAACCCCGATACGGTATTCCAACACGACATAGAAATGCTCGAAACCAGCCTCTGCAATGCTACCAGCCCTCATGAAAATTGCGATGCCGGCAATCATGATTTCGCCTGGGTTGGTGTGTTCGCGGCGACTCAGGATTTTGCTGCCCGCCACGGGTTCAGCATCGATCGCCGGGCCTTCCTTGAAGCCCGTAGACGGACCTTGCCGGGCGGAGGGAGCGCGCCGTTGGCGCCAAACGAACCGGGATTGTTTCCGGCAGTCCAGGGTGGCGCGGCGCCTGCGCCCGGATACTTTGTTTCGACCACGTCTGCCATCACTGATCCTGATATTCAGGAGTGGGAGCAGATGAGATACGTGAATGCGGTGGCCGTACCGTACGCCGCATGGGCGGGATGGTGGCACAGCCTGGGTGTCGATAAAGGAGATTTCGGTCTGGCGATCCGGCCCAGTACCGGTGCTTTCTCCGGCTTCGTCTTTGCAGATACCGGAACAGGCAGGGTTGGCGAAGTGTCACGAAAACTGTTTGAGACTCTCAGCTCGGATCGAAACAACGAGGATCGTTTTCTCTTTCTCGTGTTCCCAAGGTCAGGTGTCGGCACCGCCGACTTCAAGAAATTCACGCAGGAGCCTGTGGTCCAAACTCAGGCGAAAGCTATAATACGTAAACTGAGCGATGTACCCAGCAGCGACGCTTTGGTTCAATTTCTTTCTCTTGGCGCGGACAGGGGGAAATTTCGGTCCTTTGCTTCCGGGCGTGGGCAGATCGACACTGGTAGTGAAGAAGGAGATCCGCTTTACTGGAACGTTCTGAGGGCGCTCATGGATTGTGGTTACAGCGAGGGAAGCGCCTCCGCCGACGTCGTGATTGATGGGCGGCGTTTCACCGGGGTATGACGGCCCGAGGGCGCGAGGCAAATCGGACCGGGCATCGTTTTCTTCGCTTCTACGCGTCGGTTATTCTCCGCTGTTGGAAGGCGGACGTTGCGGACCGGCGGTCCGCAACGTCAGAGCGCGCCCGCGTTCAAATCCGACGAGCTATTTCCCGGTCACGGCCCTATAGGCTGCCTCAACGTTGGTCGGGAATCGATCCTGGCTGCCCCAGCTCGCATACTCGGGCATCTTCACTTCCTTCTTGATGTCATCGAGCGATTTGCCCGCCTTCACCATGGCGCCGACACGATCGAGCAGCAGCGTGTAGTACGTTTCGCCATCCTCGAAGACCTTCACCGTGCCGGGCGTGCCGTGCCCAGGAACCACGTGCTCGGGGTTCAGCGCCTTCATCATCTTGCCGGCGGCGAGAATATCCGGAATGGTAACAAAGGGACGCAGGATGTTGATCTGGTTGACCACAAAAGCGGACGCCGAGAACAGCACGCGCTCATTGGGCAGCCACACGGCGGTATCCGCTTCGCTGTGTACGCCTTTGAGATAGATCAGCTCGAGGGTCCGCCCTCCGAGGTTGATGGTCATCCTGTCGTGGTACTCGATGTGCGGCGTGACAAATCGGTATCCTTCAAGGGCCGCTTTGAACTCCGGAGATGTCGCGGCGAGCCGCTGGATGCGATCCGGGGCATTGCGGTCAGCGGCCCGCATCGACTCCCCCGCCCCGGCAGCCGCGATGACGACAGCGGGCGGTGAAAACATGTAGTTGCCGGTCGTGTGATCAGCATGGGGCTCGGTGTCGATGACGAGACGAACCGGCATCGAGGTGAGATTGCGGACGGTCGCCCAGATGTTGCGAGACTCGTACGGGTTCTGCCCGGTATCGATCACGATGACACCCTCCTGGGTGAGGATGATCCCGCTGTTCGACTCGAAGCCCCTTCCGGTGTGAACGTAGACGCCGTCGGCGAGCTTTTTGACCTGCGGACCGAGATCTTGAGCGCCCGCGGCACCGATGAACGCATATGAGGCGAAAATCGCCAATGCACCCGCCATCTTTGTTCTCATAGCTTCCTCCCGTTTTAAAACGGCGATCTCTCCGCTTCCTGGCGCAGTTTATGTGTTCGGCATGACGCGACGCAACGCTACGACCGCACGTCGGCTGTGATGATTGATGGCGTCTCAATCCGCCGGTTATATTCTGAACTCGGCACCGCGCTTGCGCCCTTCAAACACTCCCAGGAAAAGTTCATCGAGCGCGAACTTGCGCCGGACCAGGCCTTGTTCATGGGCGTAACCCACCAGCGTCTGAAGGTTGCGACAGTTCTTATCACTTAGGCCGTATTCCCAGGGGTCAGGCCCCATGATTCTTTCCTGCTCTTCCCACGCCTCGCGATAAAAGGCCAGCGGCACAATTCGCGGGTTTTGCAGCCGCTTCATGGCAAGGTTCTTCGCCTTGTCAAAAGCATGAAAGAGGTTGATGGCAACCCACGGGTTCTTTTCGATCACATGCCGTCTGATACCGAGAACGTGCATGATCGGAAAAATGCCTGTCTTTTGGTAATAGGCCAACTGCTCGTGATGATAGTCCGGGAACAGGCGGGCAACCCGTGGATCCTTGTTGACCAGTGGATGAATCAAATCAGGATGCAGTACCGCGTCGATCTCTCCCTCAGCCAGCATCTGTTCGATCGATGCATCAGGCGGCGCGCGCTCGATCCTGAAATCGGCGCGCGGCACAAAGTCAACGGTTTCATCCAACTCGCAAACCCACTCGATCGAGTTCAGCGGCACGCCGTATTCGTGTTGCAGGATTCCACGCATCCAAACGATTGCGGTCGCCTGAAACTGCTTGACACCGATTCTCCGGCCAACGAGATCGCCTGGAGTACGTATGCCCTTGGTGGTGTTGATGAAAATGAATCCATGGCGAAACCTGCGATGAAGGAAGACCGGAATGGCATCTACCGGCAGTTCGTGGTCGCGGGCGATAAGATAGGACGAACACGAGATTTCCGCGGCATCAAATTCCTGGTTGCGCAAAAAGCGCCAATGGCGCGTTGTTGAATCCATCTCTGTGAGTACGTTCAGGTCCACGCCATCCGGCATGACCTTCCCATCCACCAGTGCACGCACGATCTCGTAGTCACCGCAAGCGAGAGTCAGTGAAAGTCTGGACAAGCGCATTTTCCCAGAAGAAAAATGGATAGTCGGCAAAGCCGTACTAGGGTCAGTCAATTTACGCACTTTGCGCGGACGCACAAGGCACGTCACATTGCCCGCCGCGCAAAGGGACCAGCAGCCGCCCCGGGCGGGGCCTCGGCTCCCGTACCGCCTTCTGGACTTGGTGTAGAGGCGCGTCACGGGATGATTGGTCACGATCCGCCGATCGCGTTCCGGTGCCCTCCGCTCGGCAAGGGAACGCCACAGGAAGACATGGAGGGATTTGACAACCGGGAAATGTCTCCGCCGTTACCGATTCTCAATGCCGGGCGCTTCGCGATCAGCAATCGACGCTAAATTTGTCAACGTGGCAATGAGGGCGGCCGTGTCAAAGGGCTTTGCCATGACTTGTAGGAATGGATCGTTTGAAAAGCGAGGCCGAACATCCTCATCGACATAGCCGGTCGCCAGGATGATGGGTAAATTCGGCCGCAGCGCCCTGATGTCAGTGACCAGTTCGTAGCCTGGCCTGTCCGGCAGGCCAAGATCGATGATCGCTCCGGCAAGCGTGTCGCCTGCGCTGCGGATCTGCGCCAGCGCCTCTTTGAAATTGCCGGCTTCCTCGACCGCCAGGCCTGCGTCGCGGAGCGCATCCACAACCATCATGCGAAGCAAGGCCTCATCCTCGACGACAAGGATCCGCTGATATGGCCGCGGGTCGGCGGGGCGATCCAGCAATTCCCGGACACGCGAGGCAAGTGATGCGAACGTGAAAGGCTTGGCAAGCAGTTCCACCCCGGCATCCAGCCGGCCTTCGTGGACGAGGGCACTTCCGGCGTATGCCGTCGTGAGCAGGACTTTCAGACCCCGATGCATCGCGCAGGCGCGATCTGCCAGTGCCTTTCCATCCATCGCGCCCGGCAGCCCCAGGTCAGTGAAGAGGAGGTGAACCCCCGAATCATGCTCCAGGATCTCAAGTGCGGAAGCGGCATCAATGGCCTCGAGCACGGTGTAGCCAAGTTCGCGCAGGCTGCTGACGGCGTAATTGCGGACTTCAGCATCGTCTTCCACGACAAGGATGGTCTCGCGGCTCCGCGCAAGCGGCGCGTGACAGCTCGTCTTCGCTTCATCAACAAGACGAGCGGCAGCCGGCGTCCCGGACGCTTTCGGGAAGTAAATCTTCGCGGTCGTCCCGAGCGAAGGCTCGCTGTAAAGGCTGACATGCCCGCCCATCTGTTTGACGAAGCCATAGACTTGGCTCAGGCCAAGGCCGGTGCCGCGGCCATCGCCCTTGGTGGTAAAGAACGGCTCAAACACCCGGCTGAGTACGTCGGCTGTCATGCCGGTTCCCGAATCCGCGACGGCGATCAAGACGTGAGGTCCGGCCACCACGTCTGGATTGGCGGCCGCGTATGCGGAATCCAACTCGACGTTGGCGGTTTCAATGACGAGTTCGCCGCCAGCGGGCATCGCATCGCGTGCATTGACGGCGAGATTGAGAATCGCCGCTTCGAGTTCCATCGGGTCCGTTTCTATGGGCCAAGCTTCCGGTTCCAGCACGGTGCGGATGCTAATTTTCTCGCCAAGCGTGCGCCGAAGCAATTCGGACATTCCTGCCACGACCTCGTTTACATCGAGCACACGCGGGTCCAGCGGCTTGCGTCGCGCAAAAGCCAGGAGCCGTTCCGTGAGCACGGCCGCGCGCCGCGCGCCGCGGGTAGCGTTCTCCAGCGCTTGCATCCGCTTTGAGTTCGCCATCGCGGATTGGCGCTGCGCGCTTTCCAGATTTCCCAGCACGACAGTCAGCAGGTTGTTGAAGTCATGGGCGATGCCGGCGGTGAGGCGGCCGACTGCTTCCATCTTCGCAGATTGCCTGAGCCGCTCCTCGACGGCCTTCCTGGCCGATATGTCGCGCAGGCTGGCGAGAAGCGCGGGACGGCGATCCCAGCTCGTCTCGACAACACGAACCTCGGCGTCGACCTGCTCGCCACTCGGGCGCAGTATGGTGATCTCGGTCGTCTCGCCTGCAATAATTGGAATGCCGATCGGCGAGCCAATGAGGACATCTCTGGAGCGGCCGAAAACCTGCTCCGCTGCGGATTGGCAAAACAGGACCGTTCCGCTTTCGTCGACGACGATAATTCCATCGGCGTTCTTCTCGACCAGAAATCTGATGTCTGCCTGATCGATCCCGTGGGAATTTGCCGCATTCATCGTGCCACCTCGCACGACCTCAGCCTTTTTGCTGTTGAGATCAGCGCCCGTATTCGAACTCAGCGCCAGCGAATACGTTGGGCGCCTGCTTGAATGGTTCTCCGAGATGCATGCCGCTGCCGTCGATCGTGAAGCGGCGAATTTCCTTGGCATGTTCGCTGCCTCGCATCTTCAGCACCATCAAGCCGCGATGCATTGTGTCCTGCTGCTGAATATAGCGCAGCAGAATGATCGAGTCGGTGAGCGTGGAAATGTGCTGCTCGCTGGCGCTCTCGCCGCCGACCAGGGACTTGCTGGTGGCGGTGCACAATCCGGCAATCTCCCGCTTTTTGATGAAGGACGTGAGGCTGATCAGGAACTCGCGAAAGCCGACATCCGGGGCGATCCGCTCCAGCGCCGAAATACTGTCGATTGCTACCCGGTTCGGCTGAAACTCGTCGACAAGACCTTGGATCGTGAGCAGATGATCGGGGAGTGCTTGCGCTTCCGGATAGAGGCAGATGACCTTGAGCTTCCCGTCTGCCTCCATTTGTGCGAAGTCAACGCCCCAGCCGTTGGCATTGCGGAACAGCTGGCCCTTGCTTTCCTCGTAGCCGAACAGGATGGCCTTTTCGCCCGTCGCCACGCCGCCCGCCAGGAAGTTTGTTACCAGCAGAGTCTTGCCAGTGCCCGTCGCGCCGCTGACCAGGGTTACACTGTCCCGGAAGAAACCGCCCCCGCACATGTCGTCTATCGCGCGGTTGCCGCTCGTTACGCGGATCATGCTCGACTGCTGCTCGAGCCGCAGCGATGACAATGGCACCGCAACCACGCCCTTGTTCTCGAGCAGCGTGAATGGCGCTTCGCCTTCGGCATGGTGACTGCCGCGCATTTTCAAAACCTCGATAGTGCGGCGTCGCTTTTCCCGGTGCAGTACATTGCGCAGAATGACGACATTGTCGGCCACGAATTCTTCGAGCCGATGCCGGGTTATCTCCCCATACTCGTTGGTGCGCTCGGCGGTCATGAGCACGGCCAGCTTCGCTTTCTTCAGCGCGCTGCTGATGCGAAACAGCTCGCGCCGCAGGACCTTCGGATCGCCGATGAAGTGATCGAACAGCTGGGTCAGCGAATCCAGAACGACGCGCCTCGCATTGATCGTCTTTGCGGCATGCTCAATGCGCGAGAGCAAGGCGGCGAGATCATACTCGCCGATCACCAATTCATCGCTCGCCGAAGGGCTCGCGTCGACGAATGCGAGGAGACCCTGCTTGCGCCAAGCCGAGAGATCCCAGCCGAACCCACGCATGTTGGCCTCGATATCCGCGGGTGGCTCTTCAAATGTAACGAGCACGCCATTCTCGCCGTGGGTCGTGATCCCGTGCGCGAGAAATTGCGTGGCAAAAACCGTTTTTCCACTGCCGGGCGTGCCGCCGACAACCGTGGTGCGGCCCCGCGGCAGGCCGCCCATTACCAGTTCATCGAACGCGTTGACGCCAGTCTTGACCCGTTCGAGCACGACAGAGACGTCTGCGTCCTCCTCATGCGTGGTCATGTGGGATTCCCATCATTTCGATTCCAAGGAATTCCAGCACCCTCTTTGCGTCGCTCAGATCCCCGATGATGCGGCGAGAGCGCTCGGGATGCTCGTACGAGAGGGTGGGCGTAGCGAGAATACCGGCTTTCTCGGCGAGCTCCGGCCTCTCTAGTACGTCGATGATCTCTACTTTCCACTCAGGCCTGATCAGGCCAAGGAGATGTGCGAACTGCTTTTCAGCCCGCCGAGCTGTCGCGGAAGTCCCGGCAATGTAGAGTCGAAGGACCGGCTGTGTCACACGGCATGCCCTTGATGCACATCCTAATACGCAGGAGAGCGGCGGCCTGCACCGCATCCGCCCGCCAGGGCGCATGACCGCGTCCGTGCGCGACGAGTCTGCACATTGGAACGATCTGGCTCAAGTTGCGCAAGAGAGAGAGAATTACCAATCTACTAGTTGAGTGAATTTGCGGTTCGCGAATGTGGCCTTATTCCTCCGCGCGATTTCGCACGCGGCCCCGCGACTTTGCGCCCAGGGCGTCCTGGGAAGTTATGCCACGCTCCCGTGCCCAGATGATCGCTGCAGACCGACGGTTGACACCGATCTTGCGATACAGCGACGCAATGTGGTTGCGAACGGTATTTTGCGAGAGCTTGAGCGCGGCTCCCATTTGGGCGTCGCTCCGGCCCTCGCATATCAGCGCAAGGACTTCCCGCTCGCGATCCGTAAGCACTTCAAGATCAGAGGTGCGCGGCGCTGGACGACTGGCGTGCCGCAGCGCTCTGATCTTTGACAGGATGGTGCGGGTGAACCACGAGGTATCCGCCATGGCGGCCTCGACGGCCGCGATGACATCAAACCCTTGCTCCTTTTGCTCGTCTATTTCCCGGATGAGGCAGACGATTGCCGCCTCTCCGTTGATTGTCACTTCGTGCGGACAAATGGAGCAGGTGATGCCCTCCTGAGCATCAAGGGCCGGCAGAGTGGCAGCCAGTTGATCGATTCCGCCGTTGAGCCGGGCGCGCGTGCGCCTGTCCATCCAGACAAGGCGTCGGCTTGAATCGAGCAGGATAATTCCGGCGCCGAGAGCTGCTGCAATTCGCTCCAGGCGTCCGTCAGCGCGCGGCCGATCGCTCACCACTTGGTCCATGGCGCTGCCCCATTCCTTGATGTTGGGCTGAAAGACGATGTCTGTCGGTCCCCCAACGCAGGAACCGAAGGATTGGTTCCATTGCACTAGGCCACTAGTATAGATGGACCAGTGTGTGGCCTGACGGGAATCGGGCGGAGACCTCATCCCAGCACCAGTCCTTAAGGGCAGGCTCAAACTGCGGCCACGTCCCGCGAGGGTGCGGCGTCATGCAGCAGTCGATGCAAAGATCAATCAAAGGTGAGCTTTAGCGAGAACGCGAAGCCTCAAGCGCTCAGCGGAGAGAGGCAATTTTCGTGCAACGAGTCGCGGCCCCAAGCAGGGTTTCGCCAGCTCAGTGGCGCGACTGCACATGGCTCAGGGTGGCGCCGCCGCCGGTGCCGTTACTTGGGCGATTGCTGGAAGTAGCTCAAATCCGGCGGAGGCTGATCCTTATAGGATGGCATCAGCTTGCCGTTCGTCGCGTTAATAACGTAAGCCTCATTGCCGATCTTGAGCCAGACGTTGTCCTCAGGGCAGGTCTCCAACCGCCAGATTGGGCGAGGATCCGGCTTGCGGACGGCCTTTTGGACTTTGCGGTAGGGTCGCGTCATGGCATGATCGATCACGGTGATGTCGTCATAGAGAATGTTGCGATCCGCCTTGTCGAGATAGAACCGCTCCTTGATGACGGTCTGGTTGTCCTCGTGAAATGGAATGCCTGTAACCTCATAGGCGCGCGGGCCCCGCAGGAATCGGGTCTCGACCTCGAGCGTGGTGTACTTGCCGTCCCCGTTCTCGTCGATCCACTTGCCGATCGAGTAGCCCACAAGCGTGCGCTCGGCGTCCGCAGGCCAATCGCGGCCGTCGGTATAAATCCGCCGATACACATCGTTGTTGTGGCTCATCAGAATGTAGGTTGTTTCCGGGGTGACGATGATCTCCATCGGATTATAGAGGTTCATCATCGCCGGCATGCCCTCCGGAAGGCAGAAGGTCGATGGCCAATTGCCGGGCCGTCCGGCGCGCTGGTCGGCCAGACTGGCCTCATATATTTTCTGGTATTCGGGCGTCAGCGGAGGCGGGCCTGCAAGCTGGATCCAGTTATTCGGGGGGCCGGTGCGATCCCATTGACCTTTGAGGTCGGGATACTTGCCAAAATCGACCACCTGAGCGACCGCCGATGTCGCCAGCAGTCCGGCTGCCAGCGCAACCGCGCACGTGGAGGCTGGAAAATGCATGGGAACTCTCCGTGAGATTATCTGTCGTGAGATGATCTGCCCGCAGTCAGCCCGGCTCTAGTCCTTTGGCCTTGAGCACCGCCGCGGCGGCCGGCGTGGTCATGAACCTGATCACCGCACGTGCCGCCTCGCCCACCTTGCTGTTGGCCGCGACCGCCCCAGTCGAGACGGAATAAAACTGAATTTCAGCCGGCAACGGGCCGGCCACTTCGGCGCCCGCATAGGGTAGGATTTCGCTGATCGCCGTGATGCCGAGCTCGGCCTCGCCGTTCGCCACCGCTTTGGCGGCCGGATTGCTGGTCGGCTGCGGCCTGAGCTTGGGCTTCACCTGGTCGGCGATCCCGAGCCGCTCGAGGAGGCTTTTGAAATAGGGCGCGCCAGCACCCGCCTCCACATAGGCGATCGAATTGGCCTTGAGCAGTGCCTGCTTGAATCCCTCGACCGTGCCGATGTCGGGCTTGGAGGCCCCCTTGCGTACCGCGAGGCCAAAGGGGGCACGCGCGATATCGGCGCGCCCGGCGGCGCTGGCCTTGCCGTCCTTGGTGAGGGCGTCGATCGCGGCCGGCGTCAGGATGGCGACATCGAATGCCGCGCCCTTGTCGATCTCGGTCTTGAGTTCCGAGGCAGCCCCGAAGGAGATCACCAGCTTGTGCTCGGATGCCTTCTCGAATTCCGGGGCGAGCACTTCGAGCGAGGTCTTCACGGCATTGGAGACCAGCATCCGGATCTCGGCGGCCTGCGCGAAGCCGGCACCGACAGACGCCGCGATCGAAATTCCTCCCACAACGGCGACTGCGACCGTTCTCATGGCTTCCTCCCGATTTATCGTCGCGCCCGCTCTGGCTCTGGGTGACTTTACCGGCAAACCTCCGCCGTGGCGAGGGACTCGTAGGGCTGCGCCCGCAGGCCGCCGCCCTAGCGGAAGATCGTGTCCCCACCGGGCCGTTTGCCCGCCGTGTCGTGCGCGTAGTTCTGTGCGCTACAACCCGGCGTCCGGGCCGATGTCCGCTGGGGTGAGGAGCGATTGTTGCGATCGCGTCGCGTCGTGACCAACAGCTGCTGACGTCTGCGGATATCTGCGATGCGCCCTTCTTGGCGGGCCACGACCGATGATGATGAGCGCTGTCTACGCTATAGCCCTCTAATTGTTCTGTGCAGTGGTCCGAGGCACTGCTATGTGGTATCAAGGTTCCGAATCGGAGCAGGTTTGGAACCAATGCCCATCAATCTCTCAATCAAAAATGCCCCGGACGAGGTCGTTAAACGTCTACGGCAGCGGGCGGAGCGACACCATCGGTCGCTGCAAGGCGAGTTGCTCGCCATCATCGAGGAAGCGGTCCGGACCGAGCGGGACCTAAGCCCCGCCGAGCTACTCGCCGAAGTCCGGCGCCTTGGCCTCCGCACACCGGCCGACTCGGCAACTATCATACGGGCCGACCGTGACCGGCGTTAAGGTGGTGGAAGCCTCAGCATTCGCTGCTCTGCTGTTCGCGGAGCCAGAGGCCGAAACAATTGCCGAGCGGCTGGAGGGTGCCCGATTGGCAGCGCCCTCCTTGCTCGACTTCGAATTGGCTAACACCTGCCTGATTAAGATTCGGCGCCAGCCACGTCAGCGGGAGGCGCTGCGCGCCGCTTTCCGCCTCGCACATCGGCTGAGGGTGGAGACTGTCGCCGTCGACCACGCGGCTACGCTGGACCTCGCAGAGGCCACGGGTCTGACCGCCTATGATGCCAGCTACCTTTGGCTCGCCCGAGCGCTGGGTGCCGAGTTAGTCACGCTCGACCGGAAATTGGCGGCGGCCGTGAAATGAGGCCCGCCACCACCCGCCGCAAGCCGGCAGCACAATGCGAACCGAACAGTCAAGCGGACGCCGATACAGCGATGCCGAATGACGAAAGACCCAACACCAAGCTCAAGGACGGCAAAGAGCAGCTACGCTCCCACACGCATGCCACTGGCGCGCCGATCGCACTCTGGAGCAATGGCGCGCAGACGATCGCGTGGCATCGGAAGAACCCCAACTATTTCGTGGACTCCCTGAACTGCCGACGGCGAGTCAGACCATCGACGACGTTGCAGGGCGTTCGCCCCACCGGACGACGTGGCCTCCGATGCGATACGCGACGCTGTGATCCGATCTCGGGCCGCGCGGCGTCGCGCCACCGAACTTCTTGAGGCCGCCAAGCGAGCCATCGAGATCGCCGTCGAACAGGAAGAGGCGGCGGCGTTACGGTTTCTCGAGTCGATGAAGGCGTGACCTATGCCGCATCTTCCCGAAAACACCAGACTGTGGCTCGATCGCGCCGAAATAGACATATCGGCCCCTTCGTGAATGCCTGGGCGGGCGTTCAACGCCTGGTTCCGGGAGGCGTCACATAGTCAGTGCGATGCGTTAGGCGGAGCCCGCAGGCCGCCGCGCTAGCGGAAGATCTCGTCCCCACCGGGCCGTTTGTCCGCTCTGTCGTGCGCGTAGTTCTGTACGCTACGACCCGGCGTCCGGGCCGCTATCCGCTGGGATGCGCCCAAAAGTACCGACAAGACGCTGCGCTCGAATTCCGCGCTGGGAATCGAAGTCTCGTGACCCAGGGTTCACCCTGATAACGCTCTTACCGAATATTCCGTACGGTTCAAACGGCCTGACTGTTCCCACTGAGTCAGGTCAGGCCTGCCGCGCTCCACACACACACACGGTAGGCGGGGCGATGGCGGCCTCTCGGCGCGGAAAAACGCGGCCGGGAGGCCGGCCCTGCGGAATTCCCTAACAAAACCAGCGAAATGCGCTCAAGTCGATCAAGCCCTACGACCGCCCATGAGGCGGGCAAAAAAGCTGCCCAACCCATTCAATGCAGCGTTGCGTCACCTCAAGCGTCTGCCGGATGGGTAAACGCCGCGCTCTTCGCACGGCGCCCACGCAGATTGCTGCAGCGGCATGCTTTCTCTTGTCCACCCTGCGAGCCGCCGACTGGGCTACGGTTCGAGCGAGGCGATATACGCGGAGATCGCAACGATATCGTCGTTGGTAAGCTTCTCGACCACGCCCTTCATCAACGCGGCCCAGGTACCAGCGCGCTCGCCGGTCGCCATGAGGTAGAGCTGCCGCGCGATGTTCACGGGCGACTGACCCGCGAGGCCTGGCACCTCGGCGAGGCCATTGAGCGCCAAGCCGTGACAGATGGTACATGCCGTCGTCTTGCCATCGCCACCGCTGGCAACCAGAAACTGGCCTTTCGCAAGGCTGCCCGGCGGGGCAAAGGCGACGAAACCAGAGTTCGGATCACGCAGCTCGACCCGCTCGGGGCTCTCGGGAATTTCGATGACCCGCGAGCCGATCGGCTCAGTGCCGCCTCCCGGCAGAGGCATGCGCCTCGTGCCCAGGAAATAGGTCTTGGGCACTGTGTCCGCCTCGATCACGCGGGTCCAGCGTTTGACCGGAAGCGCGGCGAAATAGTCAGCCGCAGTCTTCATCTCGTCCGCTGTCAACGCGCGGGAAAACGTCAGCATGTTGGCGGCACCCTTCCGCGCGCCGCTCGCGAAGTCGGCTAGCTGACGCACGATGTAGCCGGAGGGCGCGCCGGCGAGACGAGAATTCTCCGGATGACCCATCCCGGTAGAAAGATGACAGCTCACGCAGGCGCGCACCTGGGATCCTTTGCCGTGCGCCACGATCGTCGGCGCAGGCGGATGCTCGTCTGGAAACCAGTCGGGCGGGTCGTTGAAGGAGTCAATCTGCGACTGCGTATAGGTTCGGGTGCTGCCCGGCACGCGCTTAAGCTCGCCCGTCTCCGGCGGCCGGGGGGCACCGGTCACCCCGGGCGGAGGAAATGCCCAATCTGGCCGCTCAGCAGCGGCAAGTGTGCCCGGCAGCAATGCGAGCGCGATTGTGAAACACAGCATCCTCATGGTCATGCTTTCCCCGAAGCCCGTCGCGAGCGGCGCGGGCGGCTTTTTCCCTAGCTAGCCGGACGATATCATGAGACGGCTTTTAACACCCGATAGACTCGCGCGCCGCCTACAACGTCGCTCGCCTGCTATCGCCGATACGCTCAGTCTCAAGGGAGGGCGCGATGGCCTGGCCGCAGTTGACGACTGGGTATGCGCCAGTCCGTGCCCACGGGTCACGCCGGCCGTATCCAGAACTTGGATTTACCGCCTGAGACGAGGCGTGCTTGCGACCCCTGATCATTCACGAAGCCCATAGCGAGCAAATTCTTCGGCGACTCCGGGGTCAAGCGCTTTCGCTGCCGCAAGATCAGCGCGGCCACCGTCAGAATCACTTCGCCCCCGCAGGCGTGCGAGACCGCGGCCGTAGAGGGAGCCCGGCTCTCGCGGATTACGGGCCAGCACCGCATCGTAGTCGACAATCGCCTGCTCGAAGCGGCCAAGCTTCAAATTTGTAAAGCCGCGGCTATCAAGTGCGCCAGGGTCTTCGGGCGCGAGCCGCAAGGCTTCGTTGCAGTCTGCAAGCGCGTCCTCAAGGAGGCCCAATACCGCGCGATCCCAACAGCGGTTGTTCCACGCTTTCGCGTTTCCGGGCTCGATGACGATAAGACGGCTGTAATTCTCCACGGCGCGATCATAGAGACCGGCCCGCTCAAGGGCATCGCCGCGCTCCGCCAATACCTCAACCGCGCCGGGGAGAAGGCGGAACGCCGCGTCATAGTCTGCGACTGCAGCGGCGTAGTCCTTCTTTTGGTAGTGGGCGCGCCCGCGATCCATATAAGCATCCGCATCCATGGGATCGAGTTCGATGGCGCGGTCGTAGTCAGCCAGGGCGCGGTCGAGATTGCCGCTCGCAGCCAAGGCGGCAGCGCGGTTGAAAAAGGCAACGGCGCGGTTCGGGTCAAGCATGATCGCGCGGTCATAGTCCACAATCGCGCGGTCGACATCGCCCTGAACCGCATAGAGATTGCCGCGAGCCACATGGACGGCTGCGCCCTCCGGGCTACTGATTTCGCCCCGCGCAAGGGCTTCGACAAGACGGGTGCAGGCGGCGATCGCCCGCTCGGGTGTTGCCGCATCTTTGGGATTGGTGCAAGCTTCGCGATCGACGGAGATTTGCGGGCTCTGT
>Ga0209060_10001615_pt1 | contig 23907 bp, 17 predicted proteins | sample Coa_R1_8_FD_187155 | JGI IMG/M metagenome (GOLD analysis project Ga0209060, IMG submission 187155) | Surface soil microbial communities from Centralia Pennsylvania, which are recovering from an underground coalmine fire - Coalmine... | ecosystem: Environmental > Terrestrial > Soil >...
CCGGTTGCCATGCTCGGGCAGCCAGCCGTCTGCCCAAGCGGGCCTCGCAACGGCGACATCAGCTAACGCATGCCGGCTGGCGGAAGAAGCAGGCCTCCGGCTGGCCGGACTCTTCAGCTCCTGGGAGGCAGGGGCCATTCACCCGATCTTTTTCTCTCCCCAGGTCCAGCTGATCCCGTTGCACACACACTCTCTGCCTCCGAGCACCTACACCAATGCCTATCTCGTCGGCCATGACCCGGCTTACCTCCTCGATCCCGGCACAAGTGCAGCCGCTGAACAGGAGCGGCTATTTGCGGTGCTCGACAAATTCCAGGCGGGCGGCGGCCGGTTGAGCGCCGTCGTCCTTACCCATCATCATCCCGACCATGTCGGTGCCGCCAATGTTTGTGCGGCGCGGTACGGGCTGCCGATTGTTGGCCATGCGTTGACCGCCCAGGCACTGGAAGGGCAAATCGTCCTCAGCCGGCACATCGCCGACGGAGACCGCCTGGACCTCGGCACGGCACCCGACGGCAGCGGGGCTTGGTATCTGGAGGCCATCCACACCCCCGGTCATGCCTCGGGACACGTGGCGTTTTTTGAACGCCATTATCGACTCCTTTTTGCCGGGGACATGGTTTCCACGCTGTCGTCGGTGGTGATCGCTCCGCCGGACGGCGATTTGGCCGTGTATCTCGCTTCGCTGGAGCGTTTGCGTGCTCTGAACTGCCGGCTCTTGCTGCCGGCACATGGCAGCGCCAGCGCTCGGCCGACGCAGACCATCGACGAATGCGTTGCCCACCGTATCAAACGGGAAGAGCAATTGCTGGCCGCGCTCGGTTCCGGATCCCGCAGTGTGGCCGAGCTGGCCCAGGAGCTTTACAAAGGGCTCCCGGCGCAGATGATGAAGTTTGCCGAACTGCAAGTGTTGGCGGGGTTGCGCAAGTTGCAGGCTGAAGGGCGCGTCCAGGCGGTTCCACAGGACAAGGGCGAGGTCTGGCGAAGGCAATAGCTCGAAGGAAGGACATCCACTCATGGCACGGCATCCCAAGGGGCTCTATCTCCTGTTCGTCACCGAGATGTGGGAACGGTTCAGCTACTACGGGATGCGGGCCATCTTCGTGCTGTACATGACCAATGCCTTGCTCTTCGACAAGGCCGTCGCCGCCCGGATCTACGGCAGCTACACCGGACTCATCTTTCTCACGCCACTTCTGGGTGGATACGTGGCCGATCGCTACTGGGGCAACCGCCGCTCCATCATCGTCGGCGGCTTATTGATGGCCGCGGGCCAGTTTTGCCTGTTCCTCAGTGGCTCCATGTACTACGAGCGGAATCTAGCGATCGGCTTGATGTGCGTGGGTCTCGGGCTGATGATCTTCGGCAACGGTTTCTTCAAGCCCAACATCTCGACGATGGTGGGTCAGCTCTACCCGCCGGCGGACCGGAGGATCGACGCCGGGTTTACCATTTTTTACATGGGCATCAACCTGGGGGCCTTTCTCGCGCCGCTGGTCTGTGGCGGCGTGGGGGAGCGCTATAGCAGTGGCGGCCAGCCACTTCCGGAGTATTTCCGCTGGGGCTTCCTGGCGGCCGGCATCGGGATGTTGATCAGCGTCATTTTCTTCATCGCCTACAAGAACCTCTATCTGGTCACGCCCGAGGGGAAAGATATTGGTGCCGAGCCCAACAGGGTCCGTGATGCTCAGGCGATCGATGGCACGGGGGGGTACTCGGCCGGTGCGATCTTGACCTGGGGTGCTCTCCTACTCGTTCTGGGTCTGCTGTTTTATCACGGATTTGCCTTCGGCTTCGTTGCCCAGCCGCTCTTGAGCTTTACCTCTCCACTCGATTACAACGCCCTCATCAGTGCCGTCATCTTCGCCACGGCGATCACCATGCTCGGATTCATCATCTCGGATAAAAGCCTCACCGCCGTGGAAAGAGATCGGATTTGGGTGATTTACGTCGTCGTTTTCTTCGTGATTTTCTTCTGGTCGGCTTTCGAGCAAGCCGGAGCGTCGCTGACCTATTTTGCTGAAGAGCAAACTCAGCGAACGATCAATCTGGATCTCCCCATGGTCGCCGTGCATTGGATCTCGCTGGGCCTGGTGGCCGTGCTGGCGGCCATTTTCTTATGGGGACGCCGTGTGCTCCGTGAGGAGCCAACCAGTCTTCGGATCTTGTTGAATGGTTTGTTGGCGGCCGGCCTGGGTTACTTGATCTACCAAAATCTGGAGTATGTCCGCCAGGAGCGCGAGACACTCTCCTTCAAGGAGATCCCGGCGAGCTATTTCCAGTCGGTCAATGCCATCGGCATTGTCTTGTTTGCTCCGTTATTCTCCAGCTTGTGGACGCGGTTGGGTAACCGGGGCCTGGAGCCGCCCTCGGTTGTCAAACAGGCGTTGGGGCTGCTGTTCCTGGCCCTGGGCTACTTGCTCATCGCCTTTCGAGTTCGCGATCTCGATCCAACGGTCAAGGTCAGCATGTTCTGGCTTACCGCTCTGTACGTGACGCACACCTGGGGCGAGCTGTGTCTTTCGCCCATTGGGTTGTCGCTGGTGTCAAAGCTGGCCCCGGCGCGCTTCGCATCGCTGCTCATGGGCGTTTGGTTCCTGGCCAACGCTACGGCGAGCAACTGTGCGGGCTGGCTCAGCGCCTTGTATCCTCCTTCGGAGAAGGAATTTCAAAGTGCCGCCAAGGTCGGCATTGATTTGCCGGCAATTCTGCACCGGACAATCACTCCGACCGCAGAACAGCTCGAAGCCCTCCGCCAAATTGGCGTCCGCACATCGTATCCCGAGTTGTTTGGCATGGAAATCCACGACCTGTATCAGTTCTTCCTGATTTTTGTGTTCAGCGCGGGCTTCGCCTCGTTTTTGCTGCTGCTGTTGTCACGGAAACTGTTGCGCATGATGCACGGAATTCGCTAATCCTCGGGTGCAACGATCATGACGCGGCAAAAAACCTGGACCCTCACCGACGCAGCCAACAATGTGTGGCTCGACAGTTTCACCGTTGGGAACGATAGCTTGCGCTTGGCCACACCGCACGATTGGTCCATTCACAAGCGAACCCTCCGGGGTGGTTTGCGTGATGGCGTGGACCTGATCGAGATCCACAACGGGGCCCTCTCCTACTCAGTGCTGCCGACGCGCGGGATGGGGTTATGGCGGGGCGAATACCGGGGGAATTTCCTCGGGTGGCGGGCGCCCGTGCTTGGGCCGGTCCATCCGAAATATGTCCATCTCGACGACCGGGGCGGCCTGGGCTGGCTGGCGGGGTTCGATGAATGGCTTTGTCGCTGCGGTCTCGCCTCCAATGGGCCGCCCGGGGAAGATGTCGTCACCGACAAGGCCGGCCACTCGGTTCGCAGCAAGCTTACGCTGCACGGCCGGATCGCCAATCTACCGGCCCACTTTGTGGAAGTGCGCATCAACCTTGATCCGCCACATGAATTGACCGTCGTGGGCCAGGTCGAGGAGAGCGCCCTGTTCTTTCCTCATCTGTGCCTGACCACGACCTACACCACGGTGCCGGGCTCGAACCGATTGGTCATCCATGACCTGGTCGAAAACCGCGCCGCCGAATCGGCCGAAATGCAGATTCTTTACCATTGCAATCTGGGTCCTCCGCTCCTCGAAGCTGGGAGCCGGATTGTCGCCCCCATGGGTGAGATGGCTCCCTTGACCCCGCGCGCCGCCGAATCGATGGCGACGGTGGATACCTATCCCGGTCCGACACCGGGCTTCGCCGAACAGGTCTATGCCTATGATCTGCTCAGTGATGCCGCGGGCCGCACGCTGGCGCTACTCTATAATTCCGCAGCCGACCGCGGCATGGTTTTGCGCTGGAATCGAAAGGAGCTTCCCTGCTTCACGGTGTGGCGAAATTGTGCCGCCGCAGAAGACGGCTACGTGACCGGCCTCGAGCCCGCCACCAACTATCCCAATTTCAAGAGCTTCGAGCGGCAGCATGGACGCATCCGTACGCTGCCGCCCGGCGGCCGATGGGAGTGCAGCTGGAGCATGGAAGTCCTCGACACCGCGGCCGGAGTGGCCAAGGTTCTGGCCGAGGTCGTGGCCTTGCAAGCCCACGCGCGCCCGGTCATCCATCCCACGCCCCATGCAACGTTTTCTCCTCCCTGAACCGTGAGTTGGAACTAAACTTGGTGATGCCGACCGTAGGGATTGTTCGGATTGTGCAGGGGCTGCCGAGCGCCGGCGGGGATTCCGGCAACTTTTCCTATGAGGTAGGTTGCTCTTGCTGCCGAATTCGTTGCAAATAGAAAAGATGGGAGGACTGCCGAAGGTTTGTCGGGTGCCCCCCGCATCTGCGGTGGTTCTCTCCAGTGCCGCTTTCGGCGGATTGGCCTGACTTTCCCGCGACCCCTCAACTGAGCGAGATGACCCATGCAAAACTGGTTGCGCCGCTGGTTCCGTGTTGGGCAAGATCACAAACGACCGCGCCGTCCAGGCCGTCCTTCGTTGGAAGGCCTAGAAGATCGCTGTCTGCTGGCGGCGCCGGTAATCGATCCGATCAATTTCACGCCCTTGAATATTCCAGCCAAGAAAACGTTGTTCGTACCCATCACGGCCACCGACACGGACGGAAATCCGCTGACGTATATGGTCAGTAGCAGCAATGCACAAGTCAGTGTCACCGCCCGGAACAACCCGCATCCGTACCTCAAGCTCTCGGTGGCGGGGTTTGGCGACATGGTGTTTCAATTGTTCGACGATTTGACGCCGATGACGGTCGGGATCGTTAGCGGGCTCGTCAAAAGCGAGTTTTACAATGGCCTGATATTTCATCGCGTCGTGCCGAATTTTGTGATTCAGGGCGGGGATCCCAATGGCAACGGCTCGGGGGGGCCTGGATTCCAGTTTGGCGATGAATTCAATCCGTCCGCAATATTCAGTGGCAACGGCCAGCTGGCCATGGCGAATTCGGGCAAAGACACGAACGGCTCGCAATTCTTCGTAACGGTTGGCCCGCAGCGGTTCCTCGATTTCAACCACACGATCTGGGGGCAGCTGGTGCGCGGCTTCGATGTCTTGAGCCGGATCGATCAAGTCCAGACGGACAGCAATAACAAGCCGCTCACGCCGGTGGTGATCACGAGTGCCACCATCATTCAGGACACGACCGATACGGTGCTTAGCCTGTCTACGACAGCGACTACCGGATCGTCCACGATCACGGTGACTGCCAGCGATGGCAAGGGCGGAACTTCCACGCAGATGTTCACGGTCCAAGTGGTTGCCGACGTGGATAGCAATAGCCAGCCCGTCAACGACCCAGCCATCTTGGGTCCCGTTTCCAGCGTCGTGACACCGGTCAATACGCCCGTGAATATCAACCTGACCAGTACCGACCTGGAGAACGATCCGCCACAATTCGAAGCGATCGTGCAAGGGAACAACACCCAAGTTACGGCGGCGGTCAACGGCAATGTCGTTACCGTAACCCCCACGGGGGGATTTACCGGTCCGGTGCAAATCCTCGTCGGGGTCAAAGACCAAGGCGCGACCAGCCGCGGCAGTACGAGCGATCCCTTCGACACCGAGTTGATCACGGTCGGCGTTGGCGATCAGCAAATTGTGGCCACGGCAATGCCGGTGTCGGCCACCGAAGGCGCTCCTTCCAACACGGTTACGGTTGCCACATTCATCGACCAGGATCCCAACCCGGTGGCCAGCGATTTCACCGCTAGCATCAACTGGGGTGATGACCATGTATCGGCAGGCACCGTAACGCTGGGCTCCGGAGGCATGCTCACGGTTACGGGGACCAACACCTACAAGGAGGCAGGGACATTCCCGGTCAAGGTAACGATTAACGACCGACTGGGGGCGACCGCCACCACGACGAGCACGGCCACGGTCGCCGATGCCGCGCTCACTGCCCAGGGTGTCGCTGTGTCGGCGGGCGGCGGAGTGCCGCTCACCAATGTGCTGGTGGCAACCTTCACGGATAACGATCCGAATGGCATGGTGAGTGACTACGCCGCCACCATCAACTGGGGCGATGGGACTTCGACCACCGGCACCGTCACCGCTGGAAGCAATAACGTCTTCAGCGTGACCGGCTCGCACACCTACAGCACCCAAGGCAACTTCACGCTGACCACGACGGTCAATGATGTCAACACAGCCGGCGATGTGCCGGGCAATGTTACCTCCGCCACCACGATGGCCACGGTGCAGCAAGCCATCGCCACCACGACGGCCCTGACGGTGTCGCCGAGCAGCACAACCATCTTTGGCCAGCCTGTCGTGCTGACGGCCACGGTTTCCGCAGTCACGACAGGTTCTGGGACCCCGTCCGGAACGGTCACGTTTAATGACGGATCGACGATCCTCGGAACCGCTCCCGTCGATGCCAGCGGCACAGCCACGTTTACCGCTTCGGCACTGGCGGCAGGTACGACTCATTCGCTCACCGCCGTTTTTAACGGCGCCGGCTTGTTCACCGGCAGCACCTCGCCGGTGGTAACCCAGACCGTCAATCAGGCGGACGCCACCATCACGGTCACCGCCTCACCCAACCCCGCAACGGCCGGCCAGAGTACAACCTTGACCGCCATCGTTGCTGCCCTTCCACCGGGAGGCGGGACACCCACTGGTACAGTTACCTTCCAAGACGGCACGACTTCCCTGGGCACCGTCACGCTCGATTCAACCGGCAAGGCCACGTTGCAGACCTCGAGCTTGACGGCCGGAGCCCACATGATCACGGTGACGTACTCCGGGGACAAGGATTTCAATGCCGCTACGTCGACGGCGTTGAGTCTGACCGTAAATTCCGCCCCGGTTGGGACGAACCAGAGCTATGTCTTGCAGCTCTATCAAGACGTGCTTGGCCGCGCTGCCGATACGCAAGGTCTGAACAGTTTTACGAACGCGCTCAACAACAATACGTTTACCCGCGCCCAAATTGCGACGGCAATCGCCGAGACAGATGAAGCGCGTACCCATGAAATTCAGAACTTGTACCAGACCTATCTGGGCCGAGCGGCGGATCCCACCGGGCTAGATTTATCGCTGCGCTTCCTGAAAGCCGGCGGTCCGCTCCAGAAGCTCCGAACGGTCATCCTGGGCTCCAACGAGTACTTCCAAACCAAGTCGGGCAGCAGCAACAACACGTTCTTGACGAACGTGTACCACGATGTGTTGAACCGGGCGGTCGACCCGGTCGGCCAATCGCTGGGCAGCCAGGCCTTGGCTTCCGGCACGAGCACGACGCGCGTGGCCGAGGCTGTGCTCTTCAGCATGGAAGGGGAGCAGGACCTGGTTCAGAACTACTACACCCAGCTCCTGCACCGCACCGCCGACAACGTCGGCATCAATGCGTCCACGGCCGCATTGGCACACGGCGTCAGCGATGAAAAAATCCTCATCGAGATCATCAAGTCCGACGAGTATTTCAATCGATCGTGAGCACGAGACAGGGAGGCCAGGAGAGGGGAGACAAGCAGACCTGCAGCTTCTCCCCCTCTCCTGGTCTGCCCTTCTGCTGCGCATATCTGCCGCTACCCATTCTGGGCGCGAGTTGTTAAAACATCTCATAGACAACTTCTTCGTCGAGAGCCTTTCAATCCTCTATCCAGTGAGCGACCTATGATGCTGCAGAAATTCCGTCGGGCGCAAGCGTACTTCCTCGGAATGGTCGTGCTCCTCGCCGCGGGCTCCTTTGTTCATGCCGCAAGTGGCCCAATCAAGCTGGCCCGCCATCCTGATTATCACAACGGCAAAATCGTTTTCAGCTATCTCGGGAATTTGTGGCTGGTGGAGGAAGACGGTTCCCCTCCGCGCCGGCTTACCGTTCACCGGGCGCGGGACATTCATCCGCGGTTCTCGCCGGATGGCAAGTGGATTGCATTTTCGTCTTCGCGTTACGGCAACTATGATGTGTTCATCATCCCAGCCGAGGGGGGCGAAGCGAAACGGTTGACCTATCACAGCGCGGCCGATACGGTGGTTGGCTGGACGCGTGACTCCAAGTACGTCCTGTTTTCGTCGGCGCGTGGTCTCCTCTACCCCGGCATCCCGAATCTGTATCAAGTACCCATCGATGGCGGACTCGAGCAGCCGCTGCCGACGGATTGGGGTTACTGGGGCAGCTTTTCTCCCGACGGCAAGAAGTTCGCCTTCAATCGCCATCCGATGGTTTGGTCGCGCAAACATTACCGGGGCAGTTATGCGGCCGATTTGTGGGTCGCCGAATTGCCGGAGCGATCATTCCGAAAACTCCTCGACAGCAACCTGCCCGACGACCAGAAGCCCAATAATTTTTGGCCGATGTACGGCAACGGCGAGATTTACTTCGTTTCTGACCGCAACGTGATGGCCAAGGCTGGTTCTCCGGAAGCGTACCAGTCGTGCAACAATATCTGGCGGATATCCGAGGACGGCGGCCAGCCGGTGCAGATCACCCATCATACGAGCGGCTCGCTGTTTTGGCCGTCGCTTTCCAGTGACGGCAGGACGATCGTCTATGAGGAGAATTTCGGTCTGTGGAAGCTCGATCTGGGCTCGGGCAAGCCGGTGGAGGTCAAGATCTCGATCGCGTCCGACGACAAGGAGAACAATCTCGAGACGCTGACAATCAACAGCGAGGCGGATGGTTTCCACGTTTCCCCCTCCGGTAAGCGCGCGGTGATTTCCACGCATGGGGAACTGTTTACGATTGCGACGGACCAGGGAGACGTTCGCCGGTTGACGCAGACACCGGGGGTGCGAGAGACACAACCGCAGTGGTCTCCGGACGGCAAGCGGATCGCCTTCGTCAGCGACAAAAGTGGCCGGGAGGAAGTGTGGGTTTGTGATGAGGAGGGTGGCCAGCTGAAGCAGATCTCCGATTCTGATTCGCAAAAAGGACAGCTCAGCTGGGCTCCGGACTCCAAGGCCATCCTGTATACCGGCAGCGATAAGAAGCTGTTCAAGTATGAGTTTGCCACGAACCAGACGACCGTTCTTGCCCGCGGGGACGTGATCGGCTTCGGCGGGGCGGCCTTGACGAATCCGCGCTGGTCGCCGGACAGCAAATGGGTTTCGTACACCAAGGCCGGGAACAACCTTTTGCCGCATGTGTATGTCCTCCCTGCCGCGGGCGGTGAGGAACGGCGCGTCACCGATGAGCTCAGTTACAGCGATGCGAATGCCCTATGGACGCCGGACGGCAAGAAACTCGTTTACCTTGCCGGCAGTGATGTCGGCAACATTGGCCAAGCAGGCCGTTCCACCGCTCAGATTTACAGCTTGTCCCTGGTCGCGGAGGAAAAAGATCCCCGCGACAAGAGCATCGACAGCGAGCAGCAAGCCGCCACCGAACGACCGCGGGACCGGCGTCGTCGATCTGGAACAACCTCGGAGAAATCCACCACGGAGGAAGCGGCCAGTTCCGACACAAAGTCGGAAGGCACCGTGGAGGTCAAAATCGACTTCAACCACATCGGCCGCCGCGCCCGTCAGCTGACTCGCACTGCCGACGCCATCGGTGACTTGGCCGTGACACCCGATAGCAAGAGCATTGTCTTCACCACCACTGGAACCGAAGGTGGCCGCTCCGTGCAATCGATCTGGTCGATGGAAGTGGACGGAGAGCGGTTGACACGGGTGACGCAATCCGGCCAGGCGGCCGACGAGGAGGATGCGCCGCGCGGTGCCTTCGGCCGCTTCCGTGGCTTCACAGCGTTGCAGTTTCCGAAGGAAGACCGGACACTCTTCTACCGCCAAGGGAACGGGATCTATACGATGTCCGTGGGCGGCGGTTCGGGAGCCGCCGAGGGGGCGGCTGCCACAAGCTCCCCGCCATTTTCACGCGGAGCCGGCCGAGGCATGGCCTCGGGGGCCGGTGGCGGTGGCAGCACGGCCCGCCGGGTCACCTTCACGGCCCGGGTAGAGGTCGATCACCGCGCGGAACGTCGCCAGGTATTCGAGGAGAGCTGGCGGGTCATGAAGCACCGTTTCTATGCCGCGAACATGCACGGTGTCGATTGGCAGCGAATGAAGGCGAAATACGAACCGCTCCTGGAGTTTGTCGGCGACCAGGAAGAATTGCACGACGTGATCAGTCAGATGATCGGCGAGCTGAATGCCTCCCACACCGGCATTAGCCCCGGCGGCCGCGGCCGGGAAGAGAGCGGCCCTCAAACCCGCTATCCCGGTTTTGAGCTCCAGGCCGATCCAAGCGGTTTCTACCGGGTCGTGCACATCTACAAGAATGGTCCGGCTGACAAGGATTACGTGAAGATTCACGTCGGCGATTACATCCTGGCGATCGACGGGCAGGAGATCAAAGCCGGCGACAATTACTGGAAGGCGTACACCCTGGCACCCGGCACGAAACTGGAATTCACCGTGAACGGGAAGCCGGCCAAGGAAGGGGGATGGAAAACCAAGGTGATGCCGGTGAGTGGTACGCAGTACGCCACGTTGCAATATGAAAAGTGGGTAGCGGACCGCCGGGCCGAGGTGGACAAATCATCGGGCGGTACCGTGGGGTATCTCCACATCCGTCAAATGAACGAACCGGCCCTCCGCAAGTTCGAGCGCGATCTCGCCGAGCTGCACAACAAAAAAGGCCTGATCATCGATCAGCGCTTCAATCCGGGCGGCGGCATCGACCAGGAGCTGTTACAGATTTTGCAGCAGCGCCAGTACCAGTACACCCGCGTCCGCGATTCGGTCCAGGTAACCCGGCCGCTGCATGGCTTTTTCGGACCGATGGTTGTCATGGAAAACGAACGCTCTACCTCGGACGCCGAAGTCTTTCCGGACGGATTCCGAACGTTGAAGCTCGGGAAAATCGTCGGTGTAACGACATACGGCGCCGTGATCGGCACCGGCGCCTACCAGCTGATGGACGGCTCGTCGATTCGCACGCCGGGATCGGGGTTGTGGAACATCAGCGGGACGAACCTGGAGAATTACGGCGTGCCGCCGGATGTTTACGTGGACAACACACCGGACGATTTCTTGAAGGGCCGGGATGCCCAGCTGGAAAAGGCCGTGGAGGTCGTCCTGCAGCAGTTGAAGCGGTGATGAGCGGGCACCGGTACCGCATCATCTTCTTCTAAGAGTTAGCGGACAAAACTCATGGCAATACCGGGACACACGCCTGAAGCGCGAGCGAAGGAAGGGGTGATGCTTTTCCTTCGCTCGCGCTTCAGGCGTGTGTCCCCTGGTTCTAGAGCCGGTTCATCTCTGCAAGCAGCTGATCAATCTCTGCGTTGGTCCCTACCGAGATCCGTAGGCCCTCACCCCACCCTTCATAGGCCATATAGCGGACCAAAATCATCCGGCGTTTCAGTTCTTCATAGATCGGCTTGACCGGGCGATTGGTGCAGCGGCACCAGACAAAGTTTGCCTGGCTGGGGCAAACGTCGAAACCCAGCTCCCGCATCGCTGCCGTGAGCCGCGCGCGGGTAGCCAAAATCTTTCCCCGGGTCGCCTGGAGATAATCCTGATCCTCCAAAGCGGCCACGGCTGCCGCCAGGCTCAGTACATCGCAATTATAGGAGTCTTTCACCTTGGTCAGTTCGCGGATCAGCGCCGGGTCGGCCACGGCATAGCCAAAGCGGATGCCGGCCAACGAGTACGATTTGCTCAACGAGCGGGTCACGATGATATTGGGCCGTTTGGCCAGATGCACGTTGTGCCGATCCGCAAAGTCGACGTAGGCCTCATCCACCACCAATGCTCCAGACAACCCTTCTGCCAACCGTGGCAACGACTCCGGGGCCACCGTGGTTCCGGAAGGAGAATTGGGGTTGGCCAGGAACGTCAGGTGTGCATCCCGGGCCGGCCAGGGGTCCGGGAGCTGCCAGTCTGTCGTGTACGGGATAGTCTGAAAGCGGCTCCCCTGGATCTCGGCCAGGCTGCGGTAGAGGATGTAACCGGGCATCGGCGCTGCAATGAGTCCCCCTTCGGGAACGAAGGCGCGCGTCACCATGGTCAAAATATCGTCCGAGCCGTTGCCGATCAGAATGCTCTCGGGATCAACATCCAGGAGCCGGCCGGCCGTCTGGCGGAAGGCGGTGCCCACGGGGTCGGGATATTTCCGGAGTCGATCCCCCGTGAGGGCGGCACGGATCGCCTCGAAAACCCGCGGCGATGGTGGGTAAGGGTTTTCGTTGGTGTTGAGTTTGATGAAGGCGCTGTCGCGTGGCTGCTCACCCGGAGCGTAGCCGGACATGGCCCGGATATTTGGTCGCAAAAGCTGAGACATGGTTCCAGGGAGGTTTCAGCGCCCCGATTTTGTCAGGGCTTCCGGCGCGGTCTGTGGGGTAGTACCCAGGCGCACATCGACGCTATATGCATGAGCGGTCAATCCTTCCTTTTCTGCCATCAGTCGCAGGTCGCCGGCCACTTGCTCCAGACCGCTTTTGCTGAAGCGGACAACGCTGGAGCGCCGCAGAAAATCATTGGCCGACAAGCCACTGGCGAACCGCGCCGTGCCGCCGGTGGGCAGAACGTGGGAAGGACCCGCCACGTAGTCTCCTACCGCGACCGGGGAATAATGACCGAGGAAAACGGCTCCGGCGTTCTCCACGCGCGGAAGCAAGGCTTCCGGATCGCGCGTCGCTAGATGGAGATGTTCCGGAGCGATCTGGTTCGCCCAGGCTAACGCGTCTCCGGCGTCCCGCGCCAGCAGGAGGGCGCCGAAGTTTTCCAGGCTCTCCCGTGCCATCTCGCCGCGCGGCAGCGCTGGCAGCAGCCGATCAAGGGCCGCGACCACCTGATTGAGGAGCGGCTCATGCCAGGTGATGAGAATGCTGGCTCCCGGCGCATGCTCCGCCTGGGAGATCAGGTCGGCAGCCACAAAATCAGCACGCGCCGAATCATCGGCAACCACGACGACTTCCGTCGGACCGGCGAGCATATCAATAGCCACCTGGCCGTACACTTGCCGTTTCGCAAGGGTTACGAATAAATTGCCCGGACCGACAATCATATCGACGGGAGCAATCCCTTCGACCCCATAAGCCAGTGCGGCGATGGCCTGGGCTCCGCCGACGCGATAAACTTCGCTGACGCCCAGTTCCTGGCACGTGGCCAGCATGTCGCGGTTGTAGCCACCGAACGGCGTGGGCGGCATCACCACGGTCAGTTCCTTGACTCCGGCGGCCTGAGCGGGGCAAACGGTCATCAGGACCGTGGACGGATAGGCGGCAGCGCCACCGGGAACGCAGATCCCCACGCGGCGCATGGGCCGATAGCGGTGCCGCAGCTCATAACTGTCGCCCATATTCAGGATGGCATCGCGGTGCACCAAGCCGAGCTGAAACGACAAAATATTCTGGCGGATCCGCCGAATGGTCTCCAGGAAGGCGGCGTCCGCTCCGGCGCGCGCCTCGGCAAGTTCTGCCGCACTGACGCGCACAGTCTTGGGGGTGAGGCGGACGCGATCCAATTGTTCGGTGTAATGCAGCAGAGCCGGCAAGCCCCGGCTGCGCACGTCGGCACAAATGCGTTCAACAACCCGCGCGGGAGGCAAGGCCTCGCCAAATACTGCCTCGGTCAATTTCCGGCCGCGCGCAGAGACGACATCGCCCAGGGAGCTTAGCTGTGCCCGCAGGGTCGCCAGTTGCGTTGCCGCGTCGGCAGCGGCACAGTGAATGCGCCGCAGGTTTACTGTGGCCATGGAATTTCCTTGAGTTCCGTCTCCGGCCCACAATGGGTTATTCAATCCCTCGCCAAGGCAAGGGGCTGATAGGCGTCGTCGGTAGTCGCCAGGAACAAGCCCGGAGTCGCGCCGAGAAGAGGCAGCGAGCCCCATCCGTCGTGCAACCACAGATGAACTATACGAGCCCACCGCAAGGATTGCAAGAAAATGACGGAGGGCACAGCTCCCCGCGGATTCGGCGATCCCCAATCGATCGAGGGCGCCATACAATGATCTTCACAAGTGAAGCCTCTAGAGGAAAACGAAGCCATGCCGAAGCTCACCGTCGAAGGCCGGGGCGAGTTCGAGATTCCGTCAGGCAAGCGTCTTGTGTTGGCGCTGGAAGACGAAGCGGGGATCGATCAATTGCACGCCTGTGGCGGCAATGCCCGTTGCACGACCTGCCGTGTCGAGTTTCTGGCCGGGGAACCCGAGCGCATGACCGAAGCGGAGAAGACCGTTCTCGCAGCCCGGGGGCTCACCGGCGTGCGCCTGAGCTGCCAAATCCTCTGCGACCATGACATGTCCGTCCGCGCCATTAGCCGACTGGCCGGCAGCGGCCGCAAAGACGCCGGCGCGCGTCCAGCGGACCAGATTCATCCGCAGCCCGTGTCTTGGGTGGAGAAATGAGAAGGCATGAAAGCGCAGGTTGCCTTGCGCAATCCTGCCGTTCGTTTGGCCAACTGGATGCCGTGAAACGTTGCCTGGTCCAGCCGCGGCATCGTTTTCGCGCGGCAGCGGATCGAGTTCTGTCCATAAACCATTTCTGAGCGCGGTGCCGCCGAGGCGCCCATCAAGACCCGTTCGGGATGGCATTCTTCGTTCGTCGGTATGCGCGTGCCGTACCAGCTGCGTCTTGCGCCGCTGGGTTTTGGGGTGCCAGGAGGCGTAGCGCGGGTAACCATGGGCTTACATCTGCGAAAGCTCCAGCGGGAAGCAGCCGAGCGCAACGGCTGAAATGAGTCCCTTACCGACGAGGCGTCAGCGTCCCCGGTCCCGCGCGATTTGGCGCCGCAATTCTTCCCCGGACGCATCCTCCCGATAGAGGGCCATCAATCCTTGCCAGATTGCTTCCGCCTTCTCGCGTTGACCCTGATCGCGCCAGTTCCGCGCCTGCTGCAATGCTTTCTGGACAGAATCATCCAGGGGTTTACGGCTGGACGATTGCTTCTCCAAGCCACGCAGGGCTTCTTCGGAGAGATTGACCCAGCGGCGTTCCGCTGCCACATCGCGGAAGCTCCGCACGACATTGTCCCAAATCTGGCGAGCGGCCTCGGGATCACCCTGCTGACACAGACGGAGCCCGCGCTGATAGAAACGCTCGGCAGCCGTCACCAATCCCGCCTCCTGCACGGCGGCCAGTGCCCGCCGTTGCCGAGCAAGATCTTCCAACTTCTGCTCAAAGGCTGCCACTTCCGCTTGATACGGATGCTCGGGATAGGCTTGCTGAAGCCGAGCCAGGAATTCACGCCGCGCCTTGTCCCAATCGGCTGGTTCCGCCGAAGCCATCAAGGGGCGCGCTTGTTCCATGAACCAGTCTGCAGGGGGCGGAGCCTCCGGCCAGAGCCGCCAAACGATGACCGCCACACACAGCACAAACAGCGGCAGGAGCACCCATGGCCGATTGACCCATTGGCTGAAGGGATGGCCTGCCTTTTGCCGCTCCAACTCCTGGCGCATGAGCTGGCTCATGAGCGTGGCCGGCCCGGGATTGTCCGCCCCCAGCGATTGTTCCGCATCGTCGGCGACAGTGGCCTGCGTGTTTCGGAGCACGACCGTACGCTCGGATTTCCGCTGAATCTTGCGGCGCACACGATCCAGCTGACGGTACAAGACCAGGCTGTCCGGCGGCCGGCGGGCTGGGTCCTTTTCGAGTAATTGGCAGACAATCTCGTCGAGGTCGGGAGGGATCTCCGCAACCACCGTCCTCGGGCGATCGAATTGGCCATACAAGTGTTTGTGGAGAAGATCCGCGGCCGTGTGTCCCTCGAAGGGGGTTCGACCGGTGAGGAGGGTGTACAACACCACGCCCAGGCAGTACAAGTCGCTCCGCTTGGTCGCAAGCTTGCCAGCCGCTTGCTCCGGCGACAAATACTCCGCGGTCCCCACAACACCCCCGGTCATCGTCAGCTGTCGACCCGCAAAAACCCGGGCGATACCGAAGTCCGTGAGCTTGACCACCCCCGCGGGGGTTCGCAGCAGGTTGGGCGGCTTCAAATCGCGATGGATAATGCCCCGGTCGTGGGCCTGCTTGAGGGCGGGACAAATCTGCAAAGCGGCGTCCAGCACCTCCTGCCAGGGCACGCGGCCTTGTCGATGCAGGAGCTGCTCAAAGCTTTCTCCATCCACGTATTCCATCGCAAAGAAATAATGCCCGTTCTGCGTCCCGGATTCGTAAAGACGGACGATGTTGGGATGATCGAGCTGGCCAAGCACTTCAATTTCGCGCTGAAACCGCTGCAGGAATCCGCTCTCCTGAGCCAGCTCGGCAGCCAGGAGTTTCACGGCTGCCAGCTGGCCGGTGCTGTCCTCGTGGGCCAGGTACACGCGCCCCATCCCGCCGTGGCCCAGCTCCTTATCCAGGATCCATTTGCCTAGCTTTGAACCGATCATGCCCGAAGTGTCCCCGCGCACCGTTTCCGTTGGGGTGGCGATCGTGGTTCCCCCACGACCATGCCTGCTCTCAGCATATCGCAGCAGCCCACGCTTTCCCATACAATACGGCCTTGTTCCGCCCAACCGTGCCCAATCTGTGGAGAGCGATGCATTCTTCGCCGGATGACGAGCTCCTCGAAGCCGCTTCCCGTAAAACCGCACTGCTGTTGATTGCACATGGCAGCCGGGAAGAGAACGCCAATGCCGACTTGTACGAGATGGTCGAGCATCTGCGGAAGCAAAAACGCTATGCCATCGTGGAGGCCTCGTTCCTCGAGTTGGCCCAGCCCGACATTGCCGAAGGGGGTAAACGGTGCGTGGAACGGGGGGCAGAGCGCGTCATCCTGCTTCCCTATTTCCTGTCGGCCGGGGTGCACGTGACCCGGGACCTTACCCAGGCATGCCGAACAATGGCTGCACAGCATCCCGGGATCGCCTTTCGCTTGGCGGAACCACTCGGCCGCCATCCACTCCTCCTGCAAATCATCACCGAGCGGGCGCGCGCGGCCGAGAACCAGTTTTGACGCGACGTTGCTCGATGGGCCCCTCTTTCCCCGGCTCTGCGTGCTCTTCATCGCCCCTCGTTCCGCTCGTTCCCAAACGGAATTTGGGAACGAGCGGAACGAGGGGAAAAATGTTTCGCGCAGAGGCACCGAAAACGTAGCTTTGCACGCCAGCGGTACGGTTTTTGTAGGAAAGACTAACGGAGCAACCGGAGGTTCATTGAGGTGGCCCGTACACCTTTCGCAGCCCTGGCTGAGACATTTGCCAAGCTGGAAGCCACGTCTTCCAGCCTGAAAATGATCGATATCCTGGCCGGCTTCTTCACCCGTCTGTCACCCGAAGAAGCCCGGATGGCAGCTTACCTCCTGCGCGGCCGGGTGGCTCCGGAGTTCCTCCCCGTCGAGCTCGGCATCGCGGACAAGCTGGTTATCCGAGCCCTGACCCAGTCTACCGGGGTGCCCATTGCCAAGATCAAACAGTCCTTCCGCAAGACCGGAGACCTGGGCGATGCCGCCGCGCTGGCCGGCAACGATCGAAAACGCGGGCCGTCGCTGGCCGAGGTATTCCGTCAGCTCGAAGAGATCGCCCGCGTCAGCGGTTCCGGTGCCCAGGAGGCCAAGGTCCGCCTGCTCGTGGGCCTGCTGCATAAGTGTTCCCGCCGGGAAGCGAAGTATGTCGTCCGGATCGTGCTCGGCCGGCTGCGGCTTGGGGTCGCGGAGATGACGTTCCTATCCGGGCTGTCCAAAGCCCTGACCGGCAGCCGGGAGCACAAGTCCACCCTGGAATATGCTTACAACGTCCTGTCCGACCTGGGTGAGGTAGCCGAGCTTGCCGTTCGGAAGGGCGTCGCGGCCCTTCAGACTGTGCAGCCGGAGCTTGGCAAGCCGGTGCGCATGATGCTGGCCCAGCGAATCCGCGACGTGGCCGCGGTGCCCAAGCAGATTCCCGGCTTGGTGCATGTCGAATACAAGTACGACGGGGAGCGGGCCCAGGCGCATGTCTGGAAGCGCGGCGGTGTCGTCCTTTTCTCGCGCCGCCTGGAGAATATCACGCACCAATTCCCCGATGTCGTGGCGGCGATCCGTTCTGCCCTCCACGGCAAAGCAGCAATCGTTGAGGGAGAAGTAGTGGCGGTGGATCCCCAAACGGGTCGGTTGCTCGACTTCCAAACGCTCATGCGCCGCCGCCGCAAGCACGAGGTCGAGGAGTATGTGCGGAAAATCCCGGTTCGGTATTTCCTCTTTGACCTGCTTTACCTGAAGGGGAAATCGTTCCTGAAGAAGCCGCTGCACGAGCGAAAAAAATCGCTGGCCGGTGCGGTGGCCCGATCCGGACAGGATGCGGAAGCACGGGATCCGGTTGTCCTGGCCAAATATGCCCAAACGCAAGACCCCGAGGAGATCGAGAGCTTTTTTGCCGAGGCCGTCGCCTGGGGGGCCGAGGGAGTGGTGATCAAGGATGCACAGAGCATCTACGAGGCGGGCACCCGCGGCCGACATTGGATCAAGTACAAGAAGGAGTACCAAGAAGGGCTGGCGGATACATTCGATGGGGTCGTGATCGGCGGACTGTATGGCAAGGGAGCGCGGGCAGGCACCTATGGCTCGCTGCTGGTGGCCGCCTTTGATCCGGAGGCGAACCGGTATGCTTCTTTTACCAAAGTTGGGTCGGGGTTCACCCAGGAGCAACTGAAGCAACTTCCCAAAAAGCTCCGCTCCTATGAACGCCCGGAACGGCATCCGCTCGTGATCACCGGCATGCACGCCGATATTTGGTTCGACCCGGCCCTCGTCATGGAGGTCACCGGCGCCCAGCTCACGATCAGCCCGGTGCATGCCGTGGCGAAAGACAAGGTAAAGAAGGGCGGGTTGGCGCTGCGTTTTCCCCGGTTCCTGCGTTGGCGGCCGGATAAGGCGCCGGAGCAGGCGACCACAGTGGCAGAGATCTACGATTTGTATCGCATGGTGAAGCGGCACTGAGCGGGCTAAGCGGAGAATCAGTCCTCCCACCCATCGACCAATGTCGAGTTCGTGGGAGGGAAGTCTTCGGGAAATCGAGAGTCCCATGAGATGCCTAATTGTCGCCGCACTGCTTCGCGGTCCTCTTGCGTCTTGGTACTAACCCACAGGTTTTCGTTTCGGAAGGAGAGGAGTTGGCCGCCGCTTCCGAAGAACTCGGGAGTTGCCTCTTCCGCTTCTCGATCAGAAGGAATGTAGGCGTTGCCAAAGCGTGCTTCCACGGGCCAATTCCGTCGGACCTGTTCCACCAGAGAAGCGTTTGCCTTGGCCACCGCACCCCAGCGCAGCCCGCAATGCGCTGCCTGATGGTAGAACATAGCAACCAGGAATCCCGAAAGCCGATCGTGAAACGGTTCCCAAATGGGCTGATCGATATCCAAGGCAATCGCGACTGGAGGATCCCGATCATCCAGCGAGGAACACTCGATTCCCCATACGCACCCCCCCTGATTCTCGATATACACGGCCAAACCGCCGCCCACGACGGTCAATTCGGTGAACGTTCGTGGAATACGATTTGGATTCTCGGGCGGCAGGAGCCGTTCTTGGACGCGGTTGATTCGCTTCAGATTGCCGGCCAACAGATAAAACGCGCGGAGAATCAAGGGCAAACGAAATCCCAGCCGCCGCTCTCCCGCGCGGAGGACGGGTTCTGAAACGCCATCCTCTGGCCGCAGCGGCCGCACAAACCGTTCCACCAGCGAACGATAGGTCTCCGAGAATTGCCGATGTGCTTCCATCGTTGGCGCGCCCCCTCCCACTCGACGGCTCGAACACTGAATTTAGCGTCACCCAATTGTAGGTTATGCGAGCCGAGCCATGCTGGAAGGAAACAGCAAACCGTGTTCAGCCCGAGCGTGCTTTCCGGAGCAAGGTCAACGCCTTGCGAAGGCGGCACGAGGCCGCCAATTTGAATCGCTCCCTGGTTTGCAATGGCACTCCATCAAGAGCAGCAATGCGTGCCCATTGCTCCCGGTCGAGCGAACCGGTAGACTGGAAATTCGGATTGTTCGGTCACGACATCGGATTCCAAGTTATGCCCCCGGTCCCTGCCAACGCTGCTGTGCCGATGCCCAAGCATGTCTTGTGGAGCCGCAAACGATTGTGGGCGGAGCTGGCTCTTGGCTCTGCCGTGCTCGCCGCGATGGCGGTCGTGTGGTGGTACCAGTCCAAGCTCACGTTCTTCCAACAAGGAGCACTCTGGGCTGTCCTCATTTTGACTCTCGCGGTCTTGTCGCGCCGAGGCTGGCTCCGGCTCTTTGGCCCTGTGCTCTTCTATGATGCAATCCGTACCGGCCGCCGTAGCCGTTACATTGTCTTGCGTTGCCTGTACGCCACCGCGTTCTTGTTGGTCCTGTACTGGACTTATACCTCGTTTGTGAATTCCATGCCGCGGCGCTGGAATGCGATGGCCAATGGGCCGAACCCAACCGTGCGGCAATCCGAAGCGGCGGCGCTGGCGGCGTCCTTTTTTTACACGTTCATGAAGGTCCAGTTCCTGGCCTTGATCTTCTTCACGCCGGCCTATGCGGCAGGGGCGATCGCTGAGGAAAAAGAGCGGAAGACGATGGAATTCCTCCTGGCGACGGATCTCCACAGCCGGGAAATCGTCCTCAGCAAGCTGGTTTCCCGGATCGGGAGCTTGATGCTACTGGTCTTGACGGGACTGCCGATCCTTGGCTTCCTTCAGCTGATGGGTGGTGTGGATCCAAACCTGGTCCTGGCTGGCTTTACCGTCACCGGGCTGAGCATGATCAGCCTGGCCTCCGTAAGCATCCTGGCCTCGGTATACGCCAGGAAGCAGCGGACCGCGATCGTGATCAGCTACCTCTTCTTACTTGGGTACCTCAGTGTGGCTGCGTGGGCCAGTCAGACGCCTCCGTTGACCGGCCCGGTGGCGGTCGCCTTCAACGCAGGCAATGTGTTCGCCCTGCTGGACAGCTTGCAAGCCGGCGTTGCCGGGGGAAGGGACCTCACCAACATCGTCCCCGGACTCGTTCGGCAGTATGCCTTCTTCCATGTTCCCTTGGCGCTCGTTTGCTCGGCCTGGGCGGTGGCTCGGCTGCGGGTGCTCGCGCTCGAGCAGACCGCGGCTGCGCTGCCTCGGAATTCCGCACATCCAGGCTTTTCGATCCATCCCCGCGTCGGCCGACTTCCCATGATCTGGAAGGAACTCTTCATTGAGCCGGGACTCCGCCTCCACTGGATTGGGTGGTTGATTTTCGTCGCACTGTTCTTGCTCAGCTTTTACCTTTTTGCCGGTACGGACGCGCGGTTTTTCGATGAGCTTCTGGGACGGCGGCCGTACCGCGGCTATTCGAACGGGCTGAACCGCTGGATCCTGCTCCAGGAGCTGCTCACTCCCCGGGTACCGCTCGGGGATCGCTGGAATCGGCTGGGGCACTTCTTCGATCCCTGGGTACGGATCATGGGAACGACCGTGGCTTCGTTGATGCTGGTCGGTGTGGCCGTGCGCGGGTCGTGCAGCATCAGCGGGGAGCGCGATCGCGAGACGCTGGATGGCCTGCTCACCAGTCCGTTGCAGAGCCATGATATTCTCTTCGCCAAATGGCTCGGCAGTCTGCTCGGCGTGCGTCGGGCCTGGTATTGGCTAGGGCTGATTTGGGGTATTGGCCTTATCACCGCCAGCCTTCACCCCGCCGCCTTGATGCTCACGTTTGTGGCCTGGTTGGTTTATGCCTCGTGCCTGGCCGGGGTGGGGATATGGTTTTCGATTTCCTGTAGCACAACGCTCCGGGCGATTCTGTACACCCTGGCCGTCACCTTCGGCGTGAGCGTTGGCCACTGGGTGATCTGGTTGATCTTGTTGCCGTTTTGCTCACTGTGGCAATTGAATGACCTCATGGAGCTCCAGGCATGCATCACGCCGCCGGCCGTCCTCTATGGGCTGACCGCCGGCAGCGAAGTGGGCCATAGCGATACTTGGGAAGTTCACACGATCCTTGCGGGATTTGGGCTGTTCTTTTGGGCCCTGGCCGCCTGTATCATTTGGTCTCTCTCCCGCACACGCTTCCGCAAGCTGACCAGTCGGATGCCACATCGGCGGCCGGAATTCTATTATCGCACGGGGCACCGTCCGGCTTCGGCTCGGCGATGATTTGTTCGGCCTGTGAACCAGCCTGACAAAGTCACTCACGCGCCTGGGCCGGCATGCGGTGCTTGCTGGCCACTTTTACAAGTTGTCGCAGGGCTCGACTGCGAATCGCCTGGGGTTCCCGAATCTTGACATGGCGAAGGAGCTTCCCTGTCCCCTGGAGCAAGGCCTCGGGGTCGGGCAACTCCGCCCCGTAGTAGAAACCGAGGTTGACATCCTCCTTCTGGACAGAGATATAGCAAAAATGCTCGGACTTCTTCCTCGGGCCAACGCCATAGCTCGCCAGCCGCATTCTCGGCCACGGCACTTCCACGACATCGGGCATGACGGCAGTGACCAGGGCACGAAGCTGATAGGCCAGTTCGCGAGTATGAGTCCCAGCGTTCGCCACTAAATCGTCAAAAGTGCCGTCGTCACTGATCGTTCGCATGGATGAGTCCCTGTTCGTTGTCTGTTGATTCGACCGTCCCTGATCGAAAGAGCCAAACTCGGTTGCCGCTTACCTCATGTCGGCTCCTGGTTCAAATAAATCTTGTTGCCATACAGATCCTCAAGCAGCACGCCTGTGCCGTATGGCTGCACCTGCGGCTCACCATGAAACTTGACGCCGGCATCCTTCATTCGACGGTACTCCTTCAAGCAGTCATCCGTCACCATACTAAAGAGTGGCTGTGATCCCGCCTGTTTGCCGACCAGTGCCAGGTCTCCCTCCGACTCGGCCAGGTTCAGGGCAACGGACAGTACCGGATCATCCGGCAAGCGAAGCGTCACCCACCGCTGTGGTCCGAGCGGTACATCTTCAACCACGGTGAAACCCAGCTTGCGGGTGTAGAACTCGATGGCCGAGTTCTGATTCTTGACAAGCACGTTCAGCAAGGATATCCGCTTCACGATCCCATCTCCCGGTTCAGTGGAACAAGGCACAGGCCCCTCTTCTGGCGGATGCCGCAGACTCATCCCATATGAGTACGAAGCCAGTGGAAGATCGGTGCCGGTTGGTGTGTCCACCTCGGCCAACCCACGATATTCTTACACACTTGTGGGAGCCTACGATTGTAAGAACACGACATTTTTGTTTTTCAGGACTTCCTGTAGATCTCGCACTTGGTGGGAGTATTCGGACGGGGTCTTGCCGGTGAATGCCCGGAACTCCTTGATGAGGTGGGCCTGGTCGAAATAGCCACACTGGTAGGCCAGTCCGGTCAGGTCGGTCTCTGGGTCGAACCTGAGGCGTCTCTGGGCTCGCTCGAACCGGAGTGTGCGGGCAAAGAGCTTCGGAGTCACGCCGACCGCGCGCTGGAACCGCCTCTGGAGCTGCCGTACCGATGCATGGCAATAATCGGCGAGCGCTTCAATCCGACACTGGCCTTTCGTGTGATACAGCAACTTGGCAGCGCTTTGAACGAGCTGGACATCATACGATCGCATGAGTGCCTTCGGGATCAGAAATTCCTGGAGGATTGCCCACGCTGCCTCAAACCTTCGTGGGTCCAAAAGCATTTGACAGTATCTTGCAGGATCGCATGCGGCCTGTACTCGTGATACTTCACTGGGTTCATCCTGATGAATGCGACAACGGGTATAGCCTGGCTCAACCGGAACCTTGCTGATGCCCGAACCTATCCGGTGGGCCCTCGTCTCCCTGCCTGACGGTTCACACTGAACTCGTTCATTCCATGGATGCTTGGGAAGGGTGCCGTAGTGAAGAGTCCGCGCCTTCCGTGCCGATATAGAACAGAAGTATACTCGCTCGCTTTGGCAAAATGAATGGTTTTTCGCCACAACACTTGGGAGAACGAGATGATGCGTCAGATCTTGGTCAGTGGAGCGATGCTTATCGCGCTCGGGAGCAGTGCGTTAGCCGGCGACAAGACCGAGCCCGGTAAGTCCCCCGCGGCCACCCATCCGGGTTTGGAGCAATTGAAGAAACTGGCAGGCACCTGGGTTGAGGCCGACAAGGAT
>Ga0209060_10001620_pt1 | contig 23844 bp, 19 predicted proteins | sample Coa_R1_8_FD_187155 | JGI IMG/M metagenome (GOLD analysis project Ga0209060, IMG submission 187155) | Surface soil microbial communities from Centralia Pennsylvania, which are recovering from an underground coalmine fire - Coalmine... | ecosystem: Environmental > Terrestrial > Soil >...
CTACCTCCGGTCCCGATCGACCTCCAACGCGGAGCGATCTGCGCATTTGCATGTTTCCGGAAACATGTGCTCTGTTCAGGACCCCACGATGGCACCCAAGACCCTGCGCACAAGCCTGCGCAAAAGCCTGCGAACGTTAGGTTGCCTTCTCTTGCTCTCGGCGCCGGCCGCGCTGGCCGCGCCGCCGGCCGCTGTCCCCTACACCTGGAAGAGCGTGCAGATCGTCGGCGGAGGGTTCGTCGACGGCTTCGTCTTTCACCCGACGGCCAAGGACGTCCTCTACGCCCGCACCGACATCGGCGGCGCCTACCGGCGCGACCCGAAGACGCGCCGCTGGGAACCGCTGCTCGATTGGGTTCCGTACGCCGACCTGAACCTGATGGGCGTCGAGAGCATCGCCGTCGACCCCTCCGACCCGAACAAGGTCTACCTCGCCTGCGGGACGTACACCGCGCCCGAGGTCCCGGACGGCGCCGTGCTGCGCTCGGCGGACCAGGGGCGCACCTTCGAGCGGACCAACGTGCCGATCAAGTTCGGCGGCAACGAGGCGGGGCGCGGCAACGGCGAGCGGATGGCGGTCGACCCCAACGACGGCCGCGTCCTGTTCCTGGGCACGCGGCACGCCGGGCTCTGGAAGAGCACCGACGGCGCGGCCACCTGGAGCAAGGTGGCGACGTTCCCGGCCGACGTGCTCAAGCTGCCGCCCGACGAGGCCAAGCTGCCCGCCTGGAGCGGCGGCGGCCGCAGCAGCATCGTGTTCGTGGTCTTCGATCCCGCGAGCGGCGCCAAGGGCGCGCCCAGCAGGACGGTGTACGCCGGCGTGTCGGTGATGGGGCGCCCCGGCCTGTTTCGCAGCGACGACGCCGGCCTGACCTGGAAGCCGGTCGCCGGGCAGCCCACCAAGTACCGCCCGAACCACGCGGTGCTGGCCGCCGACGGCACGCTGTACGTCAGCTACGGGACCGACCCCGGGCCGATGCCGATGGTCGACGGCGCGGTCTGGAAGCTGGCGACGCGCACCGGCGTCTGGACCGACATCACGCCCGACAGGCCGGGCGCCGACCGCAAGTTCGGCTACGGCGCCGTCGCCGTCGACGCGCACGATCCCAAGGTCCTGATCGCCAGCTCGTTCTACCGTCCGAAAGGCGAGGAGCTCTTCCGCAGCACCGACGGGGGCGCGACGTGGAAGCGGGCGTTCGAGAGCGGCGGCGCCTACGACTACGCGCGTGCGCCGTACGTCAAGGACACCGACATCCACTGGCTGTTCGACGTGGAGATCGATCCGTCGAACCCCGACCACGCCCTCTTCACCACCGGCTACGGCGGCTGGGAGACCTACGACCTCGGCAACCTGGACAAGAACGCGCCGACCCACTGGCAGGTGATGAGCCCAGGCATCGAGGAGACGGTGGCGCTCGCGCTCTGGAGCCCACCAAAGGGTGCTCAGGTCGTCACCGCCATCGGCGACTACTCGGGCTTCGTACACAAAGACCTCGACAAGCCGGCCCCCGACGGCAACCCCAAGCCGCCGTTCCTCGGCAACACCAAGGACGTCAGCGGCGGCGAGAAGAACCCCAACGTCATCGTGCGCGTGGGCCGCGCGCGCCATCCGGAGAAGGAGAAGAACCTCGGCTACTCGACCGACGGCGGCAAGACCTGGCACGAGCCGGCGGCCATGCCGAGCGAGAAGGCCAGCGAGGGAGACATCGCGGTCTCCACCGACGGCGCGATCTGGGTCTGGACGCCGCGCGAGGAGGTCCCCTTCGTCACCTCGGACAGGGGCGCGACCTGGACGGCGTGCGCCGGCCTGCCCGCCGGCACGCGCGTGATCGCCGACCGCGTGAACGGCAAGCGCTTCTATGCGATGGCGCTGTTCGACGGAAAGCTGTTCGAGAGCACCGACGGCGCGCGCCACTTCAGCGAGAGGGACCTCTCGTTGTCGGATGGCCCGCCCAAGCGCGGCGGCGGCGGCAAGGACAACCGCACCGACCGGGGCGACGATCGCGGCGGCCAGGATCGCCTCTACGCCACCCCCGGCCGCGAAGGTGAGCTCTGGCTGGCCGCTTACGACGGACTCTACGTTTCGAGGCCGTTCGGGAAGTCCTTGCTCCCGGAGGATCCGCAGCTCCGCGGTTGGGTCAAAGTTCCGGAGGTCGAGCAGATCCACGCCTTCGGCTTCGGCAAGGCGGCGCCGCGCGCCAAGACGCCGGCGCTCTACCTGGTGGGGACGATCGGCGGGCAGCGCGGCTTCTTCCGCTCGACCGACGGTGGCGTCAGCTGGCTGCGGATCAACGACGACCAGCACCAGTGGGGGCTGGTCCTGCAGATCACCGGCGACCCCAAGAAGTTCGGCCGCGTCTACGTCGGGACGCACGGCCGCGGGACTTTCTATGGCGATCCCAAATAGAGTCCGAAGCGGCGTTGCCGCCGCGCTGCTCGCGCTGGCGATCGCCGGCGCGGCGTCCGCTGCCGACCCGCCGCCGCGGGACGAGCGCATCACGCTCTACCGCAACCCGGTGCTTCGGGGCTTTCACCCCGACCCCAGCGTCGTCCGCGTCGGCAGCTGGTTTTATCTCGTCAACAGCTCGTTCGAGTTCTTTCCGGGGGTGCCGATCTACCAGAGCCGCGATCTGGTGCACTGGGAATCGCTGGGGCATGTGCTGACGCGCGACTCGCAGCTGCCGCTCGGCGGCGCCGGACCGTCGGGCGGGATCTTCGCCCCGACGATTCGCCACCACGGCGACACCTTCTACATGATCACCACCAACGTCTCGCACGGTGGCAGCTTCTTCGTGACCGCCCGCAATGCGGAGGGGCCGTGGTCCGAGCCGGTCTGGCTCCACGTGCCGGGCGGCGGTATCGATCCCAGCCTCTTCTTCGACGACGACGGCAAGGTCTACCTGACCTCCACGGGGAGCGCGCCGGGGATCTACGCGTCGCAGATCGACGTCAAGACGGGGAAGCTGCTCACGCAGCCGCGCATCGTCTGGCAGGGGACCGGCGGCCGCTACCCGGAGGGGCCGCACCTCTACAAGGTCGGCGGCGCCTACTACTTGATGATCTCCGAGGGGGGGACGGAGTACGGCCACATGGTGACGATCGCGCGGGCGCGCTCGCCGTGGGGCCCGTTCGAGGTCTGCCCGCGGAACCCGATCCTCACCCACCGCAACACGCCGCTCAGCCAGCCGATCCAGGCGACCGGGCACGCCGATCTGGTCCAGGACGGCGAGGGAAACTGGTGGATGGTGTTCCTCGGCATCCGCCCGCAAGGCGGGTACTACTGGCACCACCTCGGGCGCGAGACGTTCCTGGCGCCGGTGCGCTGGGACGCCGACGGCTGGCCGGTCGTCAATGAGGGGAAGCCGATCGCGCTCGAGATGCACGTGCGGGGACTGCCGGAGTCCGAGCGGGGCGACGATTCCTTTCGCCCGAAGGAAGAATTCGGCGGACCGGCGCTCGGCCCGGCCTGGACCTTTCTGCGCAACCCGGTTCGCGCCAGCTACTCGACCACCGAGCGGCCCGGATGGCTGACGCTGCACCCGACGGCGGTGCCGCTCGACCAGGAGAAGGGGACCTCGCCGACGTTCGTCGGGCGCCCGCAGGCGATGCTCCGCGGCTACTATGAGGTGACGATCGACTTTGCTCCCGGACGGGCGGGCGAGGAGGCCGGGCTGGCGCTCTACCGGTCGCCGCACGCGCACTATGAGCTGGGCGTGCGCCGCGCCGGCGCTGGCCGCGAGGTCTTCGTGCGGCAGACGGTGGGCCGTGACCTCTCGACGGTGACGACCTCCGCGCCCGCGCCGGGCAGCGCGCCGCTGCGCCTCGTGATCGAGGTTCAGCCGACAGGCTATTCATTCTCCTGGGCACCGGTGCCCGATCTCGCCCACGACAAAAAGGTGCCTCGGGCGGCGCCGCTCGGCACCGCCGAGACGCGCCTCCTCGCCACCGAGGTGACGGGCGGCTTCATCGGGACCATGGTCGGCCTCTACGCGCACGCCCCGGCCGACGACGGCTCGCCCACGCCGGCTGCATTCAGCTCGTTCTTTCCCACAGACGAAGATCCCCCCGTCACCGACTCGGGGCGGATCCCCTGAAACACCTCGCCACGAGATCACAATGCGCAAAACGACCCTGTCCCTCTCTGCCAGCTGGCTCGCGACCGCGTTCGCGGGCGCCGTTTCGCTCTCCTGCATCCGGCCGCCGCCGCTCAACCCGGCGGACGCGCCGGTCACGCCGGGCGTGGTGAAGCCGCCGGCGCTCGAGGCGATGACCGAGATCGACGCCTGGGCGGCCGTCCCGCTGATGACGCCCGGGATCAACATCGGCAACACGCTGGACAACACGACGATCTGGGAGACGGGGTGGGGCAACCCGCTCATCACCAAGGAGTACGTGCAGAGCCTGGCCAAGATCGGCTTCCGCACGGTGCGCCTGCCGGTGGCCTGGAACACCTACGCCGACGAGGGGGTCGTCCAGCCCGACAAGTTCGCGCGCGTCAGCGAGGTGGTCGACTGGATCACCGGCGCCGGCATGTTCTGCGTGATCGACATTCACTGGGACGGCGGCTGGATCGACTCGGACGTGAAGGAGAAGTACCCGCGGCCGGACACCTTCAGCCCCGACGCCGAGAAGAAGTTCAAGTCGTACTGGGAGCAGATCTCCACCTTCTTCGCCGGCAAGAACCAGAAGGTGATCTTCGAGGCGCTCAACGAGGAGACCAACTTCAGCGGCGAGGGGTCCGACGCCAAGGCCTACGCCACGCTCACGCGCGTGAACCAGCTGTTCATCGACACCGTCCGCAGGACGGGCGGCAACAACGCCAAGCGGCTGCTGATCGTCACCGGGTACAGCACCGACTTCAAGAAGACCAGCCTGCCCATCTACAAGCTGCCCAAGGACACCATCCCCAACCGGATGCTGGTCTCGGTGCACTACTACACGCCGTACACCTTCTGCGGCCTGACCGAGGACGCGCCGTGGGGGAAGATGCAGCCCTCCTGGGGGACGCCCGCCGATCAGAAAGAGCTGGAGGGGCTGTTCGACGACATGCAGAGGTTCTGCACGACCAACGACATCCCGGCCTTCATCGGCGAGTTCGGCGTCACCAACAAGAAAGAGTCGGCCTCGCGCATTCGCTGGATGTCGGCGGTCCTCAACGCCTCGATCTCGCGAAAGATGATCCCGGTCCTGTGGGACACGGGGACCGACGTCTCGCGCACGGGGCCGTATTCGGCGAGTGACGAGCTCACGCAGTCGCTGAAGAGCACCGGTCCCTCGGTGCACGTCGAAGCCGGAAAGTAGACCGGCGAGCCGCCCCGGCAACGTCCGGCAACTACCTGGAAGGCGGGCCCGCGCGATTGGCGCGTCGCGCCGGGATCTATTCCGATCGTTTCCTGGTATCGATCCCTTTATAAGCCTATAGTCGGATTTTCTGATGACGCTAGCCGGCATGAATTCGAAGTGGCGCGTCGCGGTCGTCGCGTTGTCGGCGGTGGCCGTCGTCGGCTGCGCCAACCCCGGAAATGGCGGCGGCGGCGAGGGCGGCGGATCACCGACGGGGAGCGGCGGCGACGCCTCCACTGGCTCGGGGGGATCCCCGACGACCGGGGCGGGCGGCAACACCGGCTCCGGTGGTTCGAATGTTACCGGTAACGGCGGCACCACCGGCAGCGGCGGAGCGTCGGCGTCGGGAGGGACGACCGGCGGCGGCGGCTCCACCGGGACGGGCGGAGCCTCGGCCAAGGGCGGCACGACGGGCAGCGGTGGCGCCACCGGCAGCGGCGGGACCACCGGCAGCGGCGGGACGACGGGCACCGGCGGGACGACCGGCAGCGGCGGCACCTCGGGCACCTGCGCCGGCACGCTCACCTCCTGCAGCGGCGTGTGTGTCGACACGACCGGCAGCCAGAACAACTGCGGCAAGTGCGGCACGGTCTGCCGCTCGGACATGTCGTGCTGGCAGAGCGCCTGCATCTGCCCGACGGGGCAGGGGGACTGCAGCGGCGCGTGCAAGGACATCACCGCCAGCACCACCAACTGCGGCAAGTGCGGCAACGCCTGCGCGACGGGCGCGACCTGTGTCAGCGGCGTGTGCACCTGTCCGACGGGCCAGACGGCCTGCAGCGGCGCCTGCACCGACATGACCAAGGACGCCAAGAACTGCGGCAAGTGCGGGACGGTCTGCAGCGGCAGCACGCAGTGCCTGTTCGGGGCCTGCCTCGATCCCAGCACGCTGACCTGCACGCCGACGTCCAAGGCCAACCAGTCGTCGACGAGCGGCGCCTCGATCACGCTCGGCAAGTACTGGATCAACAACAACGAGTGGGGCGCCAGCACCGGCTCGGGCTCGCAGTCGATCTGGTCGATGTGCCAGCAGGGCGATCTCATCGCCTGGGGCACCAGCTGGAACTGGACCGGCACCGCCAACAAGGTGAAGTCGTACACCAGCTCGGTGCTCGGCTGGCAGTACGGCTGGAAGCTGACCAACACCGGCCTGCCGGTGCAGATCTCGTCGTCGAGCGCGATCAACTGCGGGTGGAGCTTCAACTTCACCAACACGGGCGGCTCGGCCGACGTCTCGTACGACATCTACCTGCACACGATCCAGATGCCGGGGAGCAACGACACGCCCACCGACGAGATCATGATCTGGCTCTACACCGCCAACGGCGCGGGACCGATCAGCTCGACGGGCAGCCCGGTCGCCACCGTGACGATCGACAACGCCAGCTGGAATCTCTACAAGGGCTCGACGACCTGGAACGTCTTCTCGTACGTCCGGGCGCAGAACGCCACCAGCGCGGTCCTCAACATCAAGGACTTCATGAACGACCTGGTGTCGCGCGGCTACGTGGCGTCGTCGAAGTACATCACCAGCGTCCAGTCGGGGACGGAGATCTTCACCGGTACCGGCGAGCTCGACACCACCGGTTACTACTGCCGCGTTCAATAGCTCGGAGCCCAAGGAACATGAAAATGACGTCACGGTTCGCTGTCCAAGGTCTGGTGTTCGCGTTGTCGGTCGCGGTGGCGGCGTGCGCGGCGCCCGGTTCCAACAACAATGGGGCCGGCGGCTCCGGCTCGGGCAACGGGGGCACCACCGGCAACAGCGGCGGGACCACCGGCAAGGGTGGCAGCACGGGCAACGGCGGCAGCACCGGCAACGGGGGCACCACCGGTAACGGCGGCACCACCGGTAACGGGGGTAACACCGGCAGCGGCGGGACCACCGGCAACGGTGGCACGACCGGCTCGGGCGGCGCGACCGGCAACGGTGGCACGACCGGCTCGGGCGGCACGACCGGCAGCGGCGGCGCGACGGTCGTTCAGAAGGAGTGCGTGACGAAGACGACGATCATGACGCCCGTCTTCCTGGACTTCGAGAGCTACAACGGCCAGGTGACCGCCGTGAACTACGCCGAGGCCTTCGGCGGCGCGACGGTGAACAGCGAGGCTCCCGGGGGAAACGCCTACACCGGGATCTACGCCTACCCGGAGTCCTCCGGTGGGACCGCTCCGACGCTCTCCATTTCAGCCGGACACCCGCCGAGCAACTGGGCGGGGTCCGAGTCCCTCTCGGCCACGATGTGGGGGATGGGCGGCGGCATCTGGATGGCCTGCGCCGACGCCTCGGCGTACAAGGGGATCTCGTTCTGGGTGCGCGGGACGTCGGGGACCGGGACGTTCTCGTTCACCCTGGCGATGGACAGCACCGACCTGCCGGACGCGACCAACGCCGCGGGCGGCGGGACCTGCGCCGGCACCTCGACCACGTGCAAGTCGGCCGAGAAGGACGGCATCCCGATCTCGAGCGACTGGACGCAGGTGTCGATCCTCTGGTCGGACTTCACGCCCGGCATGTCGGGCACGGGGAATTCGGTCACCCCCAACGGGAACAACATCACCGGGATGGGGTGGACCGTGCCGCTGGCGTTCGAGGCCGATCCGACCAAGCCCGCCGACGCGGGCGTCTACATCCCCGTCCCCCTCGCGCTGACGATCAACATCGACGACATCACGTTCATCCAGTAGGTTCGGCCGCCAACGGCGGCGAGGCGACGTGAAGCTCAACATCTCGGGTCCGGCCCTGGCCGCTGCGCTGGCGGGCGTCAGCTTTGCCGCCGCCGCGCAGGCGGCCGTCGCGCCCAACCCGCTGTTCGCCGATCACGCGGTCCTGCAGGCGGGGACCGCGGTGCCGGTGTGGGGGACCGCCACGCCCGGCGAGGCGGTGACCGTCGAGCTCGCCGGCCAGCACGCGTCGACCGCCGCGGGCGCCGACGGGAAGTGGCGCGTCTCGCTGGGGCCGCTGGCCGCGGGCGGGCCGTTCACGCTGACGATCTCGGGCAGCAACAAGGTGGTCGTCTCGGACGTGCTGGTGGGCGAGGTCTGGATCGCGGGCGGCCAGTCGAACATGGAGCGCCAGCTGGGGCCGCGCGTCGGGCAGCAGCCGATCGACGACTGGGAGAAGGAGGCCGCGGCGGCCGACCACCCGCAGATCCGCCAGTTCCTGGTGGCCCAGGAGAAGTCGCTGATGCCGGTGGCGGCCGTCAACGGCGCCTGGACCGTCTGCACGCCGGCGGCGGTCAAGGACTTCACGGCGGTCGGTTACTTCTTCGCCCGCGATCTGCAGCGCGCGCGGCGCGTCCCGGTCGGGATCATCCACAGCTCGTGGGGCGGGACGCCGGCCGAGGCCTGGACCAGCGAGGTGGGGCTGCGCGCGCTGCCCGAGTTCGCCGACGTGGGCGCCGAGATCAACACGCTGATCGCCGATCCGGCGGCGGCGCGGCGGGCATACGAGGCCAAGCTCGAGACCTGGTTCGCTGCGCACGACGCCGGCTCGGCCGCGGGTCACCTCTGGAGCGACCCGGCGCTGGTCGTCCAGGACGCGAAGACGGTCTGGAAGACGATGTCGCTCCCGACGCTGTGGGAGGACGCAGGCGAGCCTGACCTCAACGGCGTGGTCTGGTTTCGACGGACGTTCGATCTGCCCGCGGGCGCCGCGGGCGCGGCCGCCGAGCTGGACCTGGCGATGGTCGACGACATCGACACCACCTGGGTGAACGGCCTGAAGGTCGGGTTCACCGTCGGGTACAACCTGGTTCGCAAGTACGCCGTCCCCGCCGGCGTGCTCAAGCCGGGGCACAACGTCGTCGCGGTCCGCGTGCTCGACACCGGCGGCGGCGGCGGCATCTGGGGCCCGGAGAAGCTGCAGCTGGTCGTCAAACCGAAGGCTCCGACCGGTATGCAGACGGCGGCGCTCGGCGCGGCGCCGCCGCCGATCGCGCTCGCCGGCCCCTGGAGCTACCGCGTCGGCCTGAACCTCACGGACGCGCCCTTGCCGCCCACCGGCGTCATCGGCGACGTGAACACGCCGACCATCCTCTGGAACGCGATGATCGCGCCGCTGCTCCCGTACGCCATCCGCGGCGTCGTCTTCTACCAGGGCGAGGCCAACGTCCACCGCGAGGCGCAGTACCGCGCGCTGTTCCCGGCGCTGATCGCCGACTGGCGGAGGGCCTGGGGCAACGACTTCCCCTTTCTCTTCGTCCAGATCGCGCCCCATCAGGACATGACGCCCGAGCTTCGCGACGCGCAGCTCGCGACGTCGCTGCACACGCCCGGGACCGCCATGGCCGTGACGATCGACGTGGGCGACGCCAAGGACATCCATCCGCCCCACAAGCAGGCCGTCGGCGCGCGCCTGGCCCTGGCGGCGCGCGCGCTGGCTTACGGCGAGAAGCTGGAATACTCCGGGCCCGTCTTCGAGGCGATGAAGGTGAAGGGCGCCCGGGCGACGCTGACCTTCACGCACCTGGGCGGCGGCCTGGTCGCCAAGGGCGGACCGCTCGCGGGCTTCACCGTTGCAGGCGCGGACGGCGCGTTTCGCCCGGCGCACGCCCAGATCCGCGGCAAGACCGTCGTCGTGACCGGCGACGCCGTCGGGCAGCCGGTGGCCGTCCGCTACGGCTGGGCCAACGTCCCTGGGGGCAATCTCTTCAACAAGGCCGGCTTGCCCGCCTCGCCGTTCCGCAGCGACGGGAACTAATCGGAGGGCGACGTCAGGACTTTGGTGGGCGTGGACGCCAGCCCGCCCGGTGAACCGGCGTACCAAGAAAGCGCGCTGCTCCCCGGCCCGGGCACCACCAGGTCGTCGTATCCGTCGGCGTTCAGGTCGACCACGCGCGCGGCCGGGGGATAGCCTCCGTACACGACGATCGATGCGTCCACGGGCGTCGTCCGGGTCGGCGGCGCGCCCCAGCCGCCAGGGCCGCCATAGGAGACCGTGCAGCCGTTCGGGCAGCTCGTCTGCCCGATGGTGTCCCAGTAGCCGTCGCCGTCGAAGTCGCCCACCACAAGGAACGGCGTCGGCTGAGCAGCGGTCGACGGCGTCGGCGACAACCCAGCGGGCCCGCCTTCGTAGGCGAGCAGGGTTTGTGTCGTCCAGTCCGGGCTGACGAGATCGGAGTAGCCGTCGTAGTTGAAGTCGACGACCGCCAGCCCGCTGGCGCCGCGGACGGCCGCCGCGGCGGGACCGTTCGGGTTGCCCATGTAGAGGCTGACCTCGGTGGCGTCGGCGAAGATGAGGTCGGTTCGCCCGTCGCCGTCGAAGTCGCCCGTCGCGACCTGTTGAATCTGGCAGTTGCCGCAACCGAGTCCGGCCAGGGTCGGGCTGGGGGCCGCGGCGGCGAAGACGCGGATGAAGGCCGCGCTGTAGCGCGACTGCATGATCAGGTCGCCGAACCCGTCACCGAAGAAGTCGCCGACGCCGATCGGAGAGCTGTAAGCGCCTCCGCTGGGCACGTCGACGACGGAGTCGAAGCCGTCGCTGCCGCCGCACTGGACGTTGGCGACGTGCTCGCCGCTCGAGAAGCTCAGGTCGGTGAAGCCGTCACCGTTGACGTCGACCTGCGGCTCGAGCAGTCCCGTTGCCAGGCCACCGTTGGGATCGGGCGGCCACACCCGACCGGCCGAGATTCCGTCCGGCCCGCCCAGGTACGCCATCGGCGCCGTGCCCCACGCCGCGAGGTCCGGATAGCCGTCGCCGTTGTAGTCGCTGAAGCCGCCGACGGAGGTGTTGGCGGCGGGCGCGTAGCCCGGGAATCGGCGGCGGACGCGGAACTCCCAGGCCGACGTCCACCCGGAGGGCGAGGGACCGGCGGCCTTCACCTGCCAGAACCAGTAGCCGGGCGCGAGCTCGAGCGGCAGCGTCACCTGGCTGTCAGCGGTCGAGGTCCCTTGGATCATGGTCTGGCACGCCCGATCGGCGCAGACGCGGAACAGGTACGGACCGGCGACGCCCGTCCACCGAAACACCGGCCGCGTCGACGTGACAACCGACCCCGATTGCGGCGACAGCAGACGGGGCCCGGACGAGCTTGGCGGCGTGCAGGCGCTCTCGGGCGCGATCGGGGAGCCGGCGTCGGCCACGACGCCGCCGGCCGCAGCGTCGGCGGCGCCCGTTCGACCGCCGACCCCGCCGTCGGTGGCGGGGGTCGACTGGCCCGTTGCTCCCGCCGGCGCCTGGCCGCCCGGCAACCGGGCGCCGAGCGGGCCCCCCTGACACCCGCCCGCCGCCACCACCACACCCAGCGCCCCCCAGAGCTTCACTGCGCCTCCCCGGCAAACGGTCCCGGATCAACGGATGCAAACCTAAACACCCCGCCGACGTGGGGTAGGGCAAATCCCGGTCCTTCGCCTGGGGACGGTCTAGTACGTCCCCGGCTGCACCTGACGGACTCGGGCGGAGCCGAGCGCGGCGTACTCCGTGCCTGGCGGCGTCGACCGGATGTCTCGCGCCGCGCGTGCCGTCCCGGCTGAGCTGAGGTTCGAACCGCCGGTACGGCTCACGAGCAGCTTGCGCCAGGACACAAGTTGTTGGCGATATTCATGTTGTGGGTGTTGGAGTCATAGAAGATTGTCGTCGGATCCGTTTCGCTTGGATTTGTTCCCGTCAGAATATTTCCCTGCGCCGTGACGTTCTGAACGGATCCGCTCATGGTTCCCCCGTCGAGCCGGATTTCAGAGCTCGTCCAGGCTGAATTTAGGAAGTTGTTCGACACGACGACGTCCGAGGTGTTCGTCAACGTCGTGCAATTACCCAGACAATAAGAGGAATCATAACTGTTGATTCCGATCATCGATCGGGTCGAATTGATCACATTCCCCGAAATCACCAGGCCGGTAATCGATCCCTGTCCGCCACCGTCCTCGGGTACTCCCGTTATGACGGCGAAGTTGTAAGGAGCGTTTATGTAGTTGTCACAGATCGAAATGTTGTGCGATTCCCCTCCGTACGGGGGCGAGAAGTTGATTCCGGTTGCATATTGCCAGGTCGAGGTGTCGACAATCCGATTGCCGTGAATCCGAATGTCGCTCAGACCGATCTCCGTGAGCCCGACGCCCTCGAAGTAATTCGAGTAGACCTCGAAGCCGCTGTTGTTCGGGAGAATCGTGGACGGAGTCCCCAGCGGATTCAGCTGTAGCTGAGAGCCCCCGCTGCCGGAAGGGCCTGGGATGAAGCTGTTCGATGAAACGGTCGTGCTGCCGCCCCCCATGAGCAGAACGGACGGGTAGCTCCCGTCGGGCTGGGTCACGACGTAGTTCGCCGTGAATGCGCATCCTACACAGTTGAGCATCGTCACCAGCGGAGTCCAGTTGTCCGCCGCAGACGAGCCGTCGATCTTGAGTCCGACGATATTGACGTCATTGGTGAGCGCGTTATACGAGCCAGTAACCAGTTGGCCAGAACCGGTGAAGACCAGGGAGGCAACCGTCGCATTCCCCGAGCCGTCCGCCAGCTGCCCTCGGAGCGTGATCCCGCCGGCGAGAGAGATGGTGGTAGAGGCATTCCAGAAGCCGGCGTCGACGAGAACCGTGTCTCCAGCGGATGCCGAATTGATCGCCTGCTGTATCGCACAGACGGGCCAGCTGGCCGTGGCCGAGCCGTCCGCGCCGCCCGTGACACAGGATGATGAATAGCAGCTCGACGAGGACGAGAAACAACTGGAGGCCAGGATTGTTGCCGCCTCACTGGAGGTCGAAAAAAGAACCCCGCTGACACCCAACAGTACGACTGCTCTCCGCATGGAACGCCTCCTCGTAGATTGCGTCTCGTTTCCAGCCAGGTTGCGCTGCCGAGACGCCGGGAGGTTAAGAGGATCGCAACGAATGGTCAAACATCGTCCGCGTCGATGGTTGCCACGGTAAGGCAGATGACCATGCCTGGCGGCTTCGATCGGTTCGGGTGATGACGCCGCGATGGTGTTGCTGTGAGGCGGACCATCTTTGGCGGCGTCGCAACGCCCGGGTGACAGTTCGACGAGCTCAGTACGTGCCGAGCGTCACGTGCAGGACCTGGGGCGTCGAGGTGAAGTTCAGGCCCCAGTCGGTCTGGTCGCCGTTCCACAGGCGCAGGAACTTGAAGCTCCCCTTCTCGTAGGTCCCCTCCTCGACGCGGAGGTACTGTCGCTGCTTGCCGGTCGCCGCGGCGCCGACCTGGAAGTCGACGCGGCAGTGGAAGCCGGTGACCAGGAACTCGCTCTCGCCCAGCTGGGCGACCAGCGCGCGGCCGACCGGCTCGCCGTTGCCCGGCGGCTTGTCGCCGAAGCCGAACTGCGGGAGGCCGTAGCGGACGTCGACCTTCCAGGGCCCGATCTCCATGGTCTGCACGGGCGTGCCCTTCTTCTCGGCGACGGCGTGCAGCTTGCCGGCGAAGCCGAGCTCGGCGAGCAGGCGCATCATCGGTCCGGCGAGCTCGTAGTTCATGGCGAACGGCGCCAGCGCCTCCTCGTTCATCTTCTTCGCGCCGAGCGGGAAGTTCGCGTACCTGGTGAAGTCGATCCCGAACGGGGAGAAGCCGATGGCGCCGTGGTCGAGCGCCAGGAAGAAGTACGGCGCGTAGGCCGGCGCGTTGGCGATCTCGGGGATGAAGAGCGGGTTGTCGGGGCGGCGGTAGAGCTCCATCACCCGCTGCACCTTGGCGTGGTCCTCCATGTAGATGTCGGGGGCCAGGATGTCGAGCGCCGGCGCGGCCGCCTTCCAGATCGGCAGCACGTCGTCGGTGGGGCCGCCGCTCTCCCAGCTGCCGGGCGGGCCGGGCGCGATCGGATCGCGGAGCGCGGCGTTCGCGTACAGCGGCAGCGGGTACTCGGCCTTGCCGGCGGCGGCCACCTGACCGACGAAGCGGGCCACCGCCCAGGCGTGGAAGAGCTCGTCGGCGTTCTTGCCGAACGCCTCTTTCCACGACGCGTTCGGGCTGGACGGCGTCACCTTCATCGCCGCCAGGATGTCGGCCGGGACGGGGCTGTCGAACGCCTTCTGCGCCGCGGGCGAGAAGTCGCGGATGGCGCCCCAGGTGCCGGACTCGTTCTCCACCTGCACCATCAGCACCGTGTGCTGGCGATCGGTCTTCTTGAGGTGGCGCATCAGCGCGACGAACGCGCGCTTGTCCGCCTCCAGGCGCTCGTTGGAGAACGGCGAGGCCGAGCCGACCGGGCGGCCGTTCGCCGCCAGCATCAGCGGGTAGTTCAGCGGGTCGGCCTTCATCCAGGCCGGGGTGTAGGCCGGCCCGCCGTTCTTCCAGGTCCCGAACCAGAGCAGCACCAGGTGGACGCCGTTCTTGCGCGACTCCGTCACCAGCGTGTCGACGACCGAGAAGTCGAACGTGCCGGGCTTGGGCTCGAGCTGCTCCCAGTAGACCGGCATCTCGACGGTGTTGGCGTGCAGCGCCTTGATCGCCGGCCAGACCTGCGGCAACACCGCCGGCCAGGCGCTGGAGTTGTTGACCTGCGCGCCCAGCATCAGGAACGGCGCGCCGTCGACGAACAGCGCGGCGCGCCCGTCCTTCTGGACCAGGTGGGGGAGCGACGGGTCGGCGGCGCGCGCCGCGGCCGGCGCCGCCAGGAGGGCGAGCGAGAGGAAGAGCGAGCGGGTCGAGGTCATTGTCACTGTCCTGTCTTGGCGCCGACGGTGATCTCGGTGATGGCCGGCTTGCCGTTGGCGGCGCGAACCTCGAGGCGGACGTAGCGCGCGGGGCCGGGGCCGAAGGTGGTCTGCTTCATCCGGCCGTCGGCGGGCCAGGTGCCGGCCGCCGCCTCGTGGAAGTCGGCGCCGTCGACGCTGGTGAGGATCCGGTACGCGGTGACGTTGCCGTCGGCGCTGCTGCGCTCGTGGTGGTAGCGCGGCACCACGCCCAGCCAGCCGACGTCCGGTAGGGCGCGGCCGAGGTCCAGCGTGATCATCTGCGGCAGCGGGCCGGTCGGCTCCCACATGCTGATGAAGTCGGTGTCGTTCTTGCCGTCGATGGCCGCGTCGGCGTTCCCCGTCGACGCAGTGGCCGACTCGGGCGTGTACGCCAGATCGTTCTGCGGCGGCTGCGCCGGCAGCGGCGGCCGCGCGGCGTTCGGCGCCCAGGCGGCGCCCACCTCGGCCAGCAGCTTGACGATCGCCGGGTCCAGCTTGCCGTCGCGGTTGGGCGGGCAGTTGAGCAGAAAGTTGGTCCACTTCGGCTCGAGGTCGCCCAGGTGCTTGCGGACGATCTCGTCGACGGTCATGAGCTTGCCGATGTCGGGCGCCCAGAACCAGTCGTTGCCCCCGTCGCCGTTCACCTTGTTCTCTTGCTGCGCGGGGTAGGTGTTGCCGTCGGGCGACCAGCCGCCGCGCGGCTCCTCGAAGTTGACCACGTCGACGTCCCAGGGGTCGGCCAGGTGCGTGTGGTCCGTCAGCAGGCAATCGGGCTGCAGCGACTTCACCAGGTCGCGGATCTGCTGGTACGCGACGGCGTTGTGCCCCATCTGCCAGGACCACCCGTCGATCACCAGGATCGGGATGGGGCCGTAGTTGGTCAGAAGCTCGGTCAGCTGCGTCTTGACGTAGGCCAGCTTGGCCGGCGTCAGCTCGCCGGCCGCGACGCGCTCGGTGGTGTCCCAGATCGAGTAATAGAGCCCGGGCAGGATCCCCCGCTTGCGGAAGGCGTCGACGTACTCGCGGACGACGTCACCCTTGCCGCCGCGCCACGGGATGTGGCCGACGTTGAAGTCGCTCGCCTTGCTGGGCCAGAGCGCGAAGCCGTCGTGGTGGTGCGTGGTCAGCACCGCGTACTTCATGTGCGCGGTGGCGGCGGCGTCGGCCCACTGGCCGGGATCGAGCCCCTCCGGGTCGAACAGCTTGATGTCGAGGTTCGGCTTCGACCACGAGCCGGTGTAGGTGAGGATCCCGAAGTGCAGGAACATGCCGAAGCGCAGATCGACGAAGTCGCGCTGCAGCCCGACGAGCGGCTTGCTGGCGGCGGGCCGGCTGCGCGCCGCGACCGCCACGGTCGATCCACCCGGGCGCAGACAGCCGGACGTCATCGACAGCGCCAGCGCCAGCGCGAACGCCCGGGAAGCGGCCCTTGGGAGCATGGAGGCGCGCGAGCATACCCTGCTGCGGCGCGCGCGGGGAATACCTGGAAGTTGTAGCCAAGGCCGGGCGGTCATGGAACTATCGCGGCCCTTCGACAGGGAGGTCCCGTGACCCGAGCCAGCCGTCTCATCTATTCCGTCGTCCTCGTCGCCGCCGTCGGTTGTGCAGAGTCGGCCGGCCCCGCCGCCAAGCCGGCGGCCGTCAACGCGCCGTCCGCCGCGCCCGCCAGCGCCCAGCGCGAACCCGACGGTCTCCTGGTCCGCGTCGGCGACGGGCTGCTCAAGCTGCAGGTCTGCGCGGCCGACGTGGTCCGCGTCGCCTACGCGAGGAACGAGACCTTCTTCGCCCACCGGAGCCTGGCGGCGCAGCCGAAGCGCTGCGACGGCGCGCCGTTCGAGATCAACCAGGCCGCGGGCACCGCGACGCTGTCGACCGCGAAGCTGAAGGCGCGCGTCGACCTCGCGACCGGCCGGATCGCCTTCCTCGACCCCTCGGGCGCGCCGGTGCTCGAGGAGAGCGGCCGCACGGTGATGCCGGCGATCGTCATGGGCGAGACCACCGCGCACGTGCAGCAGACGTGGATGCCGGCCGAGGGCGAGGCGCTGTACGGCCTGGGCGAGAACCAGCTGGGCCTGCTGGACATCAAGGGGTTCGACCTCGATCTCTGGCAGCACAACGGCACCATCATCATCCCGTTCCTGGTCTCGAGCCGCGGCTGGGGGGTCCTGTGGGACAATACCTCGTACACGCGCTTCGGCGATCTGCGCCCCTGGACGGCGATCCCGGCCGAGCGCGTGTACGACGCCAAGGGCGAGCGCGGCGGTTTCACCGGGCAGTACTACAAGGGCGCCGACTTCAAGCACCTGGTCGGCGAGCGCGTCGACCGGGTCATCGACATCGCGCTCTCCAGCAAGGAGAAGAAGCCGAACTCGCTCATCTTCGCCGGGCTGCCCGAGGGGAACGCCAGCGTGCGCTGGACGGGCGAGGTCGAGCCCGAGGTGACGGGCGACTACCAGTTCCAGACCTTCTCGAACAGCGGCATCAAGATGTGGGTCGACAACCAGCTGGTCGTCAACCACTGGCGTCAGGGGTGGCTGCCGTGGAAGGAGGTGGCGCGCGTCCACCTCGAGGCCGGGCACCGCGCGAAGATCCGCCTCGAGTGGAGCAAGGACCAGAACATGGAGACGGTCCAGCTCCTGTGGAAGCCGCCGGCGCCGGCGGCGCCCGTGACCTCGCTCTGGTCCGAGGTGGGCGACGGCATCGACTACTACTTCGTCTACGGTCCCGAGTTGGACGGCGTGGTCGGCGGCTACCGCCGCGTCACCGGGCCGGCGCCGATGGTGCCGAAGTGGGCGATGGGCCTCTGGCAGAGCCGCCAGCGCTACGAGACCTCCAAGCAGAGCCTCGACGTGGTCGACGGCTTCCGCAAGCGCGGCATCCCCTTCGACACCATCGTGCAGGACTGGTTCTACTGGAAGGAGAACGCCTGGGGCTCGCAGGACTTCGATCCGGCGCGCTTCCCCGACCCGGCCAAGTGGGTCAAGGACATCCACGCGCGCCATTCGCACCTCATGATCTCGGTGTGGGGGAAGTACTACCCCGGCACGAAGAACTTCGAGGCGATGCGCACGAACGGCTTCCTCTACCACCTGAACCTGGCCGAGGGGCTGCGCGACTGGGTGGGCGACGGCGGCTACCCCTACACCTTCTACGACGCGTTCAACCCGGGCGCGGGCAAGCTGTTCTGGTCGCAGATGAACGAGGGGATCTTCAGCAAGCACGTCGACGCCTGGTGGCTGGACGCGCCCGAGCCGGATCTGCTGCCGACGCCGACGCTCGACGGCCAGCGCACGCACATGAACCCGACGGCGCTGGGGTCGGGCGCGCGCATGCTGAACGCCTACTCGCTGGTCAACAGCAAGACGGTCTATGAGGGCCAGCGTGGGGTGGCGCCGGATCAGCGCGTCTTCATCCTGACGCGCTCGGCGTTCGCCGGGCAGCAGCACTACGGCGCGGCGGTCTGGTCGGGCGACATCTCGTCGACCTGGACGGCGCTGCGCTCGCAGATCCCGGCCGGGCTGGGCCTGTCGGTCTCGGGCGTGCCGTACTGGTCGATGGACATCGGCGGCTTCTCGGTGCCCGAGCGCTTCTCGACGGCGCACCCGAGCGCCGAGGACCTGGAAGAGTGGCGCGAGCTGAACACGCGCTGGTTCCAGTTCGGCACGTTCGTGCCGCTGCTGCGCGTGCACGGCGAGGCGCCCAAGCGCGAGATGTGGGAGTTCGGCGGCGACTCCAGCCCGACGTACAAGGCGCAGCTCAAGTTCGACCGCATCCGTTATCGCCTGCTGCCGTACGTCTACTCGCTGGCCGGCGCCGTCACGCAGCAGGGCGACACCATCATGCGCCCGCTGGTGATGGACTTCCGCGGCGACGCCAAGGCGCGCGACGTGAGCGACGAGTACATGTTCGGCCCGGCGCTGCTCATCAGCCCGGTGACGGCCTACAAGGCGCGCAGCCGCGCCGTCTACCTGCCCGGCGCGGCCGGCTGGTACGACCTCTGGACCGGCGTCGCGGCGGCCGGCGGCGCGTCGCTGGACGCCCCCGCGCCGTACGACTCGATGCCCGTCCACGTGCGCGCGGGCGCCATCGTCCCCATGGGCCCCGAGCTCCAGTACACCGACGAGAAGCCGGCCGACCCGATCACGCTGTGGGTCTACGCCGGCGCCGACGGCGCTTTCACGCTGTACGAAGACGACGGCCTCACCTACGGCTACGAGAAGGGCCAGTTCTCGCGCATCCCCCTCCGGTGGAACGACACCACCCGCACCCTCACCATCGGCAAGCGCGACGGCGGGTTCACCGGCATGCCGCAGACCCGCACGTTCGAGGTGGTGTTCGTCGCCAAGGAAAAGCCGGTCGGGTTCTCCTTCACCCCCAAGGCCGACAAGACCGTGAAGTACGACGGCACCGCCGTCGACGTGAAGATGTAGAGGTCGCCCTGCCGCAGGCATGGCGGGCGGGGGGGGGGCCGCGCCGACATGGTGTCTCTATCCCTGCCGCGCGCGAGGCCTCGCGTGCACTGGAGGGTCGGGGTATCTTCTAACCGCAACGGAGGAATGGCGGTTACAGCGAGGACTTCACGTGGCCAAGTTTGACTACTTCATTTCGCACCATCAGGCGGACGCAGGCGCAGAGGCGTCGTTGCTCGCTGAGACCCTGCGAAATGAAGGTTATCGCGTATTCCTCGATGTTGATACCCATGTGGCCGGCGACGTAAGTGGTTTGACGCGTCGGTCGCTGGAGGATTCACGAGGAGTCATCCTTCTCATTGGATCTGCGTTTTCGGAACGAGTCAGCGAGCGTGCCGACTGGGTCAAGGCTGAGATTTCGCTGGCCAACAAACTGGGCAAGAAAATTGTTCCAGTCTATCTGTCGCCCGAGTCTCGTCTCACGTCGCGCAACCTGCCTCCCGACCTTTCATTCCTTCCGCGCCTCCGCTCGCTAAACTTCGACCGCGCTCGAATACTTACGCTGGTCGAGGAACTTCGGGAGTCCTTCGGCTTTCGATCTCGCAGTGCACGCGGCGCTCCCAGCCTCTCGTTTCAGCTCATTCTTGTCCTGCTTTCCGTTTCGCTCGGAGTGGTACTCTTTCGCGAGAACGCCCTGGAGAGTGAACTAAAGCAGGAGCGCGCTCGTCGGGAGAGCGCCGAACGAGAGCGTCAGGACGAAGTGCATCGCCGAGAGGAACTCCGGAAGCAACTCGACGATTGGGAACGCGACTACAGGGATCAGGTACGTGCGGGAGGCCTCGTCACTCGGGGAGGGGGCGAAGAACGCTCTCACCGGCGTTGAAATCCCGATTGTCTAAGCTCTCGATCGGACGACTTACCGGGCGCGTATCTGCGTGACCTGACAGCGTTGACGAGATCTCCTCCTAAAGGTAGGCGCGCCGTCCAACCGCGCGTTGCAGCGGGCGGCGCTTGCGCGCCGCCGCTGAACGCGTGATCGTCATGACGCGGAATGAGCGAGCGCAGTATTAAGGATGGGGAGGACGAGGACCTTCTGCCCGAGTACGACCTCTCGGGTGGTGTCCGCGGCAAGTGTGTCGATCGGTATCGGCAAGGGACCAACGTCGTCCTGCTCGACCCTGACGTTGCTGCCAGGTTCCCCGATTCGAAGGCCGTCAACGAAGCACTGCGCTCGCTTGTCGGCCGCGGCGGCTAATAAGGCGTTGAACCTGACGGGCGTTCGGCCCGGGTTAACGCAAAGATGTTAGGTGGAGTGCATGATGTACGCCGTCGACGAAAGAGACCGTGTCACCAGTTCGTCGGAGCGCCTCAGTCACCGATAGGCGCCACGAACCGATTGGTGATGAGCGATGGTCCTCGAGCACTGACACCGGCGGTGGTCTTTGGAGCCTGTCGAGAACATCATTCGTGCGATAGAGGAGGCCTTCGGTGGCGTCTGCCGCGGAGCGGTCACGCTTCACGAAGCCGAGGTTATCGACGACTACGGTACGGAGTCCGAGCGCCAGCGCGCGCGGAAGCTGGATAGGGAGGACGACTGGCGCGAGGTTCCGGACGTCTCGATCGCGGCGTGCCCGAACGCGCTTTCCTTTCTCGATCCAGTGAGCTGGCGTTTCTATCTGCCGGCGTACATGCGTTTCGCGCTTCGCCATCTCGAGGACTCTCGGAGTGGAGCGATCGACCACGCGATCTATTCCCTCGACAAGGGAGAGGTTCGCGACATCGCCGACTGGAAGCTGGAGCGATTCGGGACGCTGGATGCGGCGCAAGCGCGGGCGGTTCAGCGCTTTCTGGCATTCGCGGCGGAGAACGACGATTTCTGCGACGGTCATGCCGCCAAGACGGCGCTCGACGCGTACTGGGCTCACGCAGCCGCGTCGACCCGTTGAGATGTGGGCGTGGGGACGGTGATATCATCGCCGCTTCGTGACGGGGGCAGGGAGATGAGCGAGCCGGAGGCACCTACCTGGGAGACGGCCAAGGGATTTACGGCGCGCGGGGCCGCTCTCTGGCAGCGCCAGTTGATCGGCGCCGTCACCGCTTTCTTGCTCGCCGGCGTCATGGGGGTGCCTGACTTCCGCGACTTCACGTCCCCCGCGGGGGCCGGCTCTGGGGAGGCGCTCCGCGAGCTCCTCCCTTACCTCATCGGCTGGCTGGTGGTGGCGCTGGTGATTCGTTTCTACATCCTCGTCGGCTGGCGCGTCGTCGACGAGGTCGACATCGATTTCCAGACGGGCGCGCTCAGGCTTGGACAGCGGAAAGCATGGGGACGTCGGCAGCGCACGGTGCAGGCCCACGACCTGGCGTCCCTCCGCGAGTTCAGCCTGGGGAGCTACGACGGCAAGCCGCTGGACTGGTTCATCTTCAAGCTCAAGAGCGGAGAGAAGCTCCGGTTCCGGTGCCCGCCCGGGATCCTCGCCATGACCAGGCGGTCCTTGCAGCGCGCCGGGCTGCTGAACGCCGACCCCTTGAAGGGGATCGCCGTCCGACCGGGGTGAGCTGCGGCCCGAACGCGACCCTCGTCGACGAGAGGTCGAGGATCGAGGCTGCTGGTGTACAATGCGGCGATGACAGAACTCGGTGCCGCGCTGGTCATGACCCTGGCGCTCGTCGGATGCGGAGGCGGAAGCGGGGGCAGCCCATCGACCCAGTCGGCTCCGTGCTCGTTCACCGTCTCGGGAGGTCCGGGCGGCCAGTTCGCCTGCATCGTCGCCGTCCAGTACTCGTCGGCGAGCGGCCTCAGCGAGCTGACCATGGGCGTGACGAACGCGTCGCCGTTCGATGGCATCACCATCTCCGCCGGTGAGCAGGGAATGGTGGCGGCGCAATCGACCTGGACCAACACCGACTCGGGCGCCGTCGGCGCCATCGAGCTGACCCAGGGCGGGATGATCTGGGGCGCCGGTTCCACCTCCCCGCCGCAGGGCAGCTACTCGTTCGCCTTCTCGTCGGCGTCGGTGGACGTGTCGACCGGCGGAGACACCGTCTACAACGTCCACGGCCAGTGGTCGGCCGTCGCGCCGCCGTTGCCCGGCGAGACCGGGACGACGCTGAACCTCACCGGCTCGTTCTGACTTCGGCGCACGGAGGCGACGTGAGCGAGATCCCCGCCAGCTCGAACTTCTTCGCGGTCGTCACCGGAGAAGAAGCCTCCGTCGACGACGTCGCGGCCCTCTATCGGGCGGCCGGGTGGCAGGTGCGTAAGTGCGGCAACACCGACTATGAAGCGCGGAGCGACGTCGCCGAGCTCGTCATCGAGGGCGTCGCGACGATCCTGGTGCACGGTCCGGTCGCCGAGCCCGTGGCCAACGCGGCCATCGTGACGAAACCCCTCCGCGACGCCGCCATCGGGTTCTTCTACGAGTGCTATGGCGCCGATCGCGCGCTGCTGCTCGAAGAGAAGTGGACGCCGGCGAAGTAGCCGTGGAACGCGACGCGCTCGCTCCCCTGGTCGCCGACTGGATCCGGTACCACGCCGAGAGGCGCAAGGGGACCGACCCGCTGTTCGAGGCGTGGGAGAAGGTGACCGACATCGTGATGAGCGATCCGGAAGAGGGTTGGACCGTGGTCCTCGCCCTGGTCGACGCGTCGCCCGATGATTGGGTGCTGTGCAACGTCGCCGCCGGCCCGCTGGAGGATCTGCTCAGGAAGTTTTCCGACGTGCTCGTCGACAGAGCGGAGGTCCAGGCGCGGCGCGATCCCAAGTTCCGCCGCTGTCTGACCGGCGTGTGGGGCCTGCCGCCGCCGGTGCAGGCGCGCCTCCGGAAGTACACGTCGACGATCAAGGACCCGCTGTGAGCGGCGCTACGACGCCGGCGCACCCGCGCGGCAGGCCTTGGGGGTCGGCCGTGGAGGTAGCCGGCATGATCTCCTCGGCGTGGCCGTCCGAGTCGCGCTCCACGAGGTGAAGGGAGTACTGGGCAGATCCTGCCAGCGGGGCGAGGAGCTCGCTCAGCGCGGTGTACTCGCGCCCGGCGCGCATGTTGATCATGTAGATCTCCGTTCCCGGAGCGGCCGTCGCGGCCGTGCCCTTCCTGATCGTCCAGGGGGGCGAGACCTCGACGATGTGGCACCCCGGCAGCAGCACGAACGGCGAGAGCAGCTGCGACACGTCCCGCCCGTCGACGGTCTCGATGATCGAGGGCATCGGAAATCGGCTGGACGGCTGCTGGAAGTCGAGCAGGGCGACCTTGCTCCTGGGCAGCGGCGCCGCCCCGATCGTGTAGAGCGGCGTCCCGCGCTCGACCACGGGCGCCGCCCCGCAGCCGCCCATCGCCAGGACCACCAGCCCCGCCACCGCCGTACGCCACATATCTTCTAAGGATAGGGTTCATTCGCGAGACCGGGAGACGCGCCCGGCGCGTGCCCGGGGTCACGTCTCGGGCATCAGCCAGAGGATGAGGCCCGCCCCGATCGG
>Ga0209060_10001621_pt1 | contig 23830 bp, 22 predicted proteins | sample Coa_R1_8_FD_187155 | JGI IMG/M metagenome (GOLD analysis project Ga0209060, IMG submission 187155) | Surface soil microbial communities from Centralia Pennsylvania, which are recovering from an underground coalmine fire - Coalmine... | ecosystem: Environmental > Terrestrial > Soil >...
GATCTGGCGCCGATCCTGGCCGCGATCGCCGAGCGCATGCGCGGCGGAGGCTTGCTGGCGACGGACGATCGGATCGATCTGCGGATACCGGCGACCCACGCCGTGGCGCTGGCGGCTCTCGAGATCGGCGTGACCTCGCCGGCTGCCGGCGCCGCGCGCCGCGCCATCGCGCGACGTTACGAGGTGAAGCTGGGCCTCCTCGTCCTGTGCGGCGGGATGGCGCTCGCGATCGGCCTCCTGGGCGCGGCGCTGCAGGGTCGCCGGCAGCGGATCCTCGAGATCAAGGCCCAGTTCGTGGCCGGCGTCTCCCACGAGCTGCGCACGCCGCTGGCGTCGATGCGCGTGCTGGCCGAGACGCTGTTGCGGAGGACGCAGAACCTCGAGCAGGTCCGCGACTACCCGGCCCGCCTCCTGCGCGACGTCGACGGCATGAGCTTCCTGGTCGAGAACATCCTGAGCTTCAACCGGATGGGGCGCGGGCTCTGGCAGCCGCGGCCCGAGCCGCTGCACCTCGGCGAGCTCGTGACAGGGACCTGCGAGGAGGCGGCCGAGCGGGCGGGGCGCTCGCTGCGCCTCCAGCTCGATCTCGACGAGAACGACGTGACCGTCGAGGCCGATCCCGAGCTCACCCGGCTGCTGGTCCGGAACCTGGCCGCCAACGCGATCCACTACAACCGGCGCGATCCCGTGGAGATCCGCCTGCACGTCCGGCGCGGCCCCGACCGCTCGTTGACCATGGAGCTGGGCGACAACGGCGTGGGCATCGCCGCCGACGAGCGCGAGCGGGTGTTCGAGGACTTCTACCGGGGCCAGGGGAGCGAGAGCGCCCGCGGCTCGGGCCTGGGACTGGCACTGTGCCGCCGCGTGATGGCGCTGCACGGTGGTACCATCGTCATCGCGCACAGCGATCCTTCAGGGACGCTCTTTCGCCTATGGTTTCCGCCGCCCCACCGCCATTCAGCGTCCTAGTCGTCGAGGACGACGAGAACCTCCGGGTGGCCTTGCTCGACAACCTGGAGGACGAGGGCTATCGCGTGACCGGGGCGGCCAGCGCGGCGGCCGCGCGCGCCGCCATCGACGGCGGCCACCACGACCTGGTGGTCCTCGACGTGATGCTGCCCGACGGCGATGGCTACGCGCTCTGCCGCCACCTGCGGGCGTCCGGCCTGGAGGCGCGCGTCCTCATGCTGACGGCGCGCGCGCTGGAGGACGATCTCGTGACCGGGCTGGACGCCGGCGCCGACGATTACCTGGTCAAGCCCTACCGCCTGCGCGAGCTGCTGGCGCGGGTGCGCGCGCTGCTCCGCCGCGGACCCGAGCGGGCCTCCGCCGCGCCCATCCTCCTGCGCTGCGGGGCCTATCGGGTCGACCTGCGGGCCCGGGAGGTCATCGCCGACGGCGGCGCCACCGTCGCCCTCACGCGCACGGAGTTCGACCTGCTCGCCTTCTTTCTGCACCACGTCGGGCGCGCCATCGCCCGCGAGGAGATCCTGAACGCCGTCTGGGGCAGCGGCATCGCCATCGACGATCACACCGTCGACAACTTCGTCTCCCAGCTCAAACGCAAGCTGGGCGCCGGGGTGCCGATCCGGACCATCCGCGGCGTCGGTTACCGCCTCGACCTCCACCCCGGCGACAGCTCGCGCGAGTGACTCAACCTCCGAGCGTGCCCAGCCCAGGCCCCTCGACGACCCGGGCGGCGGCAGCGGCGGCCGCCCGCGCGGCGACGGGGAGCGGCTGACCGTCGGCCAACCCCAGGGTCAAGACGACCCCGAACACGTCGCCGGCCCCGGTGGGCTCGACCTCGCGCGCCGGGACGGCGGGGACGTCGAGCCGCTCGTCGCCCCGGATCAGCGTGGCGCCCCGCGCGCCGCGCGTGATCGCGGCCGTCCCGCCCGGTTTCAACTGCGCGCGCGCCACGGCCTCCGCGTCCGGGTGGTCCAGCTCGGAGATCACCGCCACGTCCAGGCGCGGCAGGAAGGCGGTTTCCCCGGCGCCGCCGAGCGCCGGCTGGATGCGACCGTCGGGCGCCACCCGCCGCAACCACCCCTGCAGCCCGGCGCCGATGAATGAAGCACCCAGGCCACGGGCCAGGTCAGGGTCGCACTCGCCCGCGACGGGGCCGAGATACGCGACCCGCGGGCACAGCAAGCCTGGCGGAATGTCGTCGCGCGTGAGCGGGCGCGCCCGCCGCCGCAACCACAACCGGCGCTCGCCGCCCGCGTACTCGAGCGCGAAGGTGGTCATCACGTCGCTCGGCACGCAGTGGAACCCGAGCCGCGGGGCGCCGCGGAGCGGCCCCAGCAACGGATCGTCCGGCGGCGCGAGCGTCAGCAGCGCCGTCTGATGGCCGAGGCGGGCGGCCGCCAGGGCGCCATAGCTGGCCGCGCCGCCCAGGCGAACCGTCCCGTCCACCTCGTCACGGGTGACGTGTCCGACCACCAGCAGGTCCACGACGTTCTACTTCGGGGCTTGCGAGACCGTGTTGGCAGCTACGTCGGTCCAGTAGACGTTGTAGGCATCGACGGCGACTCCCGCCGGCGCCATCAGTCCCGAAGCGAGCTCCGTCTCGGGACCGCCCCCGACCGGGACCTTGACGATCTTACCGGCGGCCATGGAGGCGGCGAACACGTTGGTTCCGTCGGTGGCGATCCCCCACGGTTCGTTTCCAAGATCGGTCGCCAAGATCTGGGCGTCGCCGCCCGCCTTGGCGACCCGAACGATCTTCCCGTCAGCCGACGTGAAGTAGACGTTCTGATCGTCGAGGGCGATCCCCATCGGCTCCTGGGCGCTGGCGAGGGTGACGTTGTCCCCCCCGGCAATCGGCGCCTTGATCACCGGTCCGCGACCATCGGTCCAGTAGACAAAGTCGGCGTCGACCGCGAGCTGGTAGGGAAAGCTGCTGGAGCCGAGGGCGACAGGCGCGCCGCCCTGCTTGTCGACCTTCATGATGCTGCCGGCGTCGATGTAGTAGACGCTGGTCGCGTCGACCGCGATCCCCTGCCCCGCCACCGTCGCCAGCGTCATCGTCGTCTGGGGGCAGCTCTGCTTGGCGCACGAAAACAGCGACTGTCCGTCGGTCCAGAAAACCTGGGTCGCGTCGAGCGCGACGACGAAGCTGCTGGCGGCGGTCAACGCGGTCGCCGGACCGCCGCCGATGGGAACGGAGATGAGCGGCCGCAGACTACCCGCGCCCTGGCTCGCGACGTAGATCGTCGTGGCGTCGACGGCGATCCCCCACGGCGCCTTGACCGCGACCGGAGAGCTCGGGATCGGCAGCGTCGCTCCGGATGACATCGAGGCGTCGTGCGGAACCGTCGACCCACCAGCCCCTGTCGTGCCGCCCGTGCCGCTCACGAATCCGCCGGTGCCGGTCATGTTTTCACCGGTTCCACTCATGTTCGGCGTGAGCGACTGACCACAGGCGCCCATCGCGGCCAGCAGCAGGATTGGCAGCATCAGAGGCACCCGCATGCCGTAAAGCCAAGCAAGTCTGCGCCCCAGATGCAAGGCCACAATTCGCGGCGCCCTTCCGGGTCCGGGGTCAGGGCGATCATCCCCGAACATCGAGTGACGCTTCTCGGACCGGTTCGCCTAATATCGTCTCGACGTGACGGCGGCGGACTCGTTGGATGCGTCCAGGGGCCAGGTGCGGATCCGGAAGGCAACGCTTGCCGACGTTCCGGCCATCAGGGCGCTCATCGCGACATCCGCCCGAACGCTCGGCGCGGGCTATTACACTGCCGAGCAGATCGAGGCGGCGCTGCTCGGTGTGTGGGGGGTGGACACCGAGCTCATTCGAGACGAGACCTACTTCGTCGGCGAAGTGAACGACGCGCTGGTCCTTTGCGGAGGCTGGAGCCGCCGCGCCACGTTGTTCGGTGGCGACGCCTACGACCGGCGTGAGTCACGACTGCTCGACTCGCGAACGGAGGCGGCGCGGATCCGCGCGTTCTTCGTTCACCCGAGCTGGGCCAGGCGCGGCCTGGGCGGTCGTCTCCTCGTGCTGTGCGAACGTGAGGCGAGGGCCGCGGGATTTGCCGTCGCCGAGCTCGTCGCGACGTTGCCCGGAGAGCGGCTCTATGCCCGGCACGGGTACGTTGCGACCGGGCGACGCACGGACACCCTGCCCGGCGGCGTCAGCATCGACTCCGTTCCAATGCGCAAGGCGTTCTGACCCGGGCGCGCCTTCACAGCCGGTCAGACGGTCCGGGCGGAATGTAGCCGCGGCTGGCCCGAGCAGAGAGCGGCGCTCTGGTCGCGCCGGTGCCCCGCCGGGACTCGACCGTCCCGAGACGCCTCGACCTCAACGGTAGAGGCATCCCCGCCTCTGGCAGGGCGATTTCTGGGATCTGGGTGAAACGCCCCTCTTCGCGCATACTGACGGGCCGATTTCTCCATGACCAGCCCTCTCCAGACGGAAGTTTCGAAGCGGCGAACGTTCGCCATCATCTCCCACCCCGACGCGGGCAAGACCACGTTGACGGAGAAGCTGCTGCTGCACGGCGGAGCCATCCACATGGCGGGGTCGGTCAAGAGATCGACGGGCGGGCGGCGGATGACCAGCGACTGGATGGAGGTCGAGCGCCAGCGCGGCATCTCGATCACCACCAGCGTCCTGCAGTTCGAGTACGCGGGACGGCAGATCAACCTGCTGGATACGCCGGGCCACGACGACTTCAGCGAGGACACTTACCGGACGCTGGCGGCGGCGGATTCGGCCGTGATGCTCATCGACAGCGTCAAGGGGGTCGAGCCCCAGACCATCAAGCTGTTCAAGGTTTGCCGGATGCGCGGCATCCCGATCATCACCCTCATCAACAAGATGGACCGGCCGGGGCGGCCCGCGCTCGAGCTGCTGGACGAGATCGAGCGGGTGCTCGGCATCCCCTGCACGCCCATCAACTGGCCGGTCGGCTCGGGCAGCACCTTCGTCGGCGTCCATGACCGGTGGAGGCCCGACGGCATCCTCGAGGACCCCGCCGTGGCTGCGACGCTGGGTCCGCGGGCCTTCGCCGAGCTGACGGAAGAGGTCGCGCTGCTCGAGGGCGCAACGCACCCCTTCGATCGCGAGCACTTCCTGGCCGGGCAGGTGTCGCCGGTGTTCTTCGGCAGCGCGATGAGCAACGTCGGGATCCAACCCTTTCTCGACCACTTCGTCGACCTGGCCCCGCCCCCCGGGGAACGGACGACCAAGCTGACGACCACCGGCGGCCAGACGCCCGGCGAGACGACCGGCAAGGTCTCCCCGGACTCTCCGGACTTCTCGGGGTTCGTCTTCAAGATCCAGGCGAACATGGACCCGCGCCACCGCGACCGGATCGCGTTCGTGCGGATCTGCTCGGGCAAGTTCATGCGCGGCATGGAGGTCCAGCACGCGCGCACCGGTCGCCCGTTCACGCTGGCGAGGACGGTCCAGTTCCTGGGGCAAGAGCGCACGACCGTGGACGAGGGGTACGCCGGCGACATCCTCGGTGTGTGGGACGGCGGCGCCCTGCGCATCGGCGACACGCTGGTCTCCGGCCAGAGGTTCGAGTTCGAGGGTGTGCCGCGCTTCTCGCCCGAGCACTTCGTGGTGGCGACCCTCCTCGACCCGATGAAGCGCAAGCAGCTCAAGATGGGGCTCGACCAGCTGTCGGAAGAGGGAGCGGTCCAGCTGTTCTACGACCGCGCACGCCTCTCCCGCGAGCCGATCCTGGGCGCGGTGGGCGTCCTGCAATTCGAGATCATCCAGCACCGGCTGAAGGCCGAGTACGGCGTGTCGGCGAGATTGAGCCCCCTCCCCTACAAGTACGCCCGCTGGGTGACCGGCCCCGACTTCGATCCGAATCGCTTCGAGCGCCCCGGCCGGATGACCTCGGTCCTGGACGTCGAGGATCGCCCCCTGATCCTGTTCGACAGCGACTGGGGGCTGCGAGACGCGATCGCGGACAACCCCAACCTCACCTTCACCGCCGCCGTGCAGCCGGGCCGGAGCAAGTCGCGGGCCGCCGACTAGGGTACGATGCGTCCCTGATGAACGCCCCCGGCGGCTTCGCCGAGCTCTGCAGCCGCTTCAGGCGTTTGCTCCCCGGGATGAGGCGAGGGTGCGTGATCGGGTGGATGACGCTGCTGCTGGGGGCAACCGGCTGCGGCGGCTCCGGCTCGTCGGAGAACCAACTGGTCGCCACCTGGATACAGACGTTCCCGGAGGGCACATACGCGCTCACCTTCAATCCGGACGGAACCTACGAAGCTGAGACACTCATGCCGGTCGCAGGGCCGACCGTCGAAGCTGAGGTCGTGGAGGGCGTCTACTCGGTGTGGGGGAACCAGATCACCGAGACGCCGCAGGAGGCCACCTGCCCGAGTCCGGTCCCCGTCGTGACGATCTCGTACTCGTTCAGTGGTGGTGACCTGGTGATCGTGGTCCCCGGGAACCCAGTCGTCACCACTCCCTTGGTCCGCGCGACCGGCTCCGTGAGCGGCAACGCTCCTCTGGAATATGGATGCTTCACAATCGGCACCCTGTTCATGCAGCAATCGCTGGCACCCGTGAGCAACTGATTCACTTCGCGCGCGCGCCGACGAGCCGTGTTTGAGGTCACAGTGGCGAACCCTCCGGCAAGGGCTAAGCTCCGTCGCGAGCCCCGACGGACGTGAGCTGTCCATGCACAAGACACTGATAGGGTTCCTGCTCGTTGCCGCGATCGGCTGCGGCGGGTCAAACGACTCCGAGATGATCGTTGGCACCTGGTTCGCGAGCGCCCCACCGAACTGGGCGAGCGACGTCAATTCGATGGACACCTCGGTCATCATCGATTTCACGTCCGACGGCCAGTACGCGGCGAGCAAGGTGCAACAGGCGTCGACCACGGTCACCAACATACAGGCCGAGAAGGGCACGTATACGGTGACCGGCTCGACGCTGACGACCGTGCCGCAACAATGGACCTGCCCATTCGACGATCCGCCGTACACCGTTTCCATCTCGTTCGCTGGCGGTGACCTGGAATTGAGCACGAGCTCGGGCACCATTTCGTTGCAGAAGACCACCGAGCGAGTCGACCAGGGGCTATACCCCACGTACGGCTGCTTCTATTCCACGGGATTCATGCCGGAGCCGTACGGGCCGGCCAGCTAAGTGAACGCTCCGGCGGTGGCGTTTGCAAAGCGCTCGGGCTCGACCCGCTCGTTGCTTGACTTGGCGAGTGAGCCATTGTCAAAATGCCCCACCACAATGCGTCTGCCGACAAACTCCGCCTCCACGCTCGCCCTCACCTCCCTCGTCGCCACGGCTCTGCTGGGTTGTGCTGCCGGCACGGATGACTCGAGCGGCGTCACGACGCACGCCAGCGCCCTCTCGAGCAACAAGGCGGAGTTGAACCTGGTCTGTCACGTTCCGCCGGGCAACCCGGCGAACGCCCACGAGATCGAGGTGCCGTCGTCGGCGGTGGCCGCGCACCTCGCGCACGGGGACTACCTTGGTCCGTGCGTCGCGCCCGGCCCCTGCGCCGGGCAGACCGACGGGACGCCCTGCAACGACGGCGACCTCTGCACGATCAACGACGCGTGCCTGGGCGGCGTTTGCACGCCAGGCACGCCCGTGACTTGCAGCGATCTCGGCGCCTGCGAATCGGCTGGTACTTGCGACCCGTCTTTCGGGGCGTGCGTCTACACGCCGCTCCCGGATGGGACGTCGTGCAGCGACCAGAACAGCTGCACGATCGGCGCCTGCCAGGCGGGCGTTTGCCTCGGCGACGGCGTGACCGACGGCTTCATCGACCTGGCGCCGGGCGATACGAAGACCTTCACCTGCCCGTCGGACGCTCAGGCGGACGCCGGTGTCGTGCAGCCCACGACCTGCCTGTTTCCGCGCACGTTCGTTCCGAACCTCGTCTTCACCGGGCCCGTGTCGCTCATCTCCCACCTGTCCCGAGACTATGCCGGCTTCGACATCTTCACCCTGGAGAGCGGCGACCTGCAGCTCGCCTGCGTCTATCAAGACAGCGACGGCGACCAGGTCGGCGGCACCTACGGAATCACCAACGCCGCGAGCTGCACGGCGACCGACACGAGTTTCATCTGCACGAAGTGACGGCCGAGGCGGCGCGCCGGGAGATCGCGTGGCGAGACTGAGCCCGTGAGCATCTCGTAGCCATCGCTGTGCGCTGTCTCCGCCAGCTGTTGCCCTGACGTCGCACCCGCCAATTCCGCGTCGTCATGGCGACCGGAGAGCAAGTTGACCGCGGAGCTGTCTCTTTCGTACTCTCGTGCGATTTCGTGGAGGCAATACCGTGACTTGGCGAGCTGGTTCGAACCGAATCCTGGTCGCCACTGTTTTCCTTCCGCTCCTCGCCTGTGGAGCTGCCTCGATCGGCGGTGGTAGTACCGGGGGCGCGGGCGCCGGCGGCGCTGCTGGCTCGGGCTTCGCAGGGGCCGCCGGTGGCGGCGGGGGAGCGGGAGGCAACGGTTCCGCGGGGGGCATCGGCGGCATCGGGGGGGCGGGCGGCGGCCTTGATCCGTGTGCGGTGAAAGGGACGGGAGCCTTGGGGATCTTGGGGTGCCCGTGGACATCGTCGGGAGCGCTCGCTTGCAACGGAAACGCTCAGCCCGTCACCCTCATCTGCGACCGGGGAGTCTGGGCCGTGAACCAGACTTGCTCGGGCACTCTCTGCGACACCAGCGTCGGACCGAGACAAGGCACATGCCAGGCGATCGACCCCCTCTGCCAAAACGCGACGCCTGGTCAAGGAATCTGCCCGACGCTGACAAGCGTCGCCTCCTGCGGACCGGATCTCGTGTCGGAGACAACCGCGCAGCCGTGCACCGGAGCCACCCCGGCCTGCCTGAACGGCCAGTGCGTGGCGTGCCAACCGGCAGCGACCGAGCCGTGCGGACCGTGCAACGACGGGACGTCCACGTGTGACAAGACAGGTGCCTGGGGACAGTGCGCCGGCGGCTCGCTCCCGAAGACATACTATCGGGACGCAGACGGCGACGGATACGGAAGCCCGACCGACACGACGACTGCTTGCGGAACCAGCCCGCCTTCGGGCTACCTGACCGACAACACCGATTGCTGCGACTCGGACCCCAACGCCCATCCGAAACAGACGATGTTCTTCTCCACGCCCGACGCCTGTAGTGCGACTCAGTTGCCGGACGGCTTCGATTACAACTGCGACGGGTCGGACACGCCTCAGCTCACCGGCCTAAACCTGAGCTGCACGCTCTCTGGCTGCGCATGGTGCACGTCGAGCGGTACATGTGCCACCAGCTGCAACGCATACTCCGTCGCGACGCCAGCCTGTGGCGCGGTCTATTCCGTCACCGAATATATCGCTATCAACACGGGCCTTGCCGGTTGCGACACTCCCCAGTCAGCAACCACCCCCGCGGGAAACCAGGGATGTAACTGAGCCGGCCGTTCGCGCGCCCGCGGCTGCGCGAGATCCGGTGGCACTACCTCCGCCCCTCGGTCGCCCCCCACGTGGTCGCGACCGGCGTCCCGCTGGCGCCGAGCGCAGTCCAGCGTCGCGCCGCTCAGTCCGCCCTGACGTACTTCAGGTCGAAGTCGGCCTCCCACGACTGGCCATCCGGCGACTTCTCCCACCGCCCGTCGATGGTCCGCCCATCCGCGCCGACGCGGCCCTCGAAGCGCTGGCTGAAGCCGGCTGCGTTCCGCCAGAGCCGCCAGACGCCCTCGCCGAAGCTCATCTCGTAGACGCGCGAGACCCCGCGCGCGTCCGCGTAGAGGACGGCGTACACGCCCGAGGTCTCATCGCGCCCCATCAGCCACCGGGCCTGCGGCGCGCCGCCGTCGCCCTGGTGCTGAACCAGGTACAGGCCGTCCTCGATCCACTCGAACCGCGCCGCGCCCCGGATGCTGGCAGGCCCGCCCACCTGCGCATGCGTCCCCGGCGACCAGCGGATCTCCATCTCCCAGCGGCCGGCGAGCACCTCCAGATCGTTCAGCGACGGATTGGCCGCCTTCGTCCTCTTCTCACCCATGCGTCGCTCCTTGCCCGGTCGTCGCAGCCTACCAGCACCCCCCGCCTTTGCCCGGCCGCCCCGCCGCCGGCTGCCCGCGCCGCGAGCTTTGGCCCGCCCGGCCGTTCAAGTAACATCGAGCGGCGAACGACCGAGCCGTCTCGAGATGACCCCAGACGCCGCGCGAGCTGCCCGAAACAGCTGCCCCATCTGCCGGAAGCCAACCCGCGTTTCCGTCGAGGCCTTCATGCCCAGCGAATGGGGGCCCAGCTCTTTTCGGTGCTCGGCGTGCAAAGGCTGGCTCCGTGTCTCCGCGAGCACGCGGGTGGCGGCCTTCTTCGGGGGCCTCGGCGGCATGGTGGCGGCGACGTTCGCCTCCTACGTCGCCGGGCTCAATCGAACCGGAGCGCATTCTTCCCTCAACTGGGTGTGCCTCGTGGTCGGCGTCGGCGCCTACCTGGCCTGCGCGATTCCGATCGGCCGCCGGACGCTGAAGCTGGAGCGAAGCTCCGAAAAAACCACCCCTCAGCCGCCTCACAGGTGACCGCCGTGCTTTCGTCGATCGATCCCAACGGGTCGCGCTATCGCGCCCGGCCCGGCGAACCTGCTGGAGACGGACACGACGAGCAGTCGGCGACGCAGACGAATGCGTCGAGCGTGCATGGCACGACGCCGAAGGGGAAGCTACTGAGGCCCACGACTTCGCTGTTGATGGCTTTGCAGTCGCTGGCGGTCGGGTATCCCGTGACGAGCGCGCCATCGTAGCGTCCGGCATCGGGGCGATATGAGCAGCTCGGCGACGAGGCGGCCGTTGCTCCAGAAGGTGCCGGGCAGGCAATCGGCATGATGGCGCATGTCGTGGTGACGGGAGCGAACCTGCCGCTGAGGGTCGGTACGGTCTCGATGACATCCCAGACGCAGGTCGCGCAGCTCCTGGCACCGTCGCACCAGGTCGACGTGAGCTCGAGCTCGACCCCGGTTGGTCCGCCTTGCTCGGCTGGAGGCACACAGGAAGCCGGTGGCTCCTCCCCCGCGGCGCCGCCGACGGCGCCACTGTCCGCTCTACCGCCCCCGCCCGAGCCGCCGGTCCCGGCGATACCACCGCGGCCACCGCCCGCGTCGCCCGCGCCGGGAGAGCCGCCCGAGCAACCGGCCCCCATCGCGACGGCGTCGACGATGACGATCGCGGCAGCTCCGAGGACGACCACCGGGGCGGGTCTCCCCCATCTCCTGATGCCAGCACGACTCGACACTACGGACACACTGCCTGATCGACGTTCGTTTGGATGCAATAGCTCGGGCCATCGGGCAAGCCCAGGCCCGGCGACGCCTGGCTCGAGGTCACGCAGCTCGGGAAGTCATGCGGGTCGCCGGAACCAGCGTTGGTCGAGCAATAGACATAGCAGTTGGACCCCGCCATCACGGCCCAGCCGGTGATGACGGGACAGGCCGGCCAGCCGGCATCGACGCCGCCCCCCGCAGCGTCCGTCGTCGAACCGACGCCACCGTCGGCGCCTGCTCCGCTTCCCATCCCGAGGGTCGGGCACTTGTCGCTCAACGCCTGACAGGAGGACGGAGACGGAGCCGCCATCACCGTGCCTGACGAGGTCGTGAGGTCGGCCACCGTGAGATCCGCACAGGTGGGAAGCGATTGGATCGCCTGGACCTCGACCTTCGTCGTGTCGTTGAGGCAGGCAGAGTACTCGCTGATGGTGGCGGTGCAACTGGAGAGCGCTGCCATCGACGGGCAGGAGAAGGTCGTCGTCGCGTTCGCCAGGCACTGGTCGTAGGCCGCCGTGCAGGCGGCGCGGACGCTGGCGTCCGTCTGAGGGGCGGGTGATAGCTCTGCGGCGATGAACCCGCCGAACAGGCAGGTGATCTCCAGGCCGTCCATGTCCTGGCCCGAGCTCGTGTAGAAGGAGTCGACCTCGTCGCAAAAAGTCTGGAGCTGCGTCGCGCTGAGCTGATCGAATTGGGTGGCGCCCGGGATGCTCGACGAGAAGCCGCCGAGGTTCGCGGTCGACGAGCCGTGGCACCCGGCGGCGATGACGCCCAAGATCGCGCTGGCCAGCACACCGCTCCGTCTCGTCTTGGTCTTGCAGAGTGATCCGTCCATGCCCCACCATTGGTCGCGGCTGGTTCCGCCGATCACTTTTTCTTCTGGCGCTCTCCGGCATCGTGCAGCAGCTCACGGATGCGACGCGCGTACGAGCTGTCGGGGTACGCGGTGAAGAATCGATCGGCCACTGCGCCGGCAGACGCCTCGTCCCCGCGCGCCAGGAGGGCCTGGACGCGCAAGACCGTTGCCTCTGAAGCGAGCCGTCCGGCGGGGAAGGTCACCGCGTATCGATCGAGCGCCCGCAGCGCACCGTCGGCGTCGCGCCCGGCGAGCGCCACCTGAGCCCGCTCGAGCGCGGACACCTCGGCCGACAGGGTCGATTCGGCGACGGGCGGCTTGGCCGTGTCACTCGTATCAGCGGAGGGCGTCAGCGGCGCGGCGGCGACCCGGTGACGCGCGCGCTTCGAAGCGGCGCGGGCTGGCTGGTCCTCATCTCTCGTCGCGCCGCCCGGCGCTGCCCCGACGGGCGAGGTGGACGGAGGTATCTCGGCGACGGGCGGACCCTCCGTGGACGGCGCCACGACGGCACCCGCGGGCGGTGCGCTCACGCCGGCGACGCCCGACGTCTGGCGCGCCCGCGTAAACCAGTGGGCTCCCGCGATCGCGCCGCCCGCACAGACCGTCAGGATCGCGATCTTTCCCGTCGCACCGAGCGGCCAGCCTCGCCAGGCGGACGGGGCTCGACCGGACGGCGGAGAGCCGCCGGAGGGGCCGCCGACGCCGAGGGCGAGCAGCGTCTGCAGGCGCGCCTGCTCAGGGGGCCGTTCGCGCCCAGACGCCTCGAGCAACCTGAGCTCCTCGGCCGTCGCCCCTTCGTCGGCCCAGCGGGGAAGCGTGCTCACGACGGGCCTCGCTTTCGATTGAGGTGTTGTCGAATCGAGTCCCGCGCGCGCCGCACGCGGGAGGCGACCGTTCCGACGGGCACGCCGAGCAACGCCGCGACCTCGGGGGCCGGCAGCTCTTCGAGCTCGAAGAGGACGAAGGCCTCACGCATCTCGTCCGGCAGACGCGCGAGGTGCGCGCTCAGGAGGCCGAGCGCCTGCTTGTCGTCGAGGACCTCCTCCGGCGCGGGGCCGGGCGCGGCCGCCATCTCGACGACGTCGTCCATGGGCACCTCTCGCCTGCGGACGACCGCCCGCCGGGCGTCCGCCGCGACGCGGAGCGCGATGCCCAGCAGATAGGGGCGCTCGCCGCGCGGATCGATCTCGTCCAGCCGGCGCGAGGCGACGAGAAACACCTGCTGGGCCGCATCGTCGACGCCCCCCTCCGGCACGCCGAGCCGCTTCAACGCCCGCCACACCGGATCGAAATGGCTCTCGACCATCGCCCGGACGCGGGCGTCGCGCTGAGCGCGATCGCTCTGCCGCGGCGAGGCGGCCGGCGTGGGACGCGGCGCGGGCTGCATCACCGGGAGTATTGGCCGGGAGAGGCGTGATCGATCACTTGTTTTGACGAACTCCCGTTCGGCATCAGAACCGGAAGCCGACCCCGGCCGCGACCCGCCCGGTGACCCACGGCACCGTGTAGAGAGGCTGACCGGCAGGCTGAAACTCGAACGCATAGCTGGGCCTCGCGATCGGGAAAACAGCGCCGCCCTCGATTTCCGCGAGGATCTGCGAGGTGAGGGACCAGCGAAGCGCCAAGGTGACCTCGGCGGAGAGCCAGGGTTCGGTGACCGTGGGAGCGTTGATCAAGCTCGTCGCCCGCCCCCAGACCTCGCCCAACGCCGCTCCGGCGCAGGGACGGAGCTCCGCCTTCGATCTCGACAGTCGGACCGGGCAGGCATCGAGTCTCCCGCCGAGCAGCGAGAGCTGGGCGCTCCCCCTCGGTCCCTCGATCTGGCTTTCGCCTGCGACGAGGATCGCGCCCTGCAACGCCGGCGCGAATACCCGAGGGCGGACATCCTCGAGCGACACGCCCACCTCGCCCATCAGGCTCGGAACATCCGACAGCCCACCCGTGACGCCGACCAGGATCCGTCCGGCGAGCCGGAAAGAGTGCGGCGGGGGAACCGGTGGGGGAGTCGTCGGGGGAGCGCCGGTCGCGACCAGATCCACCTGGCGACGTTCCCCGAGCTCGACAGCCAGACCGGCCAGAAACGCCAAGGCACGCGCGATCTCGGCGCAATTCGGCCCATCGACCGCCTGGCGATTTTCGCTGCCGAATCGATCCGTCGCGAATAGCTCACCCACGAAATGCCCATCGCGAGCGGCAATGGCGATGTCGATTCGAACGCCTGACGGACGCGTTCCGCTGCGGACGTGGGCGGCCACGGCGGCGTTCATCTGGTCTTGGGTGGGGCAGCCTTCGGGCGCTCGGTACGTGAGGACATAGGGGCTGACGGCCGCCGGTGAGGCTGCGAGCACCGTGAAGCCGAGCACCATCGCACCGACGCTCATCCCGCACTACCTTACCCTCGACCCGACATGGGACGAGGACGCTTTCGCGACCGGGCGTCGGCCAGGTCGACGACCCAGGTCTCGTCCGTGAACAGCTCAGGGCGCGATGGCGTAGAGCTTGCCGTTGGTGCCTGTCAGGTAGATGAGGCCGCTGCCGCCCAGGACGGGCGCGCTCACGATGGGCGTTCCGAGCGCGAGCGACCATTGCATGTTGCCGCTGCCGTCGAGCGCGTAGAGCTTTTGATCGTTGTCGCCAACGTAATAGATCCAGCCGCTCGCGTCGACGATCGGCCCGGTCGAGAGGCTGCGGCCGGGGGTGCTCCCCCAGCGGACGTCGCCGGTGGCCGGATCGAGGGCCACCAGCGCGTAGAGGCCGGTGGTCTGCAGCGGCACCAGGATGCTGCCGTCGGCGCCCAGCGCCAGGTTGGCCTCGATCAATGAGCCGTCGGCGGTGTACGGATCGTAGATCCAGCGCGTGGTGCCGCTGGGCGTGAGGGCGTAGAGCGTCCGCTCCCACCCGGCGTAGACATTCCCCGCGGCGTCGAGCATCGCCACCGTCGGCGGCAGGTTGGGGTTCGTCGAGACGCTCCAGTTGACGTCCCCGGCGGCGCCCAGCGAATAGACGTAGTCGCCGCGGTCGTAGATCGTCCCGTCGGGCGCCAGCGTCGGGCCCGCCTGCAGGTAGCCGCCCGGGGAGGTGGCCCAGAGGAGCACCCCGGTCAGGGGATCGATCGCCGTCACCCCAGAGCTGAGGACCGCGGCGCCGAAGTCGGCGTAGACGGTGCCGTCCGGCCCCACCATCGGCGCCGACGAGGTCGTCGAGCCAAAGCGCAGCGACCAGCGCTTGGTCCCGTCCGGGTGAATCGCGTAGATGCGGTCGTCCGGGCCGCCGGCGGTCGTGTAGATCGTCCCGTCGGCGGCAAGCGCCAGCGGGCTGATGAACACCGACGGCGCGGTGCCGGAGGTCTGCGCGCTGAAGCTCCAGCGGACCGCCCCCTGCGGCGTCACCGCGTAGAGCTTGCCGTTCGCCGCCGGCAGGTAGACCGTTCCATCGGCGGCGACCGTGGGCGGGATGCCGAGGCTGGCCCCGGGCGCGTACGTCCAGTGCACGGTGGGCGTCGTGTGCGGCCCGTCGACGGCGCCCTGGGCGATGCGCGTCGGGCAGGCGCCCAGCGCGGGCCAGGGGGCGCCGGCCTGGAGGCCGCGCGTGTCGCCGCAGACGCCGACCGGCGTGGGCGGCGCCGTGGGCTGGCAGGTCCGCGACAGGAGCTCGCAGCGGGTCCCGGAGCCGCACACGCCGCACAGGCCCCCGCAACCGTCGGAGCCGCAGCGCTTGCCCGTGCAGTCCGGCACGCACGCGCCGCAGGCGCCGCCGCCGCAGCCGAGCGCGGTCAGTCCCACGCCGCCGGCGACGTACAGCGTGCCGTCGGCGCCGATGACGGGCGCCTGGCTCGAGGCCAAGGGGTACGTCCACTTGAGGCTACCGTCGGTGTTGAGCGCGTAGAGGTTCTCGTCGAGCGACGTCAGGTAGATGGTGTCGTCGCCGCCGAGCGCGAGGCCGCCGAGCGTGTTGGCGACCGGGAACGTCCAGCGGATCGAGCCGTCCGGCGCCAGCACCGTGAGCCCGGCCTCGCCGCCCGGCACGTAGATGGTCCCATCGCCGCCGATCGCCAGCGGGTCCAACACCGTGTGGGGGAGCGCCCTGGTCCACTTCGCGGCGCCGGTGCCATCGAAGGCGAGGACCGCGCCGGCGGCGGTGACCGCGTCGGAGATGGGGAGGTACAGCGACCCGTCCGGACCGATGGAGACGCCCGCGAAGATGTTGGCATTCGCGGGGAGCGCCGTCTGCCAGAGCTGCGTCCCGTCGGGGCTCATCGCCGTCAGCGCCGTGTAGGCGAGGTAGAGCGTGCCGTCGCTCCCCACCGCCGGGATCGTCTGTCCGGCGACGCCCGCCCTGGTGAACCTGGGCGAGCCGTCGGCGTTGAACGCGTGCAAGGTCCCGAGGATGTCGCCGAGGTAGATGGTCCCGTCGGCGCCGACGACGATGCCGCCCGTGGCAGTGTTGGCGAGGGTGCTCTTCCACTTGACCGAGCCGTCCGGATTGACCGCCCACAGCGTCGAGCCGACGCTGCCCGTGGTCGTGAAGTAGAGCGTGCCGTCCGCGCCGATGGTCGGCGTCTGCGCCGGGACCGCGTTCTGGATCGACCAGGCCAGCGAGCCGTCCGCGTTCACTGCCTCGAACTGAAAGTTGCTGGTCGACAACTCGGCGCCGAAATAGATCTTGCCGTCGCGCCCGATCACCATGCCGGACGCTACAGGGGCCGCGTACCCCCACTTCAAGGCCGGCTTCTGCACCGAGACGACGCTGGTCGCGCTCTGGCGCGCGTAGCACCGGCCGCTGGTCGGCCACGGCGACTGGGGATCCAGCCCCGATCCCGGCGCGCACCCGTTCGTCGGATTCGCCACGCACTTGAACTGCGCCGTGCAGTGCTGACCCCCGGGACAGCTCGCGCAGATCCCGCCGCACCCATCACCGCCGCAGGTCTTGTTGGTACACACTGGAACGCACGCAGGGACATCCGTACCGGCGTCGCGCGCCCCCGCTCCGCCACCTCCCTGCCCCGCCGAGCCGCCGGCGCCCGCGTGCCCGCCAGCGCCCGATTGCCCGCTGGTGCCGCCATGCCCAGCGGCGCCGCCACCTGCCGAGCCGCCGGTGCCCGCGTGTCCACCTGCGCCCGATTGGCCGGCGCCGCCTCCCTGCCCGCCTGAACCGCCAGCGCCCGCGCCGCCACCCGTACCGGGTTGCCCCGCCCCGCCGCCCTGCCCGGCCGAACCCCCAGCTCCACCGGTGCCCGCCAGCGCGCCCCCACCTTGCCCGCTCGCGCCACCCGACCCAGGCCGTCCACCTCCGCCCGCCTGGCCCCCGGTGGCGATCTGCCCCGCTCCGCCGCCACGTCCACCCGAGCCGCCGAGCCCGATCGAGCCCCCGCTCCCGCCCGAACCGCCCCTGCTGCCCGCGTCACCCGCGCCACCGTCGGTCTGAGTCGCGGTCCCGCCGCCGCAACCGACCATGAAGATCAGCCCGACCACCGCCGCCAGTCCACCCGCCCTACGCAAAGCCAACATTAGGAGACCATAGTCCCACGCGGGCGAACCATTTTCTACACGGCCTGCTGCCTTGAACGAGGGCGAGGCGGCGATCGGCTTCAAGGGTGGCGAGTGCACCGCGGTCCACCTTCTCGGTCACGAGAATACCGATCTCCGCCGGGATGGCGGCGGCCATTTGAGCGAGGACCTTTCGAGGCGAGATCTCCTTCAGCGTCATGGCGTCTGGGGCCGTCTCTTCTCTAGCCCCTTCAGAAATTGGGAAGCCTGCGCGGTCGTGGTTCCACCCCCGGCGGGCTCAATCGCAGGTGGTCATCCAGACGACGCGGACTGCGGCGCCGCCGTCGACGGTGACGAGCTCGCACGATTCGACCGACGCTGAGTAGCCGGTGGGGGCAAGCTCGTCGCACAATGGTGTGCAGTCGGAGAGAGAGACCTGGCATTGCTTGAGCAGAGTGGCGATGCCAGCATCACCCGCTCCCCCATCAATCTCCGCAACAGGGTAGTTCCTCGCCTGAGACGGGCAGCTTCCCCAATTGCTGCTGGTGCAGCCGAGGTTCCACCAGACGCCCAACAGGAGTGGGCCAGCGAGGATCAGGCGACGAATGGGCGCCACGAGCGACGAGTAATCCAAGGGTCCAGCATAGCTCGGTGACCTACCTGGCAGCGAGCCAATGAAGTTCGGCGATTGCTGATCTCGGGTGAAATGGAACGAGCCGGTTCGGACCACTACCAGTGCATGCGCACCGACAACCCGCTCGCCGCAGGCGTGACGAACGGCGCGAGGCTCACCTTCGATCCGTCGGAACCTTGAGGGACGTCATGACCGACCTCTCCCGCGATGATCATGGCTATCGCGGCAGCCTCGATCCCGCCCCAGGCCAGGACCAACCGGGTGTCGAGCGGCTCGCCGACCGAGCTGGGACCGAGCCACGGTCCGAGGATCGGAATCAGGGTCAATAGCCCTGCCTGTCCGTAGTTGCCCGGGGGCGCCCCATCGATTCCGCTCAGAGTGACCCCGAAGGAGAGCAGCATCTGTAAGGCGTAGACAGGCACCAGGATCGCCGCACCCGCCACGACCAATCCTGGACGCCTCTGGTGAATCATTGTCGGCCCCGACGACGCGAGAGGCGGCGCTGGCACGGACGAGGGTGTGGGAGTCGGTTGCATTAGGGGCTCGAGCGCAGGATCGGAACCCCACCCGGAATGGATTGGTTGGACGGAGGGCACGGCGGCAGGCTGGTCGACGCCCGGGCGCGGCGATTCGAGAGCGTTCTCGCCCCCGCGCGCGCCGGAGGCTTGGAGGAGCAGCCCACCAACGAAAGCGGTGACCAGTCCCGTCCTGAGGCTCATGCGCTTTCAGCAAAGCATCGCCCGGGCCACTTCGCGCCTGCCGCGCGCGCGCCTCTTTTCCCCGGTTGAAGAACTTCCCCGTCAGCTTTTCAACGCTCAGCGGTCAGCCGCCTGTCGTTTGAGGAGCCCGCCTTGAGCGGCCCTCCCCCGACGACGGGATCCGGTCGTCGGTCTCGGGAGTGCGATTTCTGCGCGAGCCGCGAATTCTCCGCGGCTCCGCCGCCATCGGGTATGGCGGCTCACCAGGTGACGGCGACGGGCTTCGGCTCAGCTTCGGTGAGGGGGCCGCCGATCTGGCCCCACAGATTGTTTCCCCAGCAAGCCTCCGTCCGATCCCACGTCAGCGCGCAGGTGAAGTCGGTGGTTGCATCGATGGCGACGACTCCTTGCAGGTTCGACACGGTGGCCAGCGCGGTCATCGAGCCATTGAACGTTCCATCGCCATGTTGGCCGTCGACGTTCCCTCCCCAGCACGTGACCCGGCCGCGGAGGAATCCGCCGTAATCGGGCTCGTCATCTACGATGTACTCGCACCCCTCGGAACGTTTCGAGCGTGCGCGTCGCGCGCGTCATGCAGTCGTCCATCCGGAACGATCCAGAACACGAAGTCCGGTCGCCCGTGAGTGAGTTCTTTGATCGCGTTACGTCTTCCGCCGAATCGCTCGGCCAGGAAAGGAGAGACCTCAGCGATCTCAGACCGCGGTATGGAACCGACCGTGACCACGCGTGCCCTATCTGGCTAACGACCTGGCGTTAACCCACGGGCCGAAGGCCCGTCGGGTTCAACGCCCTGTTATGCGGGCCCCTCGCGCAAGTCATTGAGAACCGCGTCTTCAGCTCCTGACCAGGATAGCAGCTTCATGTCGAGCGGAACCGTTGGAGCCGTTAGTTCGTCAAGGATCTCTTGCCGGTCCATGAGGTCCAGGACTCGGTAAGGCATCTCGTCACCGACCGTCGGTAGCGCGGCGAGCACCACCTCCCCGTCGGTGATGCGCTCCAAGTAGCCCAGCATGCGCCGCAAGCCCACCTCCGGATCCGCGTCCCAGAGGTCGGCATGAGTGTGCCATCCACCGAACTCCAGCGACGGAACAGAGCTCTCGTCGAGCCATATCGCAAGCCGGCGTCGACGATCGCCGGTAGGAGATGGAATCACGATCAGCAGGCTCCAACCTCCGTCGGCGCGCCCTTCCATCAGCATGTTCGCGCGACCGGCGGCCGGATGATTCATGAACGCTGCGAGAACCCGTCGAGACACTTCGTCGAGCCTCGATACGTCGAGCTCAGCTGTCGGGCGCTTCATTCCGGCTCCGCATAACTATACTGCCGTTCAGCGACGAGTGCACGAGGGAGCGCAGCCACCGAGGCGTCCGTCCGCTGCAACGGCGGGTTCGGCACCTCACCGGTCCAGCGTCACCTTGTAGTCGGGACCGATCGCCACTCTTTCGTCGTAGCTGCTATCCGGTTCGATATATCCAGCCGCTGGCGTGGTGTGGGGAACACCGTTCGCGGAAACTCGGGTCTCAACCCCTGACTCTCCGCAGGGACGGACCCGCGCCTCGACAGCGTCTCCGGGCGCGAGCACACCCACGTTCTCGTCAAAGCACTTGCCCGACAGATGCAATCCGCGTAAGGGTCCGTTCGATATGTTTCGGACTGTCACCCTTGCGTGGTCGCCGCGGCATGCCGGGATCCAGAGAAGCACGGTAGCCATAGCGAGACGCTTCATGCTTGTCTGCCGAACGATACCGCCGTTCAGCGGCGGGCGCACGAGGGAGCGCAGCGACCGACGCGCCCGTCCGTCTGCAACGGCCTGTTAACCCGCCTAATGCGCGCCGCTAAGCCGTGGACTCGTAGGGTGTTCAGCAAGGCACTCTTTCTCGCTCGCGTACGGCAGCGGTGATTCCTTGCACGAACAGCCGCAGTACGGTTCTTGAGCCGGAATGCACATGCCTATCCAGAGCCACCCCATGCAGCACGAAGCAACAGCGCATCCGACTCCGGGAGTCCCGCGACGTTGCTCATGGGAGCACGTCATCAAAGACCACAACAGCCCTACCAGAGCACAGGCTCGAAGGATTCGCATCGCAGTTACAACAGACCACTTCGCAGGAGCGGAGAGCCGATCTGGCTAACGATACTGCCGTTCAGCGGCGGGTGCGAGAAGGAGCCAAAGGGCGACCGACGCGAGAGACTGCCGGCGGTCTCTTCTTCGGAAAGAAGTCGGGGCGACGTTTCGCGCATCCTCAGTCCGTCTAACGATACTGCCGTTCAGCGCCGGGGCGAAGCCCCGTCCGCTGCAACGGCTTGTTGGGCAGCACCCGCGTCGTGCTCTCTCGTACCTTCGCGGTGACTCGCTGCCTTTCGCTCGATCTCGGCTTCGCGATAGATGTGAGCGACGAGCCCTCGACTGTTTAGAGCGTAGCACTCGATGACCTCGGCCGAGCGGTCCGCACACCCGAAGACGAAGAGCAGGAGGGTCATCCACCAACCGTTCGACCATCTCACCACCACCCATTTTGCAGATTCTGCGCCATCAGCATCCGGGCCCGAACTCCGCCCCAGGTGCGCCCTCCGCTGTCACAGTGGCGCCAGCGCCGCCTCCGCCGCGCCAAGAAGTCTGTCTGCCCTGCAAGCCCGGCCTTCTTACGGGCGCATGGAGGCCCACTGATGCGGATGAAGTCGCTCGGAGCAGTACTCGCGGCATTGGTGGCGTTGGGAGCGGGTCGCAGGGAGCGCAGACCTGCACATCGGACGGCGCGGGCTACGGTGGAACCCGCGGCATCGCGTCGGCACATTTAGGGTACTGCCGGCGCATCGCTGGGCCTGGTCACGCTGACCAGCACGGCCTGCGCGATCGTAAGGAAATCCTTGCCGTCGGCAACCTGGATGGTGACGGAGACCGGGCCGAGGTAAGGAGCGTAGATCGTCTGAGTGACACGGGCGGGATCGGTACGCGTCACTGAGATCAGGACACAGCCCTCGTAAAATCCAACGCGGGCGCTCCCACATTTGCCCCCGGCGAAAGCTATGCGTGCACGCCCGCCTTCGACCGCCCACTCGGCGCCTGTGCTCAATGGACTCTTGATTACGTAGTCGCCAATCCTGTCGCCATTCTTCTCTGCAATTCCTTCAGGCGTGACCACGTAGGTGATTCGTTCCGCTCCGTCCTGCACCACGGCGAGGTCGCCCTTGCGCTCCAGCACCGCGTGGACCTCCTGGGTTTTCAAGCCGTTCATCCAGACCGAGTACGTCCACTTCCACCCGCTGGCGAGCGGGAAGTAGTTTGCCGCCGCTATCCGTGAGACGCCGACTCCCCGTGGAAAGACCCAGCCTCTGCTGTCGACTTCATAGCAACTGGCGACTGTCGCCATCACGAACACGAGCGCGAGCAATGGAGGCCGACCGCGGGTCGTCATCGTGATCCAAGAGACGTAGAGTACCAAGGGCCGCCATCGACCAGCAAACGGGCGGCTCAATGCCCTGATGACCGCCACCGCTGCCCCCGGCGGAGGAGCGTCGCTCGCGCTCATGCGGGGGCTGCTGGGCGGGCCATTCCTCGGTGAAGACGACAGAGAGATACGCGCGCTTCTGCGAAAGCCACGGCAGCGCGGACACACGCCTGGCGTCGGCCGCGGTGCCCGAGAACCGTGCAACAGAGGTCGTGCGACCGAGCCAACTCCGCTCGTACTGCCGACTTAGTGTGACCCCATCGGGAATCACACCAGTGCTTCAAGATCGCACTGCCCTAGGACTCAGGTCGATGGTCCGTTCCTGTTCGAGGATTCGGAAGCGGTGTCCGAGGGAGGGCGAAGGAGACTGCTGCACCGTGCCCAGGTTCGCTCTCGCACCAGATCGTGCCACCGTGCGCCTCGACGATGCGCTTGGCAATGTAGAGGCCCAACCCGCGGCCCTCGCCGACGCTATGGCCTCCCTGCCAGTATTTGTCGAACATGCGCTCGCGCTCCTTCGCCGACATACCCGGCCCGCTGTCGCGCACCGTAAACGATACCGCTCGTTCAGCACAGACGGTGAGTACGCTGATCGCTCCTCCGGGCGGCGTGAACCTCACCGCGTTTCCAATCAAGTTCGACAGAACCTGGATGACACGATCTCGGTCGCAGCGAATGGTGGTGGATATCGGCCGAGGCTCGACCGCGAGGGCTATTCCCTTGGCCCTCGCCAGGGGCTCGAGCGATCCGACCACCTCGCTCAGGAGCTCGCCGACCGCATGACACGCGGCGGCGACCTGAAATGTCCCGGATTCGAATCGGGAGAGGTCGTTGAGATCGCCGATCAAGCGGCTCATATGCTCCACACTCCGCCTTACCCGCTGCATTCTCGGCCAGGTCTTGCGGCGCTCGACACCCGGAGAGCTGTCCGTCAAGTTCGCGGTGGATAACAAGAGCGCATACGCCGAATTGCGAAGATCATGGGCCACGAGCGCCAACATCTCTTTGCGCGCCTCCATCGTGCGCTGCGCCTGGTGATGTAGACGGGCGGTTCCGAGCGCGAATGCGAGGCGTCCAGCCAAATCTTCCGCACATTTCAGGTCCTCCGACACGAACCGCTCGATCCGTCCGGTCGCGACGAGCGTGAGGACGCCGAGGATGCTCCCGCGCGAGGTGAGGGGTACCCTGATCAGCGAACGAGCAGCGACGTCCATCGGAAGACCTAAGCGCTCGTGGTACGCCGTCCATGAGATGCAGTCTGGAACCAAGATCGACCGCCCACTCTTCAGACTCTCCCATTCGAGCGGATCTGAGGGGGCGGCGGGGAGACCCGACTCGAGGCCGTCGATCCTGTCATCCGCGGAGGCCAGCGCCGCCCGTTTCACCGTACCCGCTTCGACCAGATCGAGCAGGGCCACGTCAGCCAGTTTCTC
>Ga0209060_10001626_pt1 | contig 23774 bp, 25 predicted proteins | sample Coa_R1_8_FD_187155 | JGI IMG/M metagenome (GOLD analysis project Ga0209060, IMG submission 187155) | Surface soil microbial communities from Centralia Pennsylvania, which are recovering from an underground coalmine fire - Coalmine... | ecosystem: Environmental > Terrestrial > Soil >...
CGTGGAAAGATTGAAATATGAATTTGCAGATCAAACTGAAAATTCTGCAACAATTGCGTTGCAATGGGAAAAGCTGATGATACCTTTTAAAGTTGAAGTTGACTATTTAAAATCACAAGTTGAATCTTTCAGAAATGAATTGCGTAGCGACAAAGGATTTAACTGGCAAGCCTGGGATCAGGCAGCACAATGGTGCGTACAAAAAAATACTAATCTTGATGAAGGTTTATTATGGAGCGATACCGCAATAAGCTTCAGTGGCGGGAATGTTTTTCAACCAATGTCAACAAAAGCAATCATCCTTGATAAATTAGGACGCGGCGCAGAAGCTTCTGATGTGATGAAGAAAGCTCTGCCATTCGCAACAGTAGGTGAAGTACATCAATACGCAAGAAAATTATTAGCTGATAAAAAAAGTAAAGAAGCTTTTGATGTTTTCAAAATGAACTATGATAAACATCCTGGTGAATTCACTACTAATATGGGAATGGCGAGAGGATATTCAGCAATGGGCAATTATAAGAAAGCGCTCGAGTTTGCCCAGAAAGCACAGCCGCAAGCGCCGGATCCTGTTAACAAAGCAAATCTTGAAAAGATAGTGAAGCTATTGCAGGATGGGAAAGATATTAATTAAGAAATAGCACATCAATAATAAAAAACGAGAAAGCATTTTGAACGCTTTCTCGTTTTTCATTAATAAATGCTGTTGGATGGATCTGTATTGAGCTGAACAATATCAGGTGCTTTCACATATGTTGTATTATACCTGAACTGCAGGTTCATTGTAGTTAAAATTTTGAAAGAATTATTTTGAGGAACATTTCTTGGAAAATATGCCATCCTTACTTCTATCGTTCCAAAAACTAAATTTTCATTGCGGGTCCTAACGCCACAGCCTATCCCATAATAAGCATCGCTTTTGGAAAAATCCCTTTGTTTCGGAGTTAAAAAAGCCGCATCTGCAAAAACAAATGGCGCAAACTTGAAACCAAAAAGTTTATATTTTAAGAACATAAAAGTTTCTTCATGAAGGCTGATCCGTTGTTGCCCGATGGTTGAATCTGAACTAAAATAACGAAGCCCGAATGGGTTATCAATCCGTAGCGCATCAATCGCAACATTATTGAATAACCTGGTATAACTGAAATTTGCATACTGTCGAAACTTCGTGCTTCCTACAAGGAAAAGCCTGCTGAATATGCTTGCGCCTGCAAGAATGCTCGCATCCTGAAATTGATTTCTGTAAACAAATCCACCTGTTCTGATAAAATATTGAAAGAAATCACTCTGGCTGGTTGTTATATACTTGTTCAACTCCGCTCCCACATATAACCGCGACAAATTCATCTGTCTATACCAACCTGAAGTGAAAGCAACATTATAGCCATGAGGAACGTCTTCCGTTGTACCGAAGCCATAAATATAATTCGTCTTGAAGAAATCTTGTTTGAATAAAGTGAGCTGCGCAAGAACAGCCTCACGATCGTTAAATTTAAAATTGAATTTGTTCTCTACCTGAAAAGGAGTTTCAGAAAAATTATTTTGAAAATATCTCAAGCTTAAAAATTTTCTATAGCGCACCGGATGCTTGTAAGAATATTTGTTTGCATTAAGTGCATAACCGGCCCATGCATCAATAGTATTATAGCGATAATGATAAAATAAGCTATCAGGCTGCGCATAAGAATTAAAGCTCGTGTTTGTGCCAACCATTAAGCCTCCTGCAAAATGCATAAACTCTGAAACCAATGGCCTGTCGAACCGGACAAACCACGCCCTTTCATTCGGTGTTCCATCTCCAAGATTTGGATTAATGGTGGTATAAATCATCGAAGCATTTACGAACGAGCCTGCGATACTGCTCTTGCTATACATCAACTCATATCCAAATGCAGGCGACCTGTTTGTCTGGAACAATGCAGTGCCTTCAATTTTTTGTCCCATCCCTAAAAAATTGCTTTCATTAGCTTGCACTTTGAAGTTGTTGTTGCTCACTCCATCTACTTGTCCGGAGATACTGAATAAATCTTTTGTAATCACAACAATATCCACCGAATCGGGATTACCTCGTATTTCAACTATCTCGATTCTTGCATCCTGAATAAAATTAAGCGAGCGCAGGAAGCGTTCATTGTCTGCAAGCTTGTATGCATCAACCGGGGTTTGTTCTTTGATGAATAAATTATTTTTGATCACCCAGTCTCTGGAATCTCTGTGAAGATGGTTCAGGATATTAGTCCCGAAATAAGTGAGCTTTTTTGATGTATCTGTAAAGAGTTTTTCAAAACCATATCTTCTTATGTAAATATTCCTGATGCCTTTTCCCTGATAATCCAAAAATTGTCTTTCACTTTTAATTGCTTTCACAACTGTGTCACCAGGATTGCGCGAAACTGCATTCACCACAAGCTTAAAGATATTATTATTCCTGATTCGGGTGCGGCTTGTTGTAGTGTCTTTTGTCTGGCAAAATGCATGAACAACAATGAAGAATAAGAAAATAAAAATAGAAAAAAGTCTTATCTGTATGGCTTGCTTCACTATTCTATAAAGATAAGCGTTTGCTTAAAAAAGCGCTCGTTAAAAACCTTGATTACTGATGAATTGCAAACTTCAATTATAAACAACGGGAATTGCGCTGAATCTGTTCAACACTTCTGTCCTTCCAGAATCAGATTTCTTTTCTTCTTTGAGATCGGGCATATCAGGCAGGAATTTCGCCTGTGCTTTCTCTTGTGTAGTTCCTTTTGTTATATGCGCTAAAATGACAAAACCTATTAATAATAGAAGATATTTTAAATCCTTCATGTTGCCCTGTTTTAAACTCACTTGCTAGTATGCTAACCCATTCCACCAAACCTATGCCATTTAACAGAATAATATTAAATCACATTCGGACGCGAAGCTGCATAAAGTTTTCAACAAAAAAATAAAAATGAGGATAAACTATTCCACAACTTTTCCCATTAATAATACTATACCCGCTTTGTGGAATTTTTTTCTCGCTTAAAATTTGTATTGCTATAAAAAACGGGAAGAAAAATATTTTATTTCGTCATCAAGATTGAGGAATGGATGTGTTGATTTCAATGCTTCTGTTTTTTTCAGATACTCCCTTAAAAAATTTTGATGAAGATTCGTTGATGGATGAAATGATCTGTGCTTTCTGGCTATAATAATTTTCTTTACCTCAGCTAAAATATTTTGAGATGCTTCATCAATAAAATGCCTGATAAAATTTTGGAGCACAAATTCAGTTGCCTGATAATTTGGGTGAACCATATCAATATCAAAAAAGCGGTAATCCCGCAACACATCAACAACCAGCTCATAAGCAGGGAAATAATAAATCTTTTCAAATTTATTAACAAGATGATGCACTACTTCGATCAGCCTTGCTTTGCTACGATTATTTTCTATCACTCCGTCTCGAATATGACGGACGGGGCTCACTGTGAAAATAATTTTTATATCGGGATTAAAATGCAATAATTGATGAACACAGTTATCTAATATCGAATTTATTTCTTCAATCGTCATCAAATGTTTGTTGAACCATTGCGCAGGTGCACGATGGCAATTGGCAACAGGCATATTATTATCCAAAAGCCTGTATGAAAATGATGACCCAAGCGTGATGATAACCCATTTTGTTTTTTTCAGAAAATCATGTGCAACTTGTTGCGATTTATTAATGACTGTCAAAGCCTCCGCTTTATCTGTTCCTGAAAAAAAACTGTGATGCTGCCAGCTTTGCCACAATTCATTCAGATAAAACAAATCGTCTTCAGCATATTTTTTATTCTGTACATAAGAAACAAGGCTCCAGGCAACGCTGCGAGGATCGAACAATATTCCATTCGGATTTTGAAGAATGTCGAATTTCAAATCTCTCAAATAATTCCCGATATGTTCTGTAAAGCATGAGCCAATCAACAACAAAGGTTCCTGATAATTTATCTTTTGAGCAGGTTCTTTTATTGAAATATCCAACATCAGGTTCATAAAAATTCCGCTGTTTTCAAAAGTTATAATTCAAGCATAAAGTTTCTCCTGCTGGCAATGTCTTCCATTGCCCGATCAATTCACGCAAATAATTTCTGACAGATTCAATCTCATTATTACTTAAAACAGGTGGTGCAGTAATTTCATTCATTTGTTTGAATGAATCTTTCACAGTCTGGTTAAAATCCAGAAGGTTTCCTTGAGCCACTTCCATCAAAAATAAATTCGCCATGTTTTCAGCCCATGTTGCCTCGTTAGTGACGGGGATATTTTTTCTTTTTTCGCGGTTTTCAAAATCTTTCACATCCATCCCATTATTCAGCATACCCATAAATGCAGTTGTGTAATGCAAAGTTTTCTCAATCGCAAAATGACTCAAATCATGAACAACAAAAAAATCATCAGAATGCATCCATGTTTCTGTGCCATTGTCCCGATGATACAAGATTATATGAGGTTTGGCTGTATTTTTTGTGATTCTTAATTGCACTGAAAATTATTTAAAAATATCATTAGCTATCACGATGCTTCTTGAAAGCGCATCGTGATTTAACCCTGTCAACAAATGCTGGTCATCAAAATACTCAATCATTTGTTCGGTATCCATATTACCAACCAATTCATCATCAGCCATCGGGCAACCGCCGATTCCTTTCAACGCCCCATCAAATCTTCTGCAGCCTGCTTTTAATGCGGCGTCTATTTTTGCCTTTCTGTTCATCGGTGAAGAGTGAAGGTGTACACCGATTTCATGAGCAGGCAACTTTTTGATCAGATAATCTGTGATTGAAAAAACCTGATCTGGTGTTGCTAAGCCGACTGTGTCGGCAAGTGAAATTATTTTCACACCCAATGTCACAATTTTATTCACCCACTCAAAAACTATTTTTTCCGAATAAGCATCACCGTAAGGGTTGCCAAAACCCATCGAAATATAAACAACAAGCTGTTTATTATTCCTCAGGCAAATATTTTGGATTTCTCCCACTCTTTTCAAAGATTCGGCAATGGTGCTGTTCGTGTTCCTGAATTGAAAAGTTTCAGAAACAGAAAAAGGAAAACCGAGATAAGAAATTTCATCATAAACCGAAGCCTCATCAGCTCCACGGACATTCGCAATGATCGCAAGCAGTTTTGTTTTTTGCGTATCAACTTTCAAACCTTTCAGCACTTCTTTTGTGTCCGCCATCTGAGGGATCGCTTTTGCAGATACAAAACTTCCGAAATCAATAGTATCAAAACCCACTTCGAGCAATGAGTTGATGTATTCAATTTTTTTTTCTGTAGGAATAAATGTTTTCCAGCCTTGCATTGCATCACGAGGGCATTCAATAAGCTTGATCTGTTGCATTGCGTATTATGATTTTATTTGCAAGCAACAACAATTCGCTTGTAAAACCATGAAGAATTTACGAATTTTTCCAGCGCACAATTTTCAGTTTGTGCATGATATTAGTGATTTGATAAATCAGATCTGTTTCGAACCAACGGCATGAATTTTTTGGTCGTCCTGGATATTTATGATGGTTATTGTGATAGGCATCTCCAATAAAAATAAAATCAATAGGGATTACATTTTTTGAAGTGTTGTTCATTGAAAAATTCACATACCCGAATTTATGCGCCCACCAGTTAATAATATTTCCCTGCAAAGCCGCCATGGTTATTGTGACTGGCAATAAAAGATACATCCACCATGCTGTAGCAAAACAAATATAAATGCTGATATATAGAATAATCCATACAGTCCTCGTGATCCAGTTGTGGGCAAAATTTTCGAATTGCTTCCATTGAGGCAGGTTCTTTGCAATATTTTCATTGACTGCAACTGCAGAAGTGTAATATTTCTGATACGTGTTCCTTGTTGCCACTAATAACATAAAAAAATTGGGCTCGTTATGTGGAGAATGAGGATCTTCTTCCGTATCTGTATGAATATGATGGATGCGGTGCATAATACCATAACAATATGGGCTCATATAAGATGAGCCATGTGCGAGAAAACATAAAATATAAAAAAACTTCTCTGACCTTCTGGGCATCACAAAATGATGATGCGCAGCATAACGGTGATGAAAAAACGACTGCATAAAAAAAGCAACATACCAGTGCAGTACAAAAAAAATGAAGATTATCATAATGCGGGTTTAGTAGCTAATCTTTGGCGAGAAAATTTTTTGCTTGGCAGTTTCTATTTTAGTTCTTAAGCTGTTGAAGAATATCAATCTTTCTTTTTCATTCACCACACTAATCGGGATTGATTTCGTACAGATCACGTCCATCGTTTTTTTCATATAGGCATTAAACTTTTCATTCGTGGTCATCATATAATTTAATATAGTATGGTTCAGATACGTGAAATGCTTGTTGCCGAGTTGAAGGATCTGCATATTATCTCCCATGATCAGTTCGTTAAGGTATAGATTAAATGGTGCTCCATTCGCAGTCGTCGGTTGTTGACCAAAAAAAAGTTTTACACCATACTCTGCCTGTAGTTCAATATGATCTAACATCTTCTGAATTTTTTCAAACAGACAGATCACATCGTCGTCTGACCGGAATGCTCCGGTAGCATGATAGAATTCTATTTGTCGCATCGTACTGGTAATAGTTTCCACATTCCATATTTCAGTGCCGGGTATAGTAGCAAAAGTTTTGCTCAGGTCTCTCCATACTTCATGATATTTACTATAATCATCTTTTACTGAAAACCTTGCTCCTTTCCATTCTTCATAAAACAAAATCGATTTCATAAAGAAGAAAGATTTGAAAGCTGCTATTTCCGGTATCAAAAAATAATAAAAGAAAGGAAATTCTTTTGCAAGGTATGACATGTGGTGTGGCTGATAGGTCTTTACTTTTCTGATAATTTCAAGACAAGACTGAAGCCATTTGTCGTAATTGAAATCGGTGTTATTAATCAAAGTTCCTGTGAAAACGTATGAATCGGAATTGAGCTGAAATAGATTATCGAGAGAAATTTTAAAATGCGAGCACAGCTTTTTGATTTCGTCAAAAGAAATCGGCTTCTCTCCTCTTATTCTTCTATATGCGCTGTCTGTGCTGATATTTAGGATATCTGCGATCTCGTCAACGAGCGAAAGATGCTGGGGCAAATTGTTTTTAATGTGCTGAAAGAAAACCTGCTGGCCGCTATCAGTATTTTCCATGCTGTTAGGTTTGGTAAAAATTGCAATTGGTTTAGGTTTCTTTTTGCAGTTTTCGCAATTGTACTAAATGTAACATCATTTTTTGCAAAAAACAAAAGTAGTTATCAGCGTGGCTGATCGCACACAGCATAAATCGCCACGAATATCAGCAAGACTGCAAAAATCGATTAGCACTCTCATTCGTGCGAATCTACTTTTGAATCGCAAACATAGTATAACCCAAAACTTAACACAATGAAACATCTAACTATCTTTCTCTTCATGATTATGCAAGCGTGGCAAATAGCAAATGCACAAGACAGCTTGCAAACCAAACCCGGCAGCTCTCTTATGAAGCATGACAAGACATACTCCATGTACCATCATGGCAAAGAATATTTTTTAGCAAAAAGCGATCATTATAAAAATGCCGCGCTGGTATTAGCAATTGCAGGGCCTGTAATGGGCATTTCAGGATATCTTGTATATACTAACAATAAAAATTACTCCCTGGATGGCACAGTTCATCAAACAATCAATACCGGATTTGGGGTAGTATTTGGTGCAGCCATGATAGTGGTAGGCTCATTAATGACATTAGGAAGCATTCCGCTCTTTGTAGCTTCGTCACATTACAAACAAAAAGCAATGAAAATATCAGCATTCATCAAATCGGAAAATTGCCCTCGGCTGGCGCAGGCAAATATGTCTTATAAGTTTTATCCTGCTATTTCAATTAAACTCAGCATATAGTTTGAATTCTGCCAGTGGCTTTTCTGATTTGTAGTGTGGCAATAATTCAACTTATTATGCACGGTATCAACTGAAGTAAGCTAGTTATAAATTCCCTGTTTATAATAAAAAGCAATAATTATAAGTTAGTACTTGTCATTTAAAACTCCTCCATCATTATGAAATCGCTAATCGCATTTCTTGTTTGTTTTATTTTCACAAACAAATTCACCATCGCTCAGCAGAGCGTGACAAATAAAAATTTGGTCTTAAGTGCAAATAAAATAGCGAGTGGTTTGAATACAAATTTTCTAATGATCAACGACAGCATTCCATTAAAAAAGAAAACCCTGGAAAAATCAACTACTAACTATCTTATCAAAGGCAAAAAGTTTACTACTCGGCATTGGTTTATCAACAGCAGCAATAGGCTTTTTTGGATCGCTGCAGACCAATAATTTTGATTTCCTTAGTACAACAAACGGAGAAGGGTATTTTCTTGTGTTGATCATGGGAATTGCGACCACAGTCTCTGGCGTAGCTGTTTTGAGTACCGGTGCCCATTACAAAAAAAAAGCTGCTCTGATTTTTAATAATGAAAATATTTCTCAGGCTTTCCATGTTCCTGTCAAGGCAAATATATTTTCAGTTGGAGTTTCTTTCAGCTTAAGATAAATCGCAACAAAACAAAATCTAACCCTGAAGATGAAAAAATCACATTCTTTGCTTCATTGCTTCATATAGAATAATGCCCGCAGCAACAGAAACATTCAGCGAATCGAAATTAACAGCCATGGGTATCTTAAAATGCTCATCGGCAGCTTTGCTGATGTATGGCTGAACACCATTGTCTTCACTGCCCATTACAATGCAGGAAGGTTCGGAAAAATCAAGTTCAAAAACTTTTTTGGCTGCATTCATTTCACTGGTGAAAACTTTAATGCCATTTAAATGCAATGTATCCACAGCTTTCAATAAACTATTTACCCGACATACATGAATTTTTTCCAACGCACCTGCTGATGATTTCATTGCTTCTTCATTTAATGCACCAACGCCTTTGTCGGGAATAATCAATGCCTGAGCACCACAACAAAGAGCGCTTCGTGCAATAGCGCCGATATTTCTTACATCAGTAATTCCATCAAGCATTACAAACAAAGGAGCTGAGCCTTCGGCGAGAATAAAATCAATCACTTGCTGAAGGTTCATATACTGTATCAAAGCTGCGAAAGCAACCACCCCCTGGTGATTTGCTCTTGTCAAACTGAAAAATTTTTCAGGAGGCACCTGTTGGATGGGGATATTATTTTCTTTCGCAAGTTTTCTGATTTCTCCTATCGATTCGCCACTGACATTTCTTTGGAATAAAATTTTATCGATACCTCTTCCTGAAGTGATTGCTTCTATCAAAGGTTGACGCCCTATTATTAATGATGATTTGCTCACAATGATTATTTAACCAGCCGGCCATCTGCCAGCATTAATTTTATTTTTTGAATGGCTGCAATTGACATCGAATCTGTTATCAAACTTTTTTCTACCATCTGATAAGCTTCTTCAAAGGGTATTTTTTTTATGACCAATTGTTCTGTTTCTTCAGGTATGGGCGAACGTTGCTCAAGATCCTGAGCAAGAAAAATAATTGATAGCTCGTCTGTGACCGAATTTGAAAGATGCATCGTCAATATTTGCTCCCATTTGCCGGCAACAAGACCGGTTTCTTCTATCAATTCTCTTTTTGCAGATTCAATTGGAGAGACGTCAAGTGCGCCACCACCTTCGGGTATTTCCCAACTGTACGCATTGAGAGGGAAACGATATTGCCCGACTAAGTAAACGTTGAAATCTTTATCAAGCGGCACAATGCCTATTGCAATTCCTTTGAAATGAACCTTGCCATAAATCCCTTTTCCGCCGCCCGGATTGATAATATCAAACTCGGTCAGGCTTATCCATGGATTATCATAAATTTTTTTCTCTGAAAGAACCTGCCATGGATTTTTATCTTCATTCATATTCAAAAATAAAAAAACCTCTCTGATGAGGAGAGGTTTTTCTGAAAACATTATCAAACTATTTTATGCCAAATGCTTTTTTAACTTTCGGAACGTAATCTAATTTCTCCCATGTAAATAATTCTACTTTCTTTTTAATTGTCTTTCCATCAGGAGAAACAAAGGTTTTTTCAATCACTTCCGGCTTGCGGCCCATATGGCCATAAGCTGCTGTTTCGCTATAAATCGGGTTGCGCAATTTCAGGCGTGATTCAATGAAATAAGGGCGCATATCAAATATCTCTGCAATCTTTTTTCCGATTTCTCCATCAGTCAAATCAACTTTTGCAGTGCCGAATGTATTCACGTTGATAGAAGTTGGTTGAGCAACTCCAATAGCATAAGAAACCTGCACCAACACTTCATCAGCAACACCCGCAGCAACGAGATTTTTCGCAATATGCCTTGTCGCATAAGCTGCAGAACGGTCAACCTTGGAAGGATCTTTGCCGCTGAATGCACCTCCACCATGAGCACCTTTTCCGCCATAAGTGTCAACAATAATCTTACGACCAGTTAACCCAGTGTCACCATGAGGCCCGCCAATCACAAATTTCCCCGTAGGATTGATGTGGTATTTTATTTTGTCGTTGAAAAGGTGAGCGTATTTTTTATACTTCGATTTTACTCTTGGTATCAAAATATTGATAATATCTTTTTTTATCTTCTCCTGCATTTTTGCTTCCGTGTCAAAATCATCATGCTGTGTTGAAACAACAATCGCATCAATTCTCACAGGTTGATTATTGTCATCGTATTCAAGCGTCACCTGGCTTTTTGCATCCGGGCGAAGATATTTTATCTGTTTATTTTCTCTTCTTAACGCTGCTAGTTCAATCAAAATCTTATGAGCCAGATCCAGTGCAAGCGGCATATAATCATCAGTCTCATTGCTTGCGTAACCAAACATCATTCCCTGATCGCCTGCTCCTTGTTCTTCCTTTTTCTTTTTATCAACTCCCTGGTTAATATCTGAAGACTGCTCATGAATGGCAGAAAAAATGCCACATGAGTTTGCTTCGAACATATATTCGCTGCGTGTGTATCCTATTTTGCGGATAACACCACGGGCAATTTCCTGCACGTCGAGATATGCTTTAGACTTTACTTCTCCGGCAAGCACTACCTGACCAGTAGTAACAAGCGTTTCGCAGGCAACTTTTGATTGAGGGTCGAAGGCAAGAAAGTTGTCAATAAGAGCATCTGAAATCTGGTCAGCCACTTTATCCGGATGGCCTTCAGAAACACTCTCGGAGGTAAATAAGTAAGGCATGTTGAAGAATAATTTATTTGATTATAAATAAAAGGAAATTAAAATTTTACGCCGCAAAGATAATAGCAGAAATGGATTTTGAAAACATTGAGCTGCTTTTATGAGCATTAATTTGCTGATTGCATTTTTTATTTAGCAAGATCATTATACAGTTGCAGATATTCCGACAAATCAGACTCTGCATTGAAATGAAGCACTTGCTTGCCACGCACTTTATGGAACTCTTCTGCCAGTTTCTTATCAGTTTTTTCTGCTCCAAAAGTGATTGCGTCTGCATAAGTAGCACCGCCACGGAACATAGCCGTATTCGTAGCATCTTTAAATGGTGCAAGATCCTTGTCTTTGATATTCGCGTGCACATTTGCAATCTTCAGGAAATTAGCACCTAGCTTTTCTTTAAATGTATTCTGCCCAATGGTGAAAACTGTTTTTGCATGAGCAAACACAGGTTCTTTTTTATATACTGTTTTCACGTAAAGAGGAATAAGCCCTGTCATCCAGCCGCTGCAATGAATAATGTCCGGAGGCCAGCCAAATTTCTTCACGGTTTCCAAAGCTCCTTTGCAAAAAAACACGGTTCTCAAGCCATTATCATCATACCATCTTTCATTCTCATCATTGAAAATGTACTTGCGCTTGAAAAGATCTTCATTATCCAGAAAATAAACCTGCAACCGCGCATTAGGGAGAGAAGCAACCTTTATTTGTAATGGATAATCGTCATTGTCAACCGAAACATTGATGCCCGATAAACGAACCACTTCGTGAAGGCGGTGCCTTCTTTCATTCACCACACCAAAACGCGGCATAATACAGCGGACTTCAAAATTGTTATCGTTGGACTTTATCGCCAGTTTATTCACTGTTTCCGCAAACTCAGTAAGCTCTAAATAAGGAGACATTTCGTTGGCAATAAATAAAATTCTTTTCTTTGTCAGCATTATTGAACTAGATTAATGATAAAATGCTCTCTGCGAAATAGTTTGCAAAGGTAAGGTATTTATTGGAAATTAAGACCTGTAGCCACTTCGCAAGCGTTAAACTTATAAAAAGATGGTTTTATTCAAAAAGGCTGACGATTTGCGCCATTATCTCGAACAGAAAAAAAAGCAGGGGTTAAATGTAGGATTTGTGCCAACAATGGGTGCATTGCACGCGGGGCACATCTCACTTATTACTACTGCAAAAAGCATTTCTGATATAACTGTCTGTAGTATTTTTGTGAACCCCACTCAATTCAACGACCCAAAGGATTTTGAGAAATATCCGTCAACCATTGAGCAAGACATTTTGTTTCTTGAAAAGAACAAAACCGATGTGCTTTTTCTTCCTTCAGTTCAGGAAATTTACCCTGATGGTTCAGCAAATCTTGAACATTATGATTTAGGTTATCTCGAAACTATTTTAGAAGGGAAATATAGACCGGGACATTTTCAAGGAGTTTGCCAGGTGATGAGCCGCTTACTAAAATTGGTTATGCCGCAGCATTTGTTCATGGGGCAAAAAGATTATCAACAGTGTATGGTAGTGAAAAAACTGATTGAGCTAATCAACCTTAAAACTATTTTTCACACATGCCCAACAATGAGAGAAATTGACGGCCTCGCGATGAGCAGCCGGAATATGCGATTGAATGAAGAAGAAAGAAAAAATGCGGTAGCCATTTATGAAGCACTCATCTATATTAAAAAAAATATCAGCAGCATAACAATTGACAAATTGATTGAGCACGCAAAAAGCATTCTTGAAAAAAACAATTTCAGGATTGATTATGTTGAAATCGCCGATGCTGGGACATTGCAATTAAAAGATGCTTATAGCGGAAAAGAAAAATTAGTTGCATTAGTTGCGGCATTTCAAAATCAGGTGCGGCTTATCGATAACATGATCATAAGCTAATGAACCGAACTCAAAACAAATTGTTAGTTGTATTATATTGATTTTTTCATCTAAAAATTTATATGGAAATAGAAATCCTGAAATCAAAAGTTCATCGCGCTGTTATTACTGAAGCAAACCTGAATTATGTAGGCAGTCTCACACTTGATGAAGATCTGATGGATGCTGCGAATTTGATTGAGAATGAAAAAGTGCAGGTAGTGAATGTAAATAATGGCTCGAGGATTGAAACATATCTCATCAAAGGTAAACGCAACTCCGGTGTTTGCTGCCTCAATGGCCCTGCTGCAAGACAAGGCGCAGTCGGTGACATTGTGATTGTGATTTCCTATGCCACCATGGATTTTGAAGAAGCAAAAAAATTTAAGCCAAGAATTATTTTTCCAAAAGAAGGCAATAAAATTTAATGATGAATAAATGCCTGCAGCTTGCTAATGCCTTTATTTGTTGCTAAATTGCCCCGCACTTATGAACAAAAAGCTACTCACAATAATTCAATATGTTTTTTTCGCTGCCCTCGCAGCGTTTTTTGTGTGGCTTAGTTTGCGGGGGCTCGACAGAAAAGGGTGGCAGCAATTAAAAGATGCACTTAACAGAGCGCATTATTGGGTACTCATCCCCGTTCTGTTTTTTTTATTATTAAGCAATTGGCTAAGGGCTTTGCGCTGGAAACAATTGATTGAGCCGATGGGATACAGCCCATCCAGATTAAATTGTTTTTTTGGCGTGCTGATCGGATATTTTGTGAACCTCGGTGCACCAAGGCTTGGCGAAGTGATGAAATGTACAGTGCTGGCACGATATGAGAAAGTGCCTGCTGAAAAATTGGTCGGGACAATCGTTGCAGAAAGAGCTTTCGATGTAATTTGTCTGGCAACAGTTTTCGGGCTTGCATTTATTTTTCAGTTCGACATCCTGCAATCATTAGCTTCAAAATATATTTTGCCTGCTTTCCAAAATGCAAACGGAAAAACTTCTTACCAAAAAATAATGCTTCTCGCAGGAGCTGCAATAATTTTGATATTATTGGCAAAGTTCTTTTTGAACAGGTTTGGCCATATCAACATCGTTCAAAAAATAAAAAACATTTTGATTGGCGTTTGGCATGGCTTGACAAGTGTGAAAGATGTAAAAAACAAACCTCTGTTTTTTGTTTACACAGTGATGATTTGGGCGCTATATCTGGTGAGCACATGGTGTGGCTTTTTTGCGATCAATGAAACCAGTTCTTTAACCATGAGTGATGCACTTACCGTGCTGGCTATGGGAAGCGTGGGCATGATTGTTTCTCCTGGAGGAATTGGCTTATACCCATTATTAGTACAGGAAACGGTTACTTTTTATAATGTGCCGACTGATCCGCCTATCGGACAAGCGCTCGGATGGTTATTATGGTTTGGTCAGTTTATGAACTTTATCATTTTTGGTGTCGCAAGTTTTATTTTATTGCCACGCATAAACAAGAAACGAAATGAGGAACCCGCAGATAATACAGCAAAAAATTCTTGATCTTCCAAAACTGCAGCAGCAGGTTAGCCGCTGGAAATTTTTAAAGAAATCAATCGCATTTACCAACGGCTGTTTTGACATTCTTCATCAGGGCCATATCGCTTCGCTCTCGCAAGCAGCGGCTGAAGCTGATTTTTTAATTGTTGGTGTGAATGCAGATGAATCAGTGAGAAAATTGAAAGGCGAGCATAGACCAATTAATGATCAACATTCAAGAGCAATTTTATTAGCATCTTTATTAATGGTGGATGTTGTAATTATTTTTGAAGAAGATACTCCGCTGAATCTGATCAATGCAGTTTTGCCGGATGTTTTAGTGAAAGGCGGCGATTATACCATTGAAGAAATTGTTGGTGCAAAGGAAGTGATTGCAAATGGCGGAAGAGTTGTTATCAATTCAATTGTTCCGGGGTTTTCAACAAGCGGGCTGATTGAGAAGATACATAGGCTTTGAGGTGAATGGTCAATGGTGAATAGTGAATATGCAAACCTTAACTTTCTAATTCCTCATTCCCTAACCTCTGTACATTCTTTCAATTTCTATCACAAAAGTTTCAATTTGTTTGTCTTCTCCATTGGCATCATAAGGCTGTTTTAAACTGCTGCCAAAGAAGAATGCAACAGTTTGCCAAAAACGCGCATTGAAGCCACCTTTATATTCCTTGATAATATCGTAGCAGTTATTTCCTGTTTGCCGGTTGATGAGTTTCATTAAGACCTTTCCCTGATAAACGGACAAGTTGGTGAGCGGTTCTGTAAATTCTTTCTTCAATTCTTTTTCGCGTGATTTGACATATTCTTTCTTTTCGTTTTCATTCGTCATTTTAGCCATCTTCAGATTCATGTCGTTCATGATGGCGCCGGCTTTTTTTGCATAGGGATAAGTCACGTACACGGCATTGCGAAGCCTTGTCCATTCTTCCAGTCTTTTTCGCATGGCAACAGGCATCGGCGCAGTCACCCAAACCATATTCAATGTTCTCGATGGGATAGTGTCGCCTTCGTACACAATCATTGGAACTAACAATGTATCATTTTTTCCATATCGTGAAGAAGCCTCAGGAGCAAGTGATGTTGTTGGCTGCTGCGCAAAACAAATCTCCTGTGCCATCACAAAAAGGACGGACAAAATCAGGATGAACGTTTTCTTGTTTTGCTTCTGCTGCATAATTGAAAGCTAAAGTAAATAAAATACCCAACTATTCATACTCAGAGACAAGAGAAGTAACCCAAACGCTGGCGAGCGATTTTTTATTTTAACCTTGATTTAGGGAATCATTACAACTACTTGAACTTCAGATTCAGCGAAATCATATCTGCTGCCAGATTGGTTGTTTGCGCATAATGAGAGTAGCGCAACTCGAGCACACTCAGGCTTTTTATTAACACGCCTTTCGGCGGTGCTAATCTGACTCCGAGACCAAACGACTGTGCAGAAAAAGCTGCCAGTGCATAATTGCTCGTGTAATATTGGTCTTGAGAGGAATGCCCGAGATAAGGTGCAAAATAAGTCACAGCTGTTTGAACATAATATCTGTAAAAAGGCGTGAGCGAAAAGAATGGTGTGATTTTCACCGGTACTTCAAGGCTCGCTGTGTGCGATTTCAATCCCCAGTTATCGATATAAAAACGATAATATCCACGAAGAATGATATTATCACCCAGAAAATAATTCAACCGAAAACCAATTGGCAATTTGAATCTCTGCGATGGCAGATTTTCAACTGTGTCTTTTCCATCATTGAAATAAACACGGTGAAATGGCAATCCAAGATATCCGCTTTGATAAACCAAGTCCATCACAATGCTTGCCTGCATGCGCTCATTAATGACTTGCGAAAATGAAAATTCTGCCGTATAAGTATCTCTCGGTTTAGATGGAATCATTGTTCTTGCTTTACTGATAACCTGACCACTGCCGTTATATACAATTGCTGTTGTGTGACCACTCGCAGTTGTAACATAGACTACGCTATCAGTTGTAGTAGTTGTCTTTACTGAATCAACCGAAGGAAATTCAGACGGCCTGATCATTTTTATATTATCAAAGTAACCTGTGAGCTTTATTCCGAACTCACCGTTGTTTTTTGTTTTTTTTGAGAAAGAAGTATTCAATCCGATGGAGTGATAATAATTATGCTCTGCAGAATAATATGCGCCTAATCCAAACTCAGTTCCTTTCTTTTCATTTTCGATTGTCCAATCGAGCGTAGGATAAATTCTTGTTCCGTTATTTCTTGCTTTGCCATTAGAATCAACATAGGCCTGCGAAGCTGCAGTGTGATAATCGACTCCAACGCCGGCAGTCAGAGAATTTTTTCTTTGTTTCCCATCCCAGCTCACAAATTTTAAATCGATGCCATTCGCCAAATCGGTAACGTTGCCAATTCCCTTGCTGTCTGTTCTTCCACCCATTACCGCAGATTTATCGGCAGTCTGATTATAATAACTCGAAACAATATTTACTTCATCCAATTTTAATTTCTTTGGCTTGAATGTAGAAGTATCTTTTGTTGATACTTGCGAGAAGGCATGAAGCAGCATCAAATACATTCCAACAACAGTAAGGCAAATCTTTCTCATGTAAGTGTCTTTCTTAGGTAATTAATTTTGATTGCACTAATTCAATCGGGAACATTGATCTTATCTACACATCAATTGCATCCGCAGCCACCGCCGGTCTTGCCGCCATTAGCTCCCGATGAGCCTTCGCGGTATGATTGTGCGCTGAGCTCTGTCTTTTCTACTTTTCTATTTGAGAGCGTCATTTCAGAATCATTGATGCGACTTTTTTGATACTCTTTCACACCTGCGCACGACACAAGCACAATGCCGGCGAGCGGAGCTGCGCAAAAAATCATCAGGTTTTTTCTTTTCATAATTGTGTTTAGTTAAAGTGAATATTATTGGATTTATAAACAATGTCATCATCATCCACAATAATTGCTTCCATGTCTTTTATCTGATTAATCATATCAAGCCCGGCATGAATGCCCATAATCATCACAGGCGTTGCCATCGCATCAGCGATTTCTGCATTTGTACTTATTATCGTCACGCTTTTAATTCCAGTAACAGGCAATCCTGTTCTCGGGTTGATGGTGTGAGAATATTTTTTTCCATCAATCATCACAAACTTTTCATAGTTGCCAGAAGTCGCAATTGCCATATTCGTCACATTCATGTAAGAAAAAATTTCACCGGCTGAGTTTGGGTTCACTACACCAATTGTCCATGGTTCGCCATTCGGTTGATAGCCCCAAACAGTTAAATCACCTGAAGCGTTCACGATACCACTCTCCGCTCCCATTTCAATCATCACTTGCTTTGCTTTTTCTGCTGCGTAACCTTTTCCGATTCCGCCAAAACCAATGCGCATTCCTTCTTCTTTCAAAAACACAGATGAATTTTTTCTGTCGAGAATAATGTTTCTGTAATTCACTAACCGAACCATTTTCTTCGCAGTCTCTTTATCTGGAAGCGATGTCATGTTCGTATCGAAATTCCACAAGCGTTTATCAACAGAACCATAAGTGATATCAAATGCACCTTGTGTGATATTTGAAATTCTGACAGAGCGTTCAATAATATCAAATGTTTCTTTGCTCACTTTCACAGGTTGAATACCTGCACTTTTATTGATGAGCGCAGTCTCACTTTCTTCATTAAATGTGGTGAGCAATTTTTCGATGCGCTGAATTTCGAGAATAGCAGCATGTATACAGCCATCTGCCCAAGCCTGGTTTTCCGCAATCACACTTATCTGAAAGCGGTTGCCCATCAGCTTTAGCGCCCTGCTGAAAACAGTTTTATTATCGACAATATTATCTATCTCCGTAAATGCCATTTCTAATTTCTATTGTAAAATTTTCAGGAGTTTCACCTGGCAATCCATCCCACTCTTTCAGCACTTTTCCATCGGCATTTAATAAAACCGTATATGGAAATTTTCCTTGTGGGTTATATTTATCTGCCATTGCATTGTTCAGTTTCTGTTGTTCTTTTGTCAATTGGTTTTTTTTCATGCGGGGAAAGTCTGCATTCACCATCACAAGCTCAGTATCTGCCATTTGAGCAAATACAGCATTATCAAAAATTTCTTTGTGCATCCTGATGCACGGTCCGCACCAATCCGATCCGGAAAAATTCAGGAGAATATGTTTGTGTTCTTTTTTTGCAAGCTGAATGGCTTCATCAAGATTGTTGTGCCACGTAGAAGCATAAGCTAACAGCCCTGAAATAACAAGTATTGATTTAAGCATGTGAACCAGCGTTATTGTTTTAAACAATAATTGATAATAAAGATTAATACGAGCCTTTTTTCAAAAAGGTTGTCAGGAGGAGAATGATAAGGTGTTAATTGTTCGCAAATACGATTGATTATTCAAATTATACGCTGACCATCTTCATTTTTGCACGCCGCACCATGCTCATGATAAAACCAATAATCATGATGATAGTGCCAAGCCACAAAATATTTATCTGCGGGAAAACATACACCTTTAATGATATAAAAGGCACTAAAGATGAAGACTCTTTCACACCTATCTGGAGTTTATTATCAACTACTCCATTAATAATGATTGCAAGATTTTGCGCAAACACAGTATCTGCAATTACATGCATGCGATTATCTTTTACATAAAAAGCAGGAGTCGATTTATAGCGCATGCTGTCTTTCGAAATAACAGTCAGCTCAGCCATCAGTGCCGTATCATTTGGCGTGAAATGATATTTCTGATTATTCGGATTTTGAACTGTTCCGTCCAGAATAATATATCCATCAGAATAAAAAACAGTATCGGTTTTTGAAATCGCATGCAATTTGAATTGGGCTGTATCTTTTTGTTTTTCGAGATTGCTCGACGCATTGATGTAAGAAAAAATATCGCGGTCCCAGTAGTGATGCTTGTCAGGATTTGGCGATACTCCAGCCATTCCTTTTGTATTTTTTATCACGTCAGGATACAAATGAAATTCTTCTCCATTTTTTTTATCCTCCAACAAAATGTGATAATAACTAATGTCGCCTGTTCTGTTGGTTGAATCATCGCCTGTGTAAGTTGCCCAATATTTCCCCATATCAGTTTTGATATTTTTCAGCAGCGTGATATTTTCTAATGGATTTTTGTCTTTGTCTTTTGGGTCAAACGGAAGATTTATGCCAGTAGTGTTATATGAAAGCAATTCTTTTTTTGAAGTGGAAATTAAAATCCCAACGAGCATCAAACCAAAACCGACATGAGCAACAGATGCACCGGCTGCTTTTATTTTTCCATTCATTCCAGCCCAGATATAACCTGCATTTGCAATAGCAGCATACACTCCGCCAAACAATGCGAGATGAATTGCTGTCAGAAATCCTACTCCATATTTATCGTAATGAATGTTTCCGAAAACACTTATAAGAATTGAAATGATAAGAGCGATGATTGTCGGCACAGCAATTTTTCTAATTAAATATTTTGGCGCAGTGTCTTTATATTTCAAATATTGCGTGATGGCTGTTAATAACCCAAGAATGATTGCGATGAAAATTTCAATGCGGTTATATGCGAAAGTATTGTCTTCACCGACCGACCAGTTTGTGCCGAAAACTTTATTGATAACCGGAAGCGATGTTGCGATGAGAATAAATATAGAAGAAAGAAATAAAACCAATGAACCAATGAACATCCAAAACTCTCTCGAATAAGTGCTTTCTTCCTTGGCAATATGAGGGATTGCTTTGTAATTTTTAATGAACAAATAAAAAGCAGGAAAAAGAAAAACAAGGATGAATAATATCAATTGAAGATTCATCCCCGAATCAACAAATGCATGAACAGATGAATCACCTAAAATTCCGCTGCGTGTTAAAAATGTTGCATATAAAATGAGCACAAAACTCATTATTAAAAAGAAATAAGTTGCACGAAGCGAATGACCTGTTGAATTGTAAACAACCTGTGTATGCAATCCGCCAATCAACACCAACCACGGAACAAGCGATGCATTCTCCACAGGGTCCCATGCCCAGAAGCCGCCAAAACTCAATGCTTCATAAGCCCATGCGCCGCCCATCATCACACCGGTGCCGAGCAGACATGCAGAAAATAATGTCCATGGTAACGCTACCTTTGTCCAGCCTCCATATTCCTTTTTCCATAACCCTGCAATGGCGTAAGCAAAAGGAACAATCGTTGATGCAAAACCAAGGAACAAAACCGGGGGATGAATAACTACCCAATAATTTTGCAGCAATGCATTAAAGCCTTGCCCGTCCTGCATTTGCGGGATGCTCAAATAATCAGGACGATTGAATATGGGCGCATTGCTGAATGCTTCCAATTGTCTTACTAATAAAAATGGATTAATACCAATCTTCGCATTTGAAACATAGATGCCTAATATCATTGTTGCCAAACAAAGCTGTCCAAAACTCATGACTGTCATCACCGGAGCTTCCCATCGTTTTGCTTTGAACATTAATATCAATCCGAGCACGCATTGCCAAATCGTCCATAATAAAAAACTTCCTTCCTGCGCTTCCCAAATGCATGCTAATAAATATTGAGTCGGCAATGTTTTGCTGGAATGTTCCCAGGCATAATTGTACTCGAAGTAATGATTTGAAATGATATAAAGAATCGTCGCAAAAATGGAGAACACCGAAAAGCAATCAAGCGCAAAAGCTGTTCTTGCTAATTTCTTCCAGCCATTTTCATCTTCAATATTTTTTGCAGAAGCAGATTTATAATATGCGATGGTGGCAACAAATGATGCAGCAAAAGAAAGTGTTACAAAAAAATGCCCGATTTTTCCGGGCAGCAGGTGCTCGCCAAAATAGTCCATGCTTGAAATTAGTTTTGGCTCAGGTTTTTCTTTGCCATGTTCGGGTCATCTTTATATTTAGATGGGCATTTCAAAAGAATTCCATCTCTGCTTGTTATCTCAAAAACATCGCCGCGCATTTTTCCTTTTAGCGTGATGCCTTCTGCTTTTTCAAAATCGTAAGGCTTTTCAAAATTGCAGACCACTTTAGCTTTGTTGCCCAATGTGTCTGAAATATGAAAAGCGAAATAGTTCGGGTTTTTTGCGGGGTCGTATTCCACACCTCCGGCATGGTCAACATTCACATAAAGCGTTACCGTTTTGCCATCTTTTTGCCTGGCGGAAGCAATGGTTTCATAAGTGGAAAGGCTGCCCATAAAGCTCACTAATGCAGCAATGGAAACAGCGATACAAATGAGGATGACAATATGCAGCTTCTTCATCAGTTAAAAATTTCGGTGCAAAGTTAGGTCAAAAACAATAAGTATTATAGAAAAAATGAACAACCTAAGACATGTAAATTCACCTAAGTTTTCTTGCATTTTCTTAGATGACTCAGGTGGTTAAAATTTTATTTCGTACTCGCCGCTCTGAAACTGAAGTATCATAGCAGCACTACTGATGAATGGAGCGTCGCAAGTAAAGCTGAAAAGAATTACCACTGCCCGTATAATAAAAAAAAGTATTTTCGTTGTGCCAACACTTTCTTTTTTCCTGTGAAATTCCTGCCTAACTTGCATGCCGCTTTTTAAAACCAAGCAACGCCCACTACATCATGGCAGACCTATCTCATTTCGACCCTAATGGGCCAAGTAACCCGCGCAATAATATTTTCGGATTACCATTCAAAGAAGACGATGCACGACTTGTGATTGTGCCGATTCCGTGGGAGGTGACGGTGAGCTACGGCTCCGGAACATCGCGCTGCACCGAACATGTTTTCAATGCAAGCATGCAGGTGGATATTTTCGATGCGGAATTTAATTCGGCATGGCGACAGGGTTTTTATATGCGGCCTGTCGATAGAAAAATTCTGATGAAGAGCGATTACCTGCGCAAAGAAGCAGAACTATATATTGATTATACTTCTAAGGGCGAAGCGCTGGAGAAAAATGCGTTCATGTGCAAGTCGATTAAAGAAATTAATGAAGGCAGTGCGAGGCTTAACGAGTATGTATATACGCAAACACTCGATTTATTGAATGCAGGGAAATTAGTGGCACTGCTCGGCGGCGACCATAGCGTTCCGTTGGGTTATATGAAAGCCATTGGCGAAAAGCACGGCGAGTTTGGCATTCTGCAGATTGATGCGCATTGCGATTTGAGAAAGGCTTATGAAGGATTTAAATATAGTCATGCCAGCGTGATGCTGAATGTGCTGGAAGAAATTCCGCAGGTAACAAAATTGGTTCAGATTGGTGTTCGCGATTATTGCCAGGAAGAATGGGATTATATATGCAACAGCCAGCATCGTATCGTAACGTATTTCGACAAGGATGTGAAAGAGCGCCAGTTTGAAGGACAAAGCTGGAAACACATTGCAGATGAAATCGTGAATCATTTGCCGGAGAAAGTGTATGTTAGTTTTGATATAGACGGTCTTGACCCGAAACTTTGTCCGCACACCGGAACGCCTGTTCCCGGCGGGTTTGAGACCGAACAGATTTTTTACCTCATCAAAAAAATTATCCAGAGCGGAAGAAAATTCATCGGTTTCGATTTGGATGAAATCGGCATCGGCGAAACTGATTGGGATGCCAATGTTGGCGCAAGAATTTTGTGGAAGCTGAGCAATTTGATTGTTGCGTCGAATGGTTAATTTCGCAGAAATTTTTGCGGATGAAGTATGACTATGTGGTAACTCTCAAAAAAAGCAGTGACAGACAGGTAGATGTTATTAGCATATTATTGTGCTTTCTTTCTATCGCCGCTTTTGCGTTCCTGCAAATCAACAGCAAACAATTCAATTATTTTTTCAGCATTGCTTCTTTAATCATTGCAGCAGGGATTATTTATAATTTGTTCTTTGCAAAAAAAGACAAATCTCCACGATACAGATATTTATTATTTCTTGCGGGCATTGTTTGGATGACGATGCCTTTTCTGCAATGGGCAGCTATTGCATTCTTCGCGCTGGCTTTTTTAGAATATCAGGCAAAGCATCCGCTGGAAGTTGGTTTCAGTAACGATGAAATTGTGATTAACACTTTGGTGAGAAAAAGATTTCATTGGAATGATTTGAACAACGTGATTTTAAAAGATGGATTACTGACACTTGACTTCAAGAACAATAGATTATTTCAGAAAGAAACTTTAGATGATGATGAACCTGATGCT
>Ga0209060_10001627_pt1 | contig 23763 bp, 21 predicted proteins | sample Coa_R1_8_FD_187155 | JGI IMG/M metagenome (GOLD analysis project Ga0209060, IMG submission 187155) | Surface soil microbial communities from Centralia Pennsylvania, which are recovering from an underground coalmine fire - Coalmine... | ecosystem: Environmental > Terrestrial > Soil >...
GTCAACGAAAACTTTTCTGTTCTTTGTTCTAAATCATATTTCTTTTCGTCAGCCATTTAGTATTTAGAATTTCCCTTACGGGATTTGAACATTTCCAACATTCTATCCGTCACAACAAATCCACCAACAACATTTATTGTTCCTAAAACAACCGCCAAAAATCCCAATATCAATGCTAAATAATTATCGCTTTCAGCTTTACCCATTACGATGATGGCGCCAATAATCACAACACCGTGAATGGCATTTGCTCCGCTCATTAATGGTGTGTGCAAAACACTTGGCACACGACCGATTACTTCAACGCCGAGAAAAATCATCAGGATGACGATATAAATCATTTGCTGGTTTGAAGATATCCAATGAAGAATATTTGACATAAGTGTTGTAATTTATTTCTGAAACTGAAGCTCAATATATTTTCTTCTGTACAAGAGCCCGCCGCAGCGGGACAATGCTAAATAGAAAACCAATGCTCGTAACAAAGAACTACGAACAACAAACTACAAACCACGAACTCTTTCATTTGTCACTTCACCATTATGCGCCATGCATGCACCTTTCACCAAATCATCTTCAAAATTCAAGTTCAGCTTCCCATTTTTATCAATAATCAATTGCAAAAAATTCAGCACGTTCTTGCCATACATCTTGCTGGCATCATAAGGCATTTCAGATGCAAGCGCAGAATTGCCGATGATGCTCACGCCATTATAATTCACCGTTTCGTTATTCTTCGTGAATTCTGTATTGCCTCCGGTTGCAGCAGCAAGGTCAACAATCAATGAGCCTTTTTTCATTGCGCTCATCATTTCTCCGGTAACAAGCACCGGTGCTTTCTTTCCGGGGATTTGCGCAGTTGTTATCACCACATCAGCTTTGGCAATGCTCTCAGCAATTTTTGCTTTTTGTTTCTGCAAAAACTCCTGCGACTGTTCAACCGCATAGCCACCGGCTTTCGATGCATCAGCAGCTCCTTCTACTTCAATAAATTTTCCCCCAAGGCTCATCACTTCTTCTTTCACAGCAGGACGGGTGTCGAATACTTCAACGACTGCACCAAGCCTTCGCGCAGTAGCAATTGCCTGTAATCCTGCGACACCTGCGCCGAGTATCAACACTTTTGCCGGAGGAATACTTCCGGCGGCAGTCATGAACATCGGGAAATAACGGGGATACCTATCCGCAGCAAGCAGCACAGCTTTATATCCGGCAATGTTTGCCTGCGAGCTCAGCACATCCATACTTTGCGCACGGGTTGTGCGAGGCAACATATCAAGACTAAATACTGTAAGATTTTGTTTCGCCCAATCTCGCATGAGCGGAGCATTGAACAATGGTTGATAAACTCCCAGCAAAACAACCGATGAACCAAGATTAATAACTAATGGATGATTAATAGATAGAATGATGTCAGCAGCAGATGCAATTTCTTCAGCAGATTTTATTTCAGCACCACTTTTCGTGTATGCATCATCGTTAGCAAATGCTTTCTCACCTGCATTTTGCTCGACAAAAACCTGAACACCTTTTTTGATGAGCTGGGGAATAATTTCCGGTAATAATGAAACCCTGTTTTCAAAATCGGGTTCTTTTAATACGCCAATAACCATGTGTACGAAAAAATATTTTATAGAGTGCCAATCAATAATTCACAATGAAATTAAGCAATTTTAAAACCGGATGGTGAAATCCTGTTTTGCTTTGAAATCTTTTCTGAAAAAAACGAGACCGATAAAAAACAAATCGATGGATAAGGTGACCTGTACAGATGATTTGATAATGCCCCATGCTTCTTCCATTTCTTTGCTCCAATGGATATCATCGAAAATAAAAATAGAAGAAGTTGTTGAATGTTCTGACAATTGATTGAAATATTTTATTGTCGGCTCTTTGCGATGATTGCCATCGATAAAAGCCAAATCAATTGTTTTATTATTTTTCAAAACATCTGTTAGAACATCATCAAAATTTCCTGTTAATGATTGAATATTTTTCAAGCCAATCGACTGAAAATTATTTTTTGCTATTTCAGCGATTTGAGGTGAGCCTTCAATTGTAATCAGCGATGATTCCGGGTTTGCTGAGGCAAGATATGATGAAGAAATACCAAGTGAAGTGCCAAGCTCAATAATACTTTTGGGCTGATAATAATTTGCAATCCTGAAAAGCAACTGTGCTAATTTTTTATTTTTCGCGGCATGCTTTGCAATGTCGCAGACTTTTCGCTGATTTGTTTTTGATAAAGATGAACCTGCGCCAAAATCTTCCACTTCGATTAACGTTGCATCGCTTAATAGTTTTTGCCGAAGGTTTTCAGTTTGCATATAAGCGTAAAAATCTCTCTTATCATTTAAAACATGAATGACAAAATCAAAAATAAAAGGAGAGTGGATGCCGTGACCTTTTCCGTTGGATGCGGTGAGGTAATAGTGAATGTATTTTTGAGCAAGTTGAAGGGGCGAATACATGTTCGTGAAATTAGAAATTAGAAATGATAAATAAGGAATGAGAAAGGGGTTTATTTCCGGTTATTGATTACATTAGCTATGAACCTAATCCTCAAAAAATGTCACATACGAAACAACAATTTAATCTTGAAGACAGACTTATAGATTTTGCTTGCCTTTGTCTTGATGTTTGTGACCTACTGCCAAATACCAGAGCTGGAAATAATCTTGAGTATCAACTTTCAAAAAGCGGAACTGCATGTGCGCTTGTTTATGGTGAAGCGCAAGCCGCGGAGTCGCGGGCTGACTTTTTGCATAAGATGAAAATCGTGCTCAAAGAAATACGGGAATCGAGAGTGAACCTCAGGATTATAAAACAAAAGCCAGTAGTACAAAATATGAAAATTGATGCCGCTCTGAACGAAGCAAATCAATTGATGGCAATTTTTCTAAAAAGCATTGAAACCGCAAAATCGAAAGATGAAATGAGAATAAAACAAGAAAAACGATAAAGTAGCGATTTCCGACATTTTATCATTCCTTATTTCTCATTTTTCATTTCTTATTTTTACTCCCTCCGCCACACCTGAAAACTATAAGCATACTGATGTTTCTCATCAATCCGGAAATCGATATTCGATTCAAGCTTCCATTTTTTTTCATCAATCGCAGGGAAAAATGCATCGCCATCAATGACTGTGTGAACACGTGTCATGTAAATTTTATCTGCGATTGACATCGATTCTGCATATACTTTCCCGCCACCTATAATAAATGCTTCTTTACAATCTGTTTGTTTTGCTAACTCAATTGCCTCAGCTAATGAAGAAGCAACTTGTGCTTTATCATTATTTGTCTTCCAGTCTTTTTGATGTGTGATCACAAAATTGAACCTTCCCGGCAATGGTTCTCCATTCAATGATTCAAAAGTCTTTCGTCCCATAATCACAGGCATTCCCCAGGTTGTGTTCTTGAAAAATTTGGTATCGTTCGGCAGTCGCCAAAGCAGTTGGTTATCTTTTCCAATTACATTGTTTTCAGACGCAGCGACGATGATAGAGATGAGCATGGAGAATCAGGAATTAGGAATTAGGAATAAGAAATTAGGAAGTTGGCTGATGACGCAAAAGTCTTTTTTATTCATTTTGCTTTTTTTACGGAACAAGGAAAATCATGTTCAAATACTTTCTCATTCCTTATTCCTCATTTTTCATTTCTTATTTAAACGGCTACCGCCGCTTTAATCGCAGGATGGCTTTGATAGTTTTCTAATTTGAAATCTTCAAAAACAAAATCAAAAATATTTTTTACTGCTGGGTTGAGTCGCATCGTTGGCAATGCAAACGGAGTTCTTGTCAATTGCAATTTTGCCTGCTCAATATGATTGTTGTATAAATGCACATCGCCAAATGTGTGAACGAATTCTCCTAACTCCAAATCACAAACCTGTGCAATCATCATCGTGAGCAAAGCATAAGATGCAATATTAAAAGGAACTCCCAAAAAAACATCTGCACTTCGTTGATACAATTGACAGCTTAATTTTCTATCTGCCACATAAAACTGAAACATCGTATGGCAAGGCATCAGCGCCATTTCCGGAAGGTCGGCAACATTCCATGCGCTCACGATTAATCTTCTGCTATCTGGTGTTTTTTTGATTTGTTCAATCAGTTGCGAAATCTGGTCGATCGTTTTCCCATTAGCACCTTCCCAGCTTCGCCATTGCTTTCCGTAAACCGGACCGAGCTCTCCGTTTTCATCAGCCCATTCATCCCAAATGCTCACATTATGCTCTTTCAGATATTTGATATTCGTATCACCTTTCAAAAACCAAAGCAATTCATAAACGATGCTCTTCAGATGAAGCTTTTTAGTTGTCACAAGAGGAAATCCTTCATTCAAATCAAAGCGCATCTGATAGCCGAAACAGCTGATTGTTCCTGTTCCTGTCCGGTCTGTTTTGGATGCGCCTTTATCCAGAATATGTTGAAGCAAATCGAGGTATTGTTGCATGGGTGCAAGTTACAGAAAGTCTGAACTGGGATGAACGGGATTTGTGGGATTGTTGAGAAGCTGTGGATAGTAATAATTTACGAATTACGATTTGGGATTTACGATTTCTGAGAATCGAGCTTGCATTATGAATTATTAATTACTAATTATTAATTATTAATTTGCCTTATGCTTGAAGCGAAAAGAAATGTTTCGATAACAAAATCCCTGGTCATATTTTTATTCATTTCTTTATTTCTTCATTCCTCAATATTTGCGCAACGCGACTTCTTTCAGCCTTCAGAAAACTATAATAATGGAAGAGTGAACGGAGTTGTTATAACTGAAGCGCTTGCAGGAACCATCATCACTTTTGGTTTAAATTATTTGTGGTACAAAAAATTCTCACACAGCAAATTTCATTTGTTCAATGATAATGCCGAATGGCTGAATATGGATAAAGCTGGTCATGCTGTCACGGCTTATAATATCGCAGCTATCCAAAGCGATATTTTTCATTGGGCAGGAGTGAAGCGTGTTCCTGCTGCTGCCATCGGCTCGCTCACAGCATTGGGCTTTATGACGATGATTGAAATCCTCGATGGGCATTCTTCCAAATGGGGGTTTTCGATTGGTGATATGCTTGCAAATCTATCAGGTTGCTTATTATATCAGGGACAGCAATGGATGTGGAACGAGCAACGCATTAGCCTGAAATTTTCTTATCATTATACAATGTTCGCGAAATATTATCCGCAGGAATTGGGAAAGAATTTTAAAGAACGGCTGTTGAAAGATTATAACGGACAGACATATTGGCTTTCTGTTAATATCGGCTCCTTCCTTTCTTCAAAAAGTGATTTCCCTAAATGGCTGAATGCTTCTTTCGGGTATGGTGCAGACGGAATGATTGGCGCGAGAGAAAACCCAAAAGAAATAAATGGCTTGCAGATTCCTGAATTCAAGCGCTATCGTCAATACTATTTTTCTTTCGACACAGATTTATATAGGATTGACAAGACTTCTGATTTTGCGAACACGCTCCTCAAATTCAACCGCACGTTAAAGATGCCTTCCCCAACGCTTGAATGGAACAAAATAGATGGGGCGAAATGGCATTGGATGTATTATTAAGAATGTAAGATTTTAGATATACGATGTGTGATGTCTTTTGAGGTAGGGAACTTGAAAGATTCGGAGTCGAGATTTTTAAGAAATCATATATCCCAAATCGTCATTCATAAAATAAAAAAAGGGCCAGGATAGAAATCCAGCCCCGTTTTAAAATCCAATATCCTATGAAAAACCGAATACTTAAACGCAAAACATGTTCCATTATTATTCTAAAGGTAAAATAATGGCACAAGCCTCATTTTCTCTCCCATTTTTAGCAAAATCAGTTTCATTGTGGGAATATGTTTTTCTGAAAATTTGTTTGGACAGGCATAAAAAACGAAGGCACAGCTTTCGCTGCACCTCGCATGTAGGGCTTAGCGGGATTAAAAAGGCTTTAATTAAAAGAAAAGACACCTTGGTTTAGGTGCTTTCAAAACTATCGTGCGTAGCCAATTCTGCAAATACCTCATTTGTAGTATTTTTTCATCACCCTTATGACTTCAATTTAGTATTTTGTTACTCGCAAAAATTCAGTCCTCTTAAATGTAATGAAGACATAACCCATGCCGCTGATTAAGTCTATCACAGTTATTCTTTATGTGTGTTCATTTCAGGTGCTCATTGCCCAGAATGAAAGCGTCACTGCTTTTAAAAGGTGCGCATGGAAGACAATCAATTTTGAGCAAGGGCTTATCAACAATACAACAGTCGGTATTATTACTGACGCAACCGGCCTCACGTGGGTATCTACACTGACCGGGCTTCAGCGGTTCAATGGAATTACTTTGGAAAGAATAACTCCAGTAGTAGATGGTGATACTATCCACATCAATTATCCGGTGTTCTTTTTGGGATCTAAAAACGGATCTGTGCTGATCGGTTACAAAAAAGGGATTCTTGAATACAGTCCTGTAACAAATTCTTTCAGCAAAAAAATTCAAGCTGAACCCTTCGCAAACCTTCACTATTCTATATACCCCATTAAAGAAACTGATGAAGGAATTTGGTGCATACAGGAGCACAAGGGAATTGTAATCTATAGCAACAACAAAGCATCGCCGAACTCATTTTCATCATCAGAAATTGCAAATATTGATGAACTGCTCAACACTGGAACTTTGTTTTATCACAACATTGTTACCTCGAATGACCGTTTCATTTTTCTGCTTTCCTCAGCAAAGAAAATTATTCAGGTGAGCCTTCGTTCGCATGAATTCAAATATCTCTCCAGCTATCAGGATAATCCATTAAGCCTTGCATGTAACAACACAAAATTGTTCGTCGCAACCATTAAGGAGTTTTCATATATCAATATCAGTGACACCAACGATCATAAAGCGTTCGCATATAAAAAACTGACCCATGACTTTCTCACTTTCAGCAGCATCGCAGATATCAATGAAGGAAAGCAAATATTGGTGACCGTTGGGAAACATTTATATCTATTTGGTGAAGATTGCAATTTCCTGAAAGAATTTACAACATTGAATCGTGGTTCATTCATCACAACAGGATATGTGGTGAAAACTTATGAAGACAAGTTTAAAAGAATATGGTTGCTCACCAACGATGATATCAAAAGAATTGAAGATGTGGATATCCCCTTTGGATATTTTCTTTACCCTAAAGAAAAAAACAATTTCGTCCGGGCTCTCTATTATGATGAACAGAAAAAAATATTGCTCGCAGGTTGTTACAACGGTGGGCTTCAACTCTATGACACTTTGGGAAATCCGCTTTGGGATAATCCATTAATTTCAGAAGATGTGAAAGATGTTCTTTCCATCGAAAAGATAAATGCAGGCAATTATCTGATCGTGACTTTTGGTAAAGGATGGTATATATTAAATCTTTCGTTAAAGAAACTTGAGAAAGTTGTTTTGGATAAAAATGCAGAGCAACAGATTCAGGCTAATATCTTCAGCAATTCCATTCAGCGCATTAATGACACAACAATTTTTATTTCTACCAGCACAAATGTGTTCCGGTGCACGATTGATAAATCGAAAATAAAATCAGTGAATTCTATATTACCGAACACGAATAATTTTATTTATCCTGTCAATTGCTTTTGGTATGCTTCGGATAAAACGCTCTGGCTGGGCAATGTTCGTGGATTTCTTTACCGTATCAGAGAGAACGGCGATATCAAAACGATAAATATTCCTGAAAACTATTTGGTGCGCTGCATCATGGAAGATGCTTATCACAATATCTGGGCCGGCACTGAGAAAGGCCTTTTCATTTTTTCTCCAAGAGGTAAATTGATGAAGCGCATAACAAGTGAAAATGGCATGCGAAATGATTTTATATATGCACTGCTTCCTGTTGACAGCAACTCTGCTTTTGCGAGCACGAATCTTGGGCTTGCATATATTTCAAAAGATGGCGAGGTTAAAAACTATACAAAAGAACTCGGGCTGCAGGAAAATGAATTCAACACACAGTCTGCCGCACGCTCAACCACTGGAAAATTTTTCTTCGGCGGTGTAAATGGCATTACGGCTTTTTATCCAAAAGAATTGTCAACTACCAGCGACACTGCAATCATTAATATATCACGTCTCGTCGTGAATGACTCGCTCTTCAATTCATCTGCAGGCATGTGGAAGGGCGATTCTCTCAATTTGAATTATTATCAAAATCATTTGCAATTTAGCATTGCCGCGCTCGGGCTTTTAAATCCTGATGATTATGTGTATCACTATCGGCTAAAATCTTTTGAAGAACTTTGGCAAACATCACACGGACCAACAACTTTGAGATACACGCTTCAACCGGGCAGCTATTTGCTTCAGTTAAATTGCAGCCCGTTGTTATCTCCCAATAGTGTATTCACCAAGGAAATCGTGATTGTTATCAATCCTCCATGGTGGCAGGCATGGTGGTTCAAGGCAATTGCATTTGCAGTATCTATTGCTACAGCTTCTATCATTGTGCTTCAATATAATCGTCGTCAATACCAGGAAAAAATCAGGTCGCTACAGGTTCAGAACGAAATTCAGGATGAGCGTGAACGCATCTCAAAAGAACTGCATGATAATATCGGCACACAACTGAGCTATATCAGCAGCAATGTGGATTGGATGCTGGAATCGCCAGTGCCATTGAACAAAGATGAAGAAACAAAGCGCTTATCTGCTGTGAACAAAACTGCCAAAGAAATGATTTCAGACTTGCGCGAAACCATTTGGGCCATTAAAAAAGAATCTATTCAGTTGGAAGAGCTTGCAGACAAACTGAAACTTTTTACACAAACGCAGCGAATACTGAAACCAAATATGGAAATAAATATTTCTGAGAACATTGAAAACAACATTCGCTTCTCACCTACAGAAGCACTCAATATTTTTCGCATTTGCCAGGAAGCAATTGTGAATTGCTTTAGGCATTCCGGCGCAACACAATTAAATCTGGACATCAGTTCTTCAACGTCAGAAAACTTTGCCATTATCATTCAGGATAACGGAAAGGGCTTTGAACAAAACGAAGAATATCATGGGCATTATGGATTGGAAAACATGAAAGCAAGAGCTTATGAATTGGGCGCGGGAATTGAAATTATTTCAGAAGAAGGAAATGGCACGATGATGAAACTATACAAATAATAAAATTGAATTCAGATTCGTATTAAATTACACAAATGAGTTATTGTTTTATTAACATTAAAAATCCAAGTTTGCTTAAATCTGATGAAAATTCCAATTGCCATAGTTGACGACAAATCTCAGAACCGTATTTCACTTGCGGAGAGAATAAACTATTCCGACGATATCGAAGTGGTGCTCACTGCTAATGATGGAAAAGATTTTCTTGATAAGATGACACATCTGGATGCTCACAAACACCCGGCAGTTGTGCTCATGGATATTGAAATGCCCGGAATGAATGGCATCGAAGCTGTGAGGCTTGGAAAACAATTATATCCCGAACTTAATTTTCTGATGCTGACAGTTTTTGATGATGATGATAAAATTTTTGAAGCCATTAAAGCAGGTGCGGCAGGGTATATGTTGAAAGATGAAAAGCTCGCCATCATTATTGATTGTATTCAGCAATTGGTGGAAGTTGGTGGTGCACCAATGAGCCCTCGCATCGCACGAAAGGCTTTAAATCTTTTAGTGAAAGCATCTCTGCCTGAAAAGCAAGACAGCATTGTTGAAAAAAATGATTATGATCTTTCAACGCGTGAGATTGAAGTATTGAAACTGACTGTGGATGGTTATGATTACAAAGCTGTCGCTGAAAAATTATTCCTCAGCAGTCACACGGTAAGAAAGCACATCGCAAATATCTATCACAAACTTCACGTGACTTCCAAAGCACAGGCGATTAAGATTGCTACAAAAAACAGATTGATTTAAGTTAAAATTATTTCTTGGTGTAAGTGATAAGCGCTTCATCACCGGAAACATCATAGTTCTTGTAACTGATAACCATCGAGCCGCAATTGAAACTTGTAACAACACTCACTGGTATACCAGAGGATGTGTAAATCGTATCATGTCTAAGTGTCCATGTACCATTTAAGTCTTCGGTTGGGATGCACGAAACACCTGCATCAACATAGCTATAACTGCCATCTGATTTAAATGAACTATAATTGTCGGTTTCGCAAGGATAGAACCAGGTAGTATCATGATAAATGTCCACGGCAGGAGAACTTGCAGTGAGCTTGTAAGTAGCTCCGGTAAAATACCAGTTACCTGCTAATGATGATGTTGAAAGCGTGCAGCTATTATTATCAGAAGATTTTTTGCATGACACAAAAGCTACGGTTACAATAATAATGATGAGGAATATCTTTTTCACGACAAATAGTTTTAGGATTATTAATTAGAAAAACAAATCGTGCAATCTTGTTTTCAGAATAAAAATAGAATTGAATAGCACTTGATAATAATCAATTATGCCATCTTAAACCGATACTTGACGAAGTGATGCATTTACTTGACAACAGATTTGCAGGCTCTTTATATTTTAATGTTATTTTGTACCTAATAAATTTCAAAACTGACTATGCTCTTCAATTTCAGGAAATGGCTGATAAAATATAAAGTTCCTTATATCATCTGCTGGGTAGTCGTTTCCTTATTCATCACGTCAGTGAATTATGATGTAAGAGCGCCACTCATGCCTCAGATCATAGCGAACCTCCTGTTCACCGGTCTTACTATTCCTATTTGTTACCTTGAATATTCATGGCTTGTTCCGAATTATTTATATAAAAGAAGATTTGCCCGCTTCATCATTTACTCAATCATTATCATTATTGCAGGATCTGTTATTGACTATTTAATCTCGATGCTTTCTTATCATTTGCTCACAGGGCATAAAATGTTCCCTTCGCTCGAATATGTGCTTGGCTTGCTGAACACAGCTATATTGATCTCTTTGATTTCCGCAGCATTGGGATTGATGTTAAAGATCATCAGCAATCGTTTTCAGATGGAAAGAGAATTACATGAAATTGAAAAAGAAAAAATAAATACGGAGTTGAATTTTCTGCGCTCACAGGTCAATCCGCATTTTCTGTTCAATGTGCTTAACACCATTTATTTCCAGATAGACAGATCGAATACGCAGGCACGTGGCTCTGTTGAAAAACTTTCTGAGATGCTGCGCTATCAGTTGTATGAATGCACCACTGATAAAATTAATATCCAGGCTGAGGTGGAGTATATCAAAAATTATGTGGCGATGCAAACACTGCGCATGGAAAATGGAACTGATATAAAACTATGTTGCGATGATAACCTTTCCGGTTTTCATATTGCGCCTTTGTTATTATTGCCGGTTATTGAAAATGCATTCAAGCATGTTTCTAATTTCAGAAATGCTGCTGATAATAAAATTCATCTTCAATTAAAAAAAGATGAGCATGATTTTATTTTGAAAGCAACAAACACTTACGACAAATCTCTGCAGACAAAATATATTTCCAATTCGGGTGGTCTTGGGATGCAGAACCTGAAAAGAAGGCTGGGGCTTTTATACCCGAACAGACATTTGTTCCTGATCGATCAGCAGGAAAATACATTCAGCATCACTCTTAAAATTCATTATGATGATTAACTGTCTGGTGGTGGATGACGAGCCTATTGCAAGAAACGGGTTAATAGAGCATATCAGGCAGATTGATTTTCTGAACCTGGTGGCAGAATGTAAAAGCGCCGTTGAAGCGGCAGGCTGGCTGCAGAAAAAAAAGATCGACCTGATTTTTCTTGATATACAAATGCCAAAGCTCACGGGCATTGATTTTGTGAAAACTGCGGCTTCATTGCCTTCAGTAATTTTTACTACTGCATATCCTGAATATGCAATTGAGGGATATGAACTGGATGTGCTCGATTATTTATTAAAACCGATCAGCTTTAACAGGTTCCTGAAATCAGCATTAAAAGCACAGGAATTTATACTCGGCAAATCAAAGAATGAAATATCTGCGACACAGGATTTTTTCTTCATCAAAAGCAATCAGAAAATAGAGAAGATTATTATTTCAGATTTATTGTATGTGGAAGCTATGTCAAATTATGTAGTGCTGCATACCAAACAAAAAAAACATATTGTTTATATCACTTTCAAAGCCATGGAAGAACAACTGCCGCGCAATTTGTTTGTGCGCATCCATAAATCTTTTATCGTTTCCATCAATGCCATTAAAGCAATTGACGGCAATGAAATCATCCTGGAATCTGCATCATTGCCATTGAGCAAAAGCTATAAAGATGAAGTGATGAGCAGGATTGATAATCTTCTTTTCAAGAGATAGAATCAAAAAATTGCTTAGAGAAAAATGTGGGTCGTACTGGGCTCGAACCAGTGACCTCTGCTCTGTCAAAGCAGCGCTCTGAACCAACTGAGCTAACGACCCGAATACAATTTCGGATTTCGAATTGGTAATTTCGGATTTTAGAAAATGCAGATGCGAAGTAATTTCAAAAATCTCACAATCACAAATCATAATTTACTGCATCCTTCAATAATAACTTACGCATCAAAAGCAATCCGCAATTTCAAATCCCAAATCCGAAATCTCATATTCCTCTTCTCGCCATTTCTTTTTTGATCAACCCCAGCTCTCTTCCTGTTTGCCCGGACATAGAACTGTTTTCCTGCGCTCGCCGCATCAGGTATGGGATCACATCTTTGATTGGCCCAAATGGAAGGTATTTGCTCACGCTGCAACCAGCCTTTGCCAAATTAAAAGTGATGTTGTCGCTCATGCCATACAATTGAGAGAAATGTATATGAGGATGGTCCAATGATAATCCTTTTTGCTGAAGCAATTGAGTAGCATATAAATTGCTGTGCTCATTGTGCGATGCCACAATCAGACCAATCTTATCAAGATGATCAATGCAGAATTCGAGGCCTTCATTATAATCTTTATCTGTGCTTTCTTTATTTGGCTGTATCGGTGATGCATAACCGAATTCTGTAGCACGCTTTCTTTCTTTTTCCATATATGCTCCGCGCACTAATTTCGCACCGAGCAAAAAGTTTCTGAGCTCAGCAGCTTCGAGGGAATCTTTCAAAAACTGCAACCTGTCATGTCGATACAACTGAACAGTATTATAAACAATCACTTTTTCTTTGTTGAACTGTTCCATCATCAGAAAAGTGATCACATCCACAGGGTCCTGTATCCATGTTTCTTCGGCATCTACCAGAACTCCAATATTTTTTTCCGCAGCCACTTTGCAGATGCGCATCATTCTTTCCTGAACCCTTTGCCATTCGGCTTTCTCTGCTTCTGTTAATGACTCCAATGCTTTTGCATAGCGCTTCATCAGACTGCCCGCATTCAGCGAAACTGACTGATCAAGTTTTGCGAGCAGGTCAAATCTTGCAAAACCTGTTACCTTAATGCTCATGAAAGGTATGTTCGGCTGCGTTGCAGCATATTTTATCACGCGGATAAATTCATAGCAGGCATGCTCAAAACCATGTTCTCCTTCTTCGCCGCCTTCAACGCCGTAATCTAAAATCACCTGCACATGATATTCTCCTAATTTCTTTGCGACCGCTGCAGTTTCTTCCAAAGTTTCTCCACCTACGAACTGAGAGAAAATAGTGTTGCGTATCAATCCCTGCACAGGCAACCCGCTACGGATAGCCCATGGCGTTACTTTTGTGCCGAGCTTCACAAGCCAGGTCTGACCCATAGATGAAAAAAGGAAATCTGCTTTCTTCAGTTCTTTGTTGCTTTTATATTCGAATGCGTTTTCAGTATTGTCGAAAGAAATCATTTGTTATATTGTTTAATCAGATTGCGTGAACGAACAAATGTAAGGAGGAAATTTTTATACATCCGGCAAGCACCTTATTACAATAAAATTTCTCAAAAAATATATAGTTAATATACAGGGTTATTCTTTTTTTGCAAAAATTCTGATTTTAATACCTTTGCGGCGCTTAATAAAAAATACATGCAACAATTATCTTCTATTTTGGACCGTTTCGCAGAACCCGAAACTTTGAAAATGGCCAAGCTCGGCCGCGAATTAAGAGCAAAAGGAATTGATGTGATCGACCTCAGCCTCGGAGAACCTGATTTTGATACACCTCAACATATCAAAGATGCTGCTAAAAAAGCCATTGATGACAACTGGAGCCATTACACACCGGTGCCTGGCTTTTTAGATTTGCGTGAAGCGATTTGCACAAAATTCAAACGCGATAATAATCTTGATTATAAACCTGAAAATATTGTTGCTTCAACAGGAGCAAAGCAAAGCCTTGCCAACGCTATATTAGCACTTGTTGATGAAGGCGAAGAAGTGATCATCCCTACACCGTTTTGGGTGACTTATTCTGAACTGGTGAAAATTGCAAAAGGAAAAGTAGTTGCAGTTCATACAACCATGGAAAGCGGATTTAAAATCACACCTGCTCAGTTAGAATCTGCTATCACCGCAAAAACAAAAGTGTTCTTGTTTTCATCTCCATGCAATCCTTCAGGCGCTGTTTATAACAAAGAAGAATTGAAAGCACTTGCTGATGTTTTCAGAAAACATCCAAATGTTATTATTCTTTCTGATGAAATTTACGAATACATCAATTTTGTCGGCAGCCACGAAAGCATTGCACAGTTTAATGACCTGAAAGATCGCATTGTCATCATCAATGGGTTGAGCAAAGGTTTTGCGATGACAGGATGGAGGCTCGGTTATATTGCCGCTAATGTTGATATTGCTAAAGCTTGTGAAAAATTGCAAGGACAATTCACCAGCGGAACCAATTCAATTACGCAAAAAGCTGCGGTTACCGCTTTGACAACTGATCTGAAACCATCTTTTGAAATGGTGGAAGAATTCACGCGCAGAAGAAAGATCACGATGGATTTAGTGAAAGGAATTCCCGGAATCAAATGTTTTGAACCGCAAGGTGCTTTTTATATTTTCCCTGATGTTTCATCTTATTATGGCAAATCAGACGGACAAACAACGATCAAAAATTCTGCTGATTTCTCCATGTATTTGCTGAACACGGCACATGTTTCGTCTGTGATGGGCGATGCATTCGGAGATCCGAAATGTGTTCGTTTCTCATTTGCAAACAGCGCTGCAAATATTGAAAGAGCATGGGCAAGGATTAAAGACGCATTAGCGAAACTTTCTTAGTAAAATAAATAGCTGAACAATGTAGAGCTATCAATATCTGATAGCTCTACATTGTCAATACCTTTTCCATTTGAAAATATTTTTCATCAATAAGAAATTCAATGGAAAAGAAACCAAGTAAGATGCAATTGCTTTGCATGCTGTTCATCGCGGTGATTGCATGGGCGGGCGTTGTCCTTCAGTTTTATATTGTCACCGGAAATTGGGCTGGGCTTGGTTTATCACCGATTGAAGGAACGATCAGGTTCTCCAGTTACTTTACTATTCTTACCAATATTATTGTAGCGTTAAGTCTCACCATTGCTTTATTAAAACCTCAAACAAGATTTGGAATTTTCTTTCGCAGCAATAGCAATCAAACTGCCATCGCGATGTACATTTTTGTAGTTGGCCTTGTGTACAATTTAATACTTAGAAAATTATGGGCACCGGAAGGATTGCAATTGATAGTTGATAATATTTTACATAGCATCGTTCCACTTTTATATGTGATTTATTGGCTTGTGTATATACCCAAACAAAAAATGCAATGGTCAAAAGCAGTAAGCTGGCTTTTATATCCGGCGTTATATTTTGCCTGGGTCTTGATATTTGGTTTTATAACCAGGTTTTATCCTTATCCTTTCATTGATGTTAACGTTCTCGGCTATCCGAAAATGTTCATGCACGCAGGAATTCTTCTAATCGTATTTCTTATTCTTGGATTTGCTGCAATAGCTATTAAGAAAGTCGCAGGAAAAAACACTAAGGGTTAATTTATCTCCATTATAATTTATCAATTATCCATTAATCTTTCTTATAAACCAATCCATCCATTTCAAATTGATCTACTTTGCCCAGCTCGTTCAGAGAAAACTGTATCCAGGATTTTCCAAACCACTGATAATTATATTTTCCAACAAAAGTGTTATAGTTCCAGTGTGTTAAATGCAATGAGATATTATTAGGATACTTCAACAAAAGAGAGTCATTGTGAAAAATAATTTCCGCATGACCAAAAATTTCGCTGCTGTATTTTCCTTCATAGGCGGACATTTCAACAGGCGGTATGGTGTTCAGCACACGCTTTGATTCTTTTTCAATTTCTTTTTTCCTGACGTCCTCTTTTAATTTTTTATACAGTGCAAAAAAATCTAAACTCCAATCTTTCGAATTATCATTGAAGCACCAAAGGTCAATGGCTTTATACATCAGCGCATGACGTAATTCAGTGTGGTCGCGGTTTCCGAATATATACACTCCAAAATGTTGATCGGGAATTAATCCGATAATAGCAACTGCTCCATCAAGGCTGCCTGTATGAAACTGCAGCATGTTGCCCCGATAATCTTCCTGAAACCATCCAAGTCCATAAGTTTTCCAATGTGGTTTTGTGATTTGTTGTGTTGGATAAAATTCTTCATTGGTGACCATTGATTGTGGTTTGAAAAGCTCCGAATATGTTTCGGGCTTCAATAATTTTTTCCCATTCACTGTTGCGCTGTCGAGCATGAACATCACCCATTTGCTGATATCATCAGCACAGGACCATACGCCACCTGCTGCATCAATCCCTTTTGCGTCGAGATAAGGGATTGGTTTCACAACACTGTCATCATACATCCAATGCGGTGAAATATGGCTTGGCTCGCTCACAGAAAATTTATAAGTAGGATAGGTGTGCGTCATTCCAAGTGGCGTGAACAATCTTTCTTTAATAAAATCATCCCATGTTTTTCCAGACACTTTGTGAATGACTTCGCCCGCCGCCATATACATGATATTCTGATAAATAAATGAAGAGCGGAATGAATAAGCAGGTTCCAGATATCTCACACGATTAATGATCGTATCAGGATCTGTGCCTATAACCCAGAGCCAGTCTGCATTTCCAAGCCCTGCATTATGCGTGAGCAAATCTCTTACGGTTAATTCTGAAGATGCATAGTTATCATATAATTTTAAAGCAGGGTAGATGTCGCTCACTTTATCTGACCATTTTATTTTTCCTTCATCAACAAGCATTCCCATGCAAACTGCAGTCATTGCCTTTGTCGTGGATGCGCAGATTGAAAGTGTAGATGTTGTGAATTTGTCTGGCTTTCCCAGTTCAGTTACGCCAAACCCATTTTTGTAAACAACCTTCCCATCTTTCACAACCACCATCGACATGCCGGGAGTTTTCCAAACCTGCAACGCATTTTGAACATATTTTTCAAAAGTTGCAGCATTATTATTTTTTTGGCTGAACAAAGAAAAGCTGACCAATAGAAAGCAGGTCGCAATGCAAAAGCGAATCATAAGCATGATGGTTTTGGGATTGAAAAATTGAAAATACTTAATTTTTCGTGTGTTCCAAGAAAAGAAAACAGCGGGAATTACTTTCTTAGGTTTTTCAAGATAGTCAACTACTGCAAAATCTTTTGAATTTGCGTAAACAGCAATCCTCCCCAGATTGAATATTCTATTCCTGAATAATGCAATCCGTCTGAAGCGAGCAAACTCAGATTGGAAGCGGCTTTGCGGCTTTCGTCAGTAACGTTTATATAATGAACGTTGTATGCTGTCGCAATTTGTTTGTTGATGACATTGAAAGAATCAATCTGACTTGCTATCAAAGCTGTGTTGCTACCTTTTGCAAATGGAGTAACCGAATAATCGGGAATAGAAAGCACGATCACATGCGACGTTTTATTTCCTGCTAATGAAATGGCTTTCTGCAACAATACCGTGAATTGATCTTTATATTCTGATTGTGACCTTCTCTGATACTGATTGTTCACACCGATCAGCAAAGTCACAATATCATAAGCAGAAGTTTGGAACTGATAATTATTGATGGCATCTTGCAAATTTGCAGTTGTCCATCCTGTTGTTGCGATAATTTCCGGAGAGTGAAATTTTATTCCTGAGTCATTCAGCATTTGAACAGTTTGAACAGGATACCGGTCATTTTCAGGAACAGATTGCCCAATGGTATAGGAATCTCCAAGAGCAAGATATGTTTTTGTTGTTGTGTCTGTTTTAACAGTTGTCGTATCTGGTGTTTGAAAAGGCATTTGACTTGCATTTGATTTGGTGCATGCAATCAATATCCATGCATTCGCAATTAATAAAAATGAGAAAAATATTTTTGGAAAACAAAGATTCATAAGCGCATATTTTGTGTCAGCTAATTGTAAGCTTTTCAAAATTAAAAACTTTGCAGAGGCATGAAAAGCACTAATAAAACATACGTATATATTTGCTCTTTAGTTCGCTTAACAAACAATAATTTAGAAAGTATTTTTTATCTAACAATTCTTGTTCGAAAACTCCATGTTTAAAGGAACTCTCACTTGTTAATTATCCTGAAGATACGAATTTGCCCAGGTCAAAGTTGTTCTGGCAACAACTTTGAAAATTCTATTAAAATAAAAAATCAGGAACAAAATTGCTCCTGATTTTAAATATTATTTTCTTCAATTAATTTTCTGTGATCAGCAAAGGCTGATATAAAGTCTTTTTCAATTTTGCCCTTCCGATAAATTGATTGCCATTGATTCTGTAGAAGTCTGCAGGGAAAATCATGATGTCTTCGTCTCTGGTATTGAAAAGAAGTTCTTTTGTAACATCACCATTGTTGTCAATTTTTGTAACCATCACCTGGCCACCAAAACCATCCACATGATATTTTGGAACTTCATCTTCTGCAAGGTGAAGATTTTTTATATTATCGAGATATAAAAAATAGTAACCCGAAGCATCGCTGATCAATTTAAAGCTCATCGTGCCTCTGCCATTACCACCTTTTTGTTTCTTGGGAATTTTTCGTAGCCACAAAAACTCTCCATTAGCTGCAATTTTTGAGCCGAGCATGTCTTCATAATAATATGTAGTGGTGGTATAATAACCTCCGCGCCCATCAGTGTAGGTGCTTACAATCACATAATATTCTTCACAAGAAATAAAAATGCTTCCGTCGCTTTCAACTATCACATCTCTCACTTTCAAATTCGGGGCTTCATAATCATCTTTTTTCTCCATTTTCCGCCTGCTCCTTGCAGACTCAAATTTTTCAAGCTCTTTCTTCGGGAATTCGTAATACCCATTTTTATATTTAATGATCTTTCCATCCTGATCCATAATGGCCAAAAAAATCCCGTCTGTTCCAACTCCTTTTGATTTTTTGCTGTACGTGCACGCGATAATCATTTCGTGCATCGCATTTTCAATCAGAGTCGTTTCTTTAATATAGTTGTCATCCACTGAAACTTGCGTGATGCCGAATTTTTTATTGTCTTTTGAGAATTTGAATATCTCATAATGATATGCAGGCTTGCCGGTAGATTTATCTTTCTCTTTTCTTGAATCATTGTCATATACTTTCGCCAGCAAATAAGCATTCCCTTTCGAGTCCACGGAAAAATCAGAATTGTCCATGATAGCTTCGGTGTAAGGCATTCTGAATTCGCCTCCCCAAAGTTTGTTCATGTTCTCATCGAAAACAATCAAGCCCAGTTTGTCGTAATTCTTTTTGTCATTTTTTTCTTCGGGATATAATCGATAGCTCACTAATAATTTCTTTCTGTCTGCATCATAATCGTATTGATATTTATTAGCCGTTTTATAACTGTAGAAACCTCTTGATATCGTTTTGCCGGCAATTTTTGTAGTCTCGTTCAATTTATGATTTGCTTCTGCGATCTTGCCGGAAGTCACATCAATTTTATCATAATAAAGAAATTCTCTTTCATTCCCTTTGTCCCAATCGCTGTGGATCCAATAATAATTTCCATTATTGAAGTCAATGACTGTTTCGCTATTGAAGTTTTTTGTTGCTTCAGGAAGGTCAATTTTTTTCTCCATTGTTTTGTTCAGGGTTTTCGGGTCGAACCGAACAATAATAAGCTCTTCTTTTTTCAATGAGAGATTAACTATGCCGTCTTTTTCATTGCCAAAAAAAGCAAGATCCTCAGTTTTGCGTGGCAGCTCATATTCAGTGCCAAGCTTAAAATTGAATTTAGTGCTTTGGCTATACGATAATACTGTTATCAAACAAGCCGGCAGGAATAATAAAAATCTCATAAGTGTGATTGTTTTTATAACATGTTAAACGAAATCCGGTGGGATTTATTCTGTAATTCAAAAGGTCAAGAGGAAAACTTAATAATTCCCTTGACGAAAAAGTATTAGATTTATGGTGTGTGATTGAACATGCCATGCGTAAACCAGGTTAACTGTTTCTTACAAAGCTTCCAGCTTATTTAGTTACGAAGTTTATTGCACTTTGGGCTTATGATTAAATCCTGTTTTAAATATCATTATAAAAATAATCGCACAAACCGCTGGTTCCTGATTTGTGCAGTGATTTTTTCGGCTCTCTCCTGCAATAATTTAACCACGCGAAACGAACATCCTGAATATTTCAATAACCTGTTCAAAAAAGTCGACTCTATAGGCTCTCAGTCGAATGCTGAAGAGACCATGCATTATATTGACTCCGCATTTTATGCTTTTCCGAATCCCGGGCTTATTGACAAATTTGAGCGATATGATTGTATTTACAAATACTGGTATTTCAAGAAATCCAATTATTTAAAAGCGATGGATTATTCTGACAGCCTGTTAAATCTTGTTGCTGATAAAACCGACAATAGAAAATACGCTGAACTTTATGTCCGTGCATTATTTCGAAAAGGAGATTGTTATTATAAAATGAAATTGTTTGATGATGCTTTTCATTATTATTATCTGGAAGAGGAAGCAGTTTTAACCAAAATAAAGGACAAGTGCCTAAATACAGAATTCGATTCTTATATTCCATATCTTCTTTATGCTCAGGGCAAATATCTTCTTGCAAAAGATTATTTCAAAAGAGAGTTCGCACAGCAATCTGAATGCAGCGATTATACATTTGACAGACTGGTTGTATTGCAAAGGACACTTACCAACATAGGCTTATGTTATTATAATGTAGGCATGCCGGATTCAGCAGAATATTATTACGATTCCACTTTACATTTTTTTGAAAAGAACGAAAAAAAATTTTTGCCTTATCCCTTTTTTGTAAAAATAGCGAAAGGAGTTGTGTATGCGGACAAAGCAAGAATTCTATTCAGTCGCAATTCATATAAGGAAGCTGAAAATCTTTTCAGGAAAAGTTTTGATAGCACAAGAACCGGTGATGTAAAATATAGCCAGGGTATTCAGGCAGACCTCGCTAATTTATATATCAAGGCTACCCGCTTTAAACAAGCTGACAGCGTCTTGAAAAGCTTAAAAAATTCAATGGATAGCATGCCAAACGAGCCTTTGCTTTTTGAATGGGAAAAATTGAAATCAGATTTTTATATTAGCAAGTCTGAATTGCCTCTCGCATACAAATATTTACATGATTATCTGTCGTATAAAGACTCCGTTGACAAAAAAACTAAAGCATTTGCTTCTACAGACATTAATAATAAATTTGAGAACATAGAGCATAAATTTCAGGTAGAAACACTTGAAAAAGAAACCCATATTAAAACACTCTATCTCATTATTGCCATACTTGCCTCTGTGATGGCAATCATCATCGGATTATTGGTATGGAACAATCTTAAACGTGCAAAATCTTACGTGCGAGAATTGAAGAAAACAAACTTGCAAATCATTCAAAGCAATGTTGAGTTGCAGAAAGCTCTAATATCGCTTGAACAAAGCCATAAAGAAAACACAAGAATCCTGAATGTTGTTGCGCACGATTTAAAAAATCCAATAAGCGCCATCAGAAATCTCACATATTCTTTGTTGCAAAAAGAACAAACTGAGCCGCAGAAAAAAGTACTTGAAGTGATTCAGGAATCGACCGATAATTCGCTTTCGCTGATCAACGAGCTTTTATTTGAAAGGAAAAAGCTTTCGGATATTGACAAGCGTTCTGTGAACATGAAAAAGATGTTGCAGTATTGCGTTGACATGCTTCAGTCAAAATCGAATGAGAAAAATCAGAAACTGATTTTACAATCCGATGAGGTTTCCGCATTTGCAGATGGCGAAAAAATATGGAGAGTTGCGAGCAATATTATTAGCAATGCCATTAAATTCAGCAACCCGCACAGCGAAATTAATATCAAGCTTGAAAAGAAAGGCGCGACTGCATTGCTTTCTGTTATAGATAAAGGTATCGGGATACCTGATAAAATAGCTGATAAAGTTTTTACGATGTCCGATGAAGTCAGGAGAATTGGAACAGAAGGCGAAAGCTCTTATGGGCTCGGTTTGTCAATATCAAAAAAAATTATTGAAGAGCACGGCGGAAAAATCTGGTTTGAAAGCGAAGTAGGTGAGGGAACAGTTTTTTATGTGGAGCTGCCTTGCGAAAATTGATTTTATGTTTGCCAGATTTTCACAGATGCTTTGCTATAATCGGTTGTTCATTGCCGTTAATGAGCCAGAGCTCAATAGAATTCCTACAGTACAAGTGAGTGACACAACGATGTTGACAGCAGTGCTTAGTTGGCTACATAATAAATAACAATCAACACTCAATAATCAACAAGCAATTTTCAAGTAAGATGCGAATTTTATTATCCATCTTCTTAATCCTCTTAATCCTTCGAAATCCAGGTTCAGACAAAAAAAATCCCGCTGTAACAATTTACAACGGGATATATTTTTTCGGCTTCTGACTGAAAACTGCCAACTGCCTACTTTCTTAATAATCCATTCCGCCCATGCCTGGTGCACCGCCCGGATGTGCGTGACCTGCTTCTTCTTTCTTAGGTTTGTCTGCGATCACACATTCTGTAGTGAGCAACATACCTGCGATAGAAGCTGCATTTTCGAGAGCGATGCGTGTAACCTTAGTCGGGTCAATAACACCTGCTTTCAACAAATTTTCATACACTTCAGTGCGTGCGTTGAAACCATAATCAGCTTTTCCTTCTTTCACTTTTTGCACAACGATAGAACCTTCGATGCCGCTGTTCACAACGATTTGGCGAATAGGTTCTTCAAGCGCTCTCTTCACGATTGCGATACCGGTTGTTTCATCTTCATTAGCACCTTTCAGTTTTTCCAATGATTCGATAGCGCGGATGTAAGCAACGCCACCGCCGGGAACGATTCCTTCTTCAACTGCTGCGCGGGTTGCATGCAATGCATCATCCACACGGTCTTTCTTTTCTTTCATTTCAACTTCAGTTGCTGCGCCAACATATAGCACTGCAACACCACCGCTCAATTTAGCAAGGCGCTCCTGTAATTTTTCTTTATCGTAATCAGAAGTTGTTGTTTCGATTTGTGCTTTGATTTGATTCACACGTGCAGTGATATCTTCTTTCTTTCCTTTGCCGCCAACAACAGTTGTGTTGTCTTTGTCAATGGTAACAGAAGCTGCAGTTCCGAGATAGCTGAGGTCAGCGTTCTCTAATTTGTAACCTTGTTCTTCGCTGATAACGATACCTTTTGTAAGGATAGCGATATCCTGCAACATTTCTTTTCTTCTGTCGCCAAAGCCCGGAGCCTTAACAGCAGCCACTTTGATAGTGCCGCGCAATTTATTAACTACTAAAGTTGCGAGTGCTTCACCTTCCAAATCTTCAGAGATGATTAATAAAGGGCGACCACCT
>Ga0209060_10001630_pt1 | contig 23748 bp, 20 predicted proteins | sample Coa_R1_8_FD_187155 | JGI IMG/M metagenome (GOLD analysis project Ga0209060, IMG submission 187155) | Surface soil microbial communities from Centralia Pennsylvania, which are recovering from an underground coalmine fire - Coalmine... | ecosystem: Environmental > Terrestrial > Soil >...
AAGATCGCGACTATGTTTTCACCAATTACGCACCTTAATTTCTACCGACAACCACCAGGCGACGTCGTTGCCCTAGAGCATTGGTGTCCAAGCGGCTTTGCAGACACTGATTGCACTCGCAGCCAAGCAGCACAGCATCCATCAGCTCATCGTCATGGGTCTCCTCGCACACATGTGTCGAGACTGGTGTACGCCATGCCGTCGAACTCGGTTACTAGGTCACCATGGTCCACGAGCTACTCCGATGAGCAGATGCATGCCGCTCTCGACATCAATCGGCCGAACTACGCGAGCGCCATTCCGACTGCGGACGAAGTCAGTGGATTGATTTTCTCTCTCCAGCCTCTAGGAATCCAGGTGTATTGCCGAAACGTGCTCGCAAAGACCGAAACTAGCGTCTGAATCATCATTTGCTGTTATCAAAGGAGAATGTCATGCGTGATAACAAGCAGCTCACGGTCGATCACTCCACACCCGGCCTGTGGACGATCACCTTCAGCAACCCGCCGATCAACATGTTTGTTCCTACAACGATCGACGAATTGGGAGCGCTGATGGTCGACCTAAAGGCGGACCCGTCCGTGAAGGTCGTGGTATTCCAGTCGGCGAATCCCGAGTTCTTTATTGCCCATCTCGACGTGTACAAGGCAGCTGAACGGCCAGATGTGCTGGGCCTTTGGCGCGACTTTGTGCTGGGTCTCTCATCCGCGCCAGTCGTGAGCATCGCCAAGATTAGCGGCCGCACGCGAGGCATTGGTAACGAGTTCGTGCTGGCGTGCGACGTGCGCTTCGCGAGCCGGCAAAGCGCTCTCTTCGGCCAACCCGAGATCGGCACCGGCTTGGTTCCGGGCGGCGGTGCGCTGAAATGGCTCCCGCGCTTGGTCGGCCGCTCGCGGGCACTTGAGATAGTGCTCAGCAGCGACGATTTCGATGCTGATATCGCCGAGCGTTACGGCTGGGTGAATCGCACACTGGACGATGATGACCTTGATTTGTTCGTCGATACGTTCGCCCGGCGTCTGGCCTCGTTCGATCGTGAGACACTAGCCGCGGCTAAGGCCCAGATCAATCGGTTCGGGACGCCGACGGCTGCCGAGCTTCAGTCGAGCAACGATTTGATCTTCCCATTGCTGGCCTTGCCCAGTGCGCAGGCGCGCGGCGCCAAGATCCGCGCCGGTTACGGCGTTCCGGGCGACTTCGAATTGAACTTCGGTCGGTACCTCCCTGCGCTCGGGCAGGCCGACGACGATATCACGCATACGCAGCCCGCTTGATCGTCGCTCTGACTCGACGGATGCGCGTGACATTGGGTGTCCCGATCCAGGCGAGTCCCCAGCGCAGAGGAGATGGCAATGAGGCGTCAAAAAAACGGACCTGATCACGAGTGGCGGCAGTGGTGTCGAACTCGCAGCGGCGCGTCTATTCGCCGTCGAAGGATGTGAAGATGGCTCAAGCGGAGCATGTTGATGCCCTGGTTCTCGGAAGCGGCCAAGGCGGAGATCTACTCGCGTGGCACTTGGCGCGAGCGGGGCAGCGGGTGGCTGTAGTAGAGCGGCGGTATGTCGGAGGTTCTTGCCCCAATATCGCCTGTATGCCTAGCAAGAACGAAGTCTGGGGCGCACGCATCGCCCATTTGGCCCGGCACGCGGCGCAGTTCGGCACAATCACCGGCCCGGTCAGGACCGACATGGTGAAAGTGCGGCAGCGCAAGCGCGACATGGTCGATCGAGAGATCGCTCGCTACCTCGCGCTGTTCGAGTCGAGCGGCGCCGAACTGGTTATGGGCAGCGGCCATTTCATAGAACCGAAGGTGCTCGACGTCCAGTTGAACGACGGCGGCACGCGGCGCCTGACCGGCGACAAGGTCTTCATCAATGTCGGTTCACATGCGGCGATCCCGAGCGTTCCCGGCCTCGCAGAAGCGCAGCCGCTTACGCATATCGAGGCACTGGACCTCGACTACGCACCCTCGCACCTGATCGTGCTCGGCGCCGGCTATGTCGGATTGGAGCTGGCGCAGGCCTATCGCCGCTTCGGCAGTCGGGTGACCGTAATCGAGACGGGCCAGCAGATCATGAGCCGGGAGGGTCCGGATATCGTCGAGGCAATGCACCGCATATTGAGTGAGGAAGGCATCCAGTTCGTGTTGTCTGCCGAGCCCGTTGCCGTGCATGGCCGATCCGGCGAGGGCGTCAGGCTCACTGCGAGTACGCTCGCCGGCGCGCAAACGATCGAGGGGAGCGACCTCCTGGTCGCGATCGGGCGCGTTCCGAACACCACCGGCATCGGCCTCGACACGGCGGAAGTCGCATTGGATGCGCGCGGCTATATACGCGTCAACGACCGTCTGGAGACGACGTCGCCCGATGTCTGGGCAATCGGCGAATGTGCTGGCAGCCCGCAGTTCACCCATGCCTCGGTAGATGATTTTCGGATCATCCGCGACAACTTGGCCGGTGGAGCACGTAGCACGGGCGACCGGCTGATGCCGTACTGCGTGTTTACCGATCCGCCGCTTGCGCATATCGGGTTGAGCGAACGGGACGCACAGCGACAGGGCATTGCCGTGCGCGTCGGCAAATTGCCGATGAGCTCCGTGTTACGGCGGGAGGCGACCGACGAGATTCAAGGCTTCATGAAAGTCCTCGTTGGCGCAAATGACGACCGCATTCTCGGCTTCACCATGATCGGCGCCGATGCAGGCGAGGTCTTGGCCGTTATAGAGACGGCGATGCTGGCGGGGCTGCCGTACCCGAAGCTTCGTGACGCCGTCATTGCGCACCTGACAACAGCAGAAGGGCTGGGGGCGCTGTTTGGGAATGTGCCGCCTCGCTGAAGGTGATGATTCGGCATCCAAAATGAACGCGATAGTTTCCACATCGATAGACGCAGAAGTGAAATCGGAACTCACGTCGAGTAGACTTTTCTTCCTGGACCTCAGTGCCGGCCGCATACTGTCCGCAAACTCTGATGGCTCCGATTTGAAGACCATCATCAACGAAGGCCGGAAGCTGCCCGATGGCCTGGCGCTCGATGTCGCCGCCGGGCATATCTACTGGACCAATATGGGTGAGCCCGAGAGAAACGATGGATCGATCGTGCGGTCGGATCTCGATGGCAAGAATATCGTCACCATCGTTGCGCCTGGCGGCACGTTCACGCCGAAGCAGCTCCAGCTGGAGAAGAGGAGCGGCAAGCTTTACTGGTCGGACCGGGAAGGTATGCGGGTGATGCGGGCAAACCTTGACGGGTCGGAAATCGAAACTCTCGTGGATACGAGCCGGGGTGATTCGCGGCCGGGATCGGATCAGAGGAAATGGTGTGTCGGCATTGCGGTGGACACCGACGGCGGAAAGTTCTATTGGACGCAGAAGGGCGGTTCCGACGCGGGATTGGGTCGTATTTCTCGGGCCAACATCCAAGTTCCGCAAGGTCAATCGGCCGAGAACCGCAGGGACATTGAGCTTCTTTACGACAATCTGCCCGAGCCGATCGATTTAGACCTCGATCCTATCAATCGGACGCTGTATTGGACCGACCGCGGGGACCCGCCGCGGGGCAACACGGTGAACCGCGCACCCATGGACCCGAAGACTGAAAATGGCAGAGAACCTGAGATCCTACTCACCCATTTGATGGAAGGCATCGGGTTGGCTTTGGACCTCAAGGGCGGTCGAATGTTCATTACCGACTTGGGCGGCTCGGTCTACAGCGCGAATCTCGATGGGTCGAACCGAAGGACGTTGCTGGTTGCTGAAGGAAACCTTACCGGCATTGCATTCGCGGAGGTGCCGTCCGGATGTTGAGCGACAACCATTGCCGTCGCGGTCATCGAACATCCTCTATCTGATTCACGTAGTCCGCGTAACCCTCGGCCGCCATGTTGTCCCGGTGGACGAATCGTAGCGACGCTGAGTTGATGCAGTAGCGCAGGCCACCGCGATCCGTGGGGCCGTCTTCAAAGACGTGGCCGAGATGACTGTCGCCATGAGCGGAGCGCACTTCAATGCCCGTCACACCGTGAGTAGGGTCAGGCGATTCTCTTATATTGACGGGTTCGATGGGCTTGGTAAAACTCGGCCAGCCGGACCCTGAATCAAATTTATCGGAAGAAGCGAACAGCGGCTCGCCTGATACGATATCGACATAGATGCCCGGATCCTTGTTGTCTAGATAATCGCCGGTTCCGGGCCGCTCGGTATGACATTGCTGGGTCACGCGATACTGCTCTGGAGTTAGCTTTGAAATGGCCGCCGGATCTTTGCTGAATATTTTCATTTCCTCTCCTCTGCTCTCGCGTTCCTCGCTAGGTAACGCCGACCAGCCATGGAACAGCGCCTCGCAAAGTTTGCGGTGGACTCAAGTTCGCCGCCACGAATGGCCACCGCCTTCAGACCACCGAGTAGCCCAAGGAGACTCCCGCCTTCCCTCGCAAAACAAGTTCGACGCTCAGAGACCAGATCCGCAATCCGAATCTTTCTACGAGGAGATCGCCGATCACCGCTAGCCGCCCATGGCAGCGAACAGCACCGCACGATCCAACCGAACCGTAGTGTCCGAATCCGCAAGCGCTGCCTCAGCAACGAAGCGCGCCCGATCCGCCTCCAGGACGTCAAGGATCGATATCTCGCCGGCCCTCCACGAGTACCGGATCTGCTCGTCTGCTGCAGCCGCGCTACGGGCTGACTGTTTGAGCGACTTGAACCTCTCGCCATCCTTGGACACGCTGGCAAGGGCGTTCTCGACCTCCCGCACCGCATTGAGTACGGTCGCCTGGTAGCCCAACCGAGCTTCCTCGGCCTCGCTGTGTCGGAGCGACACCACGCTGCGCCTGCGACCGCCGTCGATCAAATGGGCCGTGCCGGTAATCTGAGCAAGCCAGTTGATCGACCTTGCGAAATTCGGACTGTTGAACGTGCTGGTCAGGCTACCGACAGCACCACCAATGACGAAACGCGGTTTTAGATCGGCTTCTGCAGCGCCAAGGCGGCTAAACGCGGCGAGAACACGATTCTCCGCCGCGCGGATATCTGGACGGTGGCGAAGAAGGTCGGCCGGGACCCCAGTGGCCGGCAGAGACGGCAAACTCAAGTCTTGCGCGTGCGGCGCATTCATCAGGTCATGGGCCGCCTTGGGCGTGACGTCCAGCAGGACCGCCAGCTCCTCGACGGCTTGCTCGTAGCGGACTTCCAGCGCCGGAACGGTGGCAGCCGTCGACTGAGCCTGCGCCTCAGCCCGCTGCTGGTCCCCGATGGGCGCGGCTCCGGCCGACACTAGCCGCTGCGTGTACAGCGCCGTCTGCTCCTGAGCATCCTTGTTGGCATTGGCAATCTCGACGGACCGCTCCAGTCCCCTAGCCGTCAGGTAGGCGCGGCTAAGCTGCAGCAGAACGGCAAGCCGAGCGGCCTGCTGGTCCTGCTCGATCGCCGCAACCTCGGATTCGGCGGCATGCACCTGGTTGCGGACGTACCCGAACACATCGAGTTCCCAGGACACTTCGAACGCGCCCATGTACTGCGAGGCGACCGCTGAGTTGGGGAAACCCAGTGTGTACCCCGAGATACGCTCTCGGCCGGCGCTGGCCGAGAAGTCCAGCTCGGGAAGCAAGTCCGCGGCGGCCCTGCGCCGGAGGGCCCGCGCTGCCGTCACCCTGAACTCGGCGATCTTCAGATCGATGTTTTCAGCCAGCACCCGCTGCACCAGGTCGTCGAGGACCGGATCGTTGAACGAACGCCACCAGTCGTCCGGCAACGCGGCATCGCCACCGTTGCCGTTGTCGAAGTCACCGGCGATCATCGGCGTCGGAATCTTGGACTGGTCGGCTGCCGCGTAGCCGCCTGAGGCTCCGAGTGCGAGGAGTAGGCTAATAGCAGCAGCACGGGTCTTCATACAACGGCTCCCTCAGGCGCGGCTTCAGGCTCCTGATCGAGCAAAGGTTTTGAAGCTCGCGCATAAGCCCTGCCTTCGGACAAGTTGCGAACGAGTACGTAGAAGATGGGGGTGAAGATGAGTCCGAAGAGAGTGACGCCAATCATCCCGAAGAACACCGATGTGCCGACTGCCTTGCGCATCTCCGAGCCGGCGCCATCGCTGATAATCAGAGGAAACACGCCGAGGATGAACGCGAAGGACGTCATGAGGATGGGGCGGAGACGAAGACGACAGGCTTCGATCACGGCGGCGATCCGCTCTTTGCCGTTCATTTCCTGGCGCCGCGCGAACTCGACAATCAGGATCGCGTTCTTCGCCGCCAGGCCGATCAGGACGATGAAGCCGATCTGGGTCAGCACATTCAAGTCCAGCCCCATGATCCGTACGCCGGCAGTCGCGGCCAGCAGGCACATGGGGACGATCAGCAAGATCGAGATTGGCAGGGTCCAGCTTCCATATAGCGCGGCAAGGACCAAGTACACGAACGCCACGCAGAGCGGGAACACGAGCAAGCCGGCGCTGCCGCCGGTCGTCTGCTGGTAACTCAGATCGGTCCACTCATATGAGACGCCCGCGGGCAGCACCTTGGCGGCCAGTTTTTCCATCGTCTTAACCGCGAACTCCGACCCCTTGGCCGCCTCCGTATCGCCGCTGATCTCGCTGGCCGGATAGAGGTTGTAGCGCGGCACGCGATCTGGCCCCAGCATGTCGCGGAACGAGAGCACGTTGCCAAGCGGCACCATGTCGCCGTTGCTGTTGCGCACGCGCAGCCGTGCGAGGGCCTCGGCACTGGTGCGGAACGGCAGATCGGCCTGTCCCGTGACGTGGTAGGTGCGGCCATTAATGTTGAGGTCGTTGATATAGGTTGAGCCAAAATAGGTCTCGATCGCCTCGTTGATGCTCTGCACGCTCACTCCGAGCATCTCCGCCTGAGCATGATTGACGTCGATTTTCACCTGCGGAGACGAGGCGTTGAACGTCGTATAGACACCGCGCATGCCCGGCGTCGCATTGGCCGCCGCCACTAGTTCATTGGTGGCCTTGGCGAGGGCCTGCGGGCCCAGGCCGGCCCGATCTTCAAGCCTCAAAGAGAAGCCGCTCGTGCTGCCTAGGCCGGGTACCGGTGGTGGGGCCACCACCACGAATACAGCATCTGGGACGGTGGCCAATTTCTGCCGTAGCTGCGCCGCGATCCAATCTGAGGATTGCCCCTTTCTTAAGCGAGTGTTGGAGGGCGTCAAGACCACAAACGCGGTCGCCGCATTCGGCGCCAAGGTCTGGGTTACCGCGGACAGGCCAATGAAACCGGGCACCGCTCTCACGCCGGGCGTGGACAGGGCAATCTTCTCGACCACGTGTGCAACCTGCTCGGTTCGCTCGAACGCGGCGCCGCCCGGCAGCTGGATTACAACGATCAAATAGCCTCGATCCTGGGCGGGAATGAACCCTTGCTGAGTGGTGCTCAGCATGTAAAGCGTCGCCCCTATCAGTAGCCCGTAGGCGCCGAGCATCACCGGGGTGATGCGGATCAGTTTGCCCACCATGTGCCCGTAGAAATCGGCCAAGTGTCGGAAGCCGGCTTCGAACCGGTTGCCGGCCCTGACGAAAAAACAGTGCAGCCAGCCCATCCGCCCGCGTTGCGCCGCCTCTACGCTGGTCGGTTGGCGCAGGATCAAATAAGCCAGCGCCGGAGACAGCGTGAGCGAGCAGAAGCAGGAGATGGCAGTTGCGGCAGCGATCGTGATTCCGAAGTGTCGGAAGAATACACCCGACAGGCCAGGCACGAACGCCGTCGGAACGAACACCGCGCACAAGGTCAGGGCAATGCCGAACAAGGCGCCACCGACCTCCTGCATGGTCGAGATGGCGGCCTCTTTGGGCGTCTTCCCCGCCTCGATATGCCGCGCCGTGTTCTCGACGACAACGATCGCGTCGTCGACGACGATGCCCACGGCCAACACCAATCCGAACATCGTCAAGTAGTTGATGGACAGGTGCAGAATCGACATCACGGCAAAGGTGCCGACTAGGGACACCGGCATGGCCAGGATCGCGATCAATGAGGGGCGCCAGCCACGCAGGAACACGAGGATCACCAGCACGACTAGAATGATAGCCTGGAAGCTTGTCTTCACCAGCTCCTTGATGCTTTCGATAATGTAACCCGTGGGGTTGTAGACGGCAGAGTAGTCGACACCGCTTGGAAACTCCGTACGCTTCATCTGCGCCATCGTCTCCAGGAGCTGCTGGACGGTGGCGATAGCGTTTGTGCCCGGTCGCTGGAGCAGTTCGAGGGCCACCGCGGGCCGTTGAAATACAAAACCCGCGGTGTCGTAGGTAAGCGCACCTATTTCGACGCGCGCCACATCGCGGAGGCGAACGAGGCGCCCACCTTCCGCCTTGACGATGATGTCTTCGAACTGGCCGGTCTCTTTGAGGCGCCCGTCGAAGATGAGGTTGGGCTGGAACGAGGAGCCGCTGATTGGCGGCTGACCAGCGATGCCTCCCGCGACCTGAATGTTCTGCGAGCGGATTGCGGACAGGAGGTCTTCGGCCGTTAGGCCGTAATTGGCGGCGCGCTCGGGATCAATCCACACGCGCATCGAATACTCTCTTGATCCCAGAATGTAGATGTCGCCGATGCCTTCGAGGCGTTTGAGCACGTCGGCGACTCGCCCGGTGGCGTAGTTGGACACGAACAGAGGGCTGCGGCTGCCGTCGGGCGAAAACAGCAACATGCCACACAGGATGTTTGGCGACGCCTTATTGGTCGTCACCCCATTGTGTTGAACCGGCTCGGGCAGCCGGGACAGGGCCACGGCCACGCGGTTCTGGACAAGCACCTGCGCCTTGTCCAAATCGGTACCGGGCTTGAATGTAATCGTCAACGACAGGTCGCCGTTGGAAGTGGCTTGGCTGTACATGTAGAGCATGTGCTCGACGCCGTTTACTTCCTGTTCGATTGGTGTCGCCACCGTGTCTGCAACCGTCTGTGCGGACGCGCCGGGATATGTGGTGGACACGACGATCGTCGGCGGCACGACGTCCGGGTATTCGGAGATTGGCAGAGCGAGGTAGGCTAGACCGCCCACGATCACGATGAATAGCGAGGCGACGATCGCCAAGACCGGCCGCTGGACGGAGGTGGATCCGAGGCTCATCGCGCCGCCACCTGCGCTTCGAAACCAGTCAGGTCAACCGGACTGTCGTGCGGTGCTATGTGATCTCCGGCTTGGATTCGCTGCAGGCCCGCGATTACCACCCGATCCCCCGGTTGAAGGCCTGAGATGATTTCCCGGAACCTGCCAAATGATTGCCCCAGGATCACAGCGCGCTCCACGACCGTGTTCTCACCCACGGCAACGACTTCGAGGACCTTGCCAGTCGGTTGCGACCCGATGGCGTCTTCCGGGACCAGCAGCGCCTTGTGCGATGGGGAGCCGACGATTTCGGCTCTGCCGAACTGGCCCGGGCTCAATGCGCCATCAGGATTCTCAAACCGCGCCCGCGCGCGAAGGGTTCCTGTCGAGCGGTCGAGGCGGTTGTCCACGAAATCCAGCAGCCCGGTCCGAAATGATCCTGGGGTATCGGAGAGCGCCACAAGCACATTGCCGCCGACTCCACCCGTCGAAGTCCGCTCGCCGCGCTGCATCTGCTCGCTGTATCGCACATAGCTGCGTTCATCGATGTCGAAGTAGAAATCAATCGGATCCGTCTGGACGATGGTCGTAAGTAGCGTGGCGTTCGCGGCACCGCCCAAAACCAAGTTGCCGGAACTGACGAAATGCCTGCTGGCCCGACCTGCCATTGGCGCGGTAACACGGGTGTATCCGAGACTAAGCTCTGCCTGCCGTAGCACGCCTTCGGCAATCTGCACCGCCGCTTCCGCCCCGCGAGTCGCCTGCTCGCGCCGCTCGAACAAGTCGGGCGCGATGGTGTTGGTGGCGATCAAAATCTTTGCGCGCTCCAGCTCCTGGCCTGCGAGAATCTGCTGCGACCTGGCATCCACCAGTCGCCCCCTGGCCTCTTCCACCGCCGCGGCGTAAGGCCTCGGATCGATAACGAAGAGCAGGTCGCCTTTCTTGACGGTGTCGCCATCTTTGAAGTTAACAGAATCGATGTAGCCGCTGACGCGCGGCCGCACTTCGACGGACTCGACCGCGTCAAAGCGTCCAGGGAACGTGTCGCGATCGACGATGACCCGCTCCAGCGGCGCGGCCACGTCGACTATAGAAGGGCTCGATGCCGCTGTGGGCGCCTTCGAACATCCGACCGCGGAAAGCGCAAAGGCTGTGATGACGGCGACGCGGGCAAGCCAGTTAATCATAGTGGCCTCAGCGGGCAATTCTCTCTGTTGGGAAAATCTATGGTGCGAGTATTGCCCTCGATCCTGGGGCGCGTCGATCGCACTATCGTATGAGCTGCGCCAATCGAGACCTTCCGCGCCGGTGCGAGGAGACCGGATTCCCCGACGAACTCCAAGATCCGAACTCGTGAAGCAGTCGCGCCTCGACGTATGTTCGCGCTGCTTCACGTAACCTGCGGCCCGTCCCTGCGAAGGGCGCAAGACTCATTTCAGTCCACGGCGATTGAAAGAACGGCCAAGGAACACGCACACGGCCACCGGGATGGTTATTCTTAAAATCGAAGAACGGAAACATGTTTTCCCGCTAGAGACGAGCGGAGGAGATCCCGGTGTTCGTCAGCCAGCAGAGTGCGGTGTTGTCGAGGACATCGTCATCTGTAAGCTGTCACGGGGTTGTCCCTTCGTGGGCCTACACAGGGCCGCGCTGAGCGCTGCCGCAGGTTTGGCATCTCCCTCACCGAGGTCTATTAGCCAGGCAGCCATACCAGCGGGTGAATTGGCAATTCCGAAGAGTGTTTGCGGGCGAGTGGCCATCTCGTAAGCGTAGTAGACGCCCCGCCTCCATCCTCACGACCCGATTAGAAGCCCGCAGACAGAATCTGCAGGCTTCTAGCGAATCTGTTCTACTCAGGAACTGCGCAGTGACTTGAAGCCCGCGCGAACTTCTTCTGAAAAAAGTTTCGGCTGTTCCCAGGCTGCGAAGTGCCCGCCTTTCTCGAGCTTGTTGTGGTAGACGAGTTTAGGATATGCCTGCTCTGACCAACTTTTTGGAGCTGGATAGAGCTCATCGGGAAAGACGCTCACTGCCGCCGGAACGGAGGCGCCTTTGACACCGAAGAAAGAACACTGCGCTGCGAAGTCTTCCCAATAGAGGCGCGCCCCGGAAATGAAGGTGTCGGTCAACCAAGTAAGGGTGACATTGTCGAGCACGTCATCTCGCGTAAGCCCCTCGGGCTGCCCGTCAATCGCACGTGTGATCATTGCCAGGCTACGCTCGTCGTGATCGAGAAAGTAACCCGCTATTCCGACGGGCGAATCCGCGATTCCATAGAGCGCCTGCGGGCGCAAACCCATCTGGTATCCGTAGCCGACGCCCTTTGTATAGACCCCGGCCACCCGCTCGTAACAGAGTTTCTCGTCGGGAGTGAGACCGGCCGGCGTCGGTGTGCCGATACGGGCAGCATTGTCAAGGTCGACGGGAATCACGCCAGGCATGTTGGAGTGAATGCCGATCAATTCGGGATGTCCTTGCGTCCCCATCACGTCCGTGACAATCGCACCCCAATCGCCGCCTGTTGCCGCGAATTTCGTGTATCCAAGACGCTTCATCAGCACGACCCATGCATGCGCGATGCGGGCAGGGCCCCAGCCTGTAGTTGTTGGTCTGCCGGAAAACCCGTAGCCCGGCAGCGACGGAATCACCAAATCGAAGGCGTCCGCCGCGATAGCGCCATGTGCCGTCGGATTGCTCAGCGGATCGACAATCTTCAGCTGCTCGATGATCGAGCCGGGCCAGCCGTGCGTGACGATGAGCGGCATCGCGTTCTTATGTTTCGAACGAACATGAATGAAGTGAATGTCGAGACCGTCGATCTCGGTGATGAAATTCGGTAGGGCGTTCAGTCTGGCCTCGACCTTGCGCCAGTCGTACTCTGCCTCCCAATAGCGCGCGAGTTTCTGCAATGTCGCGAGCTGGGGGCCTTGTGATTGATCCTTGACCGTTTCCTGGTCGGGCCAACGCGTTGCCTTTATGCGCTTGCGCATTTCCGCGAGTTCAGCTTCTGGAACATTTACATAAAACGGGCGGATAGCTGTACTATCGCTGCCCTTCGTCAGCACGTTTGCATTCATAGCTGTGCTCCTTTGGTGAAAAAAAGAGAACTGGAAGGACCTAGGCTCGCAGCAACTATTGCTGCTGCCGCTCAGCAAATATGACGGCGATTGAAGCCGCGCAAGCTTTCATGGCAATCTCTTAGGCGACTGCGCCTTTCGCGACCAGGCTCCATTGTGAATGCCTGCGGACACCAGTAACGAGCGATGATTTGTCCCCTGCTTGAAAATAAAAAACCACATGACTGGATTCTCCCGCACGTTGAAGGAGTGGAAGGGTGTGGGATTCATCTCACTAGATTCCTCGTGCCGCGTCGATCGCACGTTCGTATGAGCCGCCCTAGCACGAAGCGTTGGTCGCAACCTCCGGCAGACTGAGATGCCTGACGAGTTTAGTGGCACGAGCGGGCGATCCGAGTCGACCTCGACATATCCTCTCGGCGCCTCGCTTGAAATAACGGCGGGCCCTCCCGGCACGGTCTCAAGGACCAGCGCCGGTGGGCGCAGGCAGCCGCGACGAAATCAGCCCTTGCCCGCGGTCTCAAGGCCGAGGCGGCTCGCGATGGTCACGAGCTCCGGCACAGATCGCGCTCGCATCTTGCGCATCATCCGTCCTCGGTGTTGCTTAACGGTGACTTCGCTAATACCCAGCTCACCGCCGACTTGCTTGTTCAACTGACCGAGAACAACGTGTGCCATTACTTCCCGCTCTCGACGGCTGAGCGACCGATAGCGGTCACGGAGAGTCTGCAGAATCGCCTCTTTCTCAAGGTGCATACGGCTGCGTTCTAGCGCGCTTTCAATTGCTCGCAACAGCACCGCGGGCGTAAAAGGTTTCGCTAAGAACTCAACTGCCCCCGCTTTTATTGCCCGCACTGTCATCGGGATGTCGCCTCGAGCGGTGATGAAGATGATGGGCATATCCGTACTTTCGCTTGCCATCCGCTGCTGGACCTCGAGGCCATCGAGGTCCGGCAAACCGACGTCGAGAACCAAACAACTGGGAGACAATGGTCGTGGGCTGGCAAGAAACTCCATCGCAGAGGCAAAAAGCTTCGGGCGCCAGCCAGCGTTCGCGATGAGAAACCCAAGCGAATCACGCAGCGAAATGTCGTCATCGACAACGAATACTAAGGGTTTGACGGCCGCCATGAAGCAAGATCTCGGCGCTAGTCCACAGTTAGTTGCTGTATCCATTGATGCTACCTCATAATGCTCCGTAAAAACGTTCCGTTCCTATGTTAGGTTTTATTGAGCGCGGCATTAAGCGCTGCCCGTAAGACCGCGCCACTAAACGGCTTAAACAAACACTCAACGGCTCCCTGTTGGAAGAGGTCAGGAGGAATGCTGTCTCGTGACTGAGCGGTCATGAAGATCGTGGGAATAACGCGGCCGCGACGAATCAGCTCGCGCTGCAGCTCAGGACCCGACATACCTGGCATTGCAATGTCGAGGATTAGGCACTGCGCATCGGCGATGCGGTCGTAAGCCAGGAACTCTAGTGCGGAAGCGAAAGCTTTTGCCGCAAACCCGATCTCTCCGAGCAAATCAGGGAGTGACTCGCGAACCGACTCATCGTCATCGACGACTGCGACTATTCGCTTCATTGCGCGTCACGCACCCGCGACAGTCGGGCCGCGTCGACGATCCAAGATAAGACGAGGAGCGTAGTCGCACCGCCTGACGCCTCCGATTCCAGTCGCCGCAGCGGCAACGTTATGTAGGATGCGCCTTCCGCATCATATTGCGGTCATACCTTGGTGTTGGTCCCCATAGGGGATCGAAAAAGAGAATGTGGCGCCCGGCCCATCGTTGGCAGTGGCCCACAGGCGACCCTTATGGTTCTCAATGATTGAGCGGCTTATCGACAGGCCGACGCCCATTCCATGCGTTTTGGTGGTGTAGAACGCATCGAAGAGCCTCTCGAGATTCTGTGGATCAATGCCGTGACCGGAGTCACTCACAGACAGTCGAGCCCTGTTCGTCCCTTCCCGAGCGGTTAAAATAAGGAGATTGCGCGGATGCTCTTCGACCGCCCTCATCGCGTCGGCGGCGTTTAAAATCAGATTCAGAATGACCTGCTGAAGTTGAACACGATCGGCGCTGACAAGAGGCAGGCCTGTATCGAAATCTGTTCGTAGGATCACCCGGCAAACTTGAAGTTCGCTCGAGGTGAGGGCGAGCACGTCGCGCGCGGCCTCGTTCAGGTCGACGGACTCGTTCGAGGACTCGTGGCGGGCGAACATGGCGCGCAGCCGTTGGATCACCGCGGCGGCCCGGTTCCCGTCACGCAGAGTGCGCTCCGTCGTAACGCGGGCACCGTCCAAGTTGGGGTGGTCGGCACCGAGCATGCTCAGGCAGGTGGTAGCATTTGCGATGATGCCCGCGAGCGGTTGGTTGACCTCATGAGCGATCGATGCAGTCAATGCGCCCAGCGTCATCACACGCTCCGCGTGAACTAGCTCCGCGCGCGCTCTCCTGAGGGCCTCGTCGGCGGACTTGCTGGCCGTTACATCCTGAACAGCACCGATGAACATCGTCCGATCGGTAATGTGTGCAACGCGATGGGCGATGCCGCGCAAGTGCTTCACGACGCCTCGGGGAGTTCGAATGCGGAACTCAAACTCCGGTTCATCGCCGGCCATAGCGCGCTCGATCGCGCCATGAAAAGACGCAACGTCCTCAGGCAGGACTAACTCACCAAGCGTTTCGGTGTGAATCAGGGATCCGGGCTCGAGGTCGCAGATACGGTAGAACCCATCGGACCAGAGGTGTTCATTCCGCACCAAATCCGCGCTGAAGCTGCCCGTCTTGCTGAGTAGCTGCGCCTCGGTAAGATGATCAAGGGCCCGCCGAAGATCTGCCTCGCGCGCCTTCAATGCATCTTCCGCGAGCTTCTTCTCCGTTACATCCTGAACGGCGCCCATGAATACGGGTCGGCCGTCGATGTGTTCGATGAGACGGCCGACCGTGTGCAGATGCTTCAAGATCCCTCCGAAGGTCACAATTCGAAAGCCGAAGTCGACATCGTGGCCAGCGATGGCCCGCTCGATCACGTCGTCGAACAAGGACTGGTCCTCGGAGTGGACAATGTCCCGAAGCATCCGGATCTTGACCTCGGAGCCGGGCTCGAATTCGCAGATGCGGTACAACTCATCGGACCACGCGTGTTCGTCGGCGATCAAGTCCGCGGTGAAACTTCCCATCGCGCTTACCTGTTGGGCGACGGTAAGATGCGCGTTCGCCAGCTTTAGGTTCGCCTCGCTCGCTTTCAACGCTGCGTCGGCTCGCGAGCGCTCGATGGAGATGCCGGCGATTTGAGTGAGTCTATCGATGAACTCCTGTTCGCTGACCGTGGGCGTCACGGGATCGGTGCGATAGATGGTGAACAAGCCGAGGACCTCACGGTTGCCGGATAGAATCGGTACCAAGCAGAGAGATCGCAGGCCGTATTCGACCATGACGTGGGGCCAGATGGTCGAGGCGCGCAGCGCGTCTTTGTCCGCATCGACGATAATGACAGTGGACTTTGAAGTTACCGCGAGGGAGCAGGGGTCATCGTCCGGATTAATACTTTTGCCGTCGAGAGTAGCGCTGAAACCGGGCGGTAAGCTGGGACCTGCGCCTACGCAGAATCTCCCGTGGTGACGGTCGACTAGTAGGATGCTGCAATAGCAACCAGCCGCGAGCCTTTCAATGTGGTGGCAGATCTCCGCCAAGACGATTGACGGTGAGACGCCTCTTGCGAGCAGTTCGAGGAACTGCTTTTCGGTCTCGAGCGTCATAGTGACTCGCTTGGCGTCGTCGACGTCGGTCTGCAGGAATACCAATTGACGATCCGCTCCTGCGAGTCCCGCAGCGGATAGCCCCTTATCCGCGTCCAGCGATAGACGCCGTCGGCGCGGCGTTGACGGGCCTCTAAGTCGTACGGCTCACCGATGCTTTGTGACCGCTGCCAGGCTGCGAGCACGCTTGAATAATCCTCCGGATGGAAGGAAGCGCCGTTCGCCCAGCCTTTAAGCGCTTCCAGAGACGCCCCGAGGAAATCCAGAATGTGGCGGTTGGCAAGCTCGAGGTCGCCTTCACGCGTCGTGAGGGGGACCAGCTCTGGCAGGCCATCGAAAATTGAACTGAACAGACTTTCGCGCGTGCGTACGGCTTCCTGGGGCTGCAGCCGCTCCTCGATATCCGTACTGGCGCCGCACCATTTGACTACCCGGCCTGGCTTGTCAGCGAGCGGCGCGGCGCTGAAAAGAAACCGCCGGTACTCGCCGTCGTATCGGCACAGGCGCGCTTCCACTTCGCCAGGCTGTCCAGACTGCAGTAGGGAGCGCCAATATTCAAGCACCAGAACCACATCCTCTGGATGTAGTGCGGATTGCCATCCAAAGCCGGCAGCCTGCTCCGGGCGGAGCCCTGTGGATTCGCACCAGCGTCGGTTGAGGAACTCAGTCCTACCGTCTGGAAGCGCGGACCGAACCAATCCTGGAAGCGCCTCAACAAAGTGGGTGAGTGCAAATTCCATACTCTTTTCATTGCCCCGCCGGCGCAATGTGTGAAGGCCCCATCGGGATCCGGCTCATCGCGTCAGAACCGTGCCGAAAAGCTGACGCCGTAGGTCGCTGGCTGGCCGACGAACCGGGCGATCGCATCGCCATTGGCGAAAACGTTGCTCCAGTAGTATTTATTTGTAACGTTCTTGCCCCAGGCCCAGACGCGATAGCGTCCGTTGCTAAGCTCGAGGCCCGCGCGCAGATCCAATAGGGTGAAGCTGTCGATCCGCATGAGGTCGAGCGCACCCACACCGGCGTACGTGTTGCTGTTATAGGTGAGCGATCCGCCGACGAACCCCTTCGTGTTGGCCGAGAGCGGGAACGCATAGTCGATGTTCGTGATCGACACCCACTTCGGCGTGAAAGGGAATGGAGTGCCAGCCCAATTGCCGAATCGGGCCAGAGCATTGAAGCCGATAAACTGGTCGATTTCCGTTTCCAAAAACGTGGCGGACGTATCGAGCGTGAGCCCTTCGATGGGGCGGACGATCAGCTGTGCCTCGACACCCTGGACGTGCGATTTCGGGATGGAGACCAAAGCTTCGAGCGGGCCGAAGGTCGGGTCGAGCTCCGCTCCCCGCAGTTGCTTGTCCTTGTAGTCATAATAGAACGCCGACGCGTTGAACTGGACCCGCCGACCGAACAGGCTGGCTTTGAAACCAGACTCGTACGCGAGGAGCGACTCCTGTGGCACGGGCTTAAATTGGTCGACGGTGGACGCGGCCAGTACGGGGGCTGCACCGGCCTTGTAACCCTTGCTGACGTTAGCGTAGAGCAGCAGGCCCGATCGGACGGTCCAGTTGAGGCCAGTTTTCCAGGAAACGCTGTCCTGGTTCAGGACGTTGTGCACATCATCGACCGGCTGCAGCCCGTTGGCAGGCTCGAGGACGTAGCAGTCACCCACCTGCGTCGGCGGCTTCGCACCGCCCCGGAAGAGGTTCCAGAAGCTCGCGAAGTGCTGCGTGACCGCGATGGAGCAATTATCGAAGGTGCGCCGATCGGAGTTGTAGCGAACACCGCCCTCGAGCATGAGCCGGTCGGTGGCGTTGTATTCGACCCGACCGAAACCCGCACTGGTATTCGCGCGCATGTGGGCCGGAAATAGACTCTCATCGCCGTACGCCTGCGGATCCACGCTCTGGAACACATGGCTGAGGTCCTCGTCGCCGAAGAACTCGAGCGGCTCGTCCCTCACGTCATCATGCGAATAATTCACGCCGAGCAGCCAATTGACCATGCCCTGCCGGCCCGCGACGCGCATCTCCTGGTAGAACGCGGATACCCTGCCGTCGTTGTCGATCACATCGTCGATATAGAACGGCGTGCCGCTCGGGTCCTGCCCGTAGGCCATGTGGAAACTTGCATAGGAGGTGAGCGATGTGAACGTGACGTCTTGTCTCAGCCTGTAATCGTTCCGCCAACTCAGCTGGTAAAGTGTCGTATCGCTTGCGTAGGGAAACGGCGTATTGGTATCGGGCCGCAGAGGCGACCAATCCGCAGCGCGGGGCTGATTGAGCACTGGGAACGTAAGCAGGCCAGGAACGGCGAGGACCGGTATCGATACCGATGGGTAGATGAACTGGGCCGCGAGACTATCGGAACCGTCGTAGGTCGAGGTAAAGGTCAGCCGGGATGCGAAATCTGCGTCTGGGTGCCATTCGAGCGTGGCGCGGCCTTGAAGCTCGCGGATCTTGCCTAGCTCGTCACCCGAACGCGTAATGCTTTCCTGCCAAGTATCACCGCGTTGGCCTTGAATGGCGATTCGGGCGTCCAGCTGATCGGTAATCGGACCACTGACAAAGCCGCCCAGTTGCAGGCGGTTAAAGCGCGCGTAGGTGGCATCCAATCCAGACTGAAGCGTATCGGTGGGCTTGGCCGCGATGTAGTTCACTGCGCCGCCCGTGGCGTTTTCGCCGAAGAGTGTGCCTTGAGGCCCCTTAAGTACTTCGACCCGGTCCAGGTCAAAGGCGGCCAGCTTCGTCATAGCCGGATAGGGAAGCGGAGCCTCATCGACATAGATCGTCACCGCCGGTGGCGTGGCGAGGTCGCTGTTGAAGAAGCCGACGCCCCGTAAAGTGAAGGAAGTCGAGTTGAAATCGCTCTGCTGGATAGTGAACCCAGGAACCAGGCGCGGAAGGTCTGCGACGGAGGTAATGCCGCGCTCCTTCAATACCTCACCCGTGGCGGCGGTGATGGGCATGCCAACCGTGTCGGCCGATTGCTCCCACTTCTGTGCGGTGACAATGATCTCTTCGATCCGATCCGACACGGTCTCCTGCCCCAGCGATGCCGTCGGCATAGCAAGCAGCAGGAGCGCCCGGGTCCACACGCCCGTCGCGGTTTGCATGGTCGTGGCGCTCATGGAGTAGCGGATCCCTTGATTTGTTGCGGCCCCATAAAAGATGGAATTACTGTCTGCCTAATCGGAAGATGCGGCTTGTTGAAAGCGCCACGAGGTCCCTTTTCCTCCGGCGCCTTTTTTGGCACGCAACCACGGGCGCAAAGCCGATCAAGACCGGAGCTCTTCTTATCTAGAACTTCTGAGCATGCGAATGGGTGGGTTTCAGGGCCGGCCCGAAAACGGCTCACGGTTGCGCCAATAACATGCAAACTTCACCTCATGGATTCAATTGCATACACCGTCTTGATAAATGAATCGCAGCGAGACAGAGTCGATGCAGAAGCGCAATACCGCTCGTTCCTCGAGACCACTCCCAAACGAGGCGGCGAAGGAGCCCTTGCGATGTCTCTCAAGTCCATCCTTGACCTGCCTGCGCCGTCTGTAGACCTAGGTGGACGATACTTGCTGTCGTTCATTAGGGATTACGGTACGACCGCGCATCCGGGTTGCCCAGTTATCTCTCCGCACATTACGGTATCCGTTGGTATAGCTAGACTCGCCAATGCGTGCGCGCTATGGCGCGAGGGGCGAATGCGACAGCAGCTACTTGGTTTGCGATAGCCCGCGAGCGACTTCGGCCAGTAGCAGATCACCTTCAAACGGCTTCGTCAGAAAGGCGACCGCGCCTTGGGCCATGGCCCGTGCGCGCATCTCGGCGTCAGGGTGCGCGGTGAGGACGATGATCGGAGTCATGCAACTGTTGTCGGCCAGCCGGCGCTGAAGACTGAGTCCGTCCATACCAGGCAGGTGGACGTCAAGGACGAGGCAGCTGATGATCTGCAGGCACGTCGAGCTGAGCAATGCCTCGGCCGACGGGAACATGACGACGCCGAATCCTCCTGCCCGGAAGAGCGCGTCGAGCGCGGCGCAGACACCCTCATCGTCGTCGACGATTCCGATGACGTCAGCCTCTGTTTTCACAACAATAAGCTACAGCCGACGGGGCCGGCTGCCGATCTATACGATGGTATAGATTGATCACTGCACCCTGGCGCGCGAGAGTGAGGCTGCCTTGGACAGTCCCAAGCTGAAACATCATTTAACCGGTCTGCGCCTCGCTGGACTTGTCTCCTGCACCCGAGTGAACGAGAATCGCGGCCCACGCCAACCGTTTGTGCGGCGGCGTTTGCGGCGCAGACCCTTTAATGTAACGGCCTTGGGGGTACTGATGCGCAGCGTTCGGCGCCCGAGGATCCCACTGATGGGTGAAGACACAACCATCGTATACGTCGTCGATGACGATGCGGGCGTCCGCAATGCCACCCGGAGCCTGCTCGCATCCATCGGACTCGAGGTACAGACCTTCGAGTCCGCCTCGGAATTTCTTGCCAGCAAGCGTCCCGAGGTGCCCGCATGTCTGGTGCTCGACGTACGTCTGCCGGGGCTGAGCGGCCTGGACCTTCAGCGTCAATTGGGCCAGTCAGGGGTATCGATCCCCATCGTCTTCATCACAGCTTGTGGTGACATTCCGATGTCCGTCCAGGCGATGAAGGGTGGCGCGGTTGAGTTCCTCACGAAGCCGTTTCGGGATCAACAGCTGCTGGACGCGGTGCAGCAGGCCATCACGCGCGACCGCGTAGAGGGGATGCGACGCGCGGAGGTGGCCGGGGTCCGGCAACGATATGCGTCGCTGACGCCACGAGAGAGAGAGGTGATGGCGCGCGTCGTGGCCGGTCGTCTCAACAAGCAGATCGCCTTCGAATTGGGTATGGCCGAGATCACGGTGAAGGTTCACCGTGCGCAGGTGATGCAGAAAATGCGGGTGGATACCCTGGCGGCGCTGGTCCAACTAGCGGAACGACTGCAGCCACCGATCGCGCCGAGTCAGGTGCCCCATGCCGGCTAATGAGATGCCGTGTGCTCCTTGTCGCGCTGCTGGGAATATGGTGCGCCACGCCTACGAGCACCGCCTACGAGCACAAAGAGGGCAACGGACTGATCTAACTGGCGTACACTCTAGGCTTCGAGCTCTCGGAGGCACGGATTTATGCCCATCGATCTGGGCTTCAAGGGAGTTGAACTCCAGCCGGGAGAGCACTTGTGTGGTCTTTACGCTGGTGTTCAGCAGCGGGACGAGATCCTCTTGCCATTCCTGCGAGTAGGCCTCGAATCCGGCGACAAGTGCATTTGCATCATCGACGGTACGGAGTCGAGCGCGGTCGTCGCCGCGCTCGGACCGCTGGCTACTGAGAGTACGCCCGCCGGCGCCAAGCGCCTCGATGTGATGAGGACGGCCGATGTGATTCTCCGATCGGGTAGGTTTAGCGCAGGGGAGACGATCGCCACCTGGAAGGCGGCCGTCTCGGAGGTTATGTATCTCGGTCAGTTCAGCTGCATCCGCGCAGTTCAGACGTGGTCGCAGCGAGACGTCGGCCCCGACACCAGTGAGCTCCTGCATCTGGAAGCTGGGATGCGGCAGTATCTGCCGTTGTACCCTCAGGTGATGCTATGTCTATATGATATCGAGCGCTTCGGCGCCGAGCTCGTCAGCAGCGTGATCAAACTGCATCCGAGGGTGCTCGTCAGCGGCATGATCGTCGAAAATCCCTTCTACCTGACCGCGGACGAAATCTTCCTGACAGCGGACGACCTCCTCGCCGCATCGCATTCTCACGCCAAAGAGAGTCCACCCAACTAAAGGAGATGACACCCAATGGCGTTGCGTCGTGACGATTGGCTCGACGTAGCTCGCAAGGTCGACTGGACGTATCGCTACGTCGATGAGCGAGAGGCGTTTCCCGAGAGCATGAGCGGAACGCCATGGCTCCCCCAGCAGGCGTGGAAGGACTGGAACGAGGTCTACCGCACCACCTACCGGGAGTACGTTAGGAATCAACGCGCCAAGGACGACGCCCTCATGGGCGCACGATCCGCTCTCAGCAAGGTGGGCATCCTTGAGCGGCTTGATCCTGGCTGGGTACAGCTGGTGAAGTTCCATCAGGGCACGTTCGCGTTGGCCGAGTACGCAGCTGTGGTGGCCGAACAAAGGATGGCCCGCTTCGGTCGCGACAGCGCATGGCGTACGATGGCGACGCTGGGCGCGCTGGACGAGACCCGGCACGGCCAGATTCCCCTGTTGATGGGTCACGACATGCTGCCGTTCGACGGCAACTTCGACTGGACCCACAAGGCGTATCACACCAACGAGTGGATCATCATTGCGGCTCGCCATCTTTTCGACGATATGTTCTTAGCGACGAACGCGGTGGACCTTGCCATTCAGCTCAACTTCGTGCTCGAGACCGGGTTCACGAACCTTCAGTTTATGGCTATGGCGGCCATGGCCGACGGCGCTTCCCACCATCTCTTCGAGAAGGCCCTGGCGAGCATCCAGACCGACGAGGCGCGCCACGGGCAGATCGGCCACCCGGTGCTCAGGACGCTCATTGACAACGGGGCAAGAGAACACGCGCAGTACCTCATCGACAAGATGTGGTGGCGCTGCTGGCGGCTCTTTCTTGCGTTGACGGGCTCGTCGATGGACTACCACGTACCGCTTTCTGCCCGGCGGCGGTCGTACAAGGAGTTCATGCAAGAATGGATCATCGAGCAGTTCACGAAGAACCTCGCCGAATTCTCCCTAGAGCGGCCATGGTTCTGGGATCTCTTCATCGAGGAGCTCGACTACGCGCAGCATAGCTTTCAGCTCGGTATCTACGCCTATCGAACGACCCTCTGGTTCGACGTCGCGATGCCCAACTCGGATGAGCGCCGCTGGTTGAGCGAGAAGTACCCGGACTGGAACAAGATTTATGGCCCCATCTGGGGCACGCTCGAACGCCGATGGCAGAACGAAGGTGAAGGCAGCACGCTCGCGTATACCCTGCCCCCGCTGTGCAATCTGTGTCAACTCCCCACGCTCTTTATGAGGCCCGGCAAGAATACCGCCTGCACCCGCGAGATCGGCGGTCGCAAGTACGTGTTCTGCTCAGAACCATGTCGGTGGATCTTCGACCAGGAGCTCTCGCGCTTCGCCGGCCACACCTCGGTGGTCGACCGCATCGTGGCCGGTGTGACACCCGGCAATCTGCCCGATCTTCTCCAGTGGATGGGCCTTAAGGCGCCCCACGAAACCGGCAAGGACCTTCGCCGCGGTCTCGACCGGTGGCGGCTTGAGCCGGTGCCCAAGGTTTGAAGATGTCGGGCGTCGTCTATCTCTTTGGTTTCATGAGCGACGACTTCATCGGGCGTTTCCTGGTCACGCCCTCCGATCAGACGGTCGAACGTCTGGCGCAACAACTGGTGTCGTGGGGATGGAATCCCGAAGCTAGCGGTCCGTATCGAGTCACGAACGAGGCCGGGATCGTCCTCGATCGCCACCTCACGATTGCGCAGGCCGGGCTTTGCAGTGGTGATCTCTTCACCGTGGACCGAGGCTAACCGCCGATGGAGCGATGGGTGGCTGCAGGCACACTCGATGAGCTCTGGGAAGGCGAGATGCGGCCGGTGATGCTTGACGGCCACAAGATCCTGCTGTGCAACGTCGAGGGTGCCGTAGCCGCGTACGACAACTCCTGCCCGCATCTTGGCAACCTGCTTTCTATGGGAACGCTCGAGGGACACGTACTCACTTGCGCTGCGCACGAGTGGTCGTTCGACGTTCGAACCGGCGGAGGAATCAATCCGTCCGGCGCGTGCTTGCACCGCTATCCGGTTCGACTCGAAGG
>Ga0209060_10001631_pt1 | contig 23736 bp, 24 predicted proteins | sample Coa_R1_8_FD_187155 | JGI IMG/M metagenome (GOLD analysis project Ga0209060, IMG submission 187155) | Surface soil microbial communities from Centralia Pennsylvania, which are recovering from an underground coalmine fire - Coalmine... | ecosystem: Environmental > Terrestrial > Soil >...
CTTCGCGGTGGCGTCCGCATCCAGGCGTCCGCCAAAATTGTTGCAGCCCAGTCCCACCAGCGATACTTCCAGCGAACCGATCCGTCGAGTCTCCTTCATGTATTTTCCTCCTATGATGTGTCTTCCGTAAATTCGTTATTTCTCACAATTGAGGGCGCAGCCTGTAGGGGCGCTGCTTGCTGCGCCCTGAGCGCCCCTACAGGCTGCCCCATGAGAAGGCGGGCAACCCCCTGTGGTTGCCCCTACAAAGGGTGCGAACGCCCGGCCTTACGCCTTTTCGGCGATCCAGGCATTCGGCGGCATAATCCCCGTTCCCGGATAGAAAGTGATACAGACAATCTGGACCGGGTTCAGCACCGTCAGACCGCCATCGCTTCGCGTGATATGCAGGCCGCCGCCGGAGAGGATCTGCTGCAGAAGGACGTTCTGCTCCTGAGGCTGTCGCATGGGCGCCTCCATATTGACCTCAAGGATATGGCGCTTGCCGTCCATCAGCTCGATCTCGGTGTAGACGGTCACGGTCTCGCCCGGCACGACGTGCGCATAGTTCTCCGGCTTGAAGCGCTCTTGCATCTGCGCCTGAGTGATCTCCTTGATGGTATGGACGCCGCGATAGTGGGGAAACTCCGGCAGATTGTCGCCGAAAAAGTCCACCTGGACCACGCGGGCACACGGAAAGACCGTTAAAGAGTGCGCCCCACCCAGGGCGAGATGGTGTTGGGAAAAGAGCTTCGTGGGCTGTAAGTGGGAAAGCAGGTTCTGAATGGCCTGCGGATCGGTCAGGTGGAATTTTACGGATAGCCTGTCCTCTTGATGCACCTGAATGGTCAGTTTTGCGCCTGTTCCGCTTGTCATAGTCTCTCCTTTTCTGAATGTATGTTTCCCACACGCGATGCCTGAGGCGAGATGCATGCACCAGGGGAATCGGAGGAAAGGGACACGCTTTTAAATACGTCCGAGCCGGATCAAATGATGCCGGGCTGCTCAACATTGCCTGAGGCTGCCTCTCAATCCGTCAAATGGGGGATGTAATGGGAAGCCAAACGTGCTATAAGGGAGATGGATGCTTCTGGAAGGGGCCGGTTCGTGGGCAGGAAATATCGTGCAGATTGACGAAGAACCAGGATGATTTGCTATGATTGCTCCTCGTTCCGACTTTCGCGACCCCATTGCTGGAACGAGCCTCCGGACGCAATGCGGCGTTCTATTCTGCCTCTCCTCCGGATGCCGCGCTGCTTCCTGTTACGACAAGTGGAAGGGAGAACCGTGGTGCTTATCGGAGTTCCAAAAGAGACGTTTCCGGGCGAATGTCGCGTTGCGCTGGTCCCGACAGCGGTCGCCCACTTGAAGAAGGCGAAGCTGGAGGTGGTCGTCGAGGAGGGGGCAGGCGCGCTGGCCGGCTTTCCGGATGCCGCCTACCAGCATGCGGGGGCTGCTCTCTGCGATGCACGCGCAAAGGTTTTTGCCGACGCCGATGTCATCGTGCAGGTGCGTGGGTTGGGCGCGAACCCGGAGGGGTGGCGGGCCGATCTGGATCTCGCCCACGCCGACCAGACGTTTATCGCGACCATGGACGCTCTGGGGTCCATGGAGCCGGCCCTGGAGGCCGCCCGGCGCAACCTGGCGACCTTTGCCCTGGATCTCACGCCCCGCATTACCCGCGCGCAGGCGATGGATGTCCTCTCCTCTCAGGCGAACCTGGCGGGTTACAAGGCGGTTCTGTTCGCCGCCAACGCCATCCCCAAGATCTTCCCCATGCTGATGACCGCCGCAGGGACCATCACCCCGGCGAAGGTGCTGGTGGTGGGCGCGGGCGTTGCAGGGCTGCAGGCGATTGCGACCGCGCGCCGACTGGGCGGCGTTGTCAGCGCCTACGATGTGCGCCCGGCGGCGAAGGAGCAGGTGGAGAGCCTGGGGGCGCGCTTTGTCCAGCTTCCGGTAGTGACCGAGGCGGCGCAGGATACGGGCGGCTATGCGAAGGCGCTGGGGGCGGAGTTCTACGCCCGGCAGGCGGAGCTGATGACGCAGGTGGTAGCGGAGAGCGATGTGGTCATCACCACCGCCGCCGTGCCCGGCCAGAAAGCGCCGATCCTGATTACCCGCCCGATGGTGGAGCAGATGCAGCCCGGCTCCGTCATTGTGGACCTGGCCGCCGAGCGGGGCGGCAACTGCGAACTGACCCAGCCGGGCGAGACCCTGATCCACCAGGGTGTGACCGTGATGGGGCCGCTCAACCTCTCCTCGACCCTGGCTCACCACGCCAGCCAGCTCTTCGCCAAGAACATCTCCGCGTTCCTGCTCAATATGGTGAAGGATGGGAAACTCCAGCCGGATACGCAGGACGAGATCGTCTGCGAGACGCAGCTCACCGCCGGCGGAAAAGTGGTTCATCCCAAGCTGCGCGAGCGCCTCGGCAGCGGCGCGCCATAAGGCGGCTTTGTACGGCGTTGAAACGCCGTTCTGAAATGCAAAACCCGCCGTCGCGGGTTCGGAATGCAGTCCGCGAAGGCGGACTTGGCGTATCAGAACGAGGTTTTAACCTCGTGGAATCCATTCCGTGCCATAAGGAGAGAAAATAGATGGCTCCCTGGATGCAAAATCTGTATGTCTTTGTCCTGGCGACCTTTCTGGGGTTTGAGGTCATCCGGCGCGTCTCCCCCCTGCTCCACACCCCACTCATGTCGCTGACCAACGCGATCTCGGCGATCAGCCTGGTCGGGTCGCTGGTGGTGCTGGGCGAGCAGCGCAACACCTTCAGCACCGTATTGGGCGCGGTCGCCGTGACCGCCGCGACCATCAACGTCGTCAGTGGCTTCCTCATCACCGACCGTATGCTGCGCATGTTCAAGAGACAGGACAAGAAACAGGAGCAAATAAAAGATGAACGACCCCGTCTCACCCAATAGCCCCCAGATCGGCGGATTGCCGCTGTTCACGCAGGTCAGTTACCTGATCGCCTCCGCCCTCTTTATCCTGGCGCTCAGGTGGCTCAGCGCCCCCAACACGGCGCGGCGCGGCGTCGTGGCGGGCGAGGTCGGCATGATCCTCGCCATCGCCGGGACGCTGGTCCTGCCCGACATCCAGAGCTTTCAGTGGATCATCATCACGCTCCTGGTCGGCACGGCAGTCGGCATTCCCCTGGCGTACCTGATGCCCATGACCGCCGTGCCCCAGCGGACAGCGCTCTCACACTCCTTCGGCGGCCTCGCTGTGGGAGCCGTGGGGACCGCGAAGTACTACCTCTGGCTGGCCCAGGAGCCGCAGCATCTGACGCCGTTCACCATGGGCGTCCTGATGCTGGAGGTGCTGCTGGGCTTTCTGACGTTTACCGGCAGCCTGATGGCGTTCGGGAAGCTTCAAGATCTGCTCCCCTCGCGGCCCATGGTCTACCGGGGCCAGAATGTCATCAACCTGGGGCTGCTGAGCGTGGCCGTGGCGCTGGGCGTCTGGCTGACAATCGTCCCGTCGCAGCAGATCCTGTTCCCGATCATTGCGGGCCTGGCGCTCGTCTTCGGAGTGCTGCTCATTCTACCCATCGGGGGCGCGGACATGCCGACGGTCATCTCGCTGTTGAACTCCTACGCGGGCCTCTCCGCCTGCGCCATGGGATTTGTGCTGGACAACAAACTGCTCATCATCGCGGGCGCGCTGGACGGCTCTTCGGGGTTTATCCTCTCCATCATCATGTGCAAGGCGATGAACCGCTCCTTTACCAACGTGCTGTTCGGGGCCTTCGGGCAGGTGGAGACCAAGCAAATCGCAGCAGCGGAGAAGCGGACGGTCCACAGCGCCCTGCCGGAGGAGGCGGCGGAGATCCTGGGCATGGCCAGTTCGGTGGTCATTATTCCGGGCTACGGCATGGCGGTGGCGCAGGCGCAGCATCGGGTGCGCGAACTCTACGACCTGCTTACGAAACGGGGCGTGAATGTGAAGTTCGGCATCCATCCGGTGGCGGGGCGCATGCCCGGCCACATGAATGTGCTGCTGGCCGAGGCGGACATTCCCTACGACCGCCTGGCCGAGATGGAGGACATCAACCCGGAGATGCCGCAGGCAGACGTGGCGCTCATCATCGGGGCCAACGACGTCACCAACCCCGCCGCCCGCACCGACAAGAGCAGCCCGATCTACGGCATGCCCATCCTGGACGTGGACAAAGCCCGGACCGTCATGGTCATCAAGCGGAGCATGGCATCCGGTTTCGCCGGCATCGAGAACGAACTCTACTACATGGACAAGACCCTGATGCTCTTCGGCGACGCCAAGTCCTTCGTCGGCGAGATCGTCAAGGAACTCTCCTCCAACCACAACTAAGCTACGAGGCGGAGTGTGTCTTTCACGCTCCGCCTCTTATCCGAGCTTCCTCCTGAAGAGCAGACAGCCATTCGTGAAATGTTTGTGGAGTGTGAAGCCACTCGACCCATATGGTCAAAATACTTGGCTGGTGATGGCTTTCGGCAAGCGTTGCCATGCGTATTCACGGAAGAACCTGATCAATCTGCTTAGGCGGAGAGCGACGGCGGCGCGGCATGCCCATTAGGCTGATGACGGGCGAGCCAATTTTCCACATCCGTAATTGATCTGAAATCGAATAAACTCTCGCCAAGTTCGTCAAGTTCATCTGCGGTGAGAGCGTCCAGGCGCGCTTCTATCTCTGACGGGACAACTCCGAAGCGCTTCTTAATCTGCCGCATGACAATGCGCTTCTGTCCGATCTTTATCCCTTCTCTCTTAAAACTGGATATGAGTTGCATGGTTGCCTCGGCAAAAAATCAAGATCGAAATACCTCCTCAATGTTTTATTTAGGTTGAGAGTGATGACGAGGCATCTTGACCATTGGGCTTATGACGAGTCAACCAGTTCTCTACGTCTGCAATCGAGGTGAAATCAAGCAGATTGTCGGTGAGTTCGTCAAGTTGATCGGACGATAAGGCATCCAGGCGCTTTGTAATCTCTGGTGAGATCACTCCGAAACGGCGGCTCATCAAACGGACGATAACCGATTCCTTCCCCTGATGTTGCCCGATCTGTATGCCCTCTCTTCTAAAACTCGACATGAGTTGCATGACTGTCTCCTGTTCTTCGGGTGCGAGCCTTGCAAACTCGCGTTGATATTGTTTGGTCTCTTCCGCCGTCAGTTTCAAGTAACTCTCGGCGAAAGTCCAGATAAGTTCTGCCCTGGCCGGATCCAGCTTCAGTGTCGCCAGCATCCGGGACACCTGATTCAACACCTTTGGCCTGTCATGCGGCTCGATCCTCATCTTAGCCATCAAGGCCGCCGCCACCGGATTGACTTTGTTCATAAAGTCCCGCCAGGGCAATCGGTTCAACTGGATCACCATGTAGTCGAATTGTAGCACGGTTTTATCGGGAAATGCCACCTCATAACGATGCGGTTTCTGACGGAGCGGCTTATCGAAAGAGAAGATCACCACCGGATAGATCGGCAGGTCGTGCTTTTCGTGCAGCCGGGCGAAGTATGCAAACATCCGTTTGGGAAAGTTCGACTTGGACGTTGCCTGGTTTTCTACATGCACCAGGAAGAACGTTGCCTGTCCCCGAAAACGAGCTTTAACCAGCAGATCCACGATATGCTTCTCCCTAGCCTGAATATTGGTAATGACTTCTTGGGACTGAAATTCAAAACCTTGTGGATCGAGATATTCCGCCACATCGAGCAGGAACAGTTCAACGAATTCGGCAAAGAACGTGGTGAGCAATTGTTTGAAAGCGCTGTCGTGATCCATCTCTCTTGTACCTGCCTTGGTCAATGACCGATCCGAAGAAGTCGTTGAAAGGCGACTTCCGGGATGGTTTCTTTTCTTCTACTACCTGGTACGGAGAGAGACCGGAAAGCATTGTACTACAAATTTTTGGAATGGAACTCTCCACAAACTACAGGGGATCAGACCATCTTGCGCCAGATAAAGACGACTTCGCCGAGGATGGTCTCCGGGGTGAGTTGGGCCTGTCCCAACTCGGCAAACGCGGCGACGGCCATGTCGCCGCTGATGAGGATTCCCTCCGGCTCGGCGCGCTTCTGGAGTTGCGCGGCGCGGTCGATGACGACACTGTTGAGGTGCCCTATCGGTGCGCCGTCTTCGATGGCGACATCTCCCGCGTTCACCCCGCAGCGGAGCCGGAAGGGCGGCATCAGTGCGTTACTGATCGTAGAGTTGAACTGCGGCAGACGCTCCTGCAGCGCCCGCGCCGCGCGGATGGCGGCGGCATCGTTGGGGAAGAGGCACATCATGCCGTCGCCCGCCGTGCTCTGGATCTGCCCTCCGTTGGCGGCGACGATCTGCTCGATCCAGCGCCGCAACTGACCGAAGGCGTGTTCGACGGCGAGGTCGGAAGCGCCGTGCTTCATCTCGGTCGAGCCGACGACGTCCACACTTAGGAACGCGCGGTGCTGCTTCTGCCCCTGCAACTGCTGCTGGAGCGCAAAGAGCGCATCCAGTAGTTCGGCGCGCGATAGGTTGCCCACTTCCTTCTTCTCGGCGGAGGGCAGGGGAAAATAGCGTTCACGCAGACGAGCGCCCGCGTTGCCCAGCAGACTCAGCATTCCCGCCCCCACAAACGCGTAGGGAAGCGCCGTAGCCCCATCAATCCCGTACCCGGTGGGAACCGCATAGGGGAACGTGGCAGCCAGCGCACAGGCGAGGACCAGGCCGGAGATACGGCCCAGGGACTTCTTTCCGGTCAGGAAGCCCTGAAGGACCGCGAGCGGGCCGGGAGCCAGCAGCGAGAAAAAGATCGCCAGGGAGGTAGATTCCTCCGTGGGCGCCAGGCCTCCTCTTGGGGAGAAAAAACGCGGCGACAGACCGGCGCGCACCATGAAATAGGCCAGCGTGCCCCAGAAGAAGGGAAACGCCAGCGCGACGATGGCAGTATAGAATTCCGCTTTGCTGGCGGTTGTCGTGGTCGTCTGCGCAGCCGTCTGCGTTGTCTTTTTCAAGACCTTCTGCTGGGTCAGTTGGTCCAGCGCCTTCCGGACGAAAGCGGGTTCGAGGCCGACTTCCGCCCCGATGGCCTCCATCTGCTGTGCGGTCAGGGTCTCTCTATGCTCATCCTGCAGGCGCGAGGCCAGGGTCGTCACCTGTTGCAATAGGGCGGGCTGGTAGCGCGATTCGGTCTCTTGCTGCGGCTCAAAATTCATCTGCGTCATAAATGCTTGCCAGGAGCCCCCAACTTCTGACGGGGAAGGAATGGCGTCCTTGTACTCTGTCAGAAACAACCATTCCCTCTCTCCTTCCTTTCATGAATTTCTCAAACAGACTTTCCGCTTTGATCGGGTGTCCAAGAGTATCTGAGTATGAAACTGGTTCTCAAACTCAAACTCCTTACCGACACACCGACCGATCTCCTCTTGAGACAGACTGCTCAGGTCTATCATCAAGCTTGTAACGCTCTGTCTCAGATCGCCTTCCAGAACCAGACTTTTTCTCCCTTTACCTTACATCTGCTCGCTTACTATCCAATCAAGACAGAGTTCGAGCTTCCCTCCCAACTCATCATCCGAGCCATCGCCGAGGTCTGCTCTGCTTATAAATCCCTGGTCGCTCAGATTGAACAACACAATCTCTCCTGCCAACCTAGCGAGCAAAGAGAACTCGAACCCCTCCAGTTCCAGCCCGATCTCGCCGTTCCCTTTGACCAGAGAGTGATGCTGTTGAATACCCATCAGCATCGTGTCTCGCTACGTACTCTCAAAAGCCGGATCTGGATTGACTTCCAGGTGGGACAGAAACGCCAACATCTGCTCGCCTATGCTCACGGTCAAGCCGACCTCAAACGCTATGGCAAGCAATGGTTCCTCTTCCAGACACTCGAGGTGCCCGAAGCCGATCCTATTGTCACCACCAACCACATCGGAGTGGATGTAGGCATCTGCACGGTCGCCTCCTCCACCGATGGCAAGCAGACATTACGCTTCCCAGGCGAGCAGATCCGTCAGGTAAGGAACCATCATTACCATCTCCGAAGAGGACTACAACGCCACAATACCAAATCTTCTCGTCGGAGAGTGCGCAAACTCCGAGACAAGGAGTCTCGCACGGTTCGTACTTACAACCATCTAGTCTCCCGTCGTATTGTCCAACAGGCTCAACGCACAAACTCCACGCTTGTCCTCGAAGCTCTCGATGGCATCCGTGCAGGGGTAAAGGTTCACAGAAGCCAACGACGGGAGCGTTTTTCCTGGGCATATGCTCAGTTGCAGCAAATGATCGTCTACAAGGCAAAGCTGGCGGGCATTCCCGTGATGTTCGTTGCTCCCGATTACACCAGCAAGACCTGCTCAAAGTGCCACTTTATGTCCGACCGGAACCGTCCCACTCAGGCATGGTTCAAATGTGTCCATTGTGGTTTCTGCGGGCATGCCGACGACAATGCTGCAATGAATATCCGATTTCTTGGGGCAGTGTCAGCCTGCCAGAAGCGAACGGTCTATATGCAAGAGTATCTGCAAACGGATCGTTGCAAGCCCCTGCGCTTTAACAGGGGTAGCTGACCTGCGTCACGTTTGTTTCTCCTCAAGGCGGGGAAACCGGCCCCTTCCCAGCGAATTGGCCCTTCCCGGCAGAGTATTCACGATAGGACCAGGAAAATCCTGTTTCAAGGCAGATGCGGGTGGGGAACTTACAACCCTCAAGAAATGTTCTTTCTCATAGGATGGGAATAGGCTTCCCTCCCATGCACGTATTACGAAAGAGAGAAAGGAGGGTTTCGATGCGAACGCCTCTGCATTTATTTCTTTTGCCTGCGGCGCTGCTGCTTGCCGGGTGTGCGGTTCAACATAGTGAGGTCATCTCCTCCGGCCCGCCGAGCCAGGACCCGATAGCGCGCGCCACACCTGCGTCTTCTCCTGCCGCGCCTCCTCCGATGGCTTCAAGCGCGTCTGCTAAGCCGTCTCAGCTGGAAACCACCGAGGAGACGATCCGCCCACCGCTCACGCCGGGCAAGGACGGCAAAGTCCATAAGACCGACGCAGAGTGGAAAGAACTGCTGACCCCAGAGCAGTATGACATCACCCGCCAGGCCGGAACAGAGCGCGCCTTTACCGGCGCCACCTGGAATAACCACGAGGAGGGGATCTATCGCTGTGCGGACTGTGGTCAGGAACTCTTCTCCTCCCGCACCAAGTTCGATTCCGGGACCGGCTGGCCCAGCTTCTGGCAGCCCCTCGCTGCAAACCGCGTGACGCTGGCGGCGGACTTTAGCGACAACATGACGCGCACGGAGGTACGCTGCAGCCGCTGCGACGCCCACCTAGGGCACGTCTTCGATGATGGCCCCGCACCCACCGGCCAGCGCTACTGCATGAACTCCGCCGCGCTGGTATTCATCCCGAAGAAGAAGTAGCTCCGCAACATTGACGCTTTCCCGCGCCGTTTGCTATACTCCCCTGAGCGAAATTCGTGGGGGAAATCCGCGTTAGGATAGCAAATTTGGAATGCGCGGAGCGCGACCGCTTTCGAACGGCGCGGGAAAGCGAGGGGGAAGATGACCCGATTGACCCACCTGGACGAGGCAGGGCATGCCCATATGGTGGACGTTTCCGACAAGGCCGAGACCGTGCGCCGCGCCGTCGCCACCGGCCGTATCCTGCTGCACCCCGACACCGTGCGCCTGCTGCGCGACGGCGCCGTACCCAAGGGCGACGCGCTGGGCGTCGCTCGTGTGGCGGGTATCCTCGCCGCCAAGCGCACCAGTGACCTGATCCCCCTCTGCCATCCGCTCCCTATCACCAAGGTCACCCTCGACCTGACCGTCACCGACACCGGCGTGGACATCGAGGCCGAGGTGCGCGTCACCGGCAAGACCGGCGTGGAGATGGAGGCCCTCACCGCCGTCTCGGTCGCCGCCCTCACGCTCTACGACATGGTCAAAGCCGTGGACAAGGCCGCCGTCATCACCGACATCCGCCTGGAGGCCAAGTCGGGCGGCAAAAGCGGGGAATATTTTTCACCACAGAGGGACACAGAGAGAACACAAAGAGGAGAAGAGGAATGAGGGCAGATATTTATGATCCACAGATTAACGCAGATTACCGCAGATTACAAACCCTTTCACCTCAATCTACAGATATAAGAACGATAAGAAGGCGTCGAAAATCTGCGTTAATCTGCGTTAATCTGTGGATTATTCTCCTGTTTTTCTCTGTGTTCCTCTGTGTCCTCTGTGGTGAAAATGCATTCGCGCAGAACCGCACTCGGTTTCCACTGCCGTCGCCGATGGTCCCGGATGCGCTCGGGGTCAACATCCACTTTACCGACCCGCGACCGGGGGAGATGGAGCAGTTGGCGGGCGCGGGCTTTCGCTGGGTGCGCATGGACTTCTTCTGGGGCGGTATCGAGAGGCGGAAGGGGGTATACGACTTCGCGGCCTACGACCGCCTCATGGCGACGCTGAAGGCGAAAAAGATCCGCCCTATTTTTATTCTGGACTATGGAAACGACCTGTACCAGGAGGGTTCGCCGCGCAACGAGGTATCCCGAGCGGCCTTTGCCCGGTTTGCGGCGGCGGCGGTCACGCACTTTCAGGGTCAGGGCATCCTCTGGGAGATGTGGAACGAGCCGAACGGCGGGTTCTGGAAGCCCAGCGCCAATGTGGACGAGTACATCGCATTGGCATTGGAGACGGGCAAGGCCATTCGAGCGGCGGCTCCGGAGGAGTGGTACATCGGCCCGGCAGTCTCCGGCATGGACTTCGACTTTATGGAGAAGTGTTTCCGCGCCGGGATGCTGGACTACTGGGACGCCGTCTCGTTCCATCCGTATCGCAACGAGCCGCCGGAGACCGCCGCGCAGGACTTCCTGCGGGTGCGCGAGGCGATTGCGCAGTATGGCAAGGGCAAGAACATTCCCATTTTGAGCGGGGAGTGGGGATACTCTGAGTTGTATCCGGGATTAAGTTTGGATTTACAGAGCAAGTACATCGCCCGGCAATTCCTGAGCAATCTTGCCAATGGCCTGATCGTTTCGATCTGGTACGATTGGCATGACGACGGGACCGATCCGAAGGAGGTGGAGCACCACTTCGGAACGGTGTACAACGACTACAAGCCCAAGCCGACCTACCTGGCCGCGCAGACATTAACGCGGACGCTGAACGGTTTGCCGTTCAATAAGCGGCTCTCGCTGGCTTCCGCGAATGATTATTGTCTGTTGTTCGGGGATGGTAAGAACCTGCGCCTCGCAGTATGGACCACGGAGAAGACGCCACATAAGGCGGTGCTTCCGGTCAGCGCAGGCAAGTTCGAGGGCGTTGATTACCTGGGGGAGAAGGCGGCGGCGACGGCAGGTGCGAACGGACTGGCTTTGCAGCTATCCGACGCTCCGCAGTACCTTATTCCGGAAGGTGAGAACGCGCTGCTGGAGTTGGCGGCAACGTGGCGGACATTGCCTTCGGTAGTACGCGTCAACGGAGAGAACCAAACGCTTCGCAGTTTGCCAATAGATTTCGGAGGGTTTCCGGAGGGGAAGGCTCCGCCGGACCACATTCATATCACGGTCGAGGGTTGGGGCACGGACGCGGATCCGGCGGCGATTGGGACCCGCTGGTTGGAACTGAGCGGCAACGTGCATAGCAGTAGAGTGGAAATAACGGAACAGGGGCGCAGGCAGTTGCGGAGCCGGGCGGATGAGAACCACCGGGTCCGGGTCACGCTGACTGTGGATGGCGTCGGCTCGGTTGCGCAGGAGACGCACCTTACGCCCCGCAACCCGCTGAGCCTGACCCCTATTCCGCTGCCCGAAGGCGGCCTCCTGGTGCGCATTGAAAACCTGACAGGAGAGCCGTTTTCCGGCAGGCTGTTTGCCAATACGCCGGGCTCTCACCCACTGCCGCTCGATTTCGCTCCGGGCGAGCGCGAGAAAGAATTTCGAATCGTGCCTGCCGCGGTGCGCGGCGGTGGCTCATCTGCACAGTTTACCATCGAGACGATGACGGCGGACGGCAACAGTCCCGTCCTGACCACGCCGGGACTGCGCTTTACCCCTCTGGAGGCGTTCCGCTATCCGCTGGGAGCCATGCCTCCGTCGTCCGACTACCGTGTCGAACCGGATGGCGATCCGAAGGTCGCGTCGAATTTGACGTGGACCGTGGTCAAGCCGCCGGCTGGGCTGGTCGGAGGCGCCGATACGGGCCTGCGCATTACCTACGACTTTTCGCCCGGCTGGAAGTTTCTCCGCCTCTCGCCGCAGGGCGCAAAGCGGGATCCACTTCCCGGTGAGCCCTACGCCCTGGGGATGTGGATCTATGGTGACAACTCCGGCGACATCCTCAACGCCCGCTTTACCGATGCGACCGGGCAGACCTTTCAGCCGACCGTCGGCAGAATAGACTGGCAGGGCTGGCGCTATGTCACCTTCTCCCTGCGCGCTGACCACGCAGGATATTGGGGCGGTGCGAAGGACGGTAGGGTCCACTATCCCATCCATCTCGATACGGTCGCGCTGGTGGACTCGCCCGGCGGGCGCGGCGGCAAGGGCGTGGTCACCATCACCGGCATCACCCTGATCCGCCGCAATTGACCGCTCGGAGGCAGGAAATCGAGACCGTAGTCGCGAATTTCCGGGGCAAAAGCTCACGGTTGAGCAGGCGGAGGTGAGAGGATGAGCGGGGATACAGTTCTCGGCGTGGACATTGGCGGGACCAAGTGCGCGGTCGTGCTGGCGCGGACGGATGGCGAGATCCTGGAGCGGCGCAGCGAGCCGACGCAGTCCGAAACGCGCGGTCCGGATGCGGTACTGGCGCGCCTGGCAGAGATGGCGCGCGAGGTGATGGCGGCGCAGAAAGTCATGCCCACCGATGTGCGCGGCCTGGGTATCTCCTGCGGCGGGCCGCTGGACACCAAAACTGGGGTTATCTATACACCCCCGAACCTGCCGGAGTGGAAAGCCGTTCCGGTCAAAGCGTTTTTCGAGGAGGCGCTCGGCCTGCCGGTCCGGGTGGATAACGATGCCAACGCGACGGCGTTGGCCGAGTGGAAGTTCGGGGCGGGGCAGGGAGCGTCCAACCTCGTCTTTCTCACCATGGGTACAGGCATCGGCGGCGGCCTGATCGTGGATGGACGGCTGGTGCGCGGCACAAACGACCTGGCGGGCGAGATCGGCCACCAGACCATCCTGCTCAATGGCCCGCTCTGCGGCTGCGGCAAACGGGGCTGCCTGGAGGCGCTGGCCTCCGGCCCTGCCATCGCGCGCCTGGCCCGCGAGAGCATGCGCTACGGACGGGATAAACGGGTGCTGGCGCTGGCGGGCGGCTACCCCAACGCCATCACGGCGGAGCATGTGGTGAACGCCGCAAAGGAGGGCGACGCCTTCGCGCTCCAGATCCTTGAAGAGGCAGGAACCTACATGGGCGTCGGCATCGCTAACGTCATTCAGATTTTGAACCCGGAGTGCATCATCCTGGGGACCATCGCGGTCCATGCGGGCGACCTGATCCTGAACCCCATTCGCGCGGCGGTCGCCGAATACGCCTGGAAGCGGAGCGCCGACGTCTGTCGCATCGTCCCCGCCGCCCTCGGCGACCGCGCGCAGGACCTGGCCGCTATCGCGCTCTGGCTGCAGGATTGAGGCTGCTTCCAATTCAGGGGTAGAGAGGAAGCTGCACCACGATCCGCGCTCCGCCCTCCGCCCGGTTCTCCCAGGTCACGACCCCGGCGAGGTCGTGCCGCACCAGGTTGTCCACCAGCATCAGGCCGGTCTGCGCAGCCGTCTCCGGAGAGAAATCTGCCGGGAAGCCTGGCCCATCGTCCTCGACGCTCAGCCGAGCCGTCTCGCCTTCCACCAGGAAGCGCACCCGCGCCCAGTCGCGACCATGCTTGATGGCATTGGAGACCAGTTCGTTGGTAATCAGCGCCAGGGCGGTCGCTTTCTGCAGGGAGATCTGCAGGTCGTCGATCTCCTGTTCGATCCGATGGCGCTCCGCCGTGGATTGCAGCATGCTCACCAGACGGGAGAGCATCACCTGCACCGAGAGGGTCATGGCATTGGCATCGCGGGAGTATTGCGAGTCGTGGGTCAGCACATCGTGGATGCCTGCCAGCGTGCGGATCTGCAGCGCCAGGCGCTTGACCTCCACGACCGGCAGCGCCTCCGGATGCTCCATGATGGCGATGTCCAGCAGGGAAGAGACCAACTGCAGGTTGTTCTTGACCCGGTGGTGGGTCTCCTGAACCCCGCGTTTGAGCCGCTTATTCAGGTCGTCCAGGTGGAGTTGGTAGCGCTTCTGGATGGTGATGTCGGTATTGATGGCGACCGCGCCGATCACCTTGCCGTTGCTGACAACCGGCGCGGCAGCGCTGCGCACGATCCGATCCTCGCCCGACTGCAGGTTTCGGACCAGCAGTTCCCGTACACACGGCTCTCCCTGCAGCGCCCGATGGAAGGGTGATTCCTCGGGCGGGAGGAGGGCCCCGGTGTCCGGAATGCGCGCCTGCACACGCTCCGCCACGCAGGCGGCGTTCTCATTCATAGCTTCCAGTGACGCGAAACCGAGCATCTGCAACGCCATCTGGTTGCAGGCGGTGATCCCGGTCTCCGTGCCGATATAGACGGCGTCGGGCATGCTCTCGATGACGGCAAGAAGCTCCGCGGATTTCTGTTGCGCCTGGTTCAGAAGGGCGTCGATCATAGGCAGGTGCGCGGGGTTGAAATCCGGCTCAAGGGGGGAAAAGAGGGGCGTTTCATCCAGGGCAATGTTTTGAGACGTTTTGTGATCCATCATCTCCTCAAGCGTCCAAACGGTTTGCATCGGCCGCTGCCGGACCTCGCTTCCCTGGGGAAGAGCGCCCGCGCTGCCACAGGGTGTACCGCTTGAACCGTCGGCTCAGACATGCAATTGGTGATTATGTTATCACAAAAGCCGGGGAACCACAAGCAATTTTTTCACCCCCTCTGGCTGACTTCGCGGCGTATCAGGCAAAAGCTCACGCCGCGTTGACATCCGAGAGGACTTGCGTTAGAATGTGAGGAGAGCGTATGATGCTCGCTAAAGGGGAGGCTTCATGCCAGACGGTAAGACCGTATTCCTGGACTTCGACGATACTCTCAACGATCCCTTTGTACTGCTCGGCCAGTACAGCGACTGTATCGGCGCACGCTTCGCCCCCCACTATGGCAGCACTCCGCGCGATTGGGCGAAAGCCTCCATCGATACGCTCATCGCTCTGGAGCGGGAGTATCTCGACCGCTTTACCGGCAACCCCCGCAACGGTTACTGCGCCTGGCTGGCCTCGGTGCAGGAGCGCTCCATCGCGCAAATCTTCGGCAGAATGGGTCTGCCCACCCCTCCGAATGCCCTGGAGCTGGCGCGGACCACGCAATTTGAGGCCCTCTCCGAATGCGATGCAGCCTTTCCCGGCGCACAACAGGCCCTCGCTGCCCTGACAGAAGCGGGCTACCACCTGCATATGGCCTCCGGGCAGGAATCGGAATACCTCCGCGCTGCACTCATCGGCGCGAAACTGGATGCCTTTCCGGAACGGCTCTACGGCCCCGACCTCATCGATTGCGCCAAGGAGGGACCGGAATATTACGAACGCCTCTTCGCCGACATCGGGGTCCGCCCCCAGGACGCCCTCATCGTGGACGACCAGCCCACGGTCATCGCATGGGCGTTACAGGTCGGCGCGACCGTCCTCCAGTCCCACCTCTCCCCCGAACGCCACTACCCGGCCGTCCCCGGCATCGCCGCCTCACTCACCGACCTCCACACCCTCCCCCAACTGGTAGATCTCCACCACCCGCTACGCTAATTCGGCGAGGAATTGCTCCAGTTCTTCCGTGTTGAAGCCGAAGGGGCCTTTGCCACCCTGATAGAGCACCGTACTCTCTGGCGACAGCACATAGAGCCGCTCCGGCCAGCCGGAGAAGAGGCGGTCTACGGTGTTGTCCATGTCGTCCAGCAGGGTGGGGATGGTCAGGTTCAGCCCGAGGGTGCAGGCCCCGGCGACCGTTTTGCGCTCGTCCAGGGTCTGGTGGTTGGCGTAGAGGACCTGCTGCTGGATATTGGACTCCATCTGCCAGCCATCCGTCGAGTGCGCCTCCCGAATGTAGATAATGTAGAATTGGATGTGATTTCGGTACTGCTGATAAATCGCTTCCAGGCGACCTGCCTGGCGTCGGAAGGGGGGTCAGGTATAGCTGCCGAAGATGAGGGCGGTGGGGCGTGTCAGGTGAGGGCCGCCCAGCCAGACCGTTTCGCCGCTCTGGAGGTCGGTCAGGGCGACGGACGGAACGGCATCGCCAACCTTCAGGTGATCCGGCTCCAGGTAGCCCACTTCCTGCAAAAACGTCCGCACTTCCGGCGGAAGGTCGGGCGGCAGTTGGGAGGCGGCGGCAGGCTTTGTATCGGGTTGAGAGGTCATGCGTATTCTCCTCAAGGGGGCGAATTCTTACCGCATTATACTCCGATGGCGTTAATTTCGGCTTAATGTCGCATTAATTTCTTTTAAATTTGTGGGCGGGAGGCGACCGAGAGGACGGGAGGGAAATCGGGGTGTAGGGACGCTGCCTGTTGAAACCGAACGCCGTTTCGTGATACAATGCCGCGGACGTGCTCGCAGGCAATTTGCCGTGGGCGCGGTGTAAAGGAAACGCCCGTTCTGAAGGGCAAGCAAGGAAGGATTATGCGAATTCAACTGCGAGGCATCTCCCCCGTACTTTTTGCGCTGATGGCGCTGGGAACCCTGTGCGGACTGATTGCCGCCGTGATGCGTTTTAGCGCCGAGATGCACAACCGGCGCGTCGAGATAGGATTGGAGTGGCAGGAGGTCTCCACGCTGGCGCAATCGCTGGGCAAAACGCCTAAAGAGACGCTGGAAGCGCTGGATAACAATCACTCCAATCACATCAGCACCCTGATCTTACAGGAAGACACGATCACCCAACTGGAACAGTCCGGAGCGATCCAGACGCAGAGCACGCCTGCCGAGAATGGCCGCTGGCTCACCACCGTGACCGCTTACCCGGAGACCCTGGAGCGCATCCGCAAGGCGCTGGAACTGCATGAGATCCCGATCAATCCTCCTTCTCAAACGCCGACATTCGCCGGGACCATATTTACTTCCAGGGAGGCAGGGCTGTTGTCCAATGACCTCTATGTGCCTGTGGACTACGCGCAGTTGAGGACGATGGGCGTAGGGCTGCCTCCGGACGGCATCGCGGCGGCGAGGGACGCGAAACTGCGCATCGCCGCCCGTATCGGCAACTTCCCCGGCGTCACCCAGAGTGCGGCGGAGAAGATCCTGCGCAATCTGCGGGAGCAGATGGCCCCGCAAGGGGAGGATCCGCCCATGGTGATCTTCAGCGGAGAGGAGACGCTGGGCTACCGCGACATGGAGAAGTGGGTGGCCGCCATGCTCCGCGACCCGAAAGCCCCGCTCTCGCCCGGCCTGCTGGCCCTGGAGAAGCAGGAGGAGAAGGAGGGGAGAACGCTGCCGGAGCCGGTTGGGTTGACCTATGGCGCAGTGGAGTTCAGCAAGCAGAAGGGCGATGAGAAGCTCTCTGCGGTGCTCAACGGCGATTTTGTGCGGGTCCATAGCATTCAGGCGGCGGAGATGGGGCAGATGACCGAGGAGGAGGCCGTCGAGCGCTTTGCGCTGGCGGCGCGCGAGCGCAATATCCGATTCTGCTATGTGCGCCTGCTCACCTTTGCGGGCGCCGACCGCCTGAAGGACAATCGCGGCTACCTGGACAAGATCATCAAGGGCATGGAGAAGAACGGTTATGTGACCGGCCAGTTGGGCTTTGCCAGCCAGATGAAGGGCGCGAAGCGCTATACGGATATTCATGTCTCCCGCATCCTGTTCCTCCTGTTGGGGCTGGGCGTAGCTGCGGGAACGGTCTGGATGCTGGTCCTGTTCTGCCCCCTCTCCGAACTGATGCAATGGCGCTTGCTGGTGGTATTGGGACTGGTCTGTGCGGTTCTGGGGATATGGGGCGATACCGGGCACAAGCTGTTGGCGCTGCTGGCGGGGATCGTCTACCCGGCGGCGGCGTGCCTCTACACGTTTCCGCTTCCCAAAAACCGGACCTCGCAGATCGCGCCCGCCTCGCTTTCGCGCTGTATCGCGATGTCCGTGCGCCTGCTGACCGTCGCCAGCCTGATTACCGGGATCGGCATTGTGCATGTCATCGGCCTGTTGGCGGCGCGGCCCTTTATGGTCCATGCCGAACAGTTTGTGGGCATCAAGGCCCAGCACGCAATCCCACTGTTTATCGTCCTGTTGGCGGCGATGATGGGCGGCGCGGCGCTGGAGAAGGAGCGGTGGGAGGACTACAAGGCCCGGGCCGTGCGGGGCTTTCGCAATGCCCTGAGCGAGCCGGCGCGCTTCGGAACGCTGATCCTGTTTATCGTCGCGGTGGCGGCGCTGGCCCTGGTGGTGGCCCGCACCGGCAATGACGCCGGGGTGGGCGTCTCCAGCTTTGAACTCAAGGCCCGTGCGCTGCTCGACACGATCCTGCCGGTGCGTCCGCGCACCAAGGAGTTCCTGGTCGGGCATCCGCTGTTTATCCTGGGCATCGCATGGTGGCTGCGCGGGCGGCGGACGCTCGCCCTGCCCTGTTTTGTGGCGGGCAGCCTGGGGCAGGTGTCGCTCCTGAATACCTTCTGCCATATCCACACCCCACTCCTCAGCTCCTTCTGGCGCGACCTGCTGGGCCTGATCTTCGGGGCGGCCATCGGCCTGGCGGTCTTCTGGGGCGTCGAGCGGGTAACGCCTCCTCCGAACCTGCTTCCGGAGCGTACGACCGAGGCGGAGCCGTGAGCGATCTCCTCCAGGCGCTACGCTCTCCGATCAATATTGCGGTCTCCGGATACTATGGGTGCGGGAATGCGGGCGATGAGGCGGTGCTGGCGGGCATCCGCGCCGCGTTCGCGCGGCGGGCCGGCGAGCAGGCGCGGCTGTTCGCCCTGTCGCAGGACCCGGAGGCGACGACGCGGCTGCACGGCATCCCTTCGGTCAACCGCATGAGCCTCTCGGCGATGCGGAGCCTGCTCAAACAGTGCGACCTGCTGCTATCGGGCGGGGGCAGCCTGCTGCAGGATACGACGAGCATGCGCTCGCTGCTCTACTATCTGTTCGTTTGCCGGCTGGCCTATAGCATGCGCGTCCCCTTCATGTTCTATGCGCAGGGGCTTGGTCCCCTGCGGCGCGGCGTGTCGCGGACGCTGGTGCGGATGGTGGCGAACCGGGCGGCCTGCATCACGGTGCGGGATGCGGCCTCCGCGCAACTGCTGGCGCAGATCGGGGTGACGCGCCCGCCCATCGAGGTGACGGCGGATCCAGCCTTCGCCCTCACGCCCGCCGCCCCCTCCGAGGTGGACACGCTGATGGCCAGGGAGGGTTTTCCTCTGGATGCTCCACTCCTGGGGGTCGCCCTGCGCCCCTGGGGCGGGGCGGGGGAATCGCCCATCCCCGCCTACGCCGCGCTCTTGACGGAGTTGGAGCGGCAATCCGGCGCTCAGGTGGTCCTGCTGCCGATGCATGTGCCCGATGATGTGGAGTTCGGTGAGCAGGTGATGCAGGCGGCGGGCGGCGCCTTTCCTACGCTCCGCTCCGCGTACCCGCCGGAGACCCTGCTCGGCCTGGTGGGGCGGATGCAGGCGGTGGTCGCCATGCGCCTGCACACCCTCATCTTTGCGGCCCGCGTCGGCGTCCCACCCTTCGCCCTCGCCTACGATCCCAAGGTGGAGAGCCTGATGCGGAGCCTCGACTTACGCGACGCACTGGAGAGTTGGCGCGGTTTCGACCCTGCTGAGGTCGCGGAGCGGGTGGCGGCGCTGCTCACCGCGCGGGCGTCGCGTGTCGCGGCCCTCCGCGTGCAGACCGCCGACCTGGAGCAGCGCGCCCTCCGCAATGCCGACCGCGCCCTCGCCCTTTTTCCCAGCCCGCGCTAACGAAAGGCTGCGTTATGTCTATTTTGATCCATGTGAGCGTCGTCCTGCAGCGGGAAGAGGCCCTCCTGCTGGTGCAGGAACGCAAGCCCGAGAACTATGAGCGCTGGAATTTACCCGGCGGACACCTGGAGATCGGGGAGACGCCGCAAGAGGGCGCGGTGCGTGAAGCGCTTGAGGAGACAGGCCTGGTGGTGACGCTCTCCGAACTGGTCGGCATCTATACCCGGTTCCGGAAACCGGATTATCAGGCCATTCGTTTCGTCTTTACCGCCGAGCACACCGGCGAACCTGTCGCCGGCGATGACATCCTGGCCGTGCGCTGGTTTACTTCCGAAGAGATCGCGGCCCTGCCCGATACGACGCTGGTGGGCGGAGAGCGTCTGCGGTCGGTCCTGGCAGATTTCGCGAGCGGCCGCCGCTATCCCCTCACCCTGCTGAAAGCGCCGATATAAACACGCTATCGCGGAGAAGCTTGTAAAAACAAGAAACCCCGCAGCAGTGGGGGCTGCTGTGGGGTTCGTTGCTTTCGGAGTTGGGGGCGTCCGAATCTCATCCATTGTATGGGGCTGACACAGGGGCAGCCCCTACGGGAAGCCAATCCCTACGCGGTGGCTGGCTCGGCGGCGGGCAGGGTGGTCTCGGCTTCCACAGCCACCGGATAGACGCTGACGCGCCGCCGGTTCCGATCTCCCTCAAACTTAACCGCGCCGTCAATCAGCGCGAACAGCGTATAATCTTTGCCCAGGCCGACATTGTTGCCCGGATGCAGCTTGGTGCCGCACTGGCGCACCAGAATGTTTCCGGCGCGAACCGCTTCGCCGCCGTACTTCTTGACGCCACGCCGTTGCGGGTTGCTGTCGCGTCCGTTGCGTGAACTGCCCACGCCTTTCTTATGTGCCATCTGTCTCTATGTCTCCTGACGAAGTTGCCGACCCCAAAGTTCCCATTGCGCGCGTGCCAAGATGGGGTCGGACGTCTTCAGATTTCGATGCTTTCGATCTTAATTTTGGTCAGTTTCTGGCGGTGTCCGTAGCGGCGATGCTGGTTCTTTTTGGGCTTGTAGGTGAAGCCGTTGATCTTCTTCCCCTTGCCCTGCTCCACGATGGTCGCTACGACCTTCGCGCCTTCCAGTGTAGGCGTGCCGACTTTCAGCCCCTCGTCGCCGGTGGCCATCAGCACCTCGGTCAGCTCCACAGTGGTCTCCGGGTCGCCTTCCAGCTTCTCGACCGTGATGGTGCTGCCCGTCTCGACTTTATACTGTTTGCCACCCGTCTTGACGATTGCGTACATAGAAAATCTCCCCAAGCATGGCGCGGCGACCGTTTGCAGAAGGCATCGAACGCCGGCGCAGGCAAAATCGTATGGTTGGGACGCTCCGGCGCCACAGACGCAAAAACGCGGGCGCAGGCAGGCATAAAAAAGCCTCCCTCCCGGAGTGAACGCACAAATATACCCTCTTTACCGCCCAATGTCAAGGCGAACCTCCACTATCTTTGCACTTTTGAGCTTTTTGAGATGGCGGCGCCCAGGCGAGCAACCTGTTTTGCTCAAGCTCATCTTCCGAAACGTGCAAAGATAGTAGAGGTTTTCTATAAGGGATCCTGGTCTTTATAGCAGCCTTTGCCCCGCTGTCATTCAGGCGGCGGGGTCGGCAGGTGGGGCGTCAGGGCATTGACCGTCGCTTCCGGGTCGGCGACCTCGATGATCAGTTCGGCGAAGTTCTCATGGTTGAGTTCGACCACGACCGTATTCTCCGGATGCCGAACATCGAAGAACACCTTGTTGCCATGCCACCAGAACGCGCCGGCCCGAAAGACATGCGGAATGTCCGCGCCGTATAGCCGCCATCCGTCGAACCATCCCATCGGCGGATTGGGCTCGGCATAGGCTCGCGTAATATGCTCCAGCGGGATCTCCAGGCGGCTCTTGAGCGCCCAGAGTTGATGCGCTCCCTGCACCTCGAAAACCGCCGTATCTCCTTCCACCGAAACTGTTACCATACTCTCCTCCCTCTATTCCGTGCCTCTCGCCCTGGGCGCTGCTTGCTGCGCCCCGACCGCTTGATTTCGCTTGCGGGCGGGACGCCCGCGCTCCCAGGGGGTCAGAATTTGAGGCTCTCGACATTGCCCTTGTTGATTTCGAGGCGCAACGGCAGCGTTACGATGCCGTTCTTGACCATGATCTTCCCTTCCGGCCCGATCTCCTGGCCGTCCTCCGGCATCTTGCCGTCCAGCGCGTTCTTGACCAGTTTCGCCGTGTCGTAGGTGAGTTTCTGCGGGTCCCAGAGATAGAGGCCGGAGACGGAGCCATCGAGCAGATAGGCTTTCGTCTCGCTGGGCAGCCCCAGTCCCCAGACCTTCACCTTACCGACGAGGTTCAGTTTGCGCAGCGCCTCCCCGGCGGCTTTCGGGCTGACGGAGTTGGTGCAGGCGATCCCCGTGATGTCCGGATGGGCCTGCAGCGCCTGTACCGCCAGCGAGGTGGCCTTGGTATTGTCGTCGTCGTTATAGACCACCGGGGTAATCTGGGTGATATTGTGCTTGGTCAGGCCGTCCTGAATGCCTTTGAGGTGCAGGTTGAGGTTCTCCGCCGTACGCTGCCCGCTCATCAGCAGGACTTTGCCCTTGCCTCCCATGTCCTTCACCAGCGCCTCGGCGATGTCGGTCCCGATCTGGACATCGTCCACCGCCGCGACATAGAAGAGGCGCTTGCTCTTGGGCGCGTCCGCATCCCAGGTAAAGACCTTGATGCCCGCCGCCTCTGCCTTGTCCAGCGAGGGAATGATGGCGTTGGCATCCACCGGCGAGACGACAATGGCGTCGGCTTTGTTGGCGACGGCCTGCTCCACGATATCGGCCTGCTTCTCCGCCGTGCCCTCTGTGGACGCCTGGTACTCCACATTCACATTTAAGGCAGAGTCATCATTGGCCTGCTGCGCGCCCGCTTTGCACGCCTCACTGTAGGAGATGCCGCCAATCTTAAAGACGAAGACGATCTTCTTTTTCCCGCCGGTATTATTGGTAGGGGTAGATGTCGGTGTCTTCGACGTTCCTGAACTGTCCGTTCCAGGCATCACTGTCTGACGACCAGGTTCCGTACCCGTTTTGGCGTTGGGATCTTCCTGACTGCATCCTGCCAGCGTGAGCGCTGCCAATAACGTCAGCAGCACCCCGCCGATCCATTTTTTCTGTCGCATGATCTCTCCTTTTGCCCTCACCCCCCTCCTCTCTCCCCTTCATGGGAGAGGGGGAGAGGAGGGGTACTATTCATCCATTCCTTCCAGCATGGCGACGGCGTCGGCGACCGAGGCGCGGAACGCCGCGATGACCGTCTCGATCTGCTCGGCAGTGACGACCAGTGGCGGCTCCATGCGGATTACCTTCGGGTTGTTGAGGGTGTAGGCCGCAATAACGCCCCGCCCCGCCATCAGGTTGATGGTCAGCTCTGCCACATCCTTGACTTCGAACTCCACGCCGATCATCAGGCCCTGGCCGCGCACCTCCTTCAACGCGCCCGGCAACTCCTGCTGGACGGTGCGAAGCCCACGCAGCAGTTGTTCGCCCCGCACGGTCGCCTGCGTGCAGAGATCCTCCTCTTCGATCACCTCCAGCGTCGCCAGCGCCGCCGCGCAGGCCAGCGGATTGCCGCCGAAGGTGCTGGTGTGCAGCAGCGGGTTCTCGCCGAACACCCGCTCCCAGACTGTCGGCGTGCCGACCGTCGCGCCGATGGGCATGACGCCACCGCCCAGAGCCTTCGCCAGCGTGAGCAGATCCGGCACGACGCCCTCGTGCTCGACTGCGAACAGCTTGCCGGTCCGCGCCAGC
>Ga0209060_10001634_pt1 | contig 23720 bp, 19 predicted proteins | sample Coa_R1_8_FD_187155 | JGI IMG/M metagenome (GOLD analysis project Ga0209060, IMG submission 187155) | Surface soil microbial communities from Centralia Pennsylvania, which are recovering from an underground coalmine fire - Coalmine... | ecosystem: Environmental > Terrestrial > Soil >...
GCAATACGATCTCGCGGTCGCGAACCCCCCCCAACTCTCGCACAACGCCGAACCCGACGGCATGAAAGCCGTGAAATTCAAGGAATCGAAACCGCTCCCGAGCTACCTCGTCGCTCTTGCGGTCGGCCGTTTCGATATCGTCGACGCCGGCAAAGTCGGCAAAACGCCGCTCCGCATCATCACGCCGCGCGGCAAGAGCGCCAACGCAAAATATGCTGCAGAATCCATCCCGCAGCTTTTAAAACTTCTCGAGAACTATTTCGGAATTCCGTATCCATACGAAAAGCTCGACTCCATCGCCATGCCGATCAGCAATTTCGCCATGGAAAACGCGGGACTCATCACCTATGGCGAAACCACGCTGCTTTCGAATCCCGCCACCGACAGCATCGAGCGCCAGCGCGGCTGCGCTATTGTCACCGCGCACGAGATGGCGCATCAATGGTTCGGCGATCTGGTAACCACCGCCTGGTGGGACGACATCTGGCTCAATGAGGCCTTCGCTTCCTGGATGGAAAACAAAATCGTCGGCGAGTGGAAACCCGAATGGCACATCGACGTGACCGAAGTGAACGATCGGCTCTATGCGATGAAAAAGGACAGCCTGGTTTCCACGCGCAAAATCCGACAGCCCATCGAATCGAACGACGATATCGCGAATGCCTTTGACAGCATCACGTACCAGAAGGGCGAAGCCGTGATCCAGATGTTTGAAACCTGGATCGGCGCTGACAAATTCCGCAAAGGCATCCAAAATTACATCAAGCAGCACGCCTGGAAAGCGGCCACCGCGCAGGAATTCGAAGCTGCCCTCAGCGCCGCCGCCGGCCGCGACATCTCTCGCGCCTTTGACACGTTTCTCAATCAAGCGGGAATTCCCGAAATTTCCGCGTCGCTCGATTGTTCCGCGAAACCCACGCTCGAACTCTCTCAGAAACGATTACTGCCAATCGGCTCCGAAGGCTCTTCCCAGCAATCCTGGATGATTCCCGTGTGCGTGGCCTATGAATCGGACGGCGAGAAGCACCGTCAATGCGAGCTTCTTTCCGATCCGCGCTCGCGCATGGTGCTGGCATCCGCCAAAACCTGCCCCGATTGGCTGGAACCCAACGCTGGCGAAAACGGCTATTACCAGATCGATTATAAAAAAGGCCTGCTCGCGAAGGTGCTGGCTGACGATGGCTCACACTTGACGGTCGCTGAACGCGTCGGAGTTCTCGGAAATGTAGAGTCGCTCATGAACAGCGGCGATATTTCCGTCAAAGACGCGCTGGCCTTGGTCCTTCAATTCAGTCGGGATCCCAACCGCGAAATCGTCGCCGGCATTTCGAACATCGCGACGGTCGTGAAAGGCAACGCCACGCCCGACGACCTGCGTCCGAAAGGCGCAAAGTTCATCCGCGATGTCTTCGGCACCCGCGCCAAAGAACTCGGTTGGATTTCCAGTGCGAACGAAGAGCGCGATCGGCGCCTGCTAAGGGCGCAATTGGTACCCTTCGTGGCGGAAGTTGGCGAACAACGGGATCTGACTGCCTCCGCCGATGAGTTAGCTCGAAAATGGCTGAACGACCGAGGCACCATCGATCCGGACATGATCGGTTCCGTACTGAAAGCAGCCGCGCAATTCGGAAACAGCGATCTGTTCGATCGTTTCCACAAAGCCGCCCTCGCGGAAAAAGACCAGTCCATCCGCCAGCAACTCATCGCTGCACTCGGATCTTTCCGCGACCCGGAACTCGCCCGCCGCGCCCTCGCGCTCCTGCTAACCAGCGAATTCGATCCCCGCGAATCCTTCTCGGCGCTGCTATTCGGCCCGCTCGCTTACCCTGAAACCCGCGAGCTACCCTTCGAATTCGTGCAACAACACGTAGATAAACTAGTAACGGCGATCCCGCGCGAAGTAGGCGAAGATTTCGCAGCATATCTTCCATCCGTCGGCGGCGCCTTCTGCGACACCATCCATCGCGATGCTCTTCAATCGTTTTTCGCCGACCGCATCAAGAACTACACCGGCGGCCCGAGAAACCTCGCGCAAGTCGTCGAACAAATCAACCTGTGCATCGCCAAACGCAAAGCATTAGCGCCAGATTTGTCCACTTTCCTCAACCACTGAGTGGGGCAGCCAATCTTGGCTGCAGCCGGCTTTTAGCCGGCTACGAAACGAGCTACTTCCTCCGCAGCTCCCCGAACGCGAGCCACAAAGACAACGCCACCACTACCCACACTGGCCACAAGAAAATGCTGCCGTCCGAACCGGTCACTAGCATCGCAATTACCAGCAAGCTCGCAACGATGGTGATGATCGCGCCAGTTCGCCAAAGCACGCGGCCAAGCGTCATAGAAAGAGTCGGAAACGGCACAACAGAACGTTGCACCCAATTCAAGAATACCATCCCACCAAACCCAATGTCGAACGCATTGATAAAAAACCAAATATAGTTCCCATTTCCGAAGCGAAATTCTCGATTTCGCGCCTCGATTCGGTTAGCCTATCTTTGTACCCGCCGCCTTCGAAAAAGAGGATTCGCACACCCATGGCCACACCAACGACACCTCTCTCTTTTAGCGACGTCCTGCGCCTCCCACCGGTCCGCCGCCTCTGGATCGCGCAAATCGTCAGCGTCTTCGGCGACTTCCTCGCCGTGTTCGCCATCATTGCCGAAGTGACGTTCCGCTACCACGGCACAGCCACGCAAGTCGCGATGGTGCTGGTTGCCTTCATGGCGCCGTTCGCCATCGTCAGCCCTCTCGCCGGCGTCTTCGTGGATCGCTGGCACCCCAAGCAATGCATGATCGCAAGCGACGTGATCCGCGGCATCTTAGTCCTGTTGCTGGTCTTCGTGCACAACCTGTACGCGATGTACGCCATCCTCTTCGCGATGAGCGTGGTCTCATCGTTCTTCGTTCCGGCGCAATCGATCGCCGTCCGCACGCTGGTCCCCATGGCCGGACTAATGGCGGTCAACGGATTGATGTCGCAAGCGCAGCAAGGTTCGATGATCGTCGCCCCGAGCGTTGCCGGCGGCCTGGTGGAGCTTTTCGGCGCGAACTCCTGTTTCATCTACGACAGCTTCAGCTTCTTCTTCTCAGCCGCCATGGTCATGACGCTGGCCATCCACCGGCAATCCCAGACCACCCAATCGAGCGCCGTGCTTGATTCGATGCGGCAAGGATTCGGCTTCATCCTCAAGCACCCGACCATTTCGTTTGTCATTCTCTCGATGACCGCCGGGATGTTCGCCATGCGCTGCTTCGGCGCGCTGCTCTCCATCTATGTGCGCGATGTGCTGCACTCCACCTCGGCGGTGTTCGGCGTATTGAATACGTTAATCGGTGTCGGCATGATCGTCGGGACGCAGTTGCTCACGCGTTTCGCTCGCCACATTCCGCAGCAGAACTTGGTCGTGTACGGCCTGGGCGGCATGGGCATCGCAGTCCTGATCACGGCAATATTTGGAACCATGGCATCCACCGCCGCTGGAATGCTCGGGTTAGGTTTGTTCGCATCCGCGATTTTCATTACCGCGACGACGTTGATCCAGCACGAGACTCCGCACGAACTCCTGGGCCGCGTCATGAGCAGCATGATGTCGCTGGTTGCCGGATCGCAAGTAATTTCAATGTTCCTCGCCGGCCCGGTAGCCGAAAAGATCGGAATCCCGAACCTCTACTACGCCAGCGCCGCAATGCTGGTCGCAATCGCCATCGTTGGTTACTTCAAACTGCCAAAAGTGGAGAAAGCAGAACCGGTCGCAGCAGGCTAGGCCGCGTGGGGCAGCCAATCTTGGCTGCAAGCCGGTTTTCAGCCGGCGCATCCTAGGTAACGCACTGCTATACTTCTCTTAACCCGGAGGCTCCACGATGAGACTGATCACTGCCCTCTTGGCCTGCGCCTTCCTCTGCGCGGCCGCGCCCAATGGCGATCCCAAAGTAGAAATGGGCGAAATTAACGGCGCCCAATTTCGCATCGACATCCCCGCCAACTGGAACGGCGGACTCGTGATGTATTGCCACGGCTATAACCCCGCCGCCGTCACCTTCAAGGAAGGCCCGCTGCATCCCACGCTCGCCGTCTTCACCGATCAAGGTTACGCCGTCGCGCAGTCCGGATACGCCGCCGGCGGATGGGCCATTCAGGAAGCCGTCCAGGACACCGAGGCCCTGCGCCGCCACTTCATCGCCAAGTACGGACAGCCCAAGGAAACGTTCATCACCGGCCACTCAATGGGCGGATTCCTCACCATGCTCCTGATGGAACGCTTCCCCACTACCTACGACGCTGGCCTCCCGCTCTGCGGACCTCTCGCCGCATCCTCGTATTTCATGGCGCGCGGCGCTTTCGATCTGCGCGTGGTTTTCGATTATTATTATCCCGGCGTTCTTCCTCCGCCCGACAAAATCCCGGCGGATTATCACAACACGCCCGACGCCGCCAAAGAACTGCAAGCCGTCATCGACGCTTCTCCCAAAAAGGCCGCCGCATTGCTCCGCTTCTCCGGCGACCACAGCACCCAGGATCTCGCGGGCGTTCTCACGTTCATCAACTATATGCTGCTCGATCTCCAAAAGCGCGCCGGCGGCAACCCCTTCGACAATCGCGACATGATCTATGAGTCGGAGGACGATTACAACGCGCTCAACGACGGCGTGAAGCGTTATTCGGCGAACGCGAAAGCCGCCGAATACATCCGCACCTGGTACACACCCACCGGGCGCCTCACGCATCCGATGCTCGCGATCCACACCAGCTACGATCCGCTGGTCCCAGTCCGCATTCCGGATCGCTATCCCGAACTCACCCAGCAATCCGGCTCGCAGGCCATGTTCGTCCAGCAATACGTGAAGCACGATGGACACTGCGCCATTCTGCCGGCCGAAATCGCCGCGGGATTCTCCGAACTGCGCGCCTGGAAGGACACCGGCGTGAAGCCCCATTCCGGACTCCATCCGGAAGCCTCGGAAGCCGCCTCCACGAGTCGCTAGAACGGTTCTTCAGTTATTCGGTTATTCAGTTCTTCGGTTCGGAGAACCCGCGTTCGGCAGATTGCCCGGCAGCTCGGAGCCGATGAACCGAAGAACGTTTTCACAACTCCGCCAACGCGCGATGAACGAGATGAATACTAATCGCCCCCTCGCCCACCGCCGACGCCACGCGCTTCACATTGTTCGCCCGCACATCCCCCACCGCGAAAATCGCCGGTAAGCTCGTCTCCAGCATCTGCGGCGGACGGCCCAGCGGCCACCCCGGCATGTGATCCAGATCGCGCCCCGTCAGGATAAAGCCCTTCTCGTCCAGCGCCACGCATCCCTTCAGCCACTCCGTCCCCGGCGACGCGCCCGCCATGATGAACACATGCTGAATCGGATGCGTGCAAACTTCGCCCGTCTTCTTGTCCTGCCAGGTCACGCGCTCCAGCCGCTCGCCGCCCTCCAGTGCAACGATCTCGGTATTCATATGCAAATCCACCCGCGGATTCTCCGTCAGCCGCTGGATCAAATAGCGCGACATCGTGCTCGATAGCTCGCCCGACCGCACCAGCATGTGCACCTTGCGCGCGCTCTGCGAGAGGAACGTCGCGGCTTGCCCGGCCGAATTCCCGCCGCCCACCACGATCACGTCTTCACCTTCGCACAACTGCGATTCGATGTACGTCGCACCGTAATAAATGCCCGAGCCTTCGTACTTCGCCAGATTCGCAAGCTGTGGCTTGTTGTATTGCGCCCCCGTTGCGATCACAACCGCGCGCGCCGGCGGCGCTTCTCCGGAATCGAGCACCACTTGATACGGACGCCGCGCGCAATCCAACCGCACCACGCTCCGTGCGATCAGCATATCCGCGCCGAACTTCTGCGCCTGCGTGGTCGCTCGCGCCGCCAACTCTTGGCCCGAAACTCCCGTCGGAAATCCTAAATAATTCTCGATCTTCGAACTCGAACCCGCCTGTCCGCCTGGCGCGCGATTCTCGATCACCAGAACATCCAGCCCCTCGGACGCCGCATACACCGCCGCCGCCAAACCCGCCGGACCCGCGCCCACGATAATCACGTCGCGCACGTGCAAATCGCTCGCCTGCGTGTTGAAGCCCAGACAATTCGCGAGTTCCTGGATCGACGGACTCCGCATCACATGCTGGCTCACGCTGCAGATCACCACCGGAACGTCGGACGCTTTTACCGCAAACCGGTCGAGCAAAGCCTGTGACGACCGGTCGGTGTCCAAATCAATATACGTATACGGATAGCCGTTGCGAGTGAGAAATTCGCGCAGCTCCAAAGTCTGCGCCGAATGCCGCGATCCCAGGAGAATCACGTTCCCATAGCCCTGATTGATCAGCGCCAGCCGCCGCAGAATGAAAGCGCGCAGCAGAATCTCGCTCAGCTCGGCATCGCGAGCGATCATCGCCCGAAATGCCTCGCCATCCACTTCGATGAATTCGCCGGCCTCCGTGACTCGCCCGCGCACCAGGCTGCGCTGCCCGGAAATCATCGAGATTTCGCCCGTGAACTCGCCCGGCCCATGCGTCGCGATCGATCGCTCGCCATCCAGCCCAGGCTGCACAATCTCCATGCTCCCCGACAGCAGCACAAAGAACGGAACCGCCGCGTCATTCGGCTCAAAGAGAATCTCGCCGCGCTCCACCCGCCGCACGCGCCCGGAACTCCGCACGCGCTCAATCAGCACTTCAGGCAGAACAGGAAAAGCTTGCGTCTTAGCATCCAACGCGCTAGGCAGGGGCGGGGAAGTAGCCATGCCCCCATTTTCTCAGACCAATCACTTCACCCAAACGCCTAGCCCACTGCCCACATACCCGATCTCAAATCGAGTCAGAACGCCTGGCACCGGCACCGCGTAAACACCATCGCCGGGACCGTTTGGAATTTGAAAATCGATCGCCCAAATCGCATCGATAAATCCGGCCATGTGCCGCGCGGTTCCCGATAAAGCTTCAATCTGCTGATCTTCGTCGTCGCACACCGGCGCGTTCCACAATAACGGCACAGGTCCTGGAGCCGTCAATCCTGTGCCAAACAGCGTAACGACGGACCCAGGCGCAGCCGGATGATCCGGCCCATTCACGGTGCCGTCCGCGTTCCGGATATTTCCATCCACCGATCCGGCTGGCGGCAACGCCGGAAAAGAGTGGGTCAAAAGTCCGACATTCGAATGTCCCTCAGTCAGCGGGATGGCAAAAGACGACTGGGATCCGTTCACCACCTGCACTGTCACGGCTCCTGTTTGACCTAGATACGCCGGGACCACGCAGATCAAGTGATCGCTCGCTACCGCAAGAATCTCAATCGGAACCCCATCTAAAAGCACTTGGATGCCCCCCAGTTCCGTCGGTAAGGTACCCGCATGATCCAGCCCGAGCTGAATGGTTTGGGAAGAAAACCGTTCGCCTGAAATTGTCATCAGCATACCCGGAACCACGGATGCGCTCTCGCCGCTAAAAGCATTGAAAGCGCCATTGAAAGCTGGCGCTCCTGCAGGTGCCGAGGGAAGTTTGATCACGTCGGCGTTGCCGAGTGCTGGGCCGACTATTGGTACGGGCGTGATGCCCGCATAAACGGATCCATCGGGTGCGAGCGCGACCGCCGGCGCCGAGCCGCACGCATCTAAATAGGTCGAAGCCAGGAGCGTCGAGCCATCGGCGCTCAGTCGCGAAACTGTAGCGATACCGTTCCCACCACATGCTTCAGATGTCAACACAGGATCGCGCAGCGGGAAACCGCTGAACGCCCACAATCCCACCGTAGCCTCACCCGTGCTGCCGATCCTTAGAGTGCCCGGCCAGCTCTGACAAGCTCCCGAAAGCCGCGCCGAAAAAACCTGCTTCAGGTCATCGCGTCCTAACTTGTTTACAAAAATATCGCCGGGAGGCAAATAAGCAGCGGTGTGAAAGAAATATCCCTCAAAGCAGGATCCCGACCGCGTTCCCGGACCTACCGATTGGCCTGCGACATAAACGTTGCCGCTAGCATCCGTTTCCATGGTGAAGATCTGCCCTTGCTGAGCCGCCAGCGGAGTCAGACTGGATCCATCGGCGCTCATGCGGGAAAGCATCCCCGCATAACCCCCGACCAGCGCTGTCCCGCCGGCTTCCGCCGCCACCGCTACCACCTGTGGCGGATTGATCGATAGTTCGTCGAAATAATAGGTCGCGAATTTAGGCAGATAAGAAGCGTAGACCATGCTTCCGTCCACCGCTAATTTCGCCAGAAACCCGTCGCCGTCTCCCGGCTGGGTCTGAAACGCTCCGCGCGTCGCGGGAAATTTTTTTGACTCCGTCCAACCGGCTACGTACGCTTCACCATTGGCGTTTACTGCCATTCCCGTTGCGGCCTCCTGCGACTCGCCGCCAAAAACCGTCGAGTAAACAATCTGGCCCGCCGAATTCAGCTTTACCGCAAAGATGTTCTTCATTCCCACCGGCCCCATGGGCGGTATCGTAGTCGGAAAATCGTTGGAGGAAGTGTTGCCCGCCACGTACACATTACCCTCGTTGTCTAGAGCAATGGCAGCCGAAGTATCCTCATCCGCCCCTCCCAAAAACGTAGACCACAACAATTCACGCCCGCCCGGCCCAAGTTTCGCGACAAATGCATCCGAAGCCGCGGTTCGTACGGCATACACCGCGCACCCCGGCCCCGCTGCGATATCAATCACGCGCGTGAGCTGCGGAGGCTGCCAGGATGTTCCGAAATCGAAGCTGGCAACTACCGAATTCAAACTTAGAACCAGAAGCGCCCCCCCGCCACATTGTCGCCCGAGCAGAGCTTGCCGTGTCCCATCGTCGATGGGCTGGCGCGCGGCGGCTTGCCAGCTCCCGCCATCATTGCTGCTGATAAACATCCTGTTGAAAGCGTCCGCGTATAGCGTGCTGGATTGATCGGCATCGAATAGCAAATCGTTGATTGTCGCTGGCTCGCTAGCTCCAGCTCCGATAGGCGCAGACTTTTGCGTCCACGTAGTTCCGTAATCCTCGCTGACGTAAAAGCCTCCGCCCGCGACCCCTTGGTTAGCGGCGAAAATCCATCCTGTGTGCCGAGGATCCGGAGTCGTGTAGGTCGCGCCTCCAGGAGTCGACGCCATAATCCACGTCATGCCGTGGTCTTTCGATATCCACGAGCCTAAGCCCAGCAGTCCGCTGCCGTTTGGATCAACCCAAAGTAAATTGCTACCCGCCGCGCTCGCAAACGGAAATGGCGTTGGGCGCGTCCGCCACGACTCGCCCCCATCGATACTCACCAAAAATGTGCCGTGAGGTCCTTCGGGCGCGTACGCATACGCGTCTCGTGGATTCGTTGGATCGATCACGAGATTCACAAAGGCAGGCGGATATACCGCTTCCCTGGCAATCCATCTCGCAACGTGCCGCCAGGTCTTGCCGCCGTCCATCGTCTTGTAGATACCGTTCGGAGCTCCGGCGAAAAGAGTTTGCGGATCCGCCGGATGCGGAATAACGCTAGCAAGCGCGATCGGCGGACCAGGCACCTTTTCCCACGTTTGTCCCTGATCCAGCGATCGCATCAGAAGCCCCTCGCCCATCACCGGCTGCGCCGCGTTCTTTGTGTGAAAATCCGGCGAAGATGTCGTCCCGGCTACATAAATATTGCCAGCCGCGTCCGACGTCATCGCCTGAATCGATTGCGTTCCCGATCCCGTAAAACGCGCAGTACTGAGGCCGATTAACCCACCAGTCGGGTTATATCGAATGGTTTGAGCAGACAGAATTGCGCCAAACAATACCAAAGCAAAGCTTGACGGTCGCACCTGCCGAAATCCAGGCAATTCCGCTGCCACACTGGGGAATTAACGCCTCTTCAACCGATAATCCTCAACATCCGGCATCTTAACCAACCGGCACATCTCGAACAAGCGCGACCGCGCCCGCATCCCGATCCGCTCTTCCAAAAAGAATTTGCTGTGAATGTCGGATTCCAACCCCGACCCGCGCTGATACCCCGCCTCCGGATCCCGCAAGTTCGTCGTCACGATCGTCGCCTTCTTGTTATTGCACCGATGCGTCACGATCGATGTGACCGTGTCCTCCACCCAATCCGTTACCCGATGCGCGCCCACATCGTCAAGTAGCAAAATCTCCGTATCCAGTGCAGCTTTATAAGCCTCTCGATCCATCGTGCCCGATGCCTGGTCATATCCGGATCGAATGTGATTCAACAGCGCTTGAAAATCGAAGAACAATCCTTCAAACCCGCGCTCGATCAACCCGCGCAGCGCCGCGATCGCTAAGTGCGTCTTCCCCACTCCCGGCGCCCCAATGAACAACAGCCCCGGCTTCGGAACATTCGGAAAATCCCTCACGTAGCCGCGCACCGTCAGCGCCACGGTAGCCAACGCCGTGCGCGCCAGCGGATTGTCCTGCGGAAGAACGAAGTTGTCCACCGACGCCCGCTCATACAGCGGCGGAATATTCGCACGATCCTTCAGCCGGCCGGCGCGCCCCGCCTTCACGCACTCGCACTGCTCCGCGCCCGAAATCCCCTCCCGCTCGGTGATTTTCCAGCCAGACCCGCCGCAAACTGTGCAGGTTTCCTCTGCCAGCTTTGATCCGTGTGTATCCGTGTGCATCCGTGGCTAAAATAGTACCGCGTTACCACCCCACCGGCTTCCCGCGATTCTGCTCATCCAACCATCTCTGCAGCGGCGCGAAATAATCCAGGATCGCCGTCGCATCCATCTGCTTCTGCCCGGTCAACGCCTCCAGCGCCTTCGGCCACGGCTCGCTCGCCCCCATCGCCAGCATCGCGTTCAACCGATCCCCCGTTGCCTTGCTGCCATAAATGGAACACCGGTTCAGCGGACCCGTGCATCCCGCCACCTTCGCCAGCGCCCGATGAAATTGGAACTGCAGAATGTCCGCCAAAAAATACCGCGCATACGGGAAGTTCGCCGGAACGTGATACTTCGCGCCCGGATCGAAATCCGCTTCCGTCCGCGCCACCGGCGGAGCCACTCCCTGATACTGCAGCTTCAGCTTCCACCAGGCCTCGTTATATTTCTCCGGCGGAACCTCGCCCGAAAAAACTTGCCAGCGCCATTTGTCGATCATCAACGCAAACGGCAGAAACGCAATCTTCTCGAGCGACTTGTATAGCAGCAGTCCGATATCTTTCGATTGATCCGGAACATTCTCGATCAGCCCGATCTTCTTCAAATACTCGGGCGTCACCGACAGCGCAATGGTGTCGCCGATCGCCTCATGAAATCCATCATTCGCGCTGTCGCGAAACAGAAACGGCTGCCGATTGTACGCCCGCTGGTAAAAGTTATGCCCCAGCTCATGATGCACCGTCGAAAAATCCTCGGCATTCACCTCGATGCACATCTTGATGCGCAGATCGTCCACCTGATCCACGTCCCATGCACTCGCGTGACACACCACTTCCCGATCCCGCGGCTTCACGAACAATGACCGCTCCCAAAACGTCTGCGGAAGCGGAGCAAATCCCAGCGACGTGAAAAAATGCTCGCCGTAATGCACAATGTCGAGCGGCTGCTTGCCCTTCGCTTTCAGATTCGCCGTGAGATCGTATCCCGGATCGGCATCCTTCGGCGCCAACAGCGGATAAATGTTCTCCCACTCCTGCGCCCACATGTTCCCCAGCAAATGCGCCGGAATCGGACCATTCGCCGGCACTACATCGCCATATTTCTCCCGCAGCTTCGCTCGTACATACGCGTGCAACGAAAGATACAGCGGTTTCACTTGGCTCCACAGCCGATCCATCTCGGCTGGAAACGCATCGGGCGGCATGTCATACTTCGACCGCCACATCGCGCCCATATCCGCGAACCCCAGCTCGCGAGCGCCCTTGTTCCCCAGCTCGACATACCTGCGGAACAACGGCCGGATCGGCGGCGCAATCGCATGCCATCCGCGCCAGGCGTCGAGCAACTCATTCGGATCCCGGCTGGTTTTTAAAATATTGTCGAGTTGATCCAGATCCAGGCATTTGCCCGGACTCGGGCAATACTTGCCCTCGCCATACATCCCCTCCATGCGGGATGCTATCTGGGTCAGCTCTTCGGATTCCTTGGGATCGGACGGCGCCGCCAAGGTCAGCGAGAGCCGCAGCAATTTGATCTGCCGCGCCAGCGCCTCCGGCAGCTTCTCATGACTGAAGCGCGTCGATTCTTTGGCTAATTTTACGGTAGCCGCAATCAACTGCTCGTCAGCCTGCGCCGCCAGAATTTCTGAATCGAAAGTAATGAAGGTGGACTTAACCCAGTCGGCCCGCTGCCCCTGCACAGCGAGTTTTAGCAGCGTCTGGTTGGACCGCTCAACAAACGCCCGCGCATCTTCCTCAGCCGCCCAACCGAGCCCGCAAATGAAGAGGAGAGCGCTTAATACCCGCACTCTTCAATTATCACGTAGCGCACGCCCGTGGCGTGCCGCGTTTACACTCGTGTGAACGCCGTGAAACAATCCAACTATTGAACGGTCGTACTTCCCGTCGTCGCCTGCGTCCGAAATTCATACTGATGGATCTCAATCGCGGCTTGATTCTCCGCCGACCGGACTACTCGCCCGCGGGCCACCAGCTTCAACGACACCTTGCTGTCCAACTGAGCCGGCCAGCTGATGGAAATCTCCAGCCGCTTGCCCGGCAGCAGGTGCTGTTCGGTGCTGAACAGGACTCCATTGCTGCTCATGTTGATGGTCTTGCCGAAGCCGACCTCGTCCACGCTCTTGCGGTTGAGAATCTTGTAGCGGACTTCGCGCTCGATGGGAAAGCGATCCGCGCCGCGGCGATCGTTTCTGTCTCGTTCCGTTTTCACTTGAGCACCCGATTCTAATCCTGTCCAGTTCATGTGTTGTCTTCAGCCCACACACAGATTGCGCTCTCGGGCGGTTCGCAACAATAGCAGAGTCTTACTAATTTGGAATAGTACCGGGCGGGAAAGAACTGGTACTACGGACCCAGTCCTAACCCCGTTACTCTTTGACAGGATTGGACTTACGCGCTCGGATCGCTTCCAGGCGCTCGGCGATCTTTTGCTCTACTCCGCGATTGGTTGGCTCATAAAATCGCGTGCCCGCAAGCGATTCGGGCAAGCATTCCATATCCGGCAGCGCGTCCTCAAACTTATGCGCGTGCTGGTAACCCTCGCCGTAGCCCCACTGCTTCATCGCCTTGGTCGGAGCGTTTCTCAGATGAAAGGGCACCGGCTCATCCGGACGGCTTTGAACCGCCTCAATCACCCGGCCTAGCGCTTTGTACGACGCGTCCGACTTCGGCGCCACCGCCAGATAAATCGTCACCTGCCCTAGCGCCAAATCCCCTTCCGGGATTCCCAAGAAATGCACCGCCTGCTGCGCCGCGATCGATTGCTCCAGCGCCCTCGGATCCGCCAACCCAATATCTTCGATCGCCATCCGCACCAGCCGCCGCGCGATGTACATCCGGTCCTCGCCGGATTCCAGCATCCGCCCCAGCCAGTAAAGCGCCGCATCCACGTCAGACGACCGCACTGATTTATGCAGCGCCGAAATCAGGTTAAAGTGCTCCTCGCCGGATTTGTCGTAAAGCAGCATCTTGCGCTGCATCGCATCCGCCACCGCTTCCGCGCCTAAGGTCCCATCGGTGGATGCCGCAGCCGCCAGATCCAGGATGTTGTACGCCGTCCGCGCGTCGCCGTTCGCATACACCGCGATCTGCCGCAGCAAATCTTCCGCCGCCGTCAGTTTCAAAACCGGAAGCGCGCGATTCAGCAGCCGGACGATCTCGTCTTCCGAGAGCGCCTTCAGCATGTAGACTTTCGTCCGCGAAAGCAGCGCCGAGATCACCTCAAACGACGGATTCTCGGTGGTCGCCCCGATCAAGACGATGTCGCCATGCTCTACATAAGGCAGAAACGCATCCTGCTGCGCTTTATTGAACCGATGGATTTCGTCAATGAAAATCAACGTCCGCCGCCCCGCGCGCCGGTTCCGTTCCGCATCGGCCATCACAGCTTTGATTTCCTTGATCCCGCTCAGCACCGCGCTGAATGGAATGAAATCGGCGTGCGTCATCCGCGCAATGATCCGCGCCAGCGTGGTCTTACCCACTCCCGGCGGTCCCCAAAGAATGATGGACCCCAGCTGATCGCGATCGATCTGCGACCGAAGCGGCTTCCCCGGCGCCAGAATATGCTCCTGCCCCGCGTACTCTTCGAGTGTCTCGGGCCGCATCCTCTCAGCCAACGGTCGCTCGTTGTGCTTCTCGTGGGGTGGACCCCCAGGTCCGCGCGGGTCCCCCTGGACCCGCTCTTCCGGCTGTAGATCAAATAAACTCATTCCGCCGCCATCCGCTGCTTCCGCGCCGCATACAACGCAATCCCCGCCGCCAGCGCCGCGTTCAACGATTCCACTCCCACCGTCGGAATCCGCACATCCACCGCCTTCGCCCGCAGCCGATCCCTCACCCCGCGCCCCTCGCTACCCACGATGATGGCGCACTTCTCGGTAAAGTTACACTCCCCCACTTCCACCGCGCCCTTCGGCATCAGCGCAAACATCCCCAGCTTCCTCTGCTCAATCGCAGCCAGCAAAAGCGCCTCATCCAGCGCGGCGACCAACGGAACCCGAAAAATCGATCCCGCCGACGCCCGCAAACATTTCGGATTGTAAGGACTCACCGCGCCTTTCAAAAAAACCACGCCTGTCGCTCCAAAAGCTTCCGCCGCCCGCACGATCGTCCCCGCATTCCCCGGATCCTGCAGCCCATCCAAAATCACCGTCAGCGATTTCCCGCGAAACAACTGCTCCAGCGTCCAAGCCGGCGGCTTCACCAGCGCGATTACACCTTGGCTCGCTTGCGTCCCGGAGACGCTCGCAAAAAGTTCGTCGGGAAGCACCGCCACCCGCGTCTTCTTCAGCCCGCCAATATGCCTCTCCACCGCCGATTTCACCGATTCCGCCGCGAACACCGTCCCCACTTCGCAATCGCTGCGCAGCGCCTCTTCCAGTAAATGAAAACTCTCAGCCACCGCGAATCCATCCTCGGTGAGAGTTCCGCGCAGAATCGCTTTCCGGACTTCTTTCAACATCGGATTCCGCGCGCTCGTCAGGGTTTGCATAAAGTAGACTGTGAATTACTCCCTTGCCGCCAGCCAAATCTATCATGATATGGATCGCGACGATTGCGCTACTCGGCGCGCTCGCCGGCGTTGGCGTCAAGATCAACCGCGTGGCCGGCGAGATCCAGCGTCAATCGGTAATCGATGAAGCTCGCCCCGCCGACGCCATCATTGTATTGGGCGCAGCCGAATACCGCGGCAAACCGTCGCCGGTCTTGGAAGCCCGCCTGAATCACGCGCTGTATCTTTACTTAAAGAACATGGCTCCGCGCATCATAACAACCGGCGGCGCCGGCGGCGATCCCGTATTCACCGAAGGATCGGTGGGCCGCGCCTATCTCACCGAACGCGGCGTGCCTCCCGAAGCCGTGATCGTCGAACGCGAAGCCGAAAGCACCGCCCAGAGTGTCGCCGCCGTAGCCGAAATCATGCGCCGCATGAACCTGAAATCGGCCATCGTAGTTTCGGATGGCTATCACATCTTCCGCGTCAAACGAATGCTCGAATCGAGCGGCCTCGAAGTCTACGGATCCCCCCGCCCCTCCGCCCCCTCCGGCAACTGGCGCGAGCACTGGCTCTACTATCGCCAGGCAGTCGGCTACTTGCTGTGGCGCATCGGCATCTCTGTTTGACCTCCAAGACATCACAGCCACTCCTAAACTGCCGTAGGCTTCGACCGCATCGCCGCCAACGTTTTCAAGTTAGCCAGATTTCCCGGCGCGAAGAGCTCTTCGTACTCTTCAATACGGTCGAGCACTCCAGGATCGCTTATGAAATCGTTGATCACTTCAAGCTGACGTACAACTTTAGCCTTGATCAACCGTGTGCTCGCAACATCCTCCACCAATGCCGATTCCTGCTTTTCGAGCGCCTCTTCCCGCTCTGTAATTTCAGCCCCAGCGTCAACAATCGCCTTTTCGAGGCGCTGGAGCCGAATCCACTGATCCGCCGAAACCGACGCCGGCGCAACATCGGGTAAATGACTTTGACTGCGGCGCCCCCGAGAATTTCAATGATATTCTAAAAGCAGCCGATGACAATTCGTGCAAAGTACGAAGACGGTGTTTTCAAACCTCTCGAGGATGTCACCCTCAACGCGGGTACGGTAGTTGAAGTGTGTGTGCCTACGAATTCGGGCGTTCGAAAGAGGAAGCCCGAGTCCGTTCGGGATTTCGCCTTCTTCGGCCTATGGAAGGACCGAACGGATATGTCTGACAGCGTCGAATACATTAACAAACTGCGCCGCGACCTGCGCGCGTAGTCTCCCGCAACATAGATGTCCTATTTGATCGATAGCGACGTCCTGATTGACATCTCGCGCGGTAAGCAAGCAGCTCAAGAATTCGTCGACTCGCTCCCAGAATCGTGGGCGATCTCACAGGTGTCAGCTTTAGAGCTAATAGTAGGTGCGCGAGACAACCGGGACCTGAGCGCCCTGCATGAATTTCTCTCCGCTTTCAGCGTTGTATCGCTTTCAGACGCGATCGGGGCGCTGGCTTACGAGCTTTTACGGCGCCACGCGAAATCTCACGGATTGCACGTCTTCGATTCCCTGATCGCGGCGACCGCCATCGAGCAAAATCTCACGTTGGTGACCAAGAACCAGCGTCATTTCGCTATGCTGGAAAGTCTCCGAGTACATATTCGGCATTATTGAAATAATCACCTCGGCCACAACCACCCAAAGACCCCAGCCGTCAACAACGCATAAATCAACCCGTCAATGGTAGCCTTGATCGTCGTGCTCCACGCCCGCCGATACCAGATCGACATCTGCCACAGCGCCACCGAATACGCGATGAATGCCGTCGTTCCCACAAACCGGAACACCTGCAAATAATTCGCACCCACCGCCAGCGCCCGCCCGGTAACGTAAGCCGACAGAATCCCCACCACAATCAGATAAAGAAACCAAAGCCCCAGATTTATCCCCATCGACCATGGACCATTCGGCAGCACCGTCAGAATCATCACCGGCCCTGCCTTCATTTTCTCGGCGAACTCCGGCGTCCGCCATTCTTCGCGCGTCACCGGCTTCGGCACCATATAATCGCCCGGCGGAATCCCCAGCGGCCGCACCGCATCGCGCAGCTTCTCTTCATTAGGCGCCGGCGGATAATCGCTCTTGTGCCAAGGCAAGACCATATGGACAATTGAGCTCGCCACAAAGACGATCACGGCCGAAAGCAGAATGGGAATCCACAGCGCGGTCAGTTCCGTCATAGAAACCTCCCGCATATCGTACATGACTCACGTCGTGTACGTCAGGCCTTGGATCCGAACCAGCGCTCCACAATCGTGCGCACGTCATCGACGTGGTTATAAAACAGGATCTTCACCCCCGGAGCCGCCGCATGCGCCGTGTTGATGATCTGCTCCATGAAATAACTCATCGCCGGATCGCCCGCCACGCCACCACCGATGAGCACGCCATCGCAAGGTTCGGTTCTCAAGCGCTCTTGGAAAGCCTCGAGCCCGGTTTCGGGTGACGCGTGCACGATTTCATACCGGTAACTCGCGCGCGTCATCCGCTCCCGCAGATCGCTCAACCGTTTTGCGATTTTCGGACGCTCCTCCACCGGGATCGCCGGATGATCCAGCGGAAGTCCGATATGAAAAATGGATACGCCCAACTCAACCCTCCTCCCGCAACACCCCCATCGGATCCACCCCTGCCGCCCGCCTCGCCGGAACCCACGCGGCAACCAAACCAATCAGCGCCATCGCGACGCACGCCGCGCCGAGCGCTATCGGATCCAGCGCCGACACTTCAAACAGCAAGCTCTTCAGCGCCCGCGACACCGCGAAAGCCCCACCTAATCCCGCCGCCATCCCCAACACCAGCATCCCGAACGCGCTCCGCAGCGTCTGCGACACGACATCGCCCGGCCGAGCCCCCAGCGCCATCCGGATCCCGATCTCGCGCCTTTGCTGCGTCACCGTATTCGCCAGCACGCCGTAAAGCCCGAGCGCAGCCATCAGCGCTGCGATCGCCGCGAACGCTACCACCACCCACGTGGGCTGCTTCGCCCATAACATACTCCGCTGCTTCACCTGTTCCATCGTCATCACGACCCCTAGCGGCAGATGCGGATCCACTTGCCGCACCGCTTCCCGGATCCCCGCGACCAACGCCAGCGGATCGATCTGAGTGCGCACCGCCAGGTTGATATTCTGTTGCGGAACCTGCGCGAACGGAACATACACCACCGGTTGGATCGGTCCGTTCAGTCCCGCGGTGCGCTCATTCCGAATCATCCCCACGATCTGCACGTCTCGATATGTCTCCGGAATCGGCCCGTACCCGGTCAAGTCGATGCCCACTAGCCGCCCCACCGGATTCACGAAATTGAATTTGCCCGCCAAATCCTGCGCCGCGCGCTCGTTGATCACCATCACCGGCGGCGCCCCCGTGCGATCCCGCGCTTGAATCCCACGCCCCAATTTCACGGGAATGCCGAACGTATCGAAGTATCCAGCATCGATCATCTTCACCCGAACCAGCAGCGGCTCACTCACTCCCGGCACATGCACATATTCGCCCCACGCGGCGCCCTCCAGCGGCAACCGCTGGGTCACGGTCGCCTGCTCCACTCCCGGCACCGCCCGCAATCGCTGGACCACCGCATCATAAAACCTCGCCGCGCTCTCCGGCGTCGGATACGCCGTCATCGGCAGATCTGCCGACACCGTGATCACGTGATCGATCCGGACTCCCGCGTCCACGCGCTGCAATTTCTCCAGGCTCTTGAACAACAGCGCCGCGCCCGAGATCAGCACTACCGATGCCGCTACTTCCGCGATCACGATGCTGCGCCGCAACGCGGCCCGCGACCCCGACGCCCCACGCGACGTCTGATTCAACGCACTCGACAATTTGCCGAACGAAGTCTGCAACGATGGCAGCAGCCCTGTCAGGATCAGCGCCGCCATCACGACGAAAGCGCCAAACCCCAGCACACGCCCATCCAGAGCGAGCTCGGAAGTGAACGGCAGCGATTCCGCCACCAGTGGCCCCGCCGCCCGTAGCACAATGTAGGCCAACCCAACGCCCGCTATGCCTCCGAGAACGCACAACACGAGATTTTCCGCCAACAACTGCGCGATTAATCGCCCGCGGCTCGCACCTAAACTCGCCCGCAGCGCCATCTCCTTCCGGCGCGTCACGCCTTTCGCTAGCACCAGATTCGCCACATTCGCGCAAGCGATCAACAATACCGTCAGAACCGCGCCGAACGTCAGATAAATCGATTGCCGCAGCTGATCGCCGACCAGAATTTTCCCGAACGGCTCCACCCCGAATCCCCAATCCTTGAAGTTCGCCAGCACCTCCGACATATTCGCGCGCAAAAGATTCATCTTGGCCTGCGCCTGTCCGATCGTCATGCCGGCCCGCAGCCGTCCGATCACGTCCCAGATATGCGGACCCCGATTCATTTGCTCGGCGGTGAAGATCTGCGGTTTCCAGAACACCGCCTCGTCTCGATCAAAAGCTCCCGCCGGCAGCACCCCGATGATTTTGTGCGGCACGCCATCCAGCCTCAATTCACGATTCAGGATCCCCGGATCGCCGCCGAACATCGATTGCCACAACGCGTGACTAATCACCACCACCATCGGCGCTCCGGGCTGGTCTTCGCCGCCCGCAAACGCGCGCCCGGCCGCCGGCTTCACGGCGAAGACATCAAAATAATCGGCCGACACCAATTTGCCGGTAAGCCGCGCCGGAGTCCCGCCCGTCTCCACGGCCGCCTTTGTCATGGACTCCACCGACAACGCGGCGAAAATGTCGCGTTGCCGCTTCCAATCGAGAAATGTGAAGGTCGTGGTGGGATTGCGCTCTCCCGGAGCCGGAGTTTCCACCACCCGCACCATTCGCTCCGGCTCCGGAAACGGAAGTGGTTTCAGCAGCACCGCATCCACGATGCTGAACATTGCGGTATTAGCGCCCATGCCGAGAGCCAACAACCCCACCGTAATCGCCGCAAATCCCGGATCGCGCGCAAGCGACGCCAGCCCGTACCGAACGTCTCGCCACAAGTTCTCCACCCACCGGACGCTCCGCTGCTCGCGATGTTCTTCCTTCATTTGCTCGATTCCTCCGAATTCCCGCCGTGCCTCGCGCCGCGCCTCTTCCGGCGACAGCCCTGCGGCGATGGCATCCCGCTCCGCCATCTCTATGTGAGCCAGGATTTCGCCATCGAGTTCCCGATCCAGCCGAGGCTTTCGAAACAGCGCCGCTAACCGCGCCGCCGCAAATCGCAACTTCACGACCCCGCCTCCAAAAACCGCGCCACCAGCGCCGTTGCCCGCTCCCAGTTCCGGACTTCAATGTCCAGTTGCTTCGCCCCCGCTCGCGTCAGCGAATAAAACTTGACCTTGCGCTTGGTCTCGGAAACCCCCCATTGCGTCCGGATCCACCCCTGCTCTTCGAGGCGAATCAGCGCCGGATAAATCGACCCCTGATTCAACCGCAAAAGATTCTGCGCCACCTGCTCAATCCGCCGCGCGATGCGATACCCATGCAGCGGCCCCATCGAGTCCAGCGTCTTGAGGATCAGCAGATCCAGCGTTCCGTAAGGGACATCCGTTTTTGATTCAGACATGTTGCCAGCCAACAGCTCTATAGTACATGAGACAACAGGTAGTCTGTCAACATCTGTGGAAACCGCTTCCTGTGCCGTACCGAACCGCGACCGCCAGGGAGCGCTACCCCGAACGCCCAGGTTTTAATCCCCAGTCCCGAGCCCCCAGCCCCGCGCGGCGAACGCCGCGCCGTCCCCAGCCCCACGCGGCGAAGCCGCGCCCCGCTTGACGCCGCGCCGCCCAATCCGCTAGCCTGACCATTTCGATGCCTTCTATCGATGTCCCTCTGGAACAGGGACGTTTCGGCCAAACTGCTCGGCGCGATTCGTGGTGGGTCCAGCCTCTGCTCGTCTTCCTCGGCCTCGGGATCTACATCGTCTACGCCACCTGGGCTGCGCTGCAAGGCAATCACTATCGCTTCGGTCCCTATCTTTCGCCTTTTTATTCCCCCGAACTTTTCGGACCCGCGGGCGAAGATTCCTGGTTCGGCATCTTCCCCTCCTGGCTCCCGCCCTTTGTAACTGGCGCGATGCTCATCCTCTGGGCCCCAGGCGGATTCCGCTTCACCTGCTACTACTATCGCGGCGCCTACTACAAAGCGTTCTGGGCCGATCCGCCCGCTTGCACCGTCGGTGAGCCGCGCAAAAAATATCTCGGCGAGCGCACCTTCCCGCTCATCATTCAAAACATCCATCGCTATTTTCTGTATCTCGCCATCCTCTTCCTGGTCCTGCTCGCCCACGATGTTTGGCTCGCGATGTGGTTCGATGGTCACTTCGGCGTAGGCCTCGGTACGGTAATTCTTCTCATCAACGTGATCCTGCTGAGCTGCTACACCTTCGGATGCCACTCGCTCCGCCACTTGGTCGGCGGCATGCTCGACCGCATGGCCAAGCGCCCCGTCCGCAGATCCGCGTACGATTGCGTGAGCTGCCTCAACCGCCGCCACATGATGTGGGCCTGGCTCAGCCTCTTCTCCGTCGGCTTCTCCGATCTCTATATAAGGATGTGCTCCATGGGCATCTGGTCGGATTGGAGAATCCTGTAAGAGATGCCCGACTATCAAACGATCGAGCATGACGTCCTGGTGATCGGCGCAGGCGGTGCCGGATTACGCGCCGCGATCGAGGCCTCAGCCGCCGGAGTCAAAGTTGGAGTCGTCACCAAATCTCTGCTCGGCAAAGCCCATACCGTGATGGCGGAAGGCGGCGTCGCGGCCGCGATGGGCAATGTGGACGATCGCGATAACTGGCGCGTCCATTTCTCGGACACCATGCGTGGCGGCCAATATCTCAACAACCCACGCATGGCCGAATTGCATGCGCAGGAAGCCCCTGCCCGCGTGCGCGAGCTTGAAGCCTGGGGCGCAGTGTTCGATCGCACGAAAGACGGCCGCATTCTCCAGCGCAACTTCGGCGGACACAAATATCCGCGACTCGCCCACGTCGGCGACCGCACCGGTCTCGAAATGATCCGCACTCTGCAAGATCACGGCATCCACCAAGGCATCGACGTGCACATGGAATGCACCGTCATGACGCTGCTCAAAAGTGGCGGCCGCATTGCCGGAGCTTTCTGCTACGAGCGCGAACGCGGTCGCTACAAACTCTTCCGCGCCAAAGCCGTCGTGCTTGCCACTGGCGGCGTCGGACGCGCATTCAAAATCACCAGCAATAGCTGGGAGTACACCGGTGACGGCCATTCGCTCGCCTACCACGCCGGTGCGACCCTGATGGACATGGAATTTGTGCAGTTCCATCCCACCGGCATGATCTGGCCGCCCAGCGTTCGCGGATTGCTCGTCACCGAAGGCGTGCGCGGCGAGGGCGGCATCCTGCTGAACAACCAGGGCAAGCGATTCATGTTCGAGGATATTCCCGCGAACTACAAAAACCAGACCGCCGACAATCCCGAAGAAGGTTGGCGCTATACGCAAGGTGATAAGTCCGCCCGACGCCCACCTGAGCTTCTGACGCGCGATCACGTAGCCCGCTGCATCATGCGCGAAGTTCGCGAAGGCCGCGGCAGTCCGCACGGCGGAGTCTTCCTCGACATCGCCTGGATCAAGGAAAAGCTGCCCAACGCGGCGGAGCACATCAAGAAAAAACTGCCCAGCATGTACCATCAGTTCAAGCAGCTCGGCGATATCGACATCACCACCCAGCAGATGGAAATCGGCCCCACCACCCACTACATGATGGGCGGCGTTCGCGTGGATGGCGATTCGCAAATGTCGGATGTTCCCGGCCTCTTCGCCGCCGGTGAGTGCGGCGCCGGATTGCACGGAGCGAATCGCTTAGGCGGAAATTCGCTTTCCGATCTCCTCGTCTTCGGCCAGCGCGCCGGAGAGTACGCCGCGAGGTTCGCCAAAACGAACAGTCCGGCCGAAGTCGACATGGCACAGGTGGAAGAGACCGCGCGTCGCGCGCTCGAACCGTTCGGACGCACAGGTGAAAGCCCGTATCAAGTCCAGCATGATCTCGAGGATTTAATGCAGGATAAAGTCGGCATTGTCCGCCGCGAAGAGGAAATGGAACAAGCGCTCGACGGAATTCTTAAACTCCGCGAACGCGCTCAACACGTCGCAGTAGGCGGAAATCGGGAATACAATCCCGGCTGGCACACCTCGCTCGATCTGAACAACCTGCTCACGGTTTCGGAAGCCATCACTCGCGCCGCTCTCCTGCGCAAAGAAAGCCGTGGCGCGCACTTCCGCGACGACTTCCCGGCCAAAGACGAAACCTTTGGATCATTTAACCTGGTAGTTCGCAAAGGCGCGGATGGCGCGATGAATGTCACGCGCGAACCGCTTCCGCCCATGACCGCCGAGATGAAGCAAATCATCGAGGAAATGAAGTGAACGCAACCTTCAAAATCTGGCGCGGCGACCGCAACGGCGGCCAATTCGCCGACTACACAACGGAAATCTCGGACGGCATGGTGGTGCTCGACGCCGTCCACAACATCCAGGCGCACCAAGCCAACGATCTTGCCGTCCGCTGGAACTGCAAAGCCGGTAAATGCGGATCGTGCTCCGCCGAGATCA
>Ga0209060_10001635_pt1 | contig 23699 bp, 23 predicted proteins | sample Coa_R1_8_FD_187155 | JGI IMG/M metagenome (GOLD analysis project Ga0209060, IMG submission 187155) | Surface soil microbial communities from Centralia Pennsylvania, which are recovering from an underground coalmine fire - Coalmine... | ecosystem: Environmental > Terrestrial > Soil >...
CGTCTCGGACCAGCATCGGGATCTCATGCGACAATGCCGCAGCGGGCGAGTGGCCTGCCGGGTCGCTCACCACGGAACGGACAGCATCGACGACGTCGAGCGCGAAACGCGCGGGGCCAATGTTGAGGATGCCAATGACGACGGCCACGAGCACCGCTATCGTTAACGCGAGCCGGGTCCGCGCCGGCATGTGCCAGGAACGGACGTATTTGCGGCTATCTGAAATTTCACTTTGCGCCATCTGGGTTATTCCCAACTGACGATGACCTGACGCATGGCCCCGGGCTCGGGTGAGGCCGGTTCCCCATCATCGATGGCGGAGGAGAGAGGTTGTCGCGCGGGCGACGTCACGCCGTGAAGTTTGGGGACGCCAGGGGCCGTTCAATTCATGGTGTCAGGCGGATGGTGGCGCTCGGGCCTGAAAGAGCAGATGTCCCAATGTCGAGGCCACGGCTTCGACGTAGGGCGCAAATCGCGCCTTGCTGGCAATGAGGGGGGCGCCGGAGGCCGGCGCTTCTGCCGGCACCGAGGATGCGCCCATCTTAATGACGACGCAGATTGCACAATATTCGAATGGCACCCCGACCGGCTTTGAGGCGGGGTCACCCGGTTCGACCGTCGATTGGCTGTGAATTCCTGCAGTGGGCTGAGGCGACAGTCCGCCGGGGCGGAAACCCTCAATGCGATGGGCGTGCCCGAACGATACGACGATCTGGATCACGATGGCGAGCAGGGCACACCATGACCCGTACCGCTGGTTGGTCCGAACCCAACGCATTCAGTGTGCCCGCGCCACGTCCCCCCGAGCCAAGCTCTTATACACTGTCGCGCCGGCGAACCGCATGTGTCAATGGAGCACAGCGCTGATCGCGCACGAGCGTTACCGGGCGGATACCATTGTCCGGTTGTCCGGGATAGCGGCGGCCGGGCCAGAACGCGCCCTTCCGCCCGCACTTGACAAGGCGCCCTCTCGGCTTAGTTTCGCGCCATGGGGACGGCGATCTCCCCACGAGGCGACATGCTGAAGAATCGCGTCCCGTTTACAACGCAAGGACGCAGCCATGCCCTCGGTAACCACGATTTCCGTCGACAAACTTGCCCGCCTGGTCGGTACCCCGCATTGCCCCACTCTGGTCGATGTCCGGACCGATGAAGATTACGAGGCCGATCCGCGCCTGATCCCGGGTTCAATGCGGCGGTCCTACGCGGATCTTCCCGCGTGGATCGGCCAATTCGCAGGCCGGTCCGCCATCGCGATCTGCCAAAAGGGCGCCAAGCTCAGCGAAGGGGCGGCGGCCTGGCTGCGCCACGGCGGCGCTTCGGCCGACGCGCTTGAGCACGGCTTCGAAGGCTGGCGCAAAGCCGGCCTTCCGCTGGTTACGACTACCAAAATGCCTCCGCTCGATGCGCAGAAGCGGACGGTCTGGGTGACGCGCGCACGACCCAAGGTCGATCGCATCGCCTGTCCGTGGCTGATCCGGCGCTTCGTGGATCCCTGCGCGGTCTTCCTGTTCGTCGCCCCTGCGGAGGTGGAAGGTGTGGCGGAACGGTTCTCCGCCACCCCCTTCGATGTGGAAGGCGTATTCTGGAGCCACCGTGGCGACACCTGCACGTTCGACGTAATGGTAGAAGAGTTTGGCTTGACCACCGAGCCGCTGCTTCGCCTTGCCACGATCGTGCGGGGCGCCGACACCGGTCGGATGGACATTGCACCACAAGCCGCTGGATTGCTCGCCGCGTCGCTCGGCCTGTCGCGCATGTATGCGGACGACCTTGCGCAACTCGAAGCCGGGATGATGCTCTACGACGCGTTCTACCGCTGGTGCCGGGACGCCACGGACGAAACCCATACCTGGCACTGGAAGAGACCGGGGACGTGAGTTGTCCGAAGTATTGACAGCGCCAGCCGCGACCGGGCGGCACGTGAATTTCCCTCGGTCCGAGAGGCTTTGCGCATATGGCTGAAGGTGGCGGCGCTGAGTTTCGGAGGGCCGGCCGGCCAGATCGCCGTCATGCATCGCATCATCGTAGAAGAGAAGCGGTGGATATCGGAAGCCCGGTTCCTGCACGCGCTCAACCACTGCATGTTGCTGCCGGGTCCCGAAGCTCAACAGCTCGCCACTTATATCGGCTGGTTGATGCATCGCACGCTTGGCGGCGTGATGGCGGGCGGGCAGCAGGCGGTCGAAAGCTACGGCTGGCTCCAGCCCGGCGAAATGTTAGGCGGGCTCGGCATGGCGGAAACCACGCCCGGACCGCTGATCATGGTGCTGCAATTCCTCGGCTTCATGGCTGCCTACCGGGATCCGGGCGCGCTCTCACCCATGCTGGCTGGTACGTTGGGCGTTCACGCCGTGCTTCCTGTGGATCTTCCTCGGCGCTCCATTCGTCGAGGCTCTGCGCGGCAACAAGGCGCTCGCAGGCGCCCTTTCGGCGATAACGGCTGCGGTTTGTGGCGTGATCGTCAATTTGGCGATCTGGTTTGCAATCCACACAATCTTTCGTCAGACGACACCGGTTCACGGCTACGGACTGTCGTTCGATGCACCAGTGCCGGCCAGCGTCGACCTTTGGGCCCTTGTGCTCGCGGTCGCCGCCGCCCTGCAGTCTTCTTGTGCGGCAGGAATTGTTCTATTCGGCATCGGAGTTCTATCATGACATGCGAGGCTCGGTGCCAGTTGCTCAGTGGACGCCAAGCCGCAACATTTGACGAGCGGACAAGCCAATCAACCGGAGACAGAAATGACGGAGAATTCGAGCTCAAAGGCTGGCGTGGATCATACTCGTATTCCTTTCCTGCGCCGTGCCGCTCCGGCGCTTGCGGTCGGTCTCCTGCTGCAAGCAACTATCGCGCACGCGCAGAGTGAAGAGCGAGTCAAGGCCGGCCTTATGACGTGGCGAAACAGTGGATGCGCCGATTGTCACGGTGCTTTCGCCGATGGCGACAAGCAACGCGACGAAGCCCCGACCGGCGCCAATCTGCGCACCACGAGGCTCGATGCCGCGACACTCAAGCAGACGATCAGTTGCGGTCGCCCCGGCACCGGCATGCCGGCTTTCGACGAGGGCGCCTACAAGGTCCGCGCCTGCAACGGACAGCCGCTGGGTCCGCCCCCGGATGATCTCTATCCGACGCCGCGTACGCTGACGCCCGACGAGATCGATGCGGTGGTCACGTATCTTCAGGCGCGCGTGATCGGAAAGGGCCGCACCATTACGAAACAGGAATGTCTGTTTTACTACGCCGACCAGACGGAATGGTGCGAGGATTACAAATAGCCACGATGAAGGCGGTCAGAAATTTCGTCGGATTGCTGCTCGGCGCCATCGCGGCGCTGCCGGTCGCCCCAGCCTCTGCGCAAAACCCAGAGGCTGGGATTTCTGCAGACACCGGCAAACTGCCTGTCCTGTCTCTGCGCACCCGCATCCCGTTGCCGGGCGTCTACGGCCGCATCGACCATTACGGATGGGACGGCAAACGCGCCAATTTGATCGTCTCGGCGCTCGGCAACGACACTGTCGAGATTGTCAACTCGTGGCGGCGAATTCATACCATCGTGGGCCTGGAACATCCGCAGGCCTCCGTCTACCTGCCGGGCCTCGACCGCATTGCGGTGTCGAGCCAATCCGGCAAGCTGCGCTTCTACGATGCGGACTCCTACGCGCTCATCAAAACGCTGGATTTCGGCGTCAACGCCAATACCGACAACATGCGATATGATTCGGGCTCCAGGCGACTTTATGTCGGCTACGCGTCGGGTGCCCGCGGCGCGCTGGCCGTAGTGGACCCGGCCGCGATGGAGCGTGTGCAGGAATTCAAAGTCGGAAGCCATCCGGAATCGTTTCATTTGGAAGCGGAAGGCCCGCGGATTTTCGTGAACCTGCCGGACCAGGAATCCATCGGAGTCATCGACCGCAACACGGGAGCCGTAACCAAATGGAAAATCCCGGGCCACACCAATGTCCACGCGCTCGCGGTCGACGAAGCCAGCCGACGGCTGTTCGCGGCTTCGCTTCAGCCCGGGCGGCTGACCGTTGTGGATACCCAATCCGGCCGGGTCGTAGCGACGCTCCCCTGTATTTTGGGCGTGGACGATCTTTGGTTTGATTCGGCGCGGAAGCGGATTTATGCGCCAGGTGCAGGCGCAATCGACGTGTTCCAGCAGCTCGACCCTGATCGCTACAGCCCGATTGCGCGCATCCCGGTCGGAGCGGGCGCCGGCAGTACCAGCCTCCACCTCAAGACGCGCACGCAGGACAGCCTGTTCATGTCCTGGCCCAACATGTTGTCCCAGGGCGGCTCCGAGGTACTTTTGTTCTACGTGAATGATTAGAGCATCCTGTACGATCGAAGGGCTTCATTCCGTCCCCCTCAATGGCAGCAGTGCGATGCCCGATCTCGCCGATCTCTATCCTGATTTCACCTCCCTCTGGATCGACACGTCGGCCGGCAAAATCTTTGCCCGCGCCGGCGGCAGCGGCTCACCGCTGATGCTGCTCCATGGCTACGCACAGACGAACGTCATGTGGCACAAAGTGGCCGGTGAGCTGGCGCGGCATTTCGCGCTCGTCATCCCGGACTTGCCGGGCTACGGCTGGTCTGCGGTTCCTGAAGCCGGACCTGATCACGCGCCCTACACAAAACGGGCCATGGCGGCCGCCATGGTGGAGGTGATGGAGACGCTCGGGCATGCGCGATTCGATCTTGCAGGTCATGACCGGGGCGGCCGCGTCGCCTATCGGCTGGCACTGGATCACCCTGGACGGCTGAGGCGGCTCGCGACCCTCGACATCGTGCCGACCTACGCGATGTGGCACGATCTCGACGCCCGCCTTGCGTACCGCATATGGCACTGGACGTTCCTGGCGCTTCCGACGCCCGGTCCGGAAAACGTCATCGGCCGCGACCCCGTCGCGTTCTGGGACTGGAAAACCGCGCCGGGTACCAAGACCAAGAGCCTTGCGGCATTCGATCCGCGCGCGCTCGCCCACTACCGTGCATTCTTCTCCGACCCGCTTCGTATCCACGCGACCTGCGAAGACTACCGCGCGGGCCGCACCACCGACCTCGCCCATGACGAGGCCGACCGTGAGGCGGGACGCAAGATCGCCTGCCCGATGCTGGCGCTCTGGGGCGCGAGTGGCATTCCGAGCGACACCCGCGACCCGTTGGACACATGGCGCGAATGGGCCAGCGATGTGCACGGCTTCGCGATCGACTGCGGCCACTATCTGCCAGAGGAAAATCCGCAGGCGACAGCAGCGGCGCTGCTCGATTTCTTTGCCGGCGGATAAACGTCGCATAACGGTGTAGTAGGGTAGGGCAAAGGCGCGCTCTTCGCGCGCCGTGCCCATCGGGGCTCGGCGGCGGTGGGCACGCTTCGCTTTGCCCACCCTACGATGCTACACCCATGGTCATGATCGATCGCCAGCAAGCCTTCACGGGCACCAAGGAGGTCGCTGAGCCGCTGCGCTTCGACTCCGCACGGCTCGAGGGTTGGCTTGCGACCCATGTGGCGGGATTTTCCGGGCCCCTCGCGGTGCGCCAGTTCAAAGGCGGGCAGTCGAATCCGACCTATTTGATCGAGACCCCCGGCCGCCGCTACGTGCTGCGACGCAAGCCCCCCGGCAAGCTGCTGCCTTCGGCGCATGCAGTGGACCGCGAATTCCGCGTCATCTCGGCGCTTTATCGGCAGAACTTCCCGGTGCCGGAGCCGATCGTGTATTGCGACGATGCGCAAGCAGTAGGCACGCCATTCTTCGTCATGGACTATGTGGACGGGCGCATCTTCTGGGAGCCGGATCTGCCCGGCTCGAATCCTGCGGAGCGTGCGGGCATCTATGATGCCCTCAATGCGACGATTGCGCGCCTGCACGGCTTAGATCCGGCCGCAATCGGATTGGGTGACTACGGCCGCGGAGAGAACTACGTCGCCCGCCAGGTCGAGCGCTGGTCGAAGCAATATCGCGCCTCGGAGACGGAAACCATCGACGACATGGAGCGGCTGATCGCATGGCTGCCGAACAATCTGCCGCCGCCCGGCCCGGTACGGCTCATCCACGGCGATTTCCGCCTCGATAACACCATCGTGGCGCCGGACGCCCCCAAGGTGCTGGCGGTGCTCGACTGGGAGCTGTCGACGCTTGGCGATCCGCTTGCGGATTTTTCGTATCACCTGATGAAATATCACATGCCGGCGCGCGATCATGGCGGCGGCACCGGCTCGCTGGCCGGACATGATCTCGCGGCGCTCGGCATTCCCGACATGGCGCAATACATCGATGCCTACGCGGCGCGCACCGGCCTCGATCCGCGCCCGCACCTCAAGACCTATCTGGCCTACAATTTTTTTCGGATCGCTGCGATCCTGCAGGGCATTGCGGGGCGGGTGCGCGACGGTACCGCGACCAGCGAGCACGCAGCCGCGCGCGCTCTCATGGTGCGCCCGCTGGCGGCGCTGGCGTGGTCGTTCGCTTGCGCGGATGAACCATGAAGACGATCGCGCTGGCGCTCGGTGCCGGAGGAGCGCGCGGGCTCTCCCATATCGCGGTGTTCGAAGCGCTCGACGAATTGAGCGTTCGCCCGGTCGCCATTGCCGGGTCGTCGATCGGTGCCGTGGCGGGCGCGCTCTACGGCGCCGGCATGAGCGGCAAGGCGATCCGCCGCTACGTCATCGATCTTGCGCACAACCGGCCCGAGGTTTGGCGCCGCCTGATGCTGGCGCGGGCCGGCACCATCGGGGACATGTTCGGCGGCGACTTCACGGCTGCGGTGCGGCTCGACGCCGAAAAACTCATCGCGCAATTTCTTCCCGGTCTGGTTCCGGACGATTTCGGCGCGCTCAAAGTTCCGCTCACCGTGGTGGCGTCCAATCTCTATGGTCGGCGCGAGATAACGTTCAGCTCCGGCCCGCTCAAGCCGGCGCTCGCAGCCTCGATCGCGCTGCCGACCATCATGCGGCCGGTCATCCTCGACGAGCGGGTGCTGATCGACGGCGGCGCTACCAATCCGCTGCCATTCGATCTGCTGCGGGGGCGCGCCGACATCATCGTGGCCGTGGACATTTCGGGCCCGCCAGCCGAGGACCGCAAAGGCCTGCCTCAGGCGATCGAGTCGCTCTATGCCACGGTGCTGGTAATGACGAGCGCGATCATCAACGAGAAGCTCAAGCACGAAGCGCCCGACATCTTGGTGCAGCCGAATGTCGGCACGTTCCGAACGCTCGACTTCTTTCAGGCGAGCGCGATTTTGCGCGTTGCGGAAACCACCAAGACCGATCTGAAGGCGAAGCTCGAGGCGCTGCTCGGGCTGTGACAAAACCCGCCGGCCGGCGCGGTGTCTGGCGACGCGACGCTTTGATTTCTCGAGGTTTTTGAGAAAGAGTTCGTTTCGACAAAATGCCGCCGGCGGCAATTATGTCAACATTACTGACCTATTAGGCCGACCCGCGATCACCGCCGCCTGGCAAAGAAGTCGCGCAGCAGCGCCGCGGCCTCCGTCTCGGCGATACCTCCGTAGACCTCAGGCCGGTGATGGCAGGACGGCGACGCGAAAAACCGCACACCGTTGTCGACGGCGCCACCCTTGGGGTCAGCCGCCCCGTAGTAGAGCCGACGAATGCGGGCGAACGACAGTGCGCCGGCGCACATGGCACAGGGCTCCAGCGTCACATAGACGTCGCAGCCTGAGAGGCGCTCGGTGCCCAGCGCGGCGGCCGCCGCCCGCAGCGCTATCATTTCGGCATGTGCCGTTGGGTCGCGGTCGGCAATGGTGCGGTTGCGCCCGCGCGCGACCACTTGGTTTTCGCATACGACGAGGCAACCAACCGGCACTTCGCCTTGCGCCGCGGCGGCACGGGCCTCCGCCAGTGCCAAGTCCATGAAATGCACCACGCTCGTTATCTTCTGCAATCTCTGCTATCAGCCGGCATGTTTATCGACGAACGCAGCAATGAACCGCAAGAACAATGAAGGCCGCACGGGCAGCAGCGAGCGCGTCCGGCGAGGCCCCTCTTCTCCCTCTCCCTCCCCGGACTTGATCCGGGGATCGCGGGGAGAGAGGGAAGGTAAAGGAGATCGCATCGCGAAAATCATGGCGCGTGCGGGCCTGTGCTCGCGCCGAGATGCGGAGGAGTGGATCGCGGCGGGGCGCGTTGCGGTCAATGGTGCGACCATTTCGTCTCCGGCCGTGAACGTGACGGCGCGCGACCGCGTCACGATTGATGGCAAGCTGCTGCCACGCCGCGAACGCACGCGGCTGTTCGTGTATCATAAGCCGGCTGGCCTGGTGAGCACGAATGCGGATCCGCAAGGGCGTCCGACTGTGTTCGATGCGCTGCCAACAAGCCTGCCACGGCTCATGAGTGTCGGGCGGCTCGACATCGGCACTGAGGGCCTTTTGCTGCTCACCAATGACGGCGGGCTCGCCAGGGTGCTGGAACTTCCAGATACCGGCTGGGTCAGGAGTTACCGGGTCCGCGCCCATGGTCGGGTGAGCCAGGCCGAGCTGGACCAGCTGCGCGACGGCATCACCATCGCGGGCATCCACTACGGACCGATCGAGGCGGTGCTTGAGCGCGAGCAGGGCGCCAATGTGTGGCTCTCTTTCGCGATCCGCGAGGGCAAAAACCGGGAGGTGCGCAACGTGCTTGCCCACCTCGGCCTGCAGGTCAACCGCCTCATCCGGGTCGCATTCGGGCCGTTCGGGCTTGGCGAACTCCCCGAGGGCGCCATCGAGGAGGTCGAGAGCGGAAATCTCCGCGCCCAGCTGGGCCCCCGCATCATAGAAAAGGCCGCCTGCGATTTCACCGCGCCGGTTGCGCCCCCAGTCGGCCCGCCATCAACCCGAAAGGAGCGCCGCGAGCAGCGGCGCGTGCTGCACGAGCGTTTGCGCGAGGGCACGCACGGCGAACACGTGCCCGGTGAGCGCGACAACGACCGCCAGCCGACCCGATCCGAACGGGACGTGCGCCCCGAAAAACCGCCTGGACGCCCGCGCCGCGGTCATGCCTGGCGCCAGGACGACGCGCCGCTGCGCCGAACCTATCGCGGGTCCCGGCGCGACGACCTCAAGATTCCAGAGGAGGCGAGGCCCGACAAACGCGCCGGCCTGCTGACCGACCAGAAGGGCCGCCGCATTCTGGTGGAGCGCTTCGGAACGAAGAAGGAAAAACCACAGCCTGCGGAGACATCAGGCTATGGCCGTCCGTCCCGCGGACGTGTTCCGGCCGACCGCGCGTCCGGTCCGCGGCCATCGCGACCGCGATCTGCTGACGAGCGGCCCGTCGGGCACCGCGTCGCTAAACCAGCCAAGTCTGGTTCTCGAACACCCCAGAAGGGCGGACCCCGACACTTCAAAACGCGCTCACCGCGTCCACACCGGTCCGGCCCGCGGCCTCCACGGCATCCTTAAATGCGCATTGTCGGCGGACGGCTCGGGGGACGGCCGCTGGCAGGGCCGAAATCGCAGAACATACGTCCGACCAGCGACCGCCTGCGTGAATCCGTCTTCAACATCGTGGCGCACCGCTACGGCGACCCGGTCACGGGCGCCCGCGTCCTCGATCTCTTCGCCGGCAGCGGCGCACTCGGCCTCGAGGCCATTTCGCGCGGCGCGGCGTTCGCGCTTTTCATCGATGAAGGCGCCGAGGCGCGGGCGTTGATCCGGCAGAACGTGGAGGCGCTCGGGCTCGGCGGCGTCACCCGCATTTTCCGGCGCGATGCCACGCGGCTCGGCGCGGTGCATCCAAATGTGCCGTTCGGGCTCGTCTTTATCGATCCGCCCTACCGCAAGGGCCTTGCGGAAAGATCACTGGTCTCTCTACGCGACGGGGGTTGGCTCGCGCCTGACGCGCTGGTGGTGGTCGAGGAGGCCGCGGATGCGGGGTTTGCGGCGCCGCAGGGCTACGCCGAGATTGAGCGGCGACGCTATGACGACACGGAATTTACCTTTCTACAGGCGGCATAGCGGCGGCGTTTATGTGCGCGGACGCCAGGCCGGATCAATCGGCGCTGATGCCCGCCGCCCTGATCGGCTTCGCCCAGCGCTCGATATCCTCGGGCAGGAACTTTGCCAGATATTCCGGCGTACGTTGTTCGGCCGGTAGGATTTCGAGCCCGAGTTCTTCCAGCCGCTTGCGCAATGTCGGGTTTTCCAGCGATTGATTGACGGCGGCGTTGAGCTTGCGGACGATGGCGTCGGGTGTGCCCTTCGGCAGGAAAAACGCATTCCACACACTCGATTCTACGCCCGCCAGGCCTTGCTCGCCCGAGGTCGGCACCTCCGGAATAATCGAGACGCGCCGCGCCGACAGCACCGCGATCGGCTTCAGCGCGCCCTGCTTTGCGAGCTGCGCGCCGGTCTGGATGGTGTCGCACATGTAGTCGATGCGCCCGCCCATCAGGTCCTGAATCACCGGACCGGCGCCGCGATAGGGCACATGCGTGATGTTGACGCCGACTGCGAGGTTGAAGAGGACGCACGGCAAGTGCGTCCCGGTGCCGACGCCCGCGGAGCCGAACTGGGCCGTGCGTTCATTCGCCTTGAGCCAGGCGATGAATTCCTTGAGGCCGTTGACCGGCAGGTCTTTGCGGGCGTTGAGGATGCGCGGCGATTCCGAGACGAGGCCGACCGGCGTGAAATCCGTGACCGAATTGTAGAGCGGCTTCTTGTAGAGCGACTGATTGTAGGCGTGGGTGCCGGAATTGCCGATCATGAAGGTGTAGCCGTCAGGCGCCGCGTGGGCAACGCGCACCCCCGCCGTCATGCCGGCGCCGCCGCCGATGTTTTCCACGATGACGTTCTGCCCGAGAATCTCCCCCATCGCCTGGGCCTGCAGCCGCGCCGAAATATCGACGCCGCCGCCCGGCGTAAACGGCACCACCAGCGTGATGGTGCGGGACGGCCATTCCTGGGCGGCCGCGGGCTGGAGCATCGTCATCGCGATGAGCAAGCCGAGAAAGATCTGCGCTATTAAATTCGCTATTGCACGTTGAAGCATCCGGGGCGCCCCGTCTCGCTGCACCGGTCCATACTATAGCGGCTTAGCTGAATTTTTGCGGCTCATTTTGTCGGGGCGGTATCACGCTTCTCCCTCCCCGTCTTCGGGGAGGACGGGGTGGGGTTCTTTCGACCGCACAGTGTTGCCTGTGTCATCCCCCATCCGGCGCTTCGCGCCACCCTCCCCGAAGACCGGGAGGGATAATCACCTCCGGCCGAACAACCGCTCGATGTCTGCGAGTTTCAACTCCACGTAGGTCGGGCGGCCGTGGTTGCACTGGCCGGAATTCGGCGTCTCTTCCATCTCGCGTAGCAGCGCGTTCATTTCCTCGGGCTTGAGCCGGCGGCCGGCCCGCACCGAGCCGTGGCATGCCATCGTGGCGGCAACATGCATGAGGCGGCGTTCGAGCGGCAGCGCTTCGTCCCATTCGGCCATGTGATCGGCGAGATCGCGCACCAGGGCGGCGCTGTCGATCTCGCCCAACAGGGCCGGTGTTTCGCGCACCGCGACCGCGCCGGGGCCGAAACTCTCGATCATGAGGCCGAAGCGGGCGAGTTCGTCGGCGCGCGCGACCAGACGCTCGACATCCGTCTCGTCGAGTTCGACGATGTCCGGAATCAGCAGGATCTGGCGCGCGACCCCGGACTTCTCCAGCGCCGCCTTCATGCGCTCATAGACGAGCCGCTCATGAGCGGCATGCTGGTCGACGATGACGACGCCGTCGCGGGTCTGCGCCACGATGTAGGTTTCGTGCACCTGGGCGCGCGCGGCCCCGAGCGGGCGGTCGGTTGCGTCGGGATCGCGATCGATAGCAGCGCCACGCGCATCGGCCGATGGCGTTCCCACGTCGAATGCAGCCTGCGGGCCACTTGCGAAGCCGGCCGGCACAGGGGCGGGCGTGGTTGTGCGCGACACCGGCATGCCGGGCCGCGCTGCCCAGCCTCCCCAATCTCGTCCCCCCGCCGGCGGGTGCGGGAGAGCGTTCGCACGCGGCAAGCCGGCGCGGAAGGCCGAGACCGTGGCGGCGCCTCCGGTCGAGGCGGCGCGTCCGCTGCCCTGCGCGAGCGCATCGCGCAGCGCGCCCACCATCATGGATCGCACCAGTCCGGAGTCGCGAAACCGCACCTCGGCCTTGGCGGGATGAACATTGACGTCGACCTCGCGCGGATCGAGCGTGACGAACAGCGCCACCACCGGATGGCGGTCGCGCGGGAGATAGTCCGCGTAGGCGGCGCGCACGGCGCCGAGCAGAAGCTTGTCGCGCACGGCGCGGCCATTGACGAAAAGGTAGAGGCTGAGCGCGTTCGCCTTGTTGTAGGTCGGCAGCCCGGCAAAGCCTTCGAGCGAAAATCCGTCGCGGCCTGCCGCGATCGCGATCGCATTGGCCCGAAACTCTGCTCCCAGCACGTCGCCGAGGCGGGCGAGCCGTCCGGCGGCGTCCGGCAACGCCGCAGCCCAGGTCACGGGCGCGCGCTCTTCGCCGGCGAGCGTAAAGGCGACATCGGGACGGCTCATGGCAAGGCGGCGCACCACGTCGCGGATCGCTTCGGCCTCGGTGCGGTCGGTTTTGAGGAACTTGAGCCGCGCCGGCGTTGCGTAGAACAGGTCGCGCACCTCGACGCAGGTGCCGGGGCCGAGCGCGGCCGGCCTGACCTCCGATTTGACGCCGCCATCGACCGCAATCGCCCAGGCGTGGGGCTCGCCCGCGTGGCGGGTCGTGATGGCAAGCCGCGCCACCGCACCGATCGAAGGCAACGCCTCGCCGCGGAATCCGAGCGTGCGGATCGCGTGGAGATCGTCGTTGTCGAGCTTCGAGGTGGCGTGCCGCTCGATGGCGAGCGCAAGGTCAGCGGGGGGCATGCCGACGCCGTCATCCGCAATGCGGATGAGCCGCCGGCCGCCGCCATCCGTGAGCACATCGATCTTACGCGCGCCCGCGTCGAGCGCATTCTCGATGAGTTCCTTGACCACGCTCGCGGGCCGCTCCACCACCTCGCCGGCAGCGATGCGGTTGATGGTGGCGGGATCGAGCTGGCGGACCGGCATCGGTGAACGGCGACTCAGATGGAGCAAAACGCAGGATAGGCGATTGCGGCAACAATGGCATGCCGTCACCCTCCCCTGAAGGGGGAGGGTCGGACTGCCGAAGGCAGTCCGGGGTGGGGTGGCACGAGGGCTTGTGACACTAATCCTGAGCACGTGGCACGGCCGTCACCCCCTCCCGGCCCGCTGGCGCGGGCCGACCTCCCCCCTCCAGGGGGAGGTGATCGGCTTCACTCCTCCGGCGGCTTCGCGGTTCGCAAGGCCTTGATGCCGCCGCGACGCTTCTTGCCCTCCAGGCGACGCACCTTGGAGCCGAGCGTCGGCCGGGTTGGCCGCCGGGGTGTCGGCCGCACCGTGGCGGCCCGGATCAACTCGACGAGCCGCGTCAGCGCGTCGTCGCGGTTGCGTTCCTGCGTGCGATGGCGCTGGGCCGTGATCACCAGCACGCCATCGCGGGTCAATCGCCGCCCGGCCAGGCGTTCCAGCCGCGTCCGCACCTCATACGGCAGCGAGGGCGAATGGCGCACGTCGAAGCGCAATTGCACCGCGGTCGCTAGCTTGTTGACATTCTGCCCGCCCGGGCCCGAAGCGCGGATGAAGCTCTCCTGGATCTCACCGTCGTCGATCGCGAGATGGTCGTTGATGCGAATCATGGGGCCCAGATGACGGATGACGGATGACACGACGTGTGAGGCCTATCATGGCATAATCTGTCCTCAGGCATCCGTCATCCGTCATCACATCCCCAGATACGCCTGCCTGACCCGGTCGTCCGCCAACAGGTCCGCGCCGGTTCCCGTCAGCGTGATTTGCCCGTTCTCCAGCACATAGGCGCGATCCGCGAGGCGCAGCGACACGGCGACGTTCTGCTCGACCAGAATGCAGGTCAGTCCGTCGCGGTTAAGCTCGCGGATCGTCTTCAGCACCTCCTGCACGATTGCCGGCGCGAGCCCGAGCGAGGGCTCGTCGAACATCACGAGATCGGGCCGCCCCATCAGGCAGCGACCGATGGCAAGCATCTGCTGCTCGCCGCCCGACAGCGTGCCGGCCGCCTGGCGGTCGCGCTCGGCGAGGATCGGAAACGTCGCAAACACCCGCGCGAGGCTTTCGGCGCGCCTGCTGCGCGCCCGCGGCAGCAGCGCCGCAACTTCGAGGTTCTCGCGCACCGTCAGGGTCGGGAACACCTGGCGGCCTTCCGCGACCTGGCCGATGCCGGCGTCGCAGACGCGGTGGCTCGGCCAGCCCGCAATGTCGACATCGCGAAAAGCGATGCTGCCGCGCGCGGGGCGCTGCATGCCCGCGATGGTACGGATCAGCGAGGTCTTGCCGGCCCCGTTGGCGCCCACGATGGCGACGATCCTGCCCGCCTCCACGTCGATGCTGACGCGGTCCAGCGCCTGCGCGTCGCCGTAGAACACATCGAGGTCGCGCACGCGGAGCATCACGTCGCCGCCTCGGCGCCGAGGTAGGATGAGATCACGGCCGGGTCGCGCACCACCGTCTCGGGCGCGCCTTGCGCGATCGTTTTGCCGTGATGGAGCACGAGGACCCGGGACGCCAGCGCCATCACGGCGCGCATCACATGCTCGATCAACAGAATGGTCATCCCGGTGTCGCGATTGAGCTGCTTGAGGATCGCGACCAGGCGATCGGTTTCGGTCGGACGCAGCCCGGCCATGACCTCATCGAGCAGCAGCAGCTTCGGTTCCGTCGCCAGCGCGCGTGCAAGCTCAAGACGCTTCCTGTCGGGCAGCGTGAGAGAGGACGCCATGACGGCGCGCTTGTCGGCGAGATCGAGCGCGTCCAGCACGGCACGCGCATGGGCTCGGGCCGACGCCATCTCGGTCCGACGGAGCAGGGCGCCGATCACGACATTGTCTTCAACCGACAGGCCCGGGAACGGCCGCACGATCTGGAATGTGCGGGCGATGCCGCGCCGACACACCGCGTCCGGCGTCAGGCCATCGATGCGCTCGCCGGCGAACGTCACGATGCCGGCATCGGGCGCAAGCGCGCCCGCGAGCATGGCGAACAGGGTGGTTTTGCCGGCGCCGTTCGGCCCGATGACGGCGAAAATTTCACCGGCCTCCACCTCGAAGCTGACCTGGTCCACCGCAATCAGGCCAGCAAACCGCTTGCTCAAACTGGCGGCGGCAAGCAGCGCCGTCATGGGGTTCGGCCTTTCAGGCCGAACAACGTGGCGAGCCGCGGCCACACCCCGCCCGGCATGGCGGAGATGATCACGATCAGGACCACGCCGTAAAACACCGCTTTGACGCCAGGCGCGTTGATGCCGAGACGCGCCGTGGCGGCGATCAGGGCTTCGCCGAGCGGGGTGAGCACGAAGGCGCCGATCACAGGGCCGAACACAGTGCCGAGGCCACCCACGATCGGGGCCAGGATCAGCTCGATCGAGCGCGAGATCTCGAACACCTGGGATGGAAACAGGTTGTTGTAGTAAAACGCGTAGAACACGCCGCCGACCGCCGTCATGGCGGATGAAATCACGACGGCCGCCATCTTGGCGGCAAACGCGTCGATGCCCACCGCGCGCGCCGCCACCTCGTCCTCGCGCACCGCCCGCCACTGATAGCCAAGCCGCGAGCGCGCCATCAGGGCGACCAGAAGGACCGCGCCGGACGCGAGCGCCAGCGCCAGATAGTAGAACAGGAGTTGCCCGCCGCGCAGATTCCACCATTCGCCGACGCGCCTTTCCTCGAACGGCAGGAACAGCCCGGCAGCGCCGCCCGTCACCTCCAGGTGATCGAAGCCGATCCGGGTGAATTCCGCGAACGCGATTGTGAGCAGCGCGAAGTAGACGCCCGCAATGCCGAACCGGAAGCCGAGCCAGCCGATCGCTGCGCCGAACGCGGATGCCGCCGCGACGGCCGCAAACACGCCGAGCCACGGGCCGATTCCGAGCTTGAGCCACAGTAACGCCGCCACATAGCCGCCGACGCCGACGTAGAGAGCATGGCCGAGCGAAAGTTGGCCGGCGTAGCCCATCATCAGATTCCAGGCCTGGCCCACATACGCAAAGTAGAAGATGAGCGTGAGGACGGACAGCACATAGCGGTCGGCGGCCAGCGGCAGCACCACGAGGACCGCGAGCGCGAGCGCGATGACGATGCGGCCGCGCGTCGGCACGCTGCGCCACAGACCGATCATATGCGCTGCCCCATCAGGCCCTGGGGACGCAGCACCAGCACGGCGATCAACAGCGCAAAGGAAAACATGCTCTTCATCGACGGGGCGAGCAGGAAACCTGCCAGCGCCTCCGAGGTGCCGATCAGCACGCCGCCGACGAGCGCGCCTGCCATCGATCCCATGCCGCCGATGATGACGATGATGAAAGCGAGAAGCGTATAGGCGGGTCCGAGCGACGGCACCGGGTCCGCGATGGTGACGAGCAGCGCGCCCGCGGCCCCGACGCAGGCAAGCCCGAGACCGAAAGTGAGTGCATAGAGCCGCTTGACGTTGAGTCCGATGACGCCGGCGCCGACGAGATTATCGGCGCAGGCCCGGATCGCTGCGCCGGTCCGGGTGCGGCGGAAGAACCAGAACAGCGCCGCCGCCACCGCGATCGCGGCCGCCGCCGCCAGGACCCGCGGCTTGTCGACGAGGAGCGGCCCCAGTTCGTAGGAATCGAAGCCGTAAGGGAGGTTCACGGGCCGCGCATCGGGCCCGAACGCGATCAGCAGCGCATTGACGATGATGATGCCGACCCCGACCAGAAGGATGAACTGCTCATGGTCGGGGCGGCCGACGAACCGGTTGACCAGCGTGGCCTGCAGCCCATAGCCGACGAAAAAGAACACCGCCGCGAGCGGTACGAGAGTCCACAGCGGGTCGAGCCCAAGCGCTGTGAATGCCACATAGGTCGCATACATGGCGACGACGGCGAATTCCCCATGGGCGAAATTCACCACCCGGACGACGCCGAAGATGACCGACAGCCCGAGCGCCATCAGCCCGTAGACGAGCCCGGTCAGCACGCCCTGGATCGCCACGTTGAGATAGATCGACCACATGGGAGAATGATGCGGGTTGCAATCGCTCTTCAAATACCACGAATTGCACGGGAGCGAATACTTCCGCCTCAGCCAAGAAGGGGAAACAATAACAAATGACCTCCTCCTGAGGAGCGCCGCGTCTTCGCGGCGCGTCTCGAAGGATGGCCACTTGCCCCCGCGCCTGCTGCCATCCTTCGAGACGCGGCCTTCGGCCGCTCCTCAGGATGAGGTCGTTGGGTGAATAGCGCTCCAGTTGCCCCGAAAACCTCACGTCCTCCGCTGCCATGGCGGCATTGGGAAGACCGGCGCCATGGTGGCACTTTCGGCGGGCAATACCACGGTCGGGGTGCGGTTGCGGTTCTGGACCATGGCGGAAGGAACGTTGTTGTTCTGGCCTTTCTCGTCGAACGTGATCGGGCCGCCGATCATGATGTGGTCGGCGATATGGGTGGCGCGAATCGCCTTCATCAATTCGGCGCCGTCGGTGGTACCGGCGCGCTTGAAGCCGTCGGCCGCCACCAGCAGCGCCTCGAAGGTGAAGCCGACGTTGAAGCACTCCACCGCGAAGCGATAGTTTGGATTTGCTGGCTTGAACGCTTTCTCAAGCGCCTGCGCCATGTCGGCCTTGGGATTGGCCCACGGCACCGCATAGGCATGATAGTCGGCGAGCGGCCCCAGCGCCTCGTAAAACTCCTCGTCGTAGAGGCCCGGCGCGCCGGGCGAGATGATGCCCATGGGCTCGAATCGCTGACGCACCATGTCGCGCACGAGCTTGATGGCGTCCGCCGCGCGGGTCACGACCAGCACGATGTCCGGCTTGAGCGCGCGAATCTTGGTCACTTCGACGGACAGGTCCTGGGCGCGCGGATCATACGCGATCGATTCGAGGACCCGGAACGGCAGGCCGGCGGTCGGCACCAGGCGGTCCATCGCCTGGCGCTGGGCGGTGCCGAAGGTGTCGTTGACGTGGAGGAAAACGGCTGTCTTGGGCGCCGCCTTGGTGGCCTCGATGAAGGCCTTGATGCGGGCGAGGCCGTTGGCGGCAATCTGGCCGCCGGTCGGGAAATTGCGCACCAGGTACTTGTAGCCCTGCTCGGTGAGGGCAGGCGCCGCCGCGATGTTGACGACGAGCGGCACCTGGCGCTGTTCGCAGACCTGGGCCATCGCCAGCGTGCAGGCGGAATCGAAGGCGCCGACCACGCAGTTGACGCCGTCATTGATGACCCGCTCGCACTGGTTGCGGGCGACATCCGGATTGGATTCGACGTCGACGTGGACGAGATCGACCTGATAGCCGTAATCGGCCAGCACCTTGGGGGCAATCAAGGCGCCGCGGTGGCAGCTCTGCCCGGCCGGCGCGAGGTAGCCGGAACGCGTCAACAGAACCGCGATCTTCAGGGATTTCGCCTGCGCGCGGACGACGGCGGGGGCGAGCGTCAGCGCGCCCGCTGCCGCGGCACCAGCCAAGACGCGACGCCGGGTTGGAGCAGCTTTGCGTTGATGTGTCATCGGCATGTCTCCTTCGGCAAACTGAGGCATCTTCGCCGGCCGTGCCTACGGGTGTCGCCCGGCTTGACCGGGCAATCCAGTATCCCCGGTCCGTGGTTACTAGATCGCCCGGTCAAGCCGGGCGATGACAGCACAGTGGACAGGCAATCGGACCAAAAATACACATAGGCTTCCCCTCATCGCGGCGGCGTGTGGATCAGCTCTGCGAGCTGAGCCTCGGTGAGCGGCTCGCGGAGGAATTTGAGCTTCACGGCGTCGCGCAGAATTCCCGGCATGTCCGCCATCTTGTCGGTCTGCAGGGCTTCTTTCGGATAGAACGCCTTGATGGTGTCGCGAACGAGATCAGCGGGCCGGTCGATCTTTTTGGCGTAGAGCTCGATCGCGTTGGGATCGGAGTACATCCAATCGATCGTTTCGCGGTACGCCGCCATGAAGCGCGTCGCCACGTCTGGCCGCTTTCGCAGCAGATCCGCATTGATGATGGTTGCCCGCACCGTCTGCCCGCGCAGCGAAGGCACATCGCTGCCGCGCGCAATGATGCGCACTCTGCCGTCCCTGATTTCTTGCATGGCAATCGGCGGCGCCGCCCAGCCAATGTCGATCTGACCGGACATTACCGCTGTGAGCGTCGCGGGCGGGCTGCCGGTGGGGGTCGGCCTCGCCTTGAGGCCGAGTTCGTCCACGAATGCGAGCACGATGTTGTGGGAGCTCGATCCGTTGGTCGAATACGCGATCGTGTTGCGCGCGGTTACGTCGGCGAAGGTCTTGAGCGGCGAATCGGCCCGCACATACCAGTAGAGGTCGGCTGTGCCGGTGAATGCGGGCGCCAGGATGCGCACGGGGGCGCCGGTGGAGAACGCCCGCATGGCGCCCGCGACGCCGACCCCGATGCCGATATCGGCGCTGCCGGAAATGATCGGCTGCAGGGTCTCGCCGGCGCCGGCGGTGCCGAACGTTTCCAGCACGAGGCCGTGTTTGCGGAAGATGCCGGCGTCCTGGCCGAGCGTCGGCGCCTGGTTTTCCCAGTTGTTGATCTGGCCGATCGCGACCTTCAACGTGTCCTGGGCCCGAGCGTCCGATACGGCGAGCAGTGCTGCAAGCAGAGCAAGCGCAAGGCTGGCGAAATCGGCTCTTTTCATCTGCGTTTTCCTCCCGGCAGCCTGGCCGGCCTCTTGGCCGGTTTCTTGGCCGCGGTGTTGTCGCCCCCGGACTTGGCCCGCTGCGCAGCCGCCTTGGATTTGGCGGCGGCGACCGGCATCTGTCCAGCGGGCATTCCGCCGCGCTTTGCGAGCCGCCGTTCCCAGTATTCCCACGCCCGGCTCTGCGCGGCAGGAAGCTGATAGATCGCCTGCGCCATCTCGATCTCGCCCGGGCTCAACGGCGAGAAATTGCCGAGCCGTTTCGCCTCGCTCAGGTAACGGGCATTGTCGCAGGAATAGATGGCGCGGAAAACCAGTTCGCGCAGGCTCCCGCCAACCACGGTTGCGCCGTGGCGTCGCATCAGCACCATGGCGTGCTTGCCGAGCGCACGGGCAAGCGAGGCGCCTTCCGCGGGCTTTACGACCAAAAGGTTGGTGTCACCGAATTCATCGCGACTATCCCAGAACGGTGCGACCGGCCCCATGGCGGCGCCGAGGTGGAACACCGGCACGATCGGATCGCCGCTGATGCAGAACGGCATTATGGCCGACGCGTGGTGGTGACAGACCGCAACCACGTCCGGCCGCGCCTTGAAGATCTCGCCATGGATGACGCGCTCTGCGTAGAGTTGCACGGTCGGCGGTTTGACGGGCTGCGAGTCGAGGTCGAATTCCAAAATGTCATCAGGCTCTACTAGCTCGGGCGAGCGAGAGCGCGACAGGAAGTAGCGGCCTGGATCGTCGGGATGGCGAACGCTCACATGTCCGAACGCGTCGATGACCCCCTCATGGGCAAGGATGCGGTTGGCGATGGCAAGCTCGCGGCGCAGTTCACCGAATTTGTCGGGCACGGAAACGTCCTCTGTGATCAGGATGCCGGCGACGCCAGAAGAATATCCGCCATATCGCCCGCCTGGACGGCGAACATGTCCTCGCCGGTCACAATCGTACAGCCGCGGCGGCGGGCCGCTTCAAGCAGCGGCGTGAAGGCGGGTCTGGTAACGAGATCCGCAACATATGCTGAAGGCTCAAGCTGTCCCGCATCGACCGGCAACGGATCGGTCGGCCGCATTCCGACCGGTGTTGCATTGACCACGAGGTCGAACCCGGCGGGGTCGATGGTGCCGGCGCGCGCGACGGTGGGGGCTCTGGCGGCAAGGCGTTCGACCAGGCTCTGGCATCGTTTCGTGTCCATATCGGCCACCGCGAGTACCGCCACCTCCGCCTCAACCAGAGCGAGCGCAACCGCGGAGCCGGCGCCGCCTGCTCCGACGACGAGCGCGCGCTTGCCCGCCGGCCGAAAACCGGCGCGTCGCAGCGCCGCCACCATGGCAGTGCCGTCGGTCATGTCGCCGCGCCAACGGTTAGCTGCAACGCGGTGCAGCACATTGGCGGCACCGAGAAAACGGGCGCGATCGGATGCTTCGTCGCAATGGCGCAGCGCCGCGAACTTGTGCGGCATAGTAATGACGATGCCATCGATATTCTGCCCGCGTTTGGCGGCCGTCACGAAGGCATCGAAATCCGCTGCCGCGACGTGGACCGGAATGCAGATCGCGTTGGCACCCCGGGCGATGAACTCGCCCGTAAGGCCGGAAGGCGACTTGGTCTGTCCGACCGGGTCGCCGAGAATGAGATGAAGGCGCGTCTCGCCATTGAGGGATGGGAGCATCTTGATCAGTTCCGAGGGGGTGGTGCTACTGTTTTGGAAAGTTGGGCGGACCACTATGCCGGCGAGGAAACGATGGCCAGCTACCCATTGATCGACATTTATTGCCACATCTACCCGGAGAAATTCTTTGAGGAAATGACCAAGTTGTCGCCGCAGATCGAGAATCTGGGCAAGCGGTTACGCATGATCACCAAGCTCTTCGACCTTGACGAGCGGTTCCGCGAGATGGATGGGTTCGGCGATTACCGGCAGATCCTTTCGCTGCCCAACCCTCCGATTGAGGAAATTGCGTCGGGCGAGGCTGGGTTGCGCCTCGCCCGCATCGGCAACGACGCCATGGCGGAGCTCACCGCCCGCTATCCGGACAGGTTTGCGGGTTTCGTTGCGGCGGTCTCGCTCACCGACGTCGAAGGCTCAGTCAAGGAGGCAACGCGCGCCATCACGCAACTGGGCGCATGCGGCATCCAGGTATTTACGCCGCTCGCCGGCCGGCCGCTCGATGACCCAACCTTCGCGCCGGTGTTCGCCGCGATGGCAGGACTCGACCTGCCGATTTGGCTGCACCCCGCCCGCACTGCCGCAATGACGGACTATCCGGCGGAGACGAAATCCCGCTACGAGATGTGGTGGTGCTTCGGCTGGCCCTACGACACCTCGGTGGCGATGAGCCGCCTGGTATTCGCCGGCCTGTTCGACCGCCATCCCGGCATCAAGATCATCACGCATCATTGCGGCGGCATGATCCCGTATTTCGATGGCCGCGTCGGACCCGGCCTCGACGTGCTCGGCGCGCGCACCAGCGGGGAGGACTATTCCAAGGTGCTGCCCTCGCTCAAGCGACCTCACCTGGACTATTTCAAGGAGTTCTACGGTGACACCGCTATGTTTGGCGGCAAATACGGCATTCCGTGTGGTCTTGCATTCTTCGGCGCCGACCACATCGTGTTTGCGACCGACACGCCGCTCGGGCCGATCGCGCCTACGATTGCGGTCATTGATGAACTCGACATCGAAGACGCTGCACGACGAAAGATCTATGCCGGTAATGCCGAGCGGCTGGTGAAACGGAAGCTCGCGTGACGCGAGGTAGGCGTAAAGAAATGGCCCCAGTTGGGGCCATTTCCTCCGCCAAACGAGCACGGCTCAGTCGCAACGGCGCTCGTGGCGGACCACGACTTCGCCATCACGTCGTTCCCGGATGGTCACGTCACGACAGCCTCTGTCACGGTATCGCCCCTCGTAGCCATAGTAGCGATCTCGGTCACGGTATCGCCCATCGTAGCCATAGTAGTGATCGCGGTCGCGGCGGCAGTCAGGCCCGACACAAAACTCGAACTGAGCGAGCGTGACTGCCGGCTCGGCATTGGCTGGCGCGCTCACTTCACCGGCAAATGCCGGAAGTGTCCACAGCGCACTCGCAACCGCAACGATCAAAGGCAGTTTTCTCATCAGCATCTCCTTCTGCCGACCCTACTGCGGCTAACAATCGGAACACTCATTCGTTCCGCGCCGGTTCGTTGCCCTGCGGTAACAACACGCCATGCGTTCGCACCTGCAGCATGCGGGAACGCATTGACTTACAGCTTCGTGAAGTCGATTTCCTTGTTGATATCGAGCGTCCGATGCACCGGCGGTAACGGATATTTGAGGCCCGTCGCGCAATTGAACAGCACAGCACGTTCGTGGCGGCCGATGCGGCCGTCGGCGAGACTCTGCTTGTAGGCTGCATATGTGGCACCGCCTTCCGGGCACATCAGGAACCCTTCCTGGCGTGCAACTTCATCGACGGCGCCCGCAATGGCCTCGTCCGTTACCGCGATGGCGAAGCCGCTGCTTTCGCGCACGGCGCGCAGGATCAGAAAATCACCAATCGCCTGCGGGACGCGGATACCGCTCGCGATCGTGTGGGCATTCTCAACGCGCTGCGCATGCTCCACGCCGGCTTCAAACGCGCGCACCATTGGGGCGCAACCGCTGGCCTGTACGGCGATCATGCGCGGGCGCTTCGCGCCGATGAAGCCGATCGCTTCAAGCTCGGCGAATGCCTTCCACATGCCGATCAGGCCGGTGCCGCCGCCGGTCGGATAGAAGATCGCATCGGGCAGCTCCCAGCCCAATTGCTCCGCCAGCTCCAGCCCCATCGTCTTCTTGCCCTCGATGCGATAGGGCTCCTTGAGGGTCGAGACGTCGAACCAGCCGACCTTCTCTTTTCCTGCGCCAACGATCTTGCCGCAGTCATCAATCAGGCCATTGACCAGGTAGACGGTCGCGCCCTGCAGCTCGATCTCGCTGACGTTCACCTCGGGCGTATCGGCGGGGCAGA
>Ga0209060_10001636_pt1 | contig 23690 bp, 18 predicted proteins | sample Coa_R1_8_FD_187155 | JGI IMG/M metagenome (GOLD analysis project Ga0209060, IMG submission 187155) | Surface soil microbial communities from Centralia Pennsylvania, which are recovering from an underground coalmine fire - Coalmine... | ecosystem: Environmental > Terrestrial > Soil >...
GCACCGCAAATGCGGCGATCGTCATCACAAAGCTGATTTTCAACATTACGACCAGCGCGATGAGTGCGGTCAGAATGCCACCGGCAAGTTCCACCAGTCCTGTGCCGACGAGATTGCGAACGCCTTCCACGTCGGACATGATCCGCGAAACGAGCACGCCGGTTTTGTGCGAATCATAAAAACTGACCGATAGACGGCCAATGTGCGCCTGCACTTGCTTGCGTAATTCCGTAATCATGCGCTGGGCAGACTTCGAAAAAAGCTGCGTGAGCGTAAAGGACGTGATGCCCTGAATTATCGTCGCGGAAACAACAGCCAGTACGATGGGGACGAGCAGATGGACTTGATGTTTCTGAATGACGTTATCGAAAACGACTTTTGTCGCCGCAGGCAAAGCAAAGCCGACGACGCGGTTGATCATGATGAGAAGGAAGCCCAGCGCCAGGATGCCCTTGCGGGGCTTGAGCAGCGCCCAGGCTTCCGGCAAAGACTTCCACGCCAGCTTTTTCTTTTCCTCTTTTTTGCCAGCTTTTACGTCGGGCTCATCCGCCATGGCTCGCCTCGAAGTGCTCCTGTCCCCGTGACCTATTCGATGTCTCATCTCTCCATTTCACTACATTCGGAGGCAGAGTGCTTACCGAACTTGAGGCGGACCGTCTATCCGCTTGGGGTAAGACCTTTAAACATCCAGTTTTTGTCCGTGCTGCTCGATGCAGCAGAGGAGTTCCCATGCCTACGATGGCGCGTATTGCGTTCGCAGTCTTGTGCTCAATCCCCCTGTTGTCGTCGAGTGCCTCCGCGCAGTTCAAAAACGGCAACCAGGCGACGGAGCTTGCCCTGCCGACGATCAGCCAGCACGCTGTCGTCACACAGCGTATCGGACTCACGGACGTGACGATCAACTACCATGCGCCACTCGTGGGCGGGCGGAAACTGTGGGGCGCGGCTCCAGTTCCCTACGACAAAGTGTGGCGCGCCGGAGCGAATCAGAACACGACCATCACGTTTTCGGAGGACGTCTCGATCGAAGGCAAACCATTGGCGGCGGGCACATACGGCCTGCACATGATTCCGACTGCGGACCAGTGGACGATTATTTTTTCGAAGAATTCCACTTCCTGGGGCAGCTTTAGCTATGACGATAAGGAAGACGCCTTGCGCGTACAGGTGAAGCCGCGCGAAGCGGAATTCCGCGAATCGCTGGCGTATACGTTCGATGACGTAAAACCGGACTCGGCGCTGGCGACGATGCGTTGGGAAAAGCTTGCCGTTCCGTTTCGAGTTTCGACCGACGTAAAAGGAATCGTGCTGCGGAGTATCAAAAATCAGTTGCGGAACACCGGCGGCTTTACCTGGGGCGGCTACGACGAAGCCGCGAACTGGCTGCTGGACAATAATTATGAACTCGAGCAAGCGCTGAAGTGGGAAGACACTTCCATCCAGAACGAAGATCGCTTCGAGAACAATCTGACAAAATCGCAGATTTTGGCGGCGATGGGCAAGACACAAGACGCCGAGGCTGCGAAAAAGAAGGCGATGGAAGCAGCCAGCGGCGTCCAGCTGCATGTTTATGGGCGGCAGCTTCAGATTCAGGGCAAACAGGACGAAGGCTTTGCGGTGTTTCAGATCAATATTCAGAAGCGTCCGAACGAATGGTACACTCACGGCGAGCTTTCGCGAATTGCTTCCGCGAAAGGCGACTTCGATACGGCGGTAAAAGAAATGAAACTGGCGCTGGCCAGCGCGCCGGATGCGGCCAAAGGACAGATTCAGGGATTGATCGCGCGGCTCGAGAAAAAGGAAAACATCAATCCGAGATAGCTCGCGCGCTTAGGAAGTAATTCCGCCGAAGCAGAGATATTTGATCTCGACGTAATCGTCGATGCCGTATTTCGAGCCTTCGCGGCCAAGGCCGGATTCTTTTACGCCACCGAACGGCGCAACTTCCGTGGAAATAATGCCAGTGTTGATGCCGACGATGCCGTATTCAAGTGCTTCCGCAACACGCCACACACGCGCGATGTCGCGTCCGTAAAAATACGCAGCGAGGCCAAATTCCGTGTCATTGGCAAGCGCAACTGCTTCGGCTTCCGTATTGAAACGGAAGAGCGGGGCAACAGGGCCGAAAGTTTCTTCACGAGCGACGGCCATCGCCGGCGTGACATCGGTCAGAATTGTCGGTTCGAAGAATCGCCCACCAAGGGCGTGGCGGTGGCCGCCGACCAGAATTTTGGCGCCCTTTTCCTGCGCGTCGCGGATGTGGCTTTCGACTTTTTCGACGGCGGAGTTATCGATGAGCGGTCCCTGCGTTGCGCCGTCTTCGAGACCGCATGAGGGCTTGAGTTTTTTCACGGCAGCCGCGAGTTTTTCTGCGAAGACATTATAGACCGGCTCTTGAACGAGCAGGCGGTTGGTGCAGACGCAGGTTTGCCCTGTGTTGCGGTATTTCGACGCGATCGCGCCCTCGACGGCCGCGTCGATATCGGCGTCTTCAAATACGATGAAGGGCGCGTTCCCGCCCAGCTCCAGCGACAGCTTCTTGATCGTCCCGGCGCATTGCGCCATCAGAACTTTTCCAATTTCGGTGGAGCCCGTGAAGGACAGCTTCTTCACGATTGGATTCGATGTGAGTTCGCCGCCAATTTCTTTCGCCGAACCTGTCAAGACGTTGAACACTCCTTTCGGCACGCCGGCGCGTTCTGCGAGTTCGGCGAGCGCCAGCGCGGAGAAAGGAGTTTGTGCAGCAGGCTTGAGAACGACGGTACAGCCAGCTGCGATTGCTGGACCTGCTTTGCGAGTAATCATCGCTAGCGGAAAATTCCACGGTGTGATGCAGGCTACGACGCCGATGGGCTGCTTGATGACAACGATTCGCTTGTCCTGCTGATGACCAGGAATCGTGTCGCCGTAAACGCGCTTTGCTTCCTCGCCGAACCATTCGAGGAATGAAGCCGCGTAAGCGACTTCGCCGCGCGATTCAGTCAGTGGTTTGCCCTGTTCGAGCGTCATGAGCCGGGCGAGGTCTTCCTGATTTTCCATCATCAGGTCGAACCATTTGCGCAGGACGGCGGCGCGTTCTTTGCCAGTCTTCTTACTCCACAAGGGAAAAGCGCGGTTGGCCGCTTCAATCGCTTCGCGCGTTTCAGCCGCGCCAAATTTTGGAACGGTGCCGATGATTTCGCTGTTCGCGGGATTGTCCACCGAGAGAGTCGCACCGGATTTCGCGCCGACCCACCGGCCATCGATGTAGCACGCTTCGCGAAAAAGCCGCGCATCTTTCAATTGAGCTGAAACAACGTCTGGCTTCGCTGCCGTTTCTTGCATTGCGCCAACCTTTACACAGTCGCTTGCGCGAGTTGGTTCTTTTCCGCCACCGTCGCGAGACCGGCTTCCATCACGTCCAAACCTTCATCGAATTGCGCATCCGTAATGACGAGTGGCACAAGAATGCGCATCACGTTTCCGTAAGTTCCAGCCGTGATGTTGATAAGGCCGTGCTCGTAACAATACTTCGACAGTTGCTTGGTTTCCGTATCGGCTGGTTCCTTTGTGCGAGTGTCGCGGACCAGTTCGATGGCGCACATACCGCCGAGTCCGCGGACTTCGCCGACGAGCTCCCATTTTTTTTGCCAAGCGCGGGCACGGTCTTCGAATCGACGGCCAATTATCGTGGATCGCGAGAGCAGGCCGTCTTTTTCGATGGTTTCGAGGGCAGCGAGGGCGGCGACACACGAGAGTGGATTGCCACCGAAAGTTCCGCCGAGTCCGCCGACACCGGGAGCGTCCATCACCTCAGCGCGGCCGGTAACCGCGGCCAGCGGCATGCCGCCGCCGAGCGACTTGGCACTGATAAGCAGGTCCGGTTCAATGCCGAAGTGTTCCGAGGCAAACCATTTTCCGGTTCGCGCGATACCGGATTGCACTTCGTCCGCGATGAAGAGAATTCCGTGTTTCTTGCAGATGCCGTGCAAGGCAGCAAAGTACTCGCGCGGCGGGACAACGAAGCCACCTTCGCCGAGCACCGGCTCTGCAATGACGGCCGCGACGTTTTCAGCGGCAACCTGGCGCTTGAACGCGTCTTCGAGGTGGTGCGCGAATTCGGCAGCGGTGGTGCCGGCGGCACTCCGGTAAGAATATGCGAACGGAATGCGATACACATCCGTCGCAAGCGGCTCGAAGCCGGCCTTGTAAGGATGCGGCTTGCTGGTGAGCGTCATCGCCATGAACGTGCGGCCATGAAAGGCGTCTTCAAAACAAACGACGGCTGGCCGCTTGGTGTAAGCGCGGGCAATCTTGACCGCGTTCTCCACGGCTTCCGCTCCAGAATTAACGAGAACGCTCTTCTTCGGAAACTTTCCGGGAGCAAGCGCGTTCAGCTTTTCAGCGACCGCAATATAGCTTTCATACGGCGTGACGCTAAAGCATACGTGCAAAAACTGCTCCATCTGGCCGCGCAACGCGTTCAACACACGAGAGTCGCGATGGCCTATGTTCAGGCAACCGATGCCACCGGCGAAATCAATGAAGCGGTTTCCGTCAACGTCCTCGAGGACAGCCCCCTCCGCTTTTGCGACGAAGACGGGCGTCGAATGAAACGGGCCGCGCGCGACTGCGGCGTTACGCCGATCCATCAATGCCTTCGACTTGGGTCCAGGAATTGCCGTACGAAGTTGAATTGTTCCCATTTGCGTGTTCTCCTGCGAAATTCTCAGTACCAACCGATGGGCGTTTCGTCGAGATTGACGAACACTTGCTTGGTTTCCAGGTACTCTTCGAGCCCCCAAGGCCCGAGTTCGCGGCCAAACCCGGATTGTTTGTAACCGCCCCAGGGCGCTTCGACGTACGTCGGCTGCATGTGATTGACCCAGACGATTCCGGCGCGCAGTGATTTGACAACTCGAAAGGCCTTATAAATATCGCGTGTCCAAACGGCGGCGGCGAGACCATAAGGAGTATCGTTGGCGATTCGGACTGCGTCCGGTTCGCCTTCGAATGGAATTACCGACGCAACAGGCCCGAAAATTTCCTCGCGAGCGATTCGCGCGTTGTTGTCGACGTCGTAGAAAATCGTCGGCTCGAGGTAATAGCCCTTCCCGATCTGCTTCGGGCGGCTGCCGCCAATCGCCGTCTTCGCTTCTTTCTTGCCGATTTCCAGATAAGAGCTGACCCGGTCGTACTGCTCTTTGCTCACGAGCGGACCCATCTTGGTTTCGCGTTCCATTGGCGGTCCAAGCTTGATTCGCTTTGCCTTCTCCGTCATGGCCTCGATGAACTTCGAATAGATCTTCTTTTCGACAAGGATACGGCTCCCGGCTGAACAGACCTCGCCTTGATTGATGAAGACGCCAAAAAGCGCGCCGTCAACGGACGCCTCCCAGTCGGCGTCCGCAAAGAACACGTTGGGCGATTTCCCGCCAAGTTCGAGAGTGACGCGCTTCAAAGTGTCTGCTGCGCTCTTGACGATAATTTTTCCGACCGTCGCACTGCCGGTGAACGCGATCTTGTCGACTCCAGGGTGGGCAACGAGCGCCGCGCCGGCGGTTTCACCGAGTCCATTCACCACATTCACGACGCCGGGAGGGAGACCCGCTTCTTCGAACCAGTTCGCAAATTCGAGCGCCGTAAGTGGAGTCTGCTCGGCTGGTTTTAAAACACACGCACAGCCCGCCGCGATTGCCGGCGCTAGCTTCCACGCAGCCATTAATAACGGATAGTTCCAGGGAATGATCTGCCCGGCGACGCCAACCGGCTCGCGCATCGTGAAGCTGAGCGCGTTGGCCGGGACCGGATTCACATGTCCCGTCACCTTGTTCGCAAGTCCGCCGTAGTACTCGAAGCAAGTTGCGACATCGGCGATGTCATATTCGGCTTCCACAATAGGCTTGCCGGAATTGCGGCATTCGATTTCCGCAAGCATTGCGGAATTCTGGCGAATCTTATCAGCCAACCTGAAAAGAACTCTGCCCCGATCCTGTGCCGTCGTCTGCGCCCACGGGCCGGAGTCGAACGCGGCGCGGGCTGCCTTCACGGCGCGATCCACGTCCGCCACTTCGGACGCGGCGACGTGCGCAATCACTTCTTCTGTGGAAGGGTCGTAGACGGGAAACGTTTTGCCGCTTGCGGCGCTTTCCCACTTTCCGTTGATGTAATTCTGATAGGTCTTCACGCTGGTTGTCGCTCCGCTCGACATAACTCCCTCCGAAATTCCCTGGCCGCAGCGTCAAGACGCAGCGCGCAAGGCCTGCTTCCTTCGCCCGTAGATAAAAAAGAAAAACGCAGCCGCCCCGATGAACAAAAGCGTTCCGCCCACCATCCACACTTCGTACGAGAACAATGATGTGATCTGTTGTGCCGGGAAGAACGCGAGCGCGATTCCCAGTATCGTTGTTAGCAAACCACTGAGCCCAGCTGCCAACAAAACACCGCGGCCGTATTTCTTTTGAACGAAATCCGCTGCCGTCGCGATGCGAATGAGCGCGTAAAACATATAAAGGAACGGAATGAGTTGCAAGACGACGGCCAGCGAGAGTAATCGCTGAAACGATTCTTGCACACCTGAGCTCAAGAAATTCATCAGCACCAGCGCCAGGGAAACCGTCGCATGCACGATCAGTGCCGCATAGGGTGTTCTGTATTGAGGATGGATGCGGCCGAGCCACGCAGGCATGTACGAATCAAGTCCCGCGACAAAAGGTATGCGCGCCGATCCTCCAAGCCATGCCGAGCCAATTCCCGCGATCGACAAACTGAGTAAGAATGCAAATGGCGCGACAATCCATGTGGAACCGACGAGCGACGCCATGTGCGAAACCGCCTGTACGATTCCTTGCAACACGCTGATTTGCGACTTGCTGACTGCGACAAGGAGCGTCAGCGTTGCTCCGATATATAAAGCGCCGGACAAAACTCCGCCCCACGCGACAGCTCCGGGCAACGTCTTCGCCGGTTCCTGAATTTCATCGCCCATGATCGAGGCCAATTCCAATCCAACCAAACCGAAACAGATCACGCCAAATGAATTCAAAACGAAGCGCGGGTTCGCCGGGATCTGAAAGTCCGTCCACGTCACGCTGGTACCAAACCTCGACCAGACAATTACGCCTAGTCCCATCAGCAAGGCCGCCGCTACAAACGTGCCAATCGCGCCAACGTTGTTGATCCATTTTCCTACGCCGAGTCCGATGATGTTCAGCACAACGAGAACAGCCAACAGGAACAAACACGCGCCGAGCGCAAAAAATTTGTTATCGGCCAAACCGTGATGACTTTCTCCCAACACAAAGACCGAAACGCCAACGAAGTAAAGCAACACCGTCGGAACGTACATCATGTTATTCGTCCAGTAGCACCACCCGGACAAGAATCCGTGGAAATCTCCGAAGACTTCCTTGGCCCAGAGATAAACTCCGCCCTCTCCGGGATAACGTTGCGACAGCTCGATCACGGCAATACCCTGCGGCCAGAAGAACAGAATCAAGGAAATTATCCAGAGCCAAATTGTTACGCCGCCATTGGCCGCGATCGACGGCAAAACGTTCAAATTGAAAACCGCCACTACGAATAACAGGACGAGATCCCGCTGCCCCAACACACGCTTTAGATTTGGCTGCGACCCCGCGATCCCGTCCGTCAAACGATCTCCTCGACCATGCGCCGCGGTTCAAGCCGCAGCGTCCTGTCCTAGATTTCCGCGCGCCTGAACTTCCAATGCGCTTAGTGTCCCGCGGCGACGGTCACCATGCCGCGCTCGGCTTGCGCTTTCGCAAGACCCGGAGCAACTTCTTCGAACACTGCAAGGTGTTTGTCAATGTCCGCGTCCGTGTGCTGCACGGAAATCGTCCATTGCTCGTCCCACCAGTACGGCTGGGCCAGCACGCCGCGGTTTACCATGGCAAACCAATAATGTCGCCACAGATCGACGTCAATCTTGGTCCAGTCGCGGTAGTTGCGAATTTCGTGCGGGTAGAGCATCAGTGCGCCGTTCACGCCCGCGCTCGCCACGTATGCGGTCAGGCCATTTTTTGCAACGATCGTGCGATAGCCTTCGGTGAGCTTTTTGCTCAACTTGCCGACGTGCGCGTACGCGTCGCGGGTAAGCACTTCGCGGAATGTAGCAAGGCCGGCAGCCATCGCCACACGATTCGTGTTGTACGTGCCGCCGTGAAAGACTTTGTGATCGGCGATAAGGTTCATCACCTTGCGGCTTGCGCCGAATGCGCCGAGCGGCAATCCGCCGCCGATGGACTTGGCGAGGCAAATCATGTCTGGCTTGACGCCGAAATAATCGCTTGCGCCGCCCCAGGCGAGCTTCGCGCCGGTTTTGACCTCGTCAAAAATCAGCAACGCGCCGTTCGCGTCGCAGATTTTGCGAAGGCCCTCGAGAAATCCCGGTTGCGGAATGCACAAGCCGACGTTCATCAAGATCGGCTCGAGGATAATCGCCGCGATTTGGCCAGGATACTGCTTGAATCGGTTTTCGACGCTCGCGAGATTGTTAAAGCTCGCAATCAACACGTTGTCGACGGCAGCCTTCGGCACACCACCGCCGCCCGGAACAGAATTCGGAGCGTTCTCGTCGCCGTACTCGGTCTCTTTCGGCTTCACGCTTACGAGCGCGGTGTCGTGTAAGCCGTGGTACGAGCCCTCAAACTTCACGATCTTGTCGCGGCCCGTCGCGGCGCGAGCGATGCGGCAGGCGTGCATCGTCACTTCCGTTCCGCTTGAACCAAAGCGCACCATTTCGACCGGATAGCGCTTGCAGATTTCCTCGGCGAGTTCCCATTCCTGGTCGTGCGGCATGCCGAACGTCGTGCCGAGATCGAGCTGTTCCTTCACCGCCTTTACAACCGCTGGATGGCAATGGCCCGCCATCAACGCGCCGAAACACAAGTTGTGGTCGACATATTCATTTCCGTCTACGTCGTGAATGCGGCCCGCTTTGCCGTCTTTCACAAAAATTGGATACGGCTCGTAGTGGCGATAATTGCTTGCCACACCGAGCGGAATTCTTTCCAGCGCCCGTTTGTGCGCCGCGGCTGATTTCGGCGTCCTCTTTTCGTAGGTTGCGATTTCTTTTTGCAGTGCCTCGTACATAACTTCTCCCTGAATCCAGCCCGCCGTTTCACGGCGAACCTTGTTGCAGGTCTGTTCCCTGCTGTCAGTATCTTCCCAAACTTTTTTTCTTAGACGCGCACAAGCGCGGCCCTCGCGAGCCGCGCCTGCGCAATCATTTCTTGCAATTCCGCTAGAAGAAAATCTTCAAGCCAAACTGAACCAACCTCGGATCTTTCGCCTTCTGAATCACCCCGAAGGTCGAATCGGAGAAATTTCCGTCCGGATTGTTAAATTGCGTGTGATTCCAGGCATTGTAGAACTCAGCGCGAAATTCCGTGTCCCATCGCTCGCTGAACCTTGTCTTTTTGGAAATTACGAGGTCGGTATTGTTAATCGCCGGACCGCAGCACAAAGCGTGTGGCAAATTGCCAAAAGTGCCCGGAGCTGGGTCCGTGATGTTGCCGGTTGAAAAATATTGGCCCCCATTCTTCTTGGGATCGAGGAATTGAACTTTGCCAGTAACTTGTGGGGTGTTCGCATCCTCAAAGAAGAAGCTGCTTTGTAGTTCCGCGTCGTTTCCGTCTTGAATACGAATTGGGAATCCACTTTGATAAGTAATAATCGCAGAGACTTGCCAGCCGTTGGTTGCTTTACCCGCAAAACCTTCCCTCTTCTTAAAGGGAATTTCCCACACCGGACTGAACACAAACCGGTGCTTGGCGCTGAGTAGCGAGACGCCACGCGTTGCCCGTGGATCGATAGGATTCAGCTCGTTTTCGAACGTCGCCCCTTGGTCGATGGCTTTGCTCCATGTGTAAGACATTTGGAACAACAATCCGTGCGAGTAGTTTTTCTCCAACGACACCTGCAATGCGTTGTAGTTCGAGTTTCCTATGGTGTCTTCGGTGAAAATATTGCTGAACAGCGAAACCCCATCTGCTGGGCAGCCCACCGAGGTAAGTGGATTGCAGTTGGGCGAAGAATAGGGACGGATTCCGACCAGGTTAATCGGGGTATCGACGGTCGGTGTGAACAAGCATGCCGCAGGCGCCCCGACTTGGGGACATGGAATGTTTGTCCCGTTTGGGCCACCCGGAATATAGGGCATGTGAAAGGACACGCCCGCCGGCAGCGTAAAAGTGTAGTTATTGTCTGCGCCAACCGGTCCGCACGTCTGATTCAAATTCTTGAGAGGCAAATTCTGGAGGTCCAGACAAGTATTTGCATTTCCGTAGTTCAGATCGCGGGATGCCAACAGGCGGTGCCCCTGTGTGCCGACATACGCCACACGGAGCAACATATCTTTACCCAACTGCCGCTCAATCGTGAAGTTGTATTGTTCCGAATACTGAGAACGCAGATGAGGCTGAAATTCGCCGAACAGCAACGCCGGTCGGAAGAGCGACCAGTCCACGCAACCCTTGGGCCCGGCCGGATCGAAACATGGCGTATTCGGAGTCTGATTGATGATTCCTATCGCGTTGTTGGGACTCACTGCTCCGTTCTGTCCGAGATAAGGCGTGTTCATCATAGGATTCGAAAGAAATACGCTCACTCCGAACGGCGGCTCGGCGCTGAACTGTTCCATGACCAACTGCTCGATCGGATTGTAGAAAACTCCAAATCCGCCCCGAACCGTTGACTTCCCCGGACCGCCCGTCAGCTTCGCGAGCCATCCGTCGTGAGCTCCAGGGCTCCACGCCAAACCAAATCTGGGCGCAAATGCCTTGTAATACGTGCTTGTCAAAGCTTGCGGCACACCTTTGTCGCCGGGAAATACCAGTCCCAAGGGAAAATACGCATTGTTTCCATTGGTCGTATTCTGGCCGCAGTCTCCTTGAGCGGCGCCCAAAGCGGCGGCACTACTCGCCGACAACCAGCAGGGATACTGCGTAGTCGCTTGTCCCGGTCGAAATGTTTGCAGGCGGTTCTTGGTATCGATGTACGGGGTGTTCAGTTCCCACCGCAGGCCGTAGTTAACCGTAATGTTGGGTTTAATTTTCCAACTGTCCTGCGCAAATAGGTAGAGCGAGGTGTTGCGGTTGCTCAATCCTTGTGCCGCACCTTGCGAAAAAGTGAAGGGGAGACCCAAGAAATAATTAGGGTAGAAGTTGACCGTGGAGCTGTTCGTCGGATCAACAAACCCTACATCGTTTGAACCGCCACCTTGGTACGTGAAATCTCCATTGATATTGAAATAAAGAAATTGATCGAATCGTTGACGTCGAACATCGCCACCAAACTTTACGCTGTGCGAACCAATCACCTTGCTGTAGTTGTCTGACCACTGGAACGTGTTGCCGATTTGCGGCAATTCGCCCTCGAAGTTATTTCCGAGCGAGAAACCACCGGCCACATTCACAAACGGAACACCTTCCCTGCCCGGAATTACAGTCGTAATTCCAAGCGATGGGTTGGCAGGATCGGCGAAGCAGTTCGCGGCAGGGACGGCGGAACCGCAGGCATCATGCAAGCTCGCGAGTGTGTTAACAGGGTGGTTCAAATTGCCCTGTCCTTCTCGAAAATAATTAAATCGAAATTCATTGACCGCGTTACTTCCGATTGTCCAAGTATGGTTTACGTTCCATTGTTGTACCCGAGTCTTGAAGAGTCCGCCGAAGCCCGGGACATTCGCTCCGGCCGCCTGAAAGAACGAAAACGGCAACGTCGAATTGTCGTCCTCGAAATAGTAGTAAACGCTCAGCCGTTGCGAGGTATTAATCGAATGGTCAAATCGCACCGTAAATTGATCGGTCCGGCTCTTGTTTACCGGGGCGAAGTTCACCGCACCCGTTCCAAACGGTGCGACATAGTTCTGATAGAGCGCTAAAGACGTCGGATCGAAGCAAGCCGTGGGAATCTTATTGTTTGGAAAAATCGCGGAATATGCCGTGCCCGCGGCGATCGGCGCGCCACCCGCTGCCGTTACTGCGTTGGCGCAACCCGTCCTGGCGTTCAGAGTGTCCGCAACAGTCTGGTCCTGAATCGTTCCGGTGAAAACACCGGAAGCTCCACCCGCGTCTACGCCCGAAAAATCGCCTCCGGCCTCTGCCGCGGTGGGCAAAAGCACCGATCCCGAAGAAATGCCTTTTCGAATTCGGTCGCCCTCATAGGAACCGAAAATAAAGGTCTTATCCTTTTTGATCGGCCCACCCAGCGTTCCGCCAAACTGGTTTTGCTTATAGTCAGGTACCGCACTATCGAAGAAGTTCTTCGTATTCAACACTTTGTTCCGGAAAAATTCATAAAAATCGCCGTGCACAGCGTTCGTGCCGGACTTCGTAACTACGTTCACGACTGAACCGGAGTTGCGGCCGTATTCCGCATCAAATGTGTTCGTCAAAACGCGAAACTCGTCGATCGCATCCGGCGAAGGCTGAATCGCCGGCCCGTTCACGAAGATGTCGTTGCCATCGCCACCGTTCACCATGTAATTGTTCGAACGGCCACGGCCACCGTTGACCGAAACAACGCCCGGGTTGTCGCTGCCATAAAAAAGATCTGCGCCCAATTGGGATTGCACGCCGGGCTGAAGTTGCAGCAATTGGTAAGTGTTGCGTGTGTTGAGCGGCAGTTCGCGGACAGATTTGTCGGTCATCACCGCGCCGAGCTGCGTCGTCGTCGTATCAATCACCGGCGGCGCCCCGGTTACTTCCACCGTTTCTGTTCCACCACCGAGTTGCAACGACAGGTCCACGCTGACAACTTCGTTTAAGTTCAGAACAATCCCTTTTTGCACGGACTTCTTGAAACCGGTCTGCGTGGCATCCACTTCATAGGTGCCGACGGGCACTTCCAAAAACAAATAGGCGCCGTTGGAATCCGCATCGGCCGTCCGGCTGGTGTTCGTACCGGAGTTAATCAACGTCACCTTCGCTCCGACCACCGCGCCGCCTTGCGGGTCGGTAATCGTTCCGCGAATTCTGCCGCCTGTGCTCTGCGCATACGCTCCGGCTGCGACGATGGAGAGCAACAGCGCCAGCACTAAGAAAAAGCGACACACAACGAACTTGACTGTTCTTTCGTAGGACTTCATCACTTCACCCCTGTCCTCGAAGTTCAGTTTTGCACCATTCTTCGAGGTTGCTTGTGCCCCTGAAACCTTACTATAATCCTGCAAACTTATGAGATGGCGGTCAGCGTGTCAAGAAGAAAGAATTTATCGTCAGCATCAGCGCCGCGCGATCCAGAGCCGCTCCTTCGCATCAGCGAAGTAGCGAAACGCGTTGGCATTTCCTCGTCGGCGCTTCGCGCATGGGAATCGCTTGGCCTCGTTGCGCCTCACCGCACGCAAAGCAAGTACCGCCTTTATTCCATCGAAGACGTACGCGTCCTGCAGCGCGCGATTTTTCTGCGCCGCGCGCGCGGACTGAATCCCGCCGCGATCGTTCACGTCCTCAAACGCCAGGGCGTCGTTTCCGTTCCTGCGGAAAGCGTCCTCTCGCCCGGCCAGCGCTTTCGCCGATTGCGCCAAAAACGAAATCTTTCTCTCGTGCAGGTCGCCCGTGCAACGGGAGTCTCCGTTGGATTTTTGAGTGCACTCGAGCGTGGCCAGATGCGTGCCTCAGTGGCAACGCTCACCCGCATCGCGCGCTTCTATCGCACCAATCTGCTTTCTTTTTTTGACTCCTCCAAGAAAAACTCGCGCCTCGTGCTGCAATCGGAGCGTCGCGTTCTTGAAACCACCAAGGGTGTTCGCATGGAGCTTCTCGCCTGGGGCAACAAAGCAATGGAACCGCACCTGTTTCGCATCAAGCCCGGCAGCGGCAGCGGCGAGCCTTACACCCACGAGGGCGAAGAGTTTCTGCACATCATTCGGGGCGAATTTGAAATCTGGCTCGGCGAAGACGAGCACTATAAACTCAATGCGGGCGACAGCCTCTATTTCGAAAGCTCCACGCCGCATCGCTGGCGCAATCCGGGCTCTTCGGAATCGTGGCTGCTCTGGATCAACACGCCGCCAACTTTCTAGTTCGCATCGTCGCTCTCGGGGGCCTCATGAAACGCCGGTTCTGCTTTCTCGCATTCCTGCTCGCCGTGATTTGCGCGTCCGCTTGTCAGAAAAAACAAACCACACTCAATCTTCTCGTCTGGGAAGGTTACGCGGACGAATCGTTCATCAAGGAATTCGAACAGACACATCATTGCAAAGTCTCCGCTTCGTACATGGGATCAAGCGATGAACTCGTTGCAAAGCTTCGCGGAGGCAGCGCCGCCAACTATGACGTAATCTCCCCTTCGAGCGACGTCGCCGTGATGATCACGCGCGCTGGTCTCGCTGCTCCCCTTGAGCTGGCTAACTTTCCCGAATACTCCGAACTTTCTGTGAAGCTGCGCGACATACCTCTCGTAAAAGCGGACGGCAAGACGTACGGCGTTCCTTTCATGTGGGGCCCCAATCCGTTGCTGTACGACGCCAGCGCCGTTTCTCCCGCGCCCGCTTCATGGAGCGAATTCTGGGACGCGAAGTACAAAGGCAAAATTTCCGTCTGGGACGATCTCTCCACGGTATACATGGCGGCGCAAGTGCTCGGCTACGACAAGCCGGATCCGGGCCAACTCTACAATCTTTCCGACGCGCAGCTCGATGAAGTGAAAAAGAAGCTGCTCGCGCTAAAACCAAACGTCCGCAAAATGTGGACTTCCGGCGGCGAACTCACAAATCTTTTCCAGAATCACGAAGTCACTCTGGCGATGGGCTGGCCTCTCAATACAAACCAGCTTCGTCAACTGAATTTTCCCATCGGTGAAACGATCCCGAAAGAAAACACAACCGGCTGGATCGATCATTTGATGATTACCGCCGCCAGTCCGCACAAGGAACTCGCCGCGGAATTTTTGCGCTACATGATGCAAGCCAAAACGCAAAAACTCGTCACCGACATAACGCATTACACTCCCGCAAATCCCGGCGCCGCGAAGTTCCTCACGCCGGACCAGGTAAAGGGCCTTCACCTCGACGACCCTGATGCCTACATGCAGCGAATCTATTTCTGGCAGGACGTTCCGCGCCGCGCGAAGTACAACGAAATCTGGAATGAGGTCAAAGCCGCGCAGTGAGCGCCGCCGCTTCCACTTCGCCGCGCGCACCGCTGCTCGAAGTTCGCGCCGTGAGCAAACGCTTCGGCGAAAAAGAAGTGCTCAAAACACTTTCGCTCGACATCGCACGGGGGGAATTCCTCACGTTGCTCGGCGAAAGCGGCTCTGGAAAAACAACGCTGCTCCGCCTCATCGCGGGATTCGAACAGCCGACATCCGGCGAAATCTGGATGAGCGGCGCGCGTCTCGACACACTTCCGCCCTACGAACGCCGCGTCAACACCGTCTTTCAACAATACGCCCTCTTTCCCCATCTGGACGTCAGCGAAAACGTCGCTTACGGACTCCGCGCAAATAACGCGCCGAAATCCGAAATTCCTACGCGCGTCGAACAGGCGCTTGCAATGGTTCGCATGGCCGAGTACGCCCAGGCCAAACCAACGAAACTTTCCGGCGGCCAACAACAGCGCGTGGCGCTCGCGCGTGCGCTCGTAAATCGGCCTCAGCTTCTTCTTCTCGATGAACCGCTTTCCGCTCTCGATGCGAATCTTCGCAAAGAAATGCAAGGCGAACTGAAGTCCCTACAACGCGAAGTCGGCATCACCTTTCTTTTCGTCACGCACGATCAGGAAGAAGCCATGGCGCTCTCCGACCGTATCGCCCTGCTCAAAGATGGCAATCTCGAACAAGTCGCTTCACCGCGCGAGATTTACGCACACCCCGCCACTGCCTACACCGCGCAATTCATCGGCCAGACGAATCTTCTTCGCGGCAGCGTCCGCGCGGGCATCGCCGAGTGCGGCCCGCTCCGCTTTCGAACAAACGCGCCCGACGGCGTCGCTTGTTTTTCCTTGCGTCCCGAGGCTATCTCGCTCGCGGCGAACGCTCCCGCAATCTCCAGCGTCGAAACGTTTCGCGCCACAATCCGCCAGCAATTCTTCAGCGGCTCAACCGAGCTTCTCGAACTCCTCTGTTCCGATGGCCAGATCCTTCGCGCCCGAGTTGAAGCGCAAGGTCCTCTCTCTGGCGAACAGGAGTTTGTTTTTTCCGCGGCAGCTGCAGTCTCAGTGAAACCCTAGCGATGTACTCCCGCCTCTACAAACTCGCTGTGTCCCTTCCGCCGCTCTTCTGGGTCGTTCTCTTTCTTCTCGTTCCGTATTCGCTCATGTTCGCGCACTCATTTTGGCTGACGCAGGATGGCGTCATCCTTCACAACTGGAGTCTCCACCAATATTCGCAACTCTTCTTGAATTCGCTTTACGCCGGCGTCTTCTTCCGCACCATGCGAATCGCCGCTTCCGTCACAATTCTTTCTCTACTCCTCGGCTACCCGCTCGCGTACTTCCTCTCCTTTCACGCCGGTCCGCGCAAAGAACTCCTCTATCAGCTCGTCATCGTTCCCCTCTGGGTCAGCTATCTCGTTCGTGGGTACGCGTGGAAAACAATCCTCGGCACCGATGGCGTGCTCAATGGCTTCCTCCAATATCTTCACGTCACACACGAGCCAGTTTCGGCGCTGCTCTACAGTCCCTTCGCCGTTGTGCTCATGCTGACTCACATCTACACTCCATTTGTCTTCTTGCCGATTTACGCCGCGCTCGAACACATTCCGCGTCCGCTCCTCGAAGCCTCACACGACCTCGGCGCCAATCCGCGTTCCACTTTCTTCCGAGTCGTGCTTCCTCTCTCTATGCCCGGGCTTCTCGCTGGCGCCACGTTCGCTTTTGTTCTGACGCTCGGCGACTTCCTCGCGCCACTTCTCGTCGGCGGCCCAAGTGGCACAATGATCGCAAACGTCGTTCAATCTCTTTTCGGCGCCGCTTATGACTGGCCGCTTGGTGCGGCAATTTCCGTCTTCATCCTCTTGACGACCGTCGGTCTGCTCTTCTGCACCGAGCGGCTCGAAAAGCGTTGGACTTTTCAATGAGCGGGACGCCTTCAGCTTCGCGCCGCCCTTTGTTCCTCACGGGATATTCGATCGTTGTTTTCGCCTTCATTTATCTCCCGATTCTCGTTTTGGTCATCTATTCGTTCAATCGGGACGGCGTCGGCGGCTTCCCCCCACAGCATTTCACGTTGGACTGGTATCGTCAGCTTGCTGCTGATTCCGCCCTGTGGAACGCGGTCGTCAATTCTCTCTACGTCGCTTCCGGCGCCGTGGTGGTTTCGCTCACGCTCGGCCTCCTTGCCGCCCTGGCGCTGGACCGCGCCGATTTTCCCGGCAAAGCGCTCTTCCGCAGACTCGTTCTTCTGCCACTTATCCTCCCGGGCATCATCACCGGCCTATCCTTATTAATGTTCGCGGTCGCAGTCGGACTCGGCCGCGGCCTCACCGCTGTCTTCTTCGGCCATGGCACGGCCCTTATCTCGGTCGCAACCACAGAAATCTTTGCCGGCCTCCAGAAGCTCGATCGCCGTCAGGAGGAAGCCTCGCTCGACCTCGGCGCGACGCCCTGGCGCACGTTCTGGCATGTCACTCTGCCAAATCTCCGTCTTTCTCTCATCGCTGCGGGCCTTCTCATCTTCACGCTCTCCATGGACGAAATCGCCGTCACCTTCTTCCTGATCGGCAGCGACAACACTCTCCCCCAGGAAATTTGGGGCCGTCTGCGTCGCGGCATCACTCCCGAAATCAACGCCATCTCAACGCTCATTCTTCTCGTCTCCATCGTGCTGATCACGATTTGGTATCACCTTCGCAGCCGTTCGGAACGCCACGCACACTGAATCTCGTGCCGAGATTCAACCGCGGCGTTGTCTTTTCTCTGTGCGCTCTCACACCTCTGTGTTAAAAATCACGGGTAACTTCATCAGGAGCCCCGGATGCACCGCCGACTCTTCTTTGCTGCGCTCTCAGCCGTCTTGTGTGCGTTACCCGCATTTGCGCAACAGCCTTCCCTTGTCATCACCAACGCCCAACTCGCTGACGGAACTGGCGCTTCTCTGCGCGAAGAAAACCTTCGTATCACCGGCTCTCGCATCGCCAGGATCGGCAAATTCAAACCATCAAAGTCCGACCGCGTCATTGACGCCAAGGGTCTCGTCCTCGCTCCCGGCTTCATCGACATCCACAACCATTCCACCGACGGCCTCAATACCGATCCGCTTGCAGAAACACAAATCGCGCAAGGCATCACATCCCTCGTCATCGGAGCGGACGGCGATTCGCCCTGGCCCATCGCGCCATGGCTCGAAGCGCGCCAAAAGAATCCGGCATCCGTAAACGTCGCCGTCCTGGCTGGACACGCCACGATCCGCGAACTCGTGATGGGCAAGGATTTCCGTCGCACGGCAACTCCCGAAGAAGTTGAAAAAATGGCCTCGCTCGTCTCCCACGCAATGCACGAGGGCGCCATCGGCCTTTCGAGTGGCCTGGAATATTACGTCGCCAGCTACAGCAACACGGCCGAAGTCGTCGGCATGGCCGCCGCCGCTGCAAAAGACGGCGGCTTCTACATGACCCACATTCGCGACGAAGGAAACAAAAGCTTCGACGCGCTAAAGGAAGAAATCGAAATCGCCAGGCGCGCCCACATTCCGGTCGAGCATTCGCACATCAAGCTGGGGACTGTCGATGTTTGGCACAAAGCTTCCGACTACATCGCCCTTATCAACGACGCCCGCAATCACGGCGTCGATTTTCTGGCCGACTGCTATCCCTATGAGGCATGGGCTTCCGGGCTGAAAGTAATCATGCCGGACAAGCAATACGAAAATCCCGCGAGCGTGGAAAAAGCCATCGCCGACAACGGCGGCCCCGACTCGGTCGCCATCACCGAGTTCAAACCAAATCCCGCGTACGCCGGCCATACGCTAGGCGAACTCGCGAAACTGAATAACGTCTCGCCTGTCGAAATGTATATCCGCATCATTCGCGAAGGCGACGCCGCGAACACTGAAGCCAGCATCATCGGCCACTCGATGATTGAAGAGGACGTCAAATCCTTCTACCAGCAACCTTGGGTGATGGTAGCGAGCGATGGCGGCATCGGCTCCGATCATCCGCGCGGCGCCGGAACTTTCCCGCGCGTCCTCGGCTTATATGTCCGCGAGAAAAAATGGCTCACTCTTCCCGAAGCCATCCGCAAAATGACGTCGCTCCCCGCCAAGCGTCTCGGCTGGAAAGATCGCGGCACACTCAAAGTTGGAAATTTCGCCGACCTCGTCCTGTTTAATCCCAATACTGTCATCGATCGTTCGACCTTCGAAAAACCATCCGAACTTCCCACCGGCATTGAGAAAGTTTTCGTCAACGGCACAATCGTGTGGGATGCGGGCAAAGCGACCGGAGCCAAGCCCGGCAGCACTCTCACAATCAGCGGAAAAGTCTTGTGACCCTCGTACGAACTGTTACCGATTGACACGGCTCAGTCTCCAAAGTACCTTTCCCGCCGACGAACCGTCGTTTCCATCTCTTGGAGCACACCATGCGCCGCGCTCACATTCTTGTTTTGCTAACGACCGCACTCTTCGCGATCCCGGTCTTAGCCCAGCAAAAGCCACTCGACTCCGCCAAAGCTCTCGAAGGTTTCGACGAATTCGTCAGCCAGACAATCAAGGACTTTCACGGCGCAGGCGCCGCCGTCGCCATCGTGCAGGGCGATAAAGTTGTACTCCTCAAAGGCTACGGCTATCGCGACGTGGAAAAAAAGCTCCCCATCACTCCGAAATCTCTCTTCGCCATCGCCAGCATCACCAAATCCTTCACCGTCACCGACCTCGGCATGCTCTTCGACGAAGGCAAAGGCGGCTGGGATCTTCCTGTGCGCGCGCTCTTCCCCGCCTTCAAACTCTACGACCCCGTCCTCACCGAGCAAATGTCCATGCGCGATCTCGTCACACATCGCTCCGGCCTCCCGCGGCACGACATGGTTTGGTACAGCTCCGATTTCTCTCGCGACGATCTCATCCGCCGCTTGCAATTCTTGGAGCCGAACAAGCCTCTTCGCTCCACCTTTCAATACAACAATTTGATGTTTATGACCGCCGGTTACGTCGGTGGTCTTCTCGACGGCAAAAAATGGGAAGACTCGCTTCGTGCGCGCGTCCTCACGCCGCTCGGAATGAACACGACTACTTTTTCTCTAAAAGAACTTCAGGCCAGCCCCGATTTCGCGCTTCCCTACCAGACGGGCCACGACCTCAAAGCCGAACTCAAGCGCATCCCGTTCGAAGCCACTTGTCCGGACACTTGCGCGCTCGGCCCTGCCGGCGAACTCAATTCCAATGCCGAAGACATGAGTCACTATCTCCTCTTTCACTTGAATAAGGGGAAGTACAACGGCAAGCAGCTTCTTTCCGAAAATAATTCCACGCAGATGCAAACGCCGCAAATGACCATCGCCGGATCGCCGGAGTATCCCGAACTCGGCGAAGAAAGCTACGGCATGGGCTTTTTTCTTTCCACCTACCGGGGTCACAAGAGCGTCGAGCATGGCGGCAATCTCGATGGATTCAGTTCAATCCTCGTCTTCTTGCCAAGCGAAAAAATCGGAGTCGTCGTTCTGACTAATCTCGATGAGTCTCCACTTCCCAACGCCATTGCCTTCAACGCCATCGATCGTCTTCTTGGCGCGGACCAAATCCCGTGGAGCAAACGCTTCCTCGATTCGGAAATCGCCGGCCGCCAATCCGAAGCCGACGCCAAATCCAAAGGCTACGACCTCCGCAAAAAAGACACGCGCCTTTCTCACGACCTCAAGGATTTTCTCGGCGACTACGAAAATCCTGGCTACGGTATCGTTTCCGTCGAGCAGGAGACCGGCGGCCTGCTCGTCCACCTCAACAAACTTTCCTTTCACATGAAGCACTACCATTACGATGTCTTCGAAGTTCCTTACGACCCGCAGGATCCCTTCTCAAAACAAAAACTCGAATTCTTCTACGATCTCGCCGGCGACATTTCGTCCCTCGCCATGCCTCTCGAACCGCACGTCAAAAACATTCTTTTCACCCGTATGGCAGACAAACAGCTCTCCGACGGCGCGTTTCTTGCAACTCTTGCTGGTCAGTATGAATTTCCCGGTGATCCCATTGTGACCACCATCGCTCTCAAGGGAGAACACTCGCTTGTCATGAGCCGCCCCGGCTCGCCCGAGCGCGAACTCATTCCGCGCCGTGGCACTACCTTTGACCTCAAAGGACTCGAAGGCTACTCCATCGAATTCAAGCGCGACGCCAGCGGCAAGTTTTCCGAAGCCGCGTTCTACACGCCCGACACCGTCTCAATCATCAAGCGCAAATAGTCTTTGCACGCGGAGCTAAGCCGCCGTCCAGCTTGCCGCGCACTTCGTCCCGGCGTACTCTATCGCCTGTTCGTAATTCAGGAGGTTTTCATGCACCGTTTCCTCGGCTCGCTCGCCTTACTCGCGATCACGCCAGCTCTGTCCCTCGCGCAAGCTCCTTCGGCTCCATCGGCTTCGCCCGTCGCCGACGCTCTCCGCGATGGCCTCGCCCGTTATTCCAAAAGAATGCCCGCGGCTGCCGACGCCATGCCCGCCGACAAATTTTCCTTCAAGCCCACACCTGACCAGATCACCTTCGCTCACCTCACCCTGCACATCTCCGAGTCCAACAATAATTTCTGTTCCAAAATCGCCGGTATCGCTCCGCCGGATGTCCCAAAACTCGCGGAAACCGATGCCAAAGATAAACTCGTCGCCGCTCTCAAGAGCTCTTTCGACTTCTGCTCCACGGCCCTCGCAAAAGTCGACGATTCTCATCTCGCCGAATCCATTCCTCTTTTCAAGGGGCAAAACCTCTCTCGTGCCAGCGCGATTTTCATCCTCGCGAACTCTTGGGGCGACCACTACTCTGCTCAGGCCATGTATCTCCGCTTGAACGGTATTCTTCCGCCGACGGCGCAACCCGCCGCTCGCTAGTTTTTGGGGATTGAAGTCGGAAGCGAAAATCTGCCGGCGTCTCTAAATTGCCTGCTCTGCTCGGCTCATTTGCTGATTACACCCAGATGGCTCGCGATGCAAACCCATCGGCCATCCTTTTTGATCCATGTATCCGTGAATCTGCCGTTGTGCGCGAACGGTTTTCCGTTTTGCGTACCCTTTTCTCGCGTCGCTCCCGTCACCACCACCGTCGATCCGTGCTCGTGCAGTTTCATTCCTTCGGACATTTCTAGCGACAGTTGCACGGACGGGTCCTTGACCGAGGCCAGAAATTGCGCTCGATTCAATACGCTCCCGTCATAGTCCGTGAGCACGAAATCTTCATCCAGCAATTGCTGCATCGCGTTCACGTCGTGGCCGAGTTGCATCTGGTTCCACAAGTTCTCCATCGCCAGGATCTTTGTCGCATCGTCCGATTGCGGCGCGCTCGCATATCCAATCGCCGCCGCCAACCCGCAGAGGAAAAGCGCCAAACCACAGCTGCACAGGCGTCTCATAAAAGCTCCCTCCAGTTCCGTCGCCAGCTCTTTCATTCTCCGCGAAAATTGAACCCTCCGCGTAACATTATTAGTACTGCTTCATCTGTATCTAACCGCCTCGCGTCTGCCTCCCGCGTAATCCATCAAAATTCCCGGGAATGTCCGGCGCATTCTCGGCTCGTCTCCTTCTTTTCCTGCTACCATTGCCTCGAACGCAATGCACGCTCGCTTCGGCAATTCCGGCACACAATCGCAAAGACGTTTTCGCCTTCGCCAGAATCCCCACTCTTGGTTTGCATTTCGCCTCGCCCTCGGACTCTTCGGCGCCGCCCTCGTTCTCCTTCCACTTGCACTCCCTCAGAGCTGGATTGCCTCCATCTTCGGCTTGGCATTTTTCCTGACTTCGATCCTCCTACCGCCCGCGCACACGCCCGAACTTGCCGAATCCTCACTTCAGCCGACTCCACCTAAACACCGGATCGTTCTCACCGGCGCCGAATATTCTTCCGCCGATGCACTCCCAGTCGCAGTAAAGCTTTTCGTCAGCGAGGAACAAGTTCTCGCGATCAAGCCCGATTTGCAGCAAGCCGCTCTTGTTCCATGTAACGCCTTGCACTCTATCTTTCTCCAACGCAGCGGAGATTCCTGGTTCCTCGTCATGGAATCGACGGACCACGAAACGGTGTTTTCTTTTCGCGGCATCTTCGCGGAACGCAACGCTCGCAAAGCCGAATCCGCGATTCGGCAATTCGTGCCGGCAAAGCCTTCCGAAAAGCCAAAAGTTCGCGCCGCAGGCGCTTAAGCGTCTCAAGGAACTTTTCGCGATTCTTCCAGCTACCGTGGTCAACGGTATGGCAAGATAGAGCCATGGCTCGGGGCTGGGAAAGCAAGGACGTGGAATCCCAAGTGGAAGCGAACCGCACAGATAAGCCCGCAAACGAGAAAGCCCAGAAAACCGAGGCACAGATGAATAATGAGCGGGAACGGCAAGGTCTTGAACTTTCAAAAAAACGCGTTCTCGCCGACCTGGAAAACGCTACGCATCCCAACCACCGCAAGTCTCTCGAAGCAGCCCTCGCACACCTCGACGCCAAGTTGGAATCGCTGAAGTAGAATTTATTTCCTGAAATTTAGTCCGTGAAGACCACGCCCACCGCGCTGTGCCCTTTTTCCGCGCCGCTATCCACGCGCACCACGTAACCACGCAGCTTCATTG